>Ga0070699_100006185_pt1 | contig 10461 bp, 12 predicted proteins | sample KBSK1503metaG_FD_65473 | JGI IMG/M metagenome (GOLD analysis project Ga0070699, IMG submission 65473) | Corn, switchgrass and miscanthus rhizosphere microbial communities from Kellogg Biological Station, Michigan, USA - KBS K1-50-3 metaG | ecosystem: Host-associated > Plants > Roots >... | reverse complement strand
GCCTGACCACGTATTTCTTGACGGCAATCTCTTTCCCGGCCACGAATCACCTCCATCGCTGCCTTGCCGCGACAGAGATTCAGAAATTCCCGTCATGATCAATGACGGGGGCGACTAGGGCCGGAACAGCAGGCAGGCGTCGCCGTAGGAATAAAACCGGTAGCCCGCGCCGATCGCGTGCGCATAGGCCCGCTTCATCACCTCGAGCCCGCAAAACGCCGCCACCAGCATGAACAAGGTCGAACGCGGCAAATGGAAATTGGTCATCATCACATCGACCGCGTGAAAGCGGTAGCCCGGTGTGATGAACAAGGCGGTTTCGCCGTCGAACGGGTGGATGACGCCGTCGTCCCCGCTGGCGGTTTCCAAGAGCCGCAACGAGGTCGAGCCCGCCGCAACGATACGCCCGCCCGCCCGCCGCACCCGGTTGAGCGCGTCCGCGGTGTGCGCGGTCACGCTGCCGCGCTCAGCGTGCATGTGATGCGCGGCCGTGTCGGCCGCCTTGACCGGAAGGAATGTCCCCGCCCCCACATGCAGCGTCACCTTGTGGAGCGTGATCCCCCGCACCGCGAGCCGTGACGTCAACGCATCGGTGAAATGCAATCCCGCGGTAGGTGCCGCGACCGATCCCTCCGCTTGCGCGAAGATGGTTTGGTAGTCGGTTCGATCGCGCTCGTCGGGGGCGCGACGGATGTAGGGCGGCAGCGGCATGGCGCCGCGCTCATCGACCGCCTGGTCGAGGACGGGCCCATGAAAGGCGAAGGCGAGCGTGACCTCGCCGCCCTCGCCCTTGGCCTCGACGGTGGCGTCGAGCTGACCGAGGAAACAGACCTTGCCCTCGTCCCCGAAGCGCACCACGTCGCCCGGCGATAGCCGCTTGGCGGGCTTCACGAAAGCGCGCCAGCGCGCGCCGTCGAGGCGCTGGTGCAGCGTCGCCTCGATGGCCGGCTCCATTGCGCCGCGGCCGATGCGCCGGCCACGCAGCCTTGCTGCAATCACCTTGGTGTCATTGACCACGAGCGCATCGCCGCGACGCAGCAAGTCAGGAAGATCGCCCATCCCGCGGTCTTCCAGTTCCAGCGTCACGCCCGGACGCACGACCAGGAGCCGCGCCGCGTCCCGCGGTGCAACAGGACGCAACGCAATGCGATCGGGAGGGAGCTCGAAATCGAACAGCGCGGTACGCATGCCCCTTCATACAAGCGCATGCGGGTCAGGTCATCGTCCGCGGCAAAGCCGCGAGAATGGAACCAAAGCGCGGCCTATGGGCGGCGACCTAAAGGTTTGGAATTGGGGGTCGAGGCCGTAGCTTCATACCGATGCCGCCCGCGCCTTCCCATCGGCGCGAAGGACGCCAACGCCTTTGCCTTTGGCTGGTTCCGTAGCCGGCAAAATTTCGATGGGGATTGCCCGCAGCGGCGAAACGGCGTGTTCGGTGAATTGGATGACTCCCACGCTCTTGTCGCGGTTACGTCAAATGATTTTCACAGGCTTGGCGTATCGGATGCACACAACAACACAAGAGCAGGAGAGGCCAATGGGTGCCGTCATGGTGAGATGTCCGGAGACCGGACGCGACATCCCCACCGGTCTCGTCACCGATCGCAAGAGTTTCGATGCCACGCCGGTCTTCTTCGCGCGCGTCTACTGCCCGATCTGCCGGGCCGAGCATGAATGGTTCGCCAAGGAGGCCTGGGTGTGCGAGGCCGAGCCGCGCGCGCGGCGCAGCGCGTTGCTTTAAACTTCTGTTATCAGCCGGAGCGATTGCTCACCACGGCCCCTCCCGCGTTTAGCTCGAGTGCTGAAGCCGTCCGCGGCGGAGACGGGTCTGATCACGATGCGTCCGCCGCCATCTTGGCGGAGATGATGCGGTCGGGATCGGCAACCGGCTCGCCACGCTTGATCTTGTCGACGTTTCCCATGCCCTCGGTCACCTGGCCCCAGACGGTGTACTTGCCATTGAGAAAAGGCGCATCCGCGAAGCAGATGAAGAACTGGCTGTCGCCCGAATCCGGGGATTGCGCCCGCGCCATCGATACCGTGCCCCGGCGGTGCGGCTCGCTGTTGAACTCCGCCTTGAGCTTCTTTCCGGAGCCGCCGGTGCCGGTGCCGTGGGGACAGCCGGTCTGCGCCATGAAGCCATCGATGACGCGGTGAAACGCGACGCCATCGTAAAAGCCGTCGCGCACCAGTTCCTTGATGCGCGCGACGTGGCCGGGGGCAAGATCCGGCCGCATCAGAATGACGATCTGGCCCTTAGTGGTCTCCAGCGTCAGCGTATTTTCGGCGTTGGTCATGGGATGTTCTCTGCTTGCTTCAGTTTTCGATTGTCGATGAGCCGCATGGTAAACGGGCGGCCGGCGATTGCGTTCCCGAGCGCATCGGTGAACGGCAAGGGCGCGCAACGTTTGAGCATCTTGGCCACTGCAATGCGGTAGGCCAACCGTTCGTCATCCGATGCGCCGCCGGATTCGAATGTGATCCTCGGTTGGCCGAAGAGTTCGCCGTTGCGCCGGAAGCTCATCTGCACCGTGATCTGCATGCCCACGCGCGACTGATCGATTGGCGGCGGAGTCCAACACGCCCGCAGCGCGGCTACTACGTCATTGAGGGTGTTGAGAGGCTGGTGCGGTGCTTGAGCGAGCGTGGCGGTCGCCGGCACGGCGATCGCCAGCGTCCCACCGGCGAGGAGGTGAACCCAGGCGGTGGCGGCCAATCCAAGCAGCGCTTGGGCCGTGCGCACTGATCCTCCTCGTCACTTGGCGTCGGCGGCAACCTGCACGCGGCTCATGCGGTCGGGATCGACCACCGGCTCGCCCTTTTTGATCTTATCGACCGCCTCCATGCCGGAGAGGACTTCCCCCACCACCGTATACTTGCCGTTGAGGAAGGCGCCGTCCGCATACATGATGAAGAATTGCGAATTCGCGGAGTTCGGATCGCTCGCGCGTGCCATGCCGACGACGCCGCGCTTGAACGGTACATTGGAGAATTCGGCCGGCAGATTGGGATATTTCGAGCCGCCGGTGCCGTCGCCGCGCGCCCCGTCGCCGGTCTGCGCCATAAAGCCAGCGATGACGCGGTGGAACGGCACGTTGTCGTAATATTTCTCGCGCGCAAGCAGCTTGATGCGCTCCACGTGCTTGGGGGCGATGTCGTTGCGCAGCTTGATGACGATGCGGCCGTATTTGGTGTCGATCAGGAGCGTGTTTTGCGGATCGGCGCCGGGGGGCAGTTGTTGTGCAAGGGCGGGCGCCACACAGATCAGCGCGGCAAAAAGTGCAAGCAGACGGATCATGGAATCTCCCGGGGTCAACGGCCGGACTTGCCGGCGAACTTCGCTTTCAGGCGGATGGCGACGGGCGGCGGAACGAACGGCGAGACGTCGCCGCCCATGGATGCGATTTGCCGCACCAGTGTGGCGGTGATCGGGCGGACGATCGGCGAGGCCGGCAGAAAAACCGTCTGCACGGCGGGCGCCATGGTGGCGTTCATGCCCGCCATTTCTATCTCGTAATCGAAATCGGTCGCGCTGCGCAGCCCGCGGATCAGCAGCGTCGCGCCCTCGCGTTGGGCGGCAGCCACCACGAGATCGCTAAAGGTGATGCAAGCAAAATCGCAGCCGCTGGCGCGGGCGAGCGCGCCGCAGGTCTCCTCGATCATGGCGCGGCGCTCCTCGGCGTCGAACAGGGGCGCCTTGCCGGGATGGGTGCCGATCGCGAGCACGAGCCGATCGGCGAGCCGGGCGGCTTGGCGCACGAGGTCGAGATGGCCGTTGGTGACGGGATCGAACGATCCCGGAAAAAGCGCGGTCCGCGACATGGAGGGGGTCTAGCGCGCGCTCCAGGGAGCCGCAAGGTCGTGCGGACGGGCCTCCGCGCCGGCGGGCGGCACCGCGCCGGCGCGATCTGGCGTGGCGACTGCCCAGGCCGAACGGTTTGCTAATTGCTGTTCTCCTTCAGATTCTTGCGCCTTTTACTCAAACAAAAGTATGAGCCGTTCCCCGCGGGCGTCGCCGAAGCGTTAGCGGCATGATCTTGCGCCCGGCATTATCGCCAGCGGCCCGCATAACCGATGGTACGGGGATGCCCGGTAATGGGTTAGCGATAGCTCGCGTTGAACGCCCCATGCGCTATTGGTTACCTGCCGTTCGCTACCGACCAACCACCGATCGCTGTCATGGAAATCACCGCCGCCGTCGTGCGCGAAAAATTCGGCGCCTTCACAATCGATAGGCTCGAACTGACCGATCCGCGGCCGGACGAGGCGCTGGTCAGGATCGTGGCGAGCGGCATGTGCCAGACCGACCTGCACGGTCGCGACGGCTACTACGACACGCCCTATCCCGCCGTTTACGGCCACGAAGGCGCGGGCGTCGTGCAAGCCGTCGGCAACAGTGTGACGAAATTCGCGCCCGGCGATCACGTCGTCATCTCGTTTCCGTGGTGCGGCGTCTGCCCAAATTGTCGACGCAACATGCAGTCCCATTGCATGAAGGGGTTGGACCTGAAAATGCGCGGCACGCGCCCCGACGGCTCCACGCTCATGCGCAAGGGCGGCGCCCCGGTCTACAGCGCGTTCTTCCAGCAATCCTCCTTCGCCACCCACGCCATCGCCAACGAACGTTACATGGTGAAGGTCAGGAAGGACGCGCCGCTCGAACTGTTGGGACCATTCGCCTGCAGCGGGCAGACCGGCGCAGGCGCGGTGCTCAACTCGATGCAGCCCAGCGCAGGGGATTCGTTTGCGGTATTCGGCGTCGGGGCCGTGGGCTTGTCGGGTCTGATGGCGGCCAAAATAGCCGGCTGCGATCCGATCATCGCCGTCGACGTGCACGAAGACCGCCTTACGCTCGCGCGCGCGCTCGGCGCTACGCACGCGATCAATCACCGAGGACGCAGCGACGTGGTCGCGGAAATCCGCAGGATCACCGGCGACGGCGTGCGCTTCTCGCTCGAGACATCGGCGCAGCCTGCCGTCTTCCGCGAAGCGGTGGAGGCGCTGATCGCGGCCGGTACCTGCGTTCTTCTCGGCAGCGCGCGCAGCGGCACGGAGGTATCATTCGAGATGCCGTTCCTGCAGTTCGGCCGGGTGGTGCGCGGTGTGATCCAGGGTGAAAGCCACCCGCAGGAGTTCATCCCGACGCTGGTCGATTTCGTCATGCAAGGCAAAATGCCGGTCGAACGGATGATGACATTCTACCCGCTTGCCGAGATCAACCGCGCGGCGCAGGACTCTTCGCGGGGAACGGCGATCAAGCCGGTGCTGCGCATGCCGAATTGAGCCGGCCGAACCGGCGGCCATCGCGCAACAGGGTCGGCGGTAATGGCGCAGGGCCCCATCGCCTTCGCCGCCCCTTCCACGCCGGAACGCCAACCGAGCCGTGGACAAGCTTGATGCGGCGATCAATCAGGGCTTGAAATCGCCGGACTTCAATTCGAGTCTAGGGAGACTCGGCGCCGCGGCGAAGTCGGATCGCCGCAGGATTTTGCAGCATTATCGCCGAAGAACCGCAGAACTAGGGAGCGATCGTGATATCGTCGGGCGTGAAGCTCGATTGACCAGCAGACATCCGCGGTCGACGCAGCCATGACGCGAAGCTTTGGCTTTCTTGCTCTGGTGGCGGTTGGCGCAACCCAATTCGCCGGCGCCGCAAGCTTCGCGCAAACGCCGCCAAGCGAGCGGGAGCTGCGCATCTATGCCGGCCTCCACGACGCCGCCGCGCGCGGCAACGCCGCTGAGATCGAGCAGCTGATTGCCGAGGGCGAAAAGCCCAACATTCAGGACGCCAACAGCCGCACGCCGCTGCACGTCGCCGCGTTTCTGCGTCAATATGCGGCAGCGCGCGCCCTGCTGCGGCTCGGCGCCAATCCTAACGCGCTCGATGCCCAACGCTACGACATCATCACCATCGCGGCCGTGAACAACGACCTCGAATTGCTGCAGATCGCGCTCGAGGGCGGCGGCAGTGCGCGCGCCGTCACCGGTGCCTATAACGACACGGCATTGATCGCCGCCGCCCATCGCGGGCACGTGGAGATCGTGCGCGCCCTGATCGCGGCCAAGGCGCCGCTCAACCATGCCAACGATTTCGGCCGCACCGCCCTGCTCGAGGCGGTCGTGCTCGGCAATGGCGGCCGCAACCACACGGCCACGGTCGCGGCCTTGGTCGAGGCCGGTGCCGACGTCACCCTTCCCGACCGGCACGGCACCACGGCGCTGCAACATGCTCGCACGCGCGGCTATTCGCAGATCGCGCGAATTCTGGAAAACGCGGGGGCGCACTGATGCATTGCGCTCGCTTGCCGACCCGCGCGCCGCCATTCATGGCAAGACGGCAGAGGCCGGCGCGCGGAGGCGTCGCGCTTGCCGCATTCATTGCGAGCGAAACTCCGAAATGGCAGGCGATGACCAAGTCATGGGCGTCATCGTCAGTGGCGTATGAACGCCGCGGTTTAGATGTCGCGACCTCACAATCGCGCGCGAATGAAGGCGCCGGCGGACGCGATCGCGCGGCGGCCCTCTTCCAGTTGAGCCGCCCACAGGTGCCAGGCGTGAATCATGTGGGGCCAGATCTCGAGATTGATGCGCACATCGGCAGCCCCGGCCCGCTGGGCGATCCGGACCGCGTCGTCGAGCAGCGTCTCGGCCGATCCCACCTGCACCAGCAAGGGCGGAAGCCCGGCAAGATCGGCGTTGAGCGGAGAGACGAGCGGATTTGCCGGATCGGCGCCCGCCAGATAGGCCGACGCCAGCTCCTCGAGATAAGGCTTCGAAATCAGCGGATCCACGTTCGCCTTTTCGGCGAGGCTGGCGCCGGTCATCTGCAGGTCGACCCAGGGCGAGACGAGCCAAGCGCAACCGGGCAGCCGCTCTCCGGCGTCTCGCAGGCTTGTCATCAGCGCCAGCGTGAGCCCGCCACCCGCGCTGTCGCCGCCGACCACGATCCTGGGCGCGGCGATCCCGTGATCGAGAAGAAAGCCATAAGCTGCGCGCGCATCCTCGAGCGCCGCAGGGAACGGGCGCTCAGGCGCGAGCCGGTAAGCCACGGCGAGCGTACGCACACGGGTTGACCGTCCGCCCTCGGTCACCATGCCGCGATGGCTCACGATCGAGCCTGAGCAATAGCCGCCACCGTGAAAAAACAGGAGCACCCTCGAGGGATCGCTGCCCGACGCCAGCGACCATTCGGCCGCAACGCCATTGGCATCGGTCGCCTCCAGCCTGATATCGGTGGCGACAGGAGACGTCGAACCGATGGCGTCGAGCCGTTCGCGCCGCTCGGCGAAGCCGGTGGGCCGAGGCCGGGAGCGCAGCAACTCGCGAACGGCATCGATCTCGCTATGGGACATGTGCAGATCCTGCGCTTGCTTGGATTTCCCCTATAGAGCCGTTCGCCCAAAACCGACGACGCGCGCCAAGTGGCGCGACAATATCGAGATGGTCTGCGTGCTGGTGCGGCGGCGCTCGCCTAAGGCACGTCCTCGCCCCGCTCGATCCGCCGCATCAGTCGTTCGAGCTCCTCCGAGGGCTTGGTTCGCAAATCGGCGTCGTACATTCGGCGGAGCTGCTCGGCGATGGCAAATAGGGTCTCGGTCCCCAAGCGAACAACGTTGTGTTTGCTGTCGTCGTCGTCGGGCAGAGACATCTCGGATCGGCCTACCTCAGAACGCGTTACCAAAGCCGTTGCCGAAAATCACCAACGCCGGCATCGGGCAAAGGTTCCGCTTCGTCCCTTGCGAGCCTGGTCTGGCGCGCGGCTTGGACCCTCTCTAGACTGAACGCGCGGTTTACCGCTCGCATGCGCGCGACGCAGACTCCGCGCCGGCGATCATAAGGCGTCGAAACCGGGAGGACAAATGAGCGCCGGACGTATCCTGTCGGCGGTCGTGGTCGCGTTGGGCCTTTTCGGCAGCTTTCTCCCGGCATATGCGGAGCCCTACCCGACGCGGCCGATCAAGGTCATCGTGCCGACGCCTGCGGGCGGGCCGGTGGATGTGGTCGCCCGGCTCGTCAGCAACTATCTCGCCGCGGCCTTCGGCCAAGCCGTGGTCGTCGACAACCGCCCCGGCGCCGGCAACACGATCGGCTCGAAAGAAGCGGCGCAGGCGGAGCCCGACGGCTATACGCTGCTCTATTCGAGCGCGAGCGGGCTGGTGCTCGCCCCCATGCTGCAGAAGAATGCCGGCTACGATCCGCTCACCAGCTATGATCCGATCGCGCTGGTGGCGCAGAGCTCGAACATCCTGGTCGTGCACCCTTCGGTTCCGGTCGGAACGGTGCAGGAACTCGTCGCCTATGCCAAGGCCAATCCGGGCAAGGTGAACTTCTCCTCGGGCGGCATCGGCGCGCTGCCGCATTTGATCGGCGAATGGTTCAAATCGGCGGCTGCGATCGACATCGTGCATGTCCCCTATCGAGGCGGCGGCCCTTCCATCAACGACCTTGTCGCCGGCCAAGTGCAAATGACCTTCGAGGGCGCTATTGCCGCTGATTCAATGCGGCAAGGATGCCGGCTGACTCAAAATAATATCAATGAGATAGGTCGACCGCTGGGGGCCGTGTGCAATAGACGTGCAAAAAGCGGAGCGAGGGGGGGGACACCCCGCGCCAATTTTAACGCACGGGCGGCCTCCGCACGGTCGGCGCGGGGCATCCGGGTGGCGATCGTCGGTGGCGGGTCACGGCGCCCACCGTCCTCGGTAAGTCGGCGGGTCGAGCTCGGGGCGGAAGTATTTCGGCTGCACCTCGCGGACGACGCGATTCACCACACCGTCACCAATAGTCGGCAACGCCGCCAGCGCGGCGGCAACGTCTTCAAGGAACGCCGATCGATCGGCGAGCGCGAGCGGTTGTGCGGCCGCCATGACGGCGGCTAACTGTTCATCGCTGAGCGCGATCAGCGGCATGCGGCGGATTCCGCGCGGCGGGTACTCCCCGGCATACGCGATTTGGCGCCCTTGAGCAAAACTCTGGCCCGGAATCGCAAGTCCTGCACAGGCGTTGCAGCTACTAAGGGGACGCACGCCCGGGCTGTGTGCCAGGGCGGCATGTTGGGAGAACCCACAAATGACCCACTACGTTCTACTCGCGGCGGCAATCCTTGCCGTGCCGCTGCTCTGTGGAGATGCGAGCGCTCAGCAGCGCCCTTCACCGCGCGGCATCGTCGAGGGCAGTACGCTTGCGGCTCGCAACGTGGATCGCCGGGAGCGCCCTTCACCGCGCGGCATCGTCGTTCGACAGCTGCAACCCGCCGAGATCGTTCGGCTGGGAATAGGCATTACGGCCACATTTACGACTGACCGGCCGTTCAAAACGATCCACATAGTTGATCCCAACATCGTCGACGCTGTTGCGCAGACCGACCGCAGCGCCATCCTTGTGCCCAAGTCGCCGGGAGCCTCGGGCCTGACCGTTTTCGACGAGGACAGCGGTTCGATAGCCGAGCTTCTGATAGTCGTTGACGAGATTGGCTTAGTAGGCCGGGTCAAAATCCACAATCAAGCCAGGCTCGGCAGCATGTCCATCTACCGATGCGGTGACACCATCGGCGGCTGCGAGCTCGTAAACGAGCAAATAATGAAAGCGCCTGCTCCGGTACTGACGGCCAACGAACGGCGGGAGATCATCGTTCGAAGGGCACCAGGCGTGGGGATAACGGACACATTCGCGCCGTAATAACTTGGCGGTTGCAGGGCGATACGCGCACCGATGCGCCGCTCCACTTTGGCGCCATCGAAAAACTTTGGCGCGGAATTCGCAAGTCCTGCACAGGCGTTGCAGCGACTAAAAGGACGCCACTTCGGCTTCGCCGCCAGGGCGGCGACGGTGAATGATGCGTGTCCCCCGTCTCGGAGAAGTGCAATGATGGCGATCATCGCTGTAACGGTGCTGATTCTGACAAGCGGCAGCGCGTTGGCGCAACTAGGCTACTGCCTTGGCAATTTCAGAGATCCAGCATGCCAGCTACAAAGGCAAATGGAAGAGCAAGAGCGACAGAACCAATCGCGTCATGAGCAGATGATGCGGGAAATGCGCCGACAAAACCAACAGCTGGAACAGCCCCAGCCGTATAGGGGCAACAGCTTATATCCAGACATCAACTTTCCGAGACTGTTCGACGGGCCAATCAGATAGGCCACGCCAGCGGTGAGCCACTAACAACAAAGCACGGCGATGGGCGGACGGCGTTGCAGCGACTTGACGTCGCCTTGGCTTCTCGCCAGGACGACTACTCACCACCGCTTGCCTCGGTCGGGGCAAGTCAACTTGGGCCGGACCTCGTCACACACCTCGAGTCCGGCCTCTTTTGGAGGAGCGAGCGGAGGATGGGTCGATGCAAGGACAAACTTGCGTAATATGCAGCGCGATATTTCAAGAGTTCGGCCACAACGCGGAGCCGGTCAAGCGCGGACGTTGCTGCAATCTATGTAACGACGCTGTGGTGATCCCGGAGCGCAT
>Ga0070699_100006184_pt1 | contig 10461 bp, 19 predicted proteins | sample KBSK1503metaG_FD_65473 | JGI IMG/M metagenome (GOLD analysis project Ga0070699, IMG submission 65473) | Corn, switchgrass and miscanthus rhizosphere microbial communities from Kellogg Biological Station, Michigan, USA - KBS K1-50-3 metaG | ecosystem: Host-associated > Plants > Roots >... | reverse complement strand
CCAGCTCGACCGCTCCGCCGACCAGTAGATACACCGCCCGTCTGAAATTGTCGGCGGGGCCACTGGCTCGTGCGGTGCTGTTCGGCTACGATAGCGCCCGCCATGCTCTCCCGCGCCCAGGAGGCTCGAGTCCGAGAGATCCTCGGGAATCACTCGACGGTGACCCTTCCGGTGTACTGCCTGGACGTGCGAGCGTCGAAGGACATTGACACCACCGTCGAAGCGGCGCAGATGGCCGGCGAGCGCCGTTCTCCTGCTCTCGTCGCCACTCGTGTTCGCTCACCGGACGGAGATCAGCGCCCTCGCCGTCAAAAGGCGGCTTCCGGCCGTCTCCATGTTCGTGGAATTTGCAGAGGCCGGCGGCCTCATGGCCTATGGACCAAGCCTGCGCGAGACGTTCCGGCGCTGTGGCGCCTACGTGGATCGGATTTTACAAGGTGCCAAGCCGGGCGAGCTGCCCGTAGAGCGGCCGGAGAAGTTCGAGCTGGTCATCAACCGCAAGCCCGCCAAGGCCCTCGGCCTCATGATCCCACCCTCGCTCCTGCAAGCGGGCGGATCAGGTGATCGAGTAGCGCCTTGCCTGAGCCGCTTCGCCGCCCTCGACGCCTTCCTGCAGGAGCACCGCCGGTGCGGCGAGCTGGACGGCGGGGTCGAGGGTGAACGGCGTGAGGATGAACTGCGAGTGCGGAGCCAAGCTTTCGCGATATCTCGAATCGGCGGGAGGCTTCATACGCCTCAGCCGGGGGCTACGATGCATCTGGCCGTCAGTAGAAGAGCAGCCGGCAAGCCGCAGCCGCTTGTGCTAGACCCTGCATGAGACGGGGTTGGGCTTCACGAATCGTCCTTCAGCGTGGCTCCCTATTAGGGCCGTTGCTCCTTATGCCCTTCGTCGCCTTCCTTTACGTCACATATGCCGCTCCACGTCCTTTCCACGCTGCGGAGGACGACCCAGAGCACAACACCTACTACAACGCTCGCTTGCTCAGTGCCGGTCAGCCCATCTATCAGCTGGCACACCCGGGAACTCCGGTATACTACGGCGCCTTCCTGATCATGACCGTCGTCGGCCATGCTCCTGATCGCGTTCAACACTTCTTTACCATCTGTCGCCTTCTCTGGTCGGTCCTAACCGCGTTTTCGCTAGGCTTCTTTGGCTGGTTATGCCTGAGACGCCTTCCGGTTGGTGTTTCGGCCCTCGCTGTTTCCCTGCTTCTGACATGGCCCTCGTTCCTCCTCTACATCGACTACTTCGATCCCAACTGCCTGACCGTAGCTTTCGGGCTACCCACTATTGCGTTGTTTTGGAGTGGCCTCCGCGATGACGGTGGTCTGCCATTCTGGGGGCTCTTGGCATGCGGCCTCGGCCTTGGATTGTGCTTGGCGACTAAGCTGACATTCCTGCCAGTGGCTTTCGCGATGATCGTAACCGTTGTGCTGCGGACCTGGCGTTCGTCCTCGCCGGATCCTCGAGCGTGCGCCCGCCTCCTGAGCATGCCGATCGGCATGGCACTCTCTTTCGCTTGTCTGAACGCGCCGATCCTCGGGCGTCTTCCGATTCTGATTATCAACACAATCGAACACCCAGAGGCTGCGGTCGGACGGGATGCGCTGCAGGCGCTTCTCCGTGCATGGACTGCTTTGCAGGACGCAAGCTTACTGCTCGCAATAGTAACGCTGGTGACAGCTGGGGCGTTCGTGTGGGTCACTCTAATTCGGTCGGGCGATCCCACACCGGCGAGCCGCGAGTCCACGTTGGCGGAAGTGCGCATGGACACGGGCCGGCTCGATCTCACGGGCGCGGGCGTGTTTCTGTCCCTCATGCAGTGCGGCATGGTTTACACAATGGCCGGGGCCGGAGGGATTGTCGAGCCGGCGCCACCCGGGCACACCTTAAGAAACGTGCATCCGACGGCTCTGGCTCTGCCGTTCGTGGTGATCTACATCTACGAGCGCTCGCGCCGGCGGTGGATGCTCGGACGTGTGTGGGGCCGCGTGGCGAGCGCGGCTCTGGTTCTTACGGGGGGGGCTGGTCGTCGTGTCCGCGGTCGGAACGCGGATTGAGGGCCGGGAGGCCTTCATTCAGGCGCATGCGACGCTCGCCGAACAGACGCAGAAGCGGCTCGAGACGCTGCGTGAGCCGAACACGCGGGTTGCCGTCTGGGATGGAAGTCCCGGCAGCCTCATGGGTCCGCCGTCCTTCGACTTTTGGGGAAACTACTGGTACGCTCACGACTACTTCGATCGCGAATTGGCCGAAACTTACCCACACTTCGTGTTCTTCCGGCTTCGCGAAGTGCCTAACCTCATTCACGGCAGACAAGACAGCCTAGAGCCCGCCGGCGCGGACACATCGGCCGTCCCCGCGACCCCGGACAGCTGGTTTGGCTGGGCGGCGCGGCGGATCGGGCGCCGCGCCTGGCGCCGCACTTTTCCGGAACCCTACGGACCCAGGACCGATGAAGTTGTCGCGAACGAATGGTCCGGCGAGCGAGTCTCGATAATAGCGTTTCCAGAAGACGAGGAAGTGGCGGAGCTTCGGGGTTGGGGGATTACCGAATCGGACTTTCTGAGTTTCGTCCAGGGCCGATTCGGAACGCCGATCCTTTGGCGAGAGTCGATCGGCGGCGTGGCTTGGGTGTTGGTGCGTTTCCGGGGTTGAGGAGCCGGCAGAGCAGCACCGGCAGGGCGGAAACGAGGAAGATCGCGACCAGCAGCAGCTACGCTGGCCACGGGCCTGGGTGCGGCCCGCCCTCGATCCAGAACACGACGCCGAGGAGCGCGAAGAGCAGGGGCAGTTGGGCTTCACACGCAGCGCGCCGGGGCCCTCGGGGCGGTCAAGATTACGGCTTCACCCACCCCTTACCCATCATGCACCGCTCGTAGGCCTGGTTGACGCGCTTGGATTGCTCGAGACCCGCTGGGCTCGGCAGCGCTCCGGCACGGGCCGGGTAACCCGGGTGGCCCACGCTGGAGGCGGCCAGCTTTTCACACTCCGAGTCGTCGGTCTTGAACTGCTGGTCATCGGCGGTCGGGTGTGACCACTTAGTTGTCGCGCACCCGGCCACAAGCCACCCCAGGAACGCGAGCGCGAATGCCGCCAGGATCAGCCGTGCCGCCGCCATCGGATCATCGGAGCCAGCTCGGCCGTCGCGGTGGCCTGTCCCTGACTCTGGATCGCCTTCCCGCGCGACCGGTCCAGCCGGTGGTCGAGGTCGCGCTGCTGGAGGCGCAGCAGGAGCTCGTCGATCTGGACACGGTGGTGACGAAGTGTCAGGTCGAGGGTCACGAGTCGGGACTCCGCCGCCGCTTCGTTCGCGAGCGGCACGGTGGCGAGATAGGTCTCCGCTTGGGCACACAGATGGCAGAGATCCATCGTCGCTCCTCCTCTGAGGGGGGGAGTCTGCGCCATCCCTGTGGAGCCGGTCAAGCTGCGGGTAAGGGCCCCGCAACCACACCGCGCGTGTCGAGGGGGCTTCGGTCTAGTTTTGTTTGCGCTTTCGCCAGCGAGCGGCGAGTCCCAGCCCGGCCATCGTGGTGCCGAAGAGGAGGAGCGTCGTGGGTTCCGGGATCGCACCGATGTCAGCCCCCATGTCCACGACCCCATTGCTTGGGAGGGGAGATGGAAAGGGTTCGAAGGTGTAAACGAGAGAGCTGTAGAGGTAACCAGGTGGTGGGGAACCTATCGGGAACTCCAGGTAACTTGTAAGAATGTCCCGCGCCGGGAGTTCCGTCCCTCCCCCGCCCAGTCCGTAGGACCACCCCCCTAATCTCGTGGCTGCTACTGGCGACGATTGCTCGATCGAGATGGAGAAGCTCAGCAACGGCGCGTTAGGGCTACTAGGCACTATAGGGAATGTGAACCCACTCGTAGCCGACGCGTTGAATACTCCGATAGGAGCCACATGCGTCTTCGTGGACGCGATAAGGGGGAAGGCGATGCTGACCCCTGTGAACGTCAGCGTCGCCGTGCTCGCGCCCGACCCCAAGACGACCGAGTTGGTTCCTGACCCGCTGCACGGCACCGTTCCAGCGCAGAAGAACACGCCATTGGTCGTGAACGCCGTGTCGATCTCGAGATTCCCGCCCGGGAGGATGGTGAACGGGGTGGCGTCCGCGTCTCCCGTGAAAGGGATAAGCACACCGAGGGCCAACAGAACCAGCGAGCAGTAGACTCGGCCTAGGCGCATGGTTGCCTCCGCACGCGGTCGAACGGAAGGTGGCGGCCCATAACTGCCTCCCGTGAGGGCCGTACGGTGAGACTTCGAAAGTGCCGAGGGATCCGGGGAACGAGGGGCCTCCTCCGCCCCTCAGGACCCCATGGTGATGCGGTCGAAACGGACAGGACAGTAGGCCCGTCCCCCAGATGTTGTCAAGGCTGTTGTAGCCGGGAGCGTTAAGGCTGTGGTAATCTCCCGCCCCCATGCCGGGAATCCTCGACGCTTTGGTGGCTTTGTCCGCGAGCATCAGCGGTGCGGGGAACTGGATGGCGGCCGGGACAACGGGTACATCTGGCTAACCTGCTCGTGCGGCGCACAGATCGTGCACCCGGCCAGTGAACCGCCCAAAGCACCGGCACGAACGTAGTCCGGGCCTAGCCCGCCTCGCTCTCGACCACGATCAGCCGCCAGCGTCCGGCACCGCCCTCGATGCGGCACCACCGCGCCGGCATTCTAGCCCCGAGGCTCGAGTGGTGCTGCTTCGTCGCGGCCGGCTTCTCGGTCCAACTCACCTGAGAATCCGCTCGTTCTGGCGTGCTAGGCTCCCCGCAGCCGGTCTGCGTGGTCTGTGGTGGGCCCCGGAAGCTTCGGAAGCGGGAGGCGTGCTCGGACATGTGCCGGGCGGCGCTGAGCCAGCAACGCCAGCGGGAGGGGCTCCGGGACGGGCTCCTGCTGCTCCGAGCCCAGGTGAACGATCTGCTCGCCCGCGTGGATCGGGCGCGGGGGCGGCTGGGAGGAACCCCATGACGTGGATCCTGGCGCTCGCATGGGGCGGCGTGGCCGGCTGGAAATCTGGGGATTTTCGCTCGGTGATCGGAGCAAGCGTCATCGGGGGATTGCTCCTCGGGGTTCTGTACGCCGCCGTCACCATGCCACCGGAAGAAGGACGCTGGGGGTTCCTCATGGCTCTGACTCTCCACATCCTGCTCGCGGTACTGGCCGCCATGGTTGTCTTTATCAGCTGGGCCGGTGAGTGAGGCGCCTCTTCGGCCCCCCCCCTTGACAATGTAATCAGGAGGATTACAATTGTCTCTCAGAAAGATCGGCATGAAGATCAAGCGGCTCAGGAACAAGAAGAAGCTGACGCAGGCGGCGCTGGCCAAGAAGGTCGGCGTGAGTCGCGTGCACTTGGCCAACATTGAGAGCGCGGATGACGTGGCGCACCACCGGACGCCTTCCCTCGCATTGCTCGACAAGCTGGCCAAGGCCCTCGGCGTGCCGGTGACGGAGCTGCTCGGATGACCGATCTGGACCGCGAGCAGCTCAAGCGCGGCGTGCTCCACAACCCGCGAGGGGTGGCGACATGAGCGAGGCTGACATCGAGTATCGCGGCCACTTCATCGACGTCCAGTCGTACGAATCCGATGGCAAGCGGTGGCTACCGAAAGCGGTCGTGTCCATTTACCACAGCGGGGCGATGCATACGAAGATCGTGCCCGCGCCAATCGAGGTCCTGTTCGACTCGGAGGCAGCGGCAGACACTTACTCGCTTGCGATGGCGAAGAAGTGGATCGACGACAACAGCTAGCGGCGGAAGCCCGACACCACAACAGTCTGGTGCGAGGCGTGACGTAGAAGTAAGACGCCCCCGGCGCAGTTCGCGGCCGCGCCGAGGGCCTGGCCCCACAACCCCATCCCGCAAAGGAGGAGCAGCCGATGGCCAGGAAGATCGTACCACTCAGGCCCGCCCGGAAGGAAGGTCGTCGGGAGGCCACGCACCCGCCCCTGACGCTCGCAGACATCGCGATCACGTGGACCGAGGGCACCGGCAAGTGGGAGACCCGGCACCACGTGGCCGGCAAGACCCTCGCCCGCCTAGTCCAGTACCTCCGGTATCGCCACCCCAACTCCACGGGGCATGACTCCTTCGGGAGTGACGTGGGCCTGATGCCGACGCAGCTCCGGGGCTTGTCCTACGTCGTGTTTCCCGATGCCGGCGCGCCGTCCGAAGACTTCGAGAAAGACGTACGGTTCACGCTGTCGGAGTACCTCGATGATCTCGCGGCCCGGCTGAACGCCGAGCACGCCGAGGCGAACAAGTTTCAGGTCCACGTGGGGCCGATCCCCGAGGAGTGGACGAAATGAGCGGCCCTGTCGGTCCGGTGAGGCTATTGCCGCCCGTGAACACCCACGCGTGGTTTGTCGTGAAGCGTACCAGCACGGTCTGCATGGTCTGCCGGGAGCCGCTTGATAGCGGCGAGCCGCCGTGCGAGCGGTGCGGACTTCTGACCTTCTGCCTCGACTGCTACATTGAGCCCATCGCTCGGGCACCGAAGGAGCAAGCGTTTTGGGCATCGCAGGATTCCGACGAGTCCGAGGCCCTGACGCGCTTCGCGATCTTCCTCTGCCCCGGGTGCCGGTCATGAGCGGCCAGATCCTCAAGGGCGTCGATGCGCTCATGACGGTCCCGCTCCCGCGCATGCCGGCCCCGCACCGGCAGCCGGTCTCGAAGCGCCTGGCTGACCACGTCCCGGCGTGGCTCTTCTGGATGGAGCACGCGCGCGGCCGGAGCGCGAACACCATCCGCGCCTATGGTGACGACGCGCGCATGTTCCTGGCCTTCTGCGATCGGTTGGGGATCGTGTACGCCGAGCAGGTCAGTCACCAGGTCATTGAGGGCTTCGGCTCCTCGCTGCACGCCATGTTCGGCCAGGAGGAATCCTCGGTCAATCGCCGGACCTCGGCGCTGCGCAGCCTCTTCTTCTACCTCGAACGCGAGGGCGTGGTGACGAAGAACCCGGCCAAGCTCGCCATGCTGATGAAACAACCGCCGCGGAAGCCGCCCGAATACATGACCAAGGAGGAGCGCAACCGAATCCTCGAGGCCCTCCGGAAGCGGCACAGCATCATCGGCCGCCGCAACGTCGCCCTGTTCGCGACGCTGTTCCTCGCCGGGCTGCGCGAGAGCGAAGTGTGCCAGCTCACGGTGAAGGACGTGGATCTCGAGGGGCGATCCCTTTACATCAGGCACGGGAAGGGCGCGAAGGATAGGAGAGTCCCCATCACGCCGACGCTGGTCCGGGTTCTGCGGGGCTGGATCGAGACGACGCGGCCCCAGTGCGTCGAAGCGGACGGGCCCTGGCTCTTTGTCCGGGTGCGACGGCGGCGGCCGAAGTCCTACGGCCGGCATCACGGCCAGCCACTGAACCCGAAGGCGATCTGGCATCTGGTCCGCACTACCATCATCCCGATCCTCGGCCGCAAGGTCTCGCCCCATACCTTCCGGCACTCGTACATCACGCACATCTACGAGGAGAGCGGCGACCTGCGCCTCGCCCAGCACCTGGCCGGCCACGAGAACATGAAGACGACGGCGATCTACGCGCATGTCACGCCGCGGAAGGAGCGGGAGCGGCTGGCGGAGTATCTCAAGTAGGAGGACGACCGTCCGAGATCCCTGACCGTTGCGGGCCACGGGCGTCGAGATTCCCTCGGCGCTCGTGGTGTGTTGGATCCCGCCTGGCCCATGACCCGCGCCGGCTCGACACCCGGCGGCGCGGCGGGTATGGTTGAGGCCCTGCGTTGGACCCGCCCGGACTCCTTGCCCTGGGCAGCGCGGCAGACGAGAGCCCGTCCGACTCCGCGGCACCGAGGCACGCGGCTGAGGTTCCTGTGGGGCGGTGGAATCCCTGGAACGCGGTTATGGCGGTCGTCCTGACGACCGGCGTCTATGCCCTGGACCGGCTCCTCGGCGTCGATCCCTGGGATGCGCTGGTTGACGCCGCCCTGGCCGGCTTGATCAGCTTCGTGATCCTCGAGTATTGGAAGGGCTGACGGAGCGGGCCGATTCCGGTCCTCGAGCCCGACGGCTGGCGGGAGCGACTGGCCGAGTGCCTGAAGTGAGGCAGTCAACCGAAGGGGGAGCCCACCATGGAAGTTCCGCGGGTCATGCTTCGCGCAGCGGCTGTCGTCGTCTTCCTTCTCGCCACGCTTGGCGTCTCGCCGGTGCCCATGACGCCGCTCGGGCTGGCCCTGTGGTGCGCGTCGACACTCCTGTCCTGATGCGGAGTCCCTGACGGAGGGAAAAGGAGGAGGCCATGCCACGAATCATTCAGCTCGCCCCCGACGGCGGCGGCCGCTACATCGCTGTCGACCGGGATGGGGACCTCTGGCGCGGCGAGACGAAGCGCCAGAAGGACGGCGGCGAGGAGTACATCCAGTGGAAGCCGCTGCCCTCACAGTTCCCGAGGGACAGCTGATGACCGCCACCATCTACGCTCTACGCGCCATCTTTGCTACCCTTCTCTTCCTCCTCGCCGCAGCATCGGCGGCCTCCGCCGAGTGTGCGTGGGTGCTGTGGGGTCATCACGAGACCTCGGGTCTAGACACATGGACTCCGTGGAACGCTGTAACGAACAGGGCTGACTGTCAGAAGGTACTTGCAAGCGAGATGAAGGTTCGCAGTGCCCCATCTGCGAACCCTGACGTCATCGTCTCCCCAAGGGGGCCCAGTGTGATCGACACTTACGCTGCGGGACACTCCCATACGTTATCCCTCATCTGCCTCCCCGACACCGTGGACCCGCGTGGGCCGAAGGGGAAGTGACCGATGCTAACAGAGAATGCGCTGCTTGCGCAGTTGAGGGAATTGAACGAGCGATCCCGGACCTACGCCCGGCAGTTCTGGCAGGTGCCCTTCGCTTACGTCGTCGCCTCAGCTGTCGCCCTCGTCCAGATTCATGAGAAACCGGTACTCAGAATCGTGCTGCTCGGCATCGGGGGTGTAGGCATGTTCACGGCCTGGCACCTCGCGGGAGTCTATCGAGCCGCCGGCAACTGCTTCCGAGCGATGAAGGGAATCGAGGCGGAACTACATCTACCGACCGATGGGACGAAGTAGCTACCGTGCCAATTGTGGGCCTTGCTCGTGCTGACCGTCTCGGTTTTGCTGGTCTCATCGGCGACGGCCATCTGCCTCTTCGTCCGTTGAGGAACGAACCCATGATCGGCGTGATCTACGCGCGGCCGTCACCGCGACGTCGGCTTCGGATCCTCGCCCTGGGTGACGGTGGACGACGGCAAGCGTGATGGATGAAGATCCGAAGAGAAGTGCCTTCGTGAAGCTCGCAGATGATCTCTGCGTGGGACCAATTGCCGCCATGGTGCAGTCTGCCAATGCGGCCCTTCAGGCTACCGGGTACGTTTTAACCCGGCGCGATAGCGTCATGATCGGGCTCGGCTTGAAGATCCACAGCAGTTTCCGCAGCCTGATAGACGATGCGCGAGTTGGTCGGTCTGAGGCGATGCACCACCTCAAGACCATGGTGGAGTCGTTCATCTATGTCGTCAGGCATGATCCGGGCGACGGGGCGGCGCTTCGGGTCTTCGCGGAGGTATGTTATCGCAAGCGGCTCTTCTGCATCAGGAACCCGGACTACTCGGGCCCGGACGATTTGGCGTTCTGGGATGAGCATGTCAGGCAACTCGAGGCGCAGGGCATTGAGCATATCGGCCGAACCACCCTCGAGACTCTGGCTTCTCAGGGCGGCGATGGACTCAGGAAGTGGTACGACCTGGCATATACAGCGGCGTGCGAGCCGGCCCACATCACTGATCTGCTCGACTTCATGCCGGACGAAACGCCGCTCCACCTCGCCGGCAGTCCGTTTGCCCATGTCGACGCCCGAGTTGCGCTCGATCGCGGGATAGACATCGTGCTCCAACTGGCGGGCGTCGCCAGCCAAGAGAACGTCATCGGTGTCAGTGTCGAAGGCATCGCGGAGTACGAAGCTCGCTGCGCGGCCATTCGTCGGATGCCGGAGGAGTGCTCAAACGGTGGCCCGGAAAGGGAGAGCGCATGATCGCCATCTACGCCCGCAAGGCACCGGCGAGAAAGGTCGCCGACCGAGGAGAAGTCGATCACGCCACCAAGTCGAGTGCCGGGGTGGCCTTCAAAAGCACGTATCGGCCGGCCAACTCCTTGCCCTGGTCTACAAACTCGCGTGTGGGGCCCCTGCCACGGCAGCATCGGGCCCGGCAGTCACCCCACCCCCCGGCCGGCCTCTCTCGGTTGCGCGGGGGTTGCGTGTTGTGCATCGCTCTGCCGCATTCTGCAATGCGCTCACCGTCAACATTCCGGTACTTCTGCACCTGTACCTGATTGTCGGCATTGACCGCGCACGCTCTCCGGCGTGCAATCGCGCCACCAACTCATCTCGATCCAGGAGGGATCAAGCATGGTGACGCGTTGGATGGGCGTGCTGGCGGTGGCGCTGTGGTGTCTCGGCGGTGGCGCGACGGCGGC
>Ga0070699_100006183_pt1 | contig 10462 bp, 9 predicted proteins | sample KBSK1503metaG_FD_65473 | JGI IMG/M metagenome (GOLD analysis project Ga0070699, IMG submission 65473) | Corn, switchgrass and miscanthus rhizosphere microbial communities from Kellogg Biological Station, Michigan, USA - KBS K1-50-3 metaG | ecosystem: Host-associated > Plants > Roots >... | reverse complement strand
ACCTCGCTCTCGAACGACGAGCCGCCGGCCTCGAAGACGCCGACCACGTGCCAGCGCCCGCGCCCGAACTCGAGCTGGTCGCCGAGCGCCGCACCGACGTAGCGGCCGACCACCCCGCGCCCGACGATCGCCTCGCCCGAGCTCGGCGTGAGCATCCGCCCTTCGACGATGCGCACGTTGTCGTGGACCGCGAGCGCCACCGGCTCGACGCCGCGCACGAGGACGTTCTCGCGCCCCCCGGCGGGCGTATGGAAGAAGGGCTGCACGACGAGCTCAGGTGACACGAGCGGCTGGTCCTCGGCGTCGCGCGCGATGCCGTCGAAGAAACGGATCGCCTGGTAGGCCTCGAGCGTCAGCTGGCTCGAGCCGTCGTTGTCCGATCCCTTGCGCATGACGACGATGTTGCGCGGGTCGCCGGTCGAGACGAGCGTGCGCTTGAGGCTCGAGATGAGCCCGAGGAAGAGGCTGCAGGCGACCACCACGAGCGCGATCACGCCCGCCGTCATGAGCGTCCGCCCGCGCCGCGCCCGCACGTTGCGCAGGCTGTAGGAGAGCGGCAGCGGCATGCGGCTAGAAGACCTCGTGCAAGGTGGCGACCACGGACCGGCGCGCCGCGCCGAACGCGGGCACCACCCCGGCGAGCATGCCGACGAAGAGCGAGAGGAAGATGCCCTGCACGATGACGGAGGCGGTGACGATGAAGGCGCCGAGCGGTCCGAGCGACGGGTTCCAGCCCGAGAAGGTGTGCAGCGCCTCGGTCAATGCGACGGTGAGCAGCACCCCGGCGAGCCCGGCCACGGCCGACACTACGGTGGCCTCCGCGAGCAGCGCGCCGAAGATGACCCGGCGTCCGAACCCGATGGCCTTCAGGACGGCGAGCTCCCCGGCCCGCTCGCGCACCCCCATCGACGCCGTGTTGGCGGCGATGAACACGATGCAGAGCGCCACCAGCCCCGTCACCACCAGGATGATGGTGACGAACCCCTGGAGCGAGCCGAAGAAGTTGGCGAAGAAGCTCTTCTCGGTCTCGGAGGCGGTCTCCGCGTCGCTGTTCCGGGAGAGATCGTCGACGGTGCGCATGATGGCGTTCACGCGATTCGGGTCGGCAGCCCGCACCCAGATGATTCCGGCGATCCCGAGGCCGGGGCGGCCCTGGGCCTTCAGCGCCTCGTCGAGGTAGTCACGGTTCATCCAGAAGATCGGCGAGCGCTCGTTCGGGATCTCTCCCACGATGCGGAAGTCGAGATTGACGGGCCAGACCGTGCTGCGCAGGGTCACTCGGTCGCCGATCTTCCAGCCATACCGGCGCATCGTCTGGCGGCCTACGATGGCGCCGTCGCGGTAGCGCTGAAAGTCGGCGAGCTGCTGCGGGGCGACGTTGTAGTCGGGATACACCGCGCCCACATGCTCCACCTCGACCGCGAAGTTCGGGAACGTTATCCGCCCCGCTTCCTCGAACGCCCCCCCGAACCACACGAACGCGCAGGCCGCGGCGACGCCGTCGATCTGCCGGACCTTGCGCGTGAAGGCGTACGGCATGGCGTAGACCAGGCCTGCCTTGTTGTGCACGGAGATGCGCGTGTTGCTCGCGATGTTGTTGAGAAAGGCGTCGAGCCCGGCGGGCATGGTGAGGAGCACGCAGACGAGGAGCACGGCCAGCATGATCGCGCCGCCGGTGAGCGCCGTGCGCAGGCGGTTGCGCCCGAGGTTGGCGAGGACGAGCCCGGTGTATTTCATCGCAGCGCCCGCCCGGTCGCTGCCACGTGGATCGCCTCCCGAGCGCGGGCCGCGTCGTCCCCTTCGAGCAGCACGCCCTTGTCGAGGTGATAGGCGTCGTCGACGAAGCGCAGCGCCCGGGGATCGTGCGTCACCATCACCACCGTCTTGCCGAAGTGCTGCCGCAGCTGGCGCAGCAGGTCGAGGATCGCCTCGGCGTTGCGCGCGTCGAGGTCGCCGGTCGGCTCGTCGGCGACGATCAGGTCCGGGTCGGTCACGATCGCACGCGCGATCGCCACCCGCTGCTGCTCGCCGCCCGAGAGCGTGCGCGGGTAGTGGTCGAGCCGGTCCTCGAGCCCGACGACGCGGAGCGCCGTGTCCGCGCGCCGGATGCGCTCGGCCTTGTCGAGCTTGGTGAGCAGGAGCGGCAACACGACGTTGTCCCGCGCCGACAGCACCGGGATCAGGTTGAAGAACTGGAAGATCAGCCCGACGTGGCGGGCGCGCCACCGGGCCAGCTCGTCCTCGGAGAGGTCGTTCAGCCGCTGGCCCGCGACGATGACCTCTCCCTCGCTCGGCCGGTCGATGCCGGAGACGAGGTTCAGGAGCGTCGACTTCCCGGAGCCCGACGGACCCATGAAGCCCACGAAGTGCCCGGCGGGGATGGTCAACGACACGTGCTCGAGGGCGTGCACCTCGTCCACGCCACGGACGTAGCGGCGGGACACGTTGCGGATCTGGATGAGTGTTGCGCCCGGGGCCGGAGTCGCGTCCATGGGGGCGGGATGCTAACGCACGGAGCGACCCGATGCGACGGGCCGGCGCGCTCTCCGACCGAGCCGAGGCGCGAGGACCGCCGCGCCGCCTCCCGATCACAGCGCCGCGACGTGAAGCAGGTTCGTGGCGGCGGTCGCGCCGAACGGCCACCCGCCGGTCACGACGACCTGGGCGCCGGCCGCGACGAGCCCCGTCGCGCGCACCGGGCCGCGGAAGCCGGCGAGCAGCGCGTCGGTGTCGGCGAACCACGGCACGGTGATCGCGGTGACGCCCCAGACGAGCGACAGGCGCCGGCGCGTCGTCTCGTCGGGCGTGAGCGCGACGATCGGCACCGGCGGCCGGTGCCGCGCGGCCAGGCGGGCGGTGGCGCCGGAGCGGGTCGGGACGACGATGACGCGGGCACCGATCCGCTCGACCATGCGGCAGGCGGCATCCGCGATCATCCCCGGCGCATCGGCCTCGGCATCGCCGGGTCGTGCGGGAAGGACCCGCTCCGCCTCGACCAGGATCCGGTGCATGACCCGCACCGCCTCGACGGGGAAGCGGCCGACGGCCGTCTCCTCGCTCAGCATCACCGCGTCCGTGCCGTCGAGGACGGCGTTCGCGACGTCGGTCGCCTCCGCGCGGGTGGGAAGCGGGCTCGCGACCATCGAGCGCAGCATCTGGGTCGCGGTGATCACCGGCTTGGCGGCCCGGTTCGCGAGCCTGATGAGCTCCTTCTGCACGAACGGCACGCGCTCGATCGGGATCTCGACGCCGAGGTCGCCGCGCGCGACCATCAGCGCGTCGGCCGCGGCGACGATCTCCGCGATGTGCTCGAGCGCCTCGGCCTTCTCGATCTTCGCGACGACGGGCACACCGGCGGCCTTCACCAGCTCGAGGTCCGCCGCGCGGCGGACGAAGGAGAGCGACACGAAGTCGACGCCATGCGCGACGCCGAACGCGAGGTCGTCGCGGTCCTTCTCGGTGAGGGCAGGCAGGTCGAGGCGCGAGGAGGGCAGGTTGATCCCCTTGCCGGCCGGGATGTCACCACCCACGACGACGCGGGACCGGGCCTGGTCGACGACCTCGAGCTGCATGAGGCCGTCGGCGAGGAGCACGGGGTCGCCGGCGCGCACGGTCGGCGGCAGCGCGAGGGGCACGACGTCGCCGGCATTGCCGCGCACCGGGTGCTCCAGGCGGAGCTTCGGGCCCGCGAGGTCCTGGACGATCGCCGCCGGCTGCGGGCCGGTGACCCGGCGGATCGTCTCGATCAGCGCCGCGTGTTCCGCCCGCGTCCCGTGCGCGAAGTTCAGCCGGAACACCCCCGCGCCCGCCTCGAAGAGAGCGCGGATGGTGTCTTCCTTGCCGCTCGCCGGCCCGAGGGTCACGACGATCCGCGTGCGCGACATCGTGCCCTCACGCGCCGTGATGGCACGCCACTGGCTACCCGCCCCGCACCGCCGCCAGGAGCGCCGCCGGCAAGGCGTTGTCCCCGAACGTCTCGCTCACGTGCGCGAAGCGGACGACGTCGCCCGGACCGAACACGAAGCTGCCCCCGAGCTGAAACGGGTTCTGGCCGAGGCGGTGCTGCTGATGGCCCGCCTGCCGCGCGCGGGTCCGGGCCGTCGCGTTGTCGCGGCGAAGCAGGTGCAGGAGCGACGCCTTCCTGAGCCCCGCTACACGGTACGCCCGGCGTTCCTCGTCGATCAGGAGGGGAAATGCGATCCCGGTCTCCTCCCGGAACGCGCGCGCGTACGCACGGTCGCCGAGCCCGACCGCCGCCAGGCGAGCCCCCGCGGCGCGCAAGGCCTCCTCGTGCTCGCGCAACTGCGCGACGTGCTCCCGGCAGAAGATTCAGCCGTAGTGGCGCAGGAAGACGAGGACCGCGGGGCCGGACTCCCAGAGCGCCCCGAGCCGGACCTCGCGCCCGTCGACGTCGGGCAAGCTGACGGTCGCAAGCGCGGCGGCGAGGGACGATCCCACGGTTGCCCGTGAGTAGCCGGGCCCACACGCCGACGCAAGACCGCCCAATGCTGTTCGCGATCGCCGCGCGGCCCTGTCGCCATATCGACGTTGCCCGATCGTCTCCTCAGCCCGCCTTCGTAAGTGAACCCCGATTGTTGCCCCTTGACGCGTGGCGGGCGCCGCGCCTATTGCGACGGCAATGCACCACGAGCAGCCGGCCATCCAGGTCGCCGGCGGGTGTCTCGGCCGGCACCGTCACGTCTGTGCGTTCTTCGACACGCGCGACGAGGAGTATCGGGTCCTCCTTCCGTTCATCAAAGAAGGCCTCGAGCTCGGGGAGAAGGCGATTCACATCGTCGATCCGGTCCTGCGCGACGAGCATCTCGCTCGCCTGAAAGGCGCCGGCATCGGCGTGGAAGCGGCGCAGGCGCGCCGGCAGCTCGAAGTGCTCGACTGGAATGAGACGTACTTGCAAGCCGGATCTTTCGATCGCCGAGCGATGACGGCGCTTGTGGAGGAGATGCTTGGACGGACCCGGGCCGAGGGGTTTCCTTGTGCCCGTCTCGTGGGGCACGGGGACTGGGCCTTGCAGGATGCGTGCCACCTCCGCACCGTCGTCGAGTACGAATCGCGGATCAACGAGGTCCTGCCCCAGTACCCCGACCCGGCCGTGTGCGTCTACGATCGGAGCCGATTCGGAGCGGGAACGACGATGGATGTCCTCCGCGCGCATCCGGTCGTCCTCATGGACGGCGTGCTCCAGGAGAACCCGTCCTTCCTCCCTCCGGCGAGGCTCCTCCCGCGGCTGCAAATGGAGACGGTCACGCTCCTCCGTGACCGGTACCTGACGGCGATCGTCGCGGGCGCGCGACGTGAGGCCCTCGAAGTGGCCGTCGAGGACGCGCTCGCGGACGACGTACCCGCCGCGCGCGTCTATCTCGACGTCGTCCAGGCCGCGCAGTACGAGGTGGGGCAGCTCTGGCATGCAAACCGGTTGAGCGTGGCGCAGGAACACCTCGCAACGGAGATCTCGCGCTCGGTCATCGGACATCTGCAGCCGCACCTTCCCCTTCAGCGTCGCAACGGCAAGCGGGTGGTGGTCGCGTGCATCGAGGGAGAGCTGCACGACCTCGGGGCGCGCATGGTGGCCGACTTCCTCGAGATGGCCGGATTTGAGGTCACCTATCTCGGCGCAAACGTGCCGTCCGAGAACCTCGTCGATCTGGTGCGCGCGAAGCGGCCGGATCTACTGGCCCTCTCGGTGACGAGAAGCTCCTGTGTCACGGCCCTGCGGCGCACGGTTTCGGCCGTCCGCGCGGCCGGAGGTGACCGGATCTCCATCGCGGCCGGCGGGCAGGTGTTTCTACGGAGGCCAGACCTGTGCAGGCGGCTCGGCATCGACATCCACGCACGCAACGCGCGCCATCTCATCGCCGTTACCGAGCGGTTCTTCGACGAGAGGAGAGCCTCCACATGAACAGGCGGCCCGCGCCACGGCCGTTCGGCGAAGCCAACTCGACGCCGCCCGACGTGTCGACCGCCGGTCGCGGGACCGAGGCGCCCGTGTGGCGTGCCTGGATGCAGGACCTCGGCCGCCGCCAGCGGCGGATACGCGAATTCCTCGGTCTGTCCCAGGAGCAGCTAGCGCGGCTGGCTGGAGTCAGCCAGGGATCGCTCAGCCGGCTCGAAACGGGGAAGGGGCTGGCGACCCCGCTTTTGATCGTGCTCAAGATCAACGCGGCGCTCGGGCACGAGCTCAGGAGGGTCGACCGCACGCTGCTCAGCACCAACCTGTGCGAGGCCCTGGAACTGCAGGCCGCGCTCGCTCCGACAGGCAGCGCGCTCGGCTTCACGGAGATGCCGGTCACGCCGGACGACGGCATCGAACAGCTCGTGCGGCTCTACCGAAGCGCTTCGGAGCGTCAACGAGCCGGCGTGCTGTCCGTGGTGCGCGCGATGCTCGGAGAGACGAAGGATCCCTGACGCACATGGGACCGTCGGTCACGCGTGCCGTGCGACCCTGCGGTCCGCAGCTGGTAGGCGACCGACACCACGGCCCGCGCCGAAGCCAGGGCCGTGCCCGGCGGGCAACCACGCTGCCTGTCATGCCCGATCGTCCTGACGTTTTTCCCGACGGTCCGTGTTGGGATGAGCGCGTGCGCCGCTTCAGTCCGGATCGGTATCGTCCGGCCCGAGGGCGTCCGCTTCCCGCCACAGCGCGGGGAGGTCGAGCGTCAAGCCCTCGCAGCCCGGGACAGCCGCGGCCGCGTCACCGACGCCGAGCGCACGCACGTATAGGCCGTCGTCGCCGCGCTCGAATACCTCGAGGCTGCGAGCGTCCGGGTCGACCAGCCAGTACCACCGCACGCCGAAGGCGGCGTAGTCGTGCATCTTGTCGCGCCGATCGCGGCGGACGTCGGCCGGCCGTGGCGAGAGCACCTCGACGACGATGTCGGGCGGCACCCGCACCAGGCCTCGCCGCGGTGGCCGCGTACCGCCGGGCAGATAGACGCTCAGGTCGGGCTTTCGGCCCCGCCGCGGCGCTACCGCGAACTTCGCATCCGAGCCACCCACGAACCCGCCCCGTCCAGCCAGCCATGAACGAAGAGAGTGCGCGAGCCACGTCACGATCAGCTCGTGGACGAAGTCGGGCATCTCCTCCTCTTCCAGCCGCCCATCCACCAGCTCGCCCGGCTCGTCCTCCGACATCGAAGCCCATTGCTCGAGCGTGAGCTCGCCCGTCGCGGGCGTCGAGCCGACTCCCGACCGATCGCTCATCGTGGCGACGCTACCACAGAGCGTTCAGATGCGCATGCCGGCGCGCCGAGGCAATACCTCGGATAGGAACAGCGGGCGGGACAACGACCGGCATCGAGCCCCGGGGCGGCGGAGGGCCGGCAGGACAGCGGGCGCCGCCTGAGTCCGTCGCGGCGGCATGCGTCTCACGGCGCTCGCGATCGCCGCACGGCCGCCGTCACCGGCTCGACCGGCACGACGTCGTGGAAATGGGAGTAGTCGATGTGCACCTCGCCGTCCGGCCCCCGCACCACGACGTCGACGAAGCGAGCATTCCACATGATCTCCGCGGGCACGTAGGTGTGGCGCGCGTGCACGGTCTGCGAGTAGCTCTCGTCGAGACCGATCACGGAGACGACGATGCGGGCCTCGTCGGCGTCGCACGACGCCGCGGTCGCGTCGCGCAAGGGACTCGATTCGGTGATCGGATGAACCACCGTCCAGGTATTGGGGAAGATGGGATTCACGCGCCGCACCAGCTCGAGGTCGTAGAAGCGGCGGACGGACTCTCCCTCCACGGTGACTTCCTGGCGGGCGAGCGCCACGTGCACCTGGGCCTCGGCGATGTTGTTGCCGCGCTCGTTGGCCATGCGGAACATGAACGCGCGCGCCCCGTCCCGCCAGCCGACGACGGCCACGCGGCTGAACAGGACGCGCGCGGTCGGGCGCGAGAACTTGGCGAACACGAGCCCCGTGACCATGGCGAGGCCGAGGAGTCCCGTCATCGTCTCGAGCGTGACCAGCACGTTCGCGAGCGTCGTCCGTGGCACCAGCCGGCCGTAGCCGATCGTCGCCATGGTCTGCACGCTGAAGAAGAAGGCGTCGGCGAACGACCCGGGGCGCGCGCTCTCGAGCGCGTCCGGCTCGAGCAGGTAGCCGAGCGCGAAGAGCGCGTTCGCGGCCACGTAGCCGGCGGCCAGGAGCGTCAGAAGACGCGGCCACGAGCTGGTGAGCAGGAAGTGGTAGAGGTCGCCCAGGATCGCGCGGCGCAGCATCCGCCCGAGACCTAGCGCTTGCGGCTGCCGTAGTCGCCGAACGGGTCGTCACGCTCCCGCACGGCCTGGCGGAAGCCCACGTCGCTGGCGCGCCGGACGAAGTCGAGCCCTTCCTGGGTGTGGCGCGCGATGCCGTCGAACAAGGTCCCGAGCGTGCGGCTCGCGGCGAGACCCATGTTCTCCGCCGTCTGATTGACGAGCAGCTTCAGCATGACCAGCTGGCTCACGGGCACCTGCGCCATCCGGCGGGCGAGCGCGAAGGCGTGTGCCTGGAGCGCATCGTCGGGCACCACCTCGAGGACGAGCCCGATCTCGGCCGCCTTGCGCGCCGGGATCTCGTCGCCGGTCAGCAGGTAGCGCTTCGCGCGCTCGAACCCGAGGCGGTAGACCCACATCGCCGTGGTCGGCGTGCCCCAGACGCGGGACGGCGGGTACCCGAAGCGCGCGCTCTCGGCCGCGACGATCAGATCGGCGCAGAGGACCATGTCCGTGCCGCCCCCGATGCACCAGCCCTGCACGGCCGCGATCGTCGGCTTCCGCGCGTACCAGAGCTTCAGGTAGGTCTCGACGAAGCGACTCATCCACTGGTGGTCGGCGATCGAGTCCCACACACGACTCGTGCCTGCCTGCGTCGCGGCGCGCTCGGCGGCCTGGGCCTCGACCGCCCAGTCGAGGCCGTAGCCGGCGCAGAACGCCGGCCCCTCGGCGCGAAGCAGGATGACGTGGACGTCGCGGTCCGCGTCGGCCTCGTCGATCGCCTGCGCGAGCTCGTCCCGTAGGTCCGGGTTGATCGTGTTGTACTCGGCGGCGCGGCAGAGCACGATCGACCGTACCCCGTCGGCCGTCTCGGTGCGCAGCGTCGTCATGGCGACGTCCCCGTCCGCCCGGCGAGGTTGGCGATCACCGCCACCAGCTCGGCCGGCTCGACCGGCTTCACGAGATAGCTCTGGTATCCCGCCAACAGCACGCGCATGCGGTCCTCCCGGCCGGCATAGGCCGTCAGCGCCGCCGCCGGCACCTCCCGGCCCCGACCTCGCGGCAGACCCCGAATCCGGCGGATGAGCGTGAAGCCGTCCTCGCCGGGCATGGCGATGTCGCTCACCAGGACGTCGGGCGGATCGCGCTCGAACACCTCGAGCGCCTCGGCGACCGAGCCCACGGCGGTGACGCTCGCCTCCCGCTGCTGCAGAATCACGGCCAGTGCGGCGCGGGCGTCGGGCTCGTCGTCGACGACCAGCACACGGAGACCGTCGAGCGCAGGCATCTCGTCGAGCGAGAGCGCCGGTGGTGCCGCGGCCTCGGGACGCGGGAAGGCGCCGCGCACGGCCGGCATGGGCAGGCACACGACGAAGGTGGCGCCCTGGCCCGGGCCGGCGCTCTCCGCCCGAACCGTCCCGCCATGCAGCTCGACCAGGTGGCGCACGATCCCGAGCCCCAGGCCGAGGCCGCCGTACGCACGCGTGCTCGTGCTGTCGGCCTGCCGGAACCGTTCGAAGACGTGCGGCAGGAAGTGGGCGCTGATGCCCTCGCCCGTGTCGCTCACGCTGAGCTCCACCCGGGACTCGACGCGCCGGAGGCGGACGTCGACGCGCCCGCCCTTGGGCGTGAACTTGATGGCGTTGGACAGCAGGTTCCAGACGACTTGCTGCAGGCGTGCCGGGTCTCCGGCCACGAACGCCGCTCCCGGCTCGAGCCACGACTCGATGCGGATCGCCTTGGCCTCGGCCGCGGGACGGATCGCGTCGAGCGCCGCTTCCACCGCCGTCGCGAGGTCCATGGGCCGGAGCTCGACGCGGAGCTTGCCGCTGACGATGCGCGAGATGTCGAGCAGATCTTCGACCAGCTGCGCCTGGAGCTTTGCGTTACGCTCGATCAGCTCGAGCGCGCGCGCCTGCTTCGCCTCGTCGAGCGCGCCGCGGGCGATGAGCCGCGTCCACAGGAGCACCGCCGACAGCGGCGTGCGCAGCTCGTGCGACACCATGGCCAGGAACTCGTCCTTGGCGCGGTTGGCGCGCTCGGCCTGACCGAGCGCCGCCTGGGCCTCACGGTAGAGACGGGCGTTGTCGACGGCCAGCGCGGCGCGCGCGGCGAGCTCCTGAGCGAGCGAAAGGTCCGGCTGCGCATAGCGGCGACCCGACTCGGCGGTGACGAAGGTGAGGGCGCCGAGCGACCGCCCGCGCGCGACGAGCGGCACGATCATGCAGGAGCGGTAGCCGAGCCGGCGCATGATC
>Ga0070699_100006181_pt1 | contig 10463 bp, 9 predicted proteins | sample KBSK1503metaG_FD_65473 | JGI IMG/M metagenome (GOLD analysis project Ga0070699, IMG submission 65473) | Corn, switchgrass and miscanthus rhizosphere microbial communities from Kellogg Biological Station, Michigan, USA - KBS K1-50-3 metaG | ecosystem: Host-associated > Plants > Roots >... | reverse complement strand
CAGCCGCGCCAGTTGCAAGGGCAGTTCTATATCTCTCCGGCGTTGATGGAAAGCTTTCGAAAGTGGGCGGCACAACCCGCGGCCAGGATCGGCGATACGACGCGAAATTTTCTCGCGAGCCTGAGCACTGTGGCCCAACCAATCACCTATTCGCTTTCGAATGAAGGACTCGGACCGCTGCACGAAATTCACGTGCCCAAAAGCCTGCTGGCGATGTTAATCGCCAGCATTTCCGGTGAGATCAATCCTACGCCCCTGGTCCAAAACGAACGCACGGCCATCGGCTTGATCTACTCGATCGTCTATGCCGAGGAGCAATATAAATCCAAACAGGGTGGCGGTAATTACGGCACGCTTGAGGATCTGATGGCCGCCAATATGGTTTCGAAAGAGGCGGTGGAGAAATCCGGGTATAAATTTGAAGTGATCGTCAACGGCGACAAAATTGAAGTGTCGGCAGTGCCATCGGAATACGGCAAGACCGGCAGCCTGTCGCTATTTCTCGATCAGACACGTGTTCTGCGAGGTGGCGATCGCAACGGCGCTGCCGCGACGGCTGCGGATCCGCGATTCCCAAACTACTGATCTATAGATTCTCAATCTCGAGCGGCTCGACTGGTTCCGCTAAGGCAAAACGAAACACCTTCGAGTAAAAGTACAGCTCGCCATCGAGCGCGCGTTTGATATTCTTCGCCTGCCTGAAGCCGTGCTGCTCGCCCGCAAACGCAACGTAAGCAACCGGAATCCCCTTCGCCCTGATGGCGTCAACCATCGTCTCGGCCTGATCCGCCGGCACCACTTTATCTTCAAGTCCCTGAAAGAAAATAACCGGGCACGAGAGGCGCTCGGGAAAGTTGATCGGCGAACGCTCGTAATAGATGTCTTTCCGCTCCGGGTATGGTCCAAGTAAACCGGTGAGATACTGCGATTCGTATTTGTGCGTGTCGCGCGCCATCGACTCGGTGTTGCTGATGCCGAAATGACTCGCGCCGGCCTTGAACCGGTTGCGAAACGTGAGCGCGCAAAGCGTCGTGTAACCGCCGGCGCTGCCGCCCGTGATAATCAAACGCTTCGCATCGACTTCCCCACGATCGGCGAGGTAACGGGCGCCGTTAACGCAGTCGTCAACATCGACTATGCCCCACTTCTTGTTCAAACGCTCGCGATACTGCCGGCCGTAGCCCGAGCTGCCGCCATAGTTCACGTCGAGCACAGCGAAACCGCGGCTGGTCCAATATTGAACCGAGAGACTCAACGCCGTCGAAGCTGCGGCCGTTGGCCCACCATGACTCTTCACAATCAGCGGAGGCTTTTCACTGTCGGGCGCGCGAAAGTCCGGATTCTGTGGCGGATAGAAGAATCCGTGCGCCGTCAGTCCACCCTCGGTGGGAAACTCGATGGCCCGCGGCACCGAGAAGTACTGCGGGAAAATCTCCCGATCGTTTGAGCGCCGGAGAATCTCAAACTGGCTGGTCGCAAGATCAAATTTCACGATCGAAACGACATTCGTCGGCGAGCCGCCGCGAAACACCGCGAGACCATTTGCCGCACGCAGGTACTGAATGTCCGTGTAAGGACAATCAACCGGCGTCACCTTCCCCGTGCGCGCATCGACGACGGACAGAGTCGAAACACCCTGATCAATATGACTGCAAACGATCGTATCGGCTGACGCGAAAGCATATGACGACATGCCAAACACCCATTGCGGCATGCCGAGCTCAGCCTTCGATTGGTAGACGTTTTCAATACCGCCGTCAGGCGAGATCCGCTCGAGATTCCACCAGCCGCTGCGATCTGAAGCGAAGCATAAAACTCCGTCAGGTGACCATTCTGGTTGAAAAATCGACTCCGCCGCACTGCCTGCCACCCATCTGGTCGATACCAGTTTTCCGTCTTCACCAAACTCGCCGACCCATAGCTCACAACCATCCCACGGCATGTTCGGATGATTCCAGGTGAGCCATGCCAAATGGGTGCCGTCGGGACTAAGTCTTGGTGACGAGTAAAAATCGTTGCCTTCAATCAGCACTTCGCCAAAGCCGTCCGTGGCCGGCTGCGTGCTAACGGCGACTATTGAGTTCACCGCTTCCGCGCCGGTGTTAGTGTGGTCTTCGCGCACACAGATCAGACGGTCGCGCGCGTGGTCCAACCGGGCATCGGCGTAACGCATGTCGCCCGCGGCTGTGAGTGGTTCAGGAGTGGCCAGTTCTTGCTGCCGGTACAGCCGTTGGTCCGAAAAGTTTGAGAAATAAACAGTTCCCTCTCGCACCAGGTAGTCGCCGCCGCCGTATTCGTGCACCCTGGTCCGAGCATTAAAAGGAGCCGGATTGACATCGATACAGGCGCCGGTGGCGTCGCGCTTAACGACAACGTTACGGCCGCCTTCTTTCGGTCGCAGCTCCAACCAATAAATATCGTCACCGTCAAATAATGGTTGGCCCAGACCAACCGATCCTTCGACAATCAGATCTGAGGTAATGGGCGATTTCCACGAGCCATACGGCGCAATCTTTGGTGAATTTGACAAGGTCCATCCTCACTTCGTTTATTCCGAGCACTGCTAGTTGTTCGTTTTTTGTGCGGATCCGAAAAACTTTTGTCACAACCTCGCAAGGGCTTTACAAGACTTATGCAACCTACCTTCGCCGATAGGCTTGTAGTATCAGCCCGTCGTTAATTCTCCATGGGAGAACTGAGATAAAGGCAAGGGCACTGGTCTTGGGGGAGGTCAGTGCCCTCTCTTTTTGTCTGCTCGCCATCTTACCAGCAAAAACATTCTTAGTTGAAGTTTCACGCAAAAGCGCAAAGATAAGACGCAAAGCCGCAAAGGTTAAGTCCGGTTTTCTTTGCGCCTTTGCGTGAAACCTCCTTGACGCCCATTAAAAACAGGTTGACAATTCGCCAGTCCAATTTCGAAAGAGGTGCCCGCCCATGTCCAACCGCAAACGAAAGCTGTTCGTCTTTTTTCTGGTCGTCGCATTTATGATCGCCGGTCTTCCTGCTTCAACTTCACATGCCGACACTTTTCGACCCGTGGTTCGTGGTAAACGCGGCGTCGTCGCCGGTGGCGCACCTTTATCGGTCGAAGCCGGACTGCGGATTCTCCAGCGCGGCGGAAACGCGGTTGACGCCGGCGTGGCGACAATCCTCGCGGCCTCGGTGATTGAGTTTTCGCACTTTTCGTTTGGCGGCGAAGTACCGATTCTGATCAAGTTAAAAGATCAAAAGGTGGTCGTCATTGAAGGCATGGGCCAGGCGCCCATGAAAGCCACGCGCGAGTTCTTCGTCAACCGCGCTGGTGAGGCGCCGACATTAACGTCCACCGGACCAACCACGATGCCGGGCTCCAGAAAAGCCGGACTAATCCCGTCAACTGGCCCACTCGCAGCGACCGTGCCCGGCGTGCTCGACGCTTGTGTCGTCGCGCTCGATCAATTCGGAACGAAGACACTGGCCGAAGTAATGGAACCAGCCATTCAACTCGCCGACGGCTTTCCGGTCGACGAGTTGAGAGTGCAATACATCAAGACCAGGTCGCCTATCTTTTCGCAGTGGGCCGACGCAAAACGAGTCTTCCTGCCGAACGGCGAAGTCCCCAAAGTGGGCGACATCTTTGTTCAGGCCGACCTGGCACGCACACTTCGCAGCATCGTTCAAGCCGAACGCCTCGCGTCGAAAGGCACACGAAATAACCGTCACGCCGGACTGATGGCGGCGCGCGACTATTTCTATCGTGGTCCAATCGCCCGCCGTATCGGCTCCTACATGCAGGCTAACGGCGGCTTGCTGGCAGCAGACGACTTCGCGAAGTTTGCAGCGAAGGTGGGCCAGCCGGTCGAGACGAGTTATCACGGTTACGAGGTTTACAAGGCCGGCTTCTGGACCCAGGGTCCGGCCCTGATTGAAACCCTCAACCTGCTTGAAGGCTTCGACTTGAAAAAGATGGGCCACAACTCGCCCACTTACATTCACACGCTCGCCGAGGCGCTCAAGCTCGGGATGGCCGATCGCGATCGTTATTACGGCGATCCAAACTTCGTAAAGATCCCGATGACCGAGTTGCTGTCAAAAGACTATGCGGCACTGCGACGACCGCTGATTGACGAGCGCCATGCCTCACTCGCACAACAACCCGGCGATCCATTGAAAATGAAAGCCATACTCGCGAGCGCCGTGCAAACCATCGGCCGCGCGTCTGCCTTGCCTGAAATCGAACGCGCTAACGACACGACCTGCGTTAACGTCGTCGATAAAGACGGCAACATGTTCAGTGCGACACCGAGTGGCGCGTGGCTCCCCGCAGTTGTTGCCGGGGATACGGGCGTGTTGATGGGCCAACGTTTGCAATCGTCACTCACCGATCCGAATAGTCCGAACGTCGTAGCGCCGGGTAAACGTCCGCGGATCACGCTCACGCCGACGCTCGTGCTCAAAGGTGGCGAACCGTTCATGGTATTGAGCACTCCGGGTGGCGACAATCAGGATCAGGCACTGCTACAGGTGTTGTTGAATATCGTCGAGTTTGGCATGAATCCGCAGGAAGCGGTCGAGGCGCCACGCTTCGATACGCAACACTACGTCAGCTCGTTTGACGATCACGAGTTTCTGCCCGGCTCACTCAACGTCGAGTCGCGCGTGAGTTTGAAGACGATCCAGGAGTTGTCGGAGAAAGGACACAAGGTCAAAGTCCAGGGGGAATGGGGCACGCTGTCTGCGCCCACCGTGATCATTTACGACCCGAAGACTGGTGTAGCGGCCGCCGGCGCCGATCCGCGGCGCAGTCGTTACGCTGTCGCGTGGTAAGAGAAACTCAACGACAAAAAAGGAGTCCCCCAATGAAAATTTTTACTAAGCGAAGTCTGCTTACAGTAACTACGCTTATTCTGGTGCTGGCCAGTCAAGGTTCAGCCTCGGCACCTGTATTACCCAATCCGGTACTTTATTTTCTGGGCCAGGAATTTCTCACTATCAACGGCAAGCAAGTCACTCGTTACAATTTCGATGTGCTCAACAAAAACGAGTTTCCCGATGACCTGTTTGCCGCTTCACCCAATCTGCCGCCCTGCGGCAGCAACACCAAAGCCGCGCGGACGTGGGTCGACTTCTACGATCAGAGCGGCAAACGTTTACAGGGCTTTTGCAATCTCGGCAAGTCGGCTGACCTGAACGGCATCTGGTTTTCACTCGAGACCGACGTGATTCCGCCGAGCTGGGTCTACATCGAAATGAACGATCGCAAAACCAACACGAAGTACAAATCGAATCTGTCAGACACAACACTCTAATCAGGGGAAAACAAAATCATGGGACTGGAAGAAGGAAAACGTTTCGTAGATTTCAAGCTCAACAACCAGGACGGCAAGACCGTCTCGCTCGACGACTTCAAAGGCAAGTGGCTCGTCGTTTACGTTTATCCAAAAGACGACACGCCGGGCTGCACGATTCAGGGCAAGTCGTTCACGGCCACGAAACAGGACTTTGACGACGCAAACATCGCGGTCGTCGGCGTGAGCGAAGACGATGTCGAGTCGCACAAGAACTTCTGCAACAAGTTTAGTTTCACTATCGATCTGCTCGCGGACCCGAATCACGAACTGCTGAGCGCAGCAGGCGTGGGCCAGAGCGAGTACAAGGGAACGATGTACTGGGACCGCACCAGCTTTGTGATCGATCCGGAAGGCAACCTGCGCAAGACGTACCTGAAAGTGAATCCTGAAGGTCACGAGCGCGTGCTGCTCAACGACATCAAAGCCATGCAAGGCGGCGCTTCCGCTTCAGCGTAGACCATGCTTGCATATGTTTTCTGGCACTGGCCGCGTCCGGAGATCGAGCGCGGCCAGTATCTGGACCACCTGGCCGAGTTTCATCGCACACTCGTCGCTAATAAACCGCCGGGCTTTCAGCGCTCGGTCGTATTTCACATCAGCGACGCTAACTGGCTAAACACGGATGGCGAAGCGTATGAGGAATGGTATCTACTCGACGACTCAGCCGCGCTGGACCCACTGAACGAAGCCGCAGTCTCAGGCGTCTGTGAAGAGCCTCATAACCGCGTGGCGAGAGCAGCGGCTGACGGAACGGGTGGCTTGTATCGACTGCGAGCCGGCGAAGGAGATCTGGCCCAGGCGAGGTTCGCTACCTGGTTGAGCAAGCCCGCCGGGGTTTCCTACAAAGACTTTTATGCCGGACTCGAATCACTCACAACCCAACCAGGTGTCACTTTGTGGGGTCGCCAGATGACTCTTGGACCAACCACGGAATTCTGTATTCACAGCCCATTTCAAATCGCGGATTCACGCGAATTAACGCTGATTTATTCAAGCTGAAGTTCAACGACCAGTGGACAATGGTCCGACGCTGCCCGGACGCGGTCTTTTGGTTCCGTGATCACTTCACATTTAAGCAACCGCTGCAAAAACACTTGCGGCACGAACACGTAATCCAGCCGCACGTGCGGATCCCAGGTGGGAAAGGTGTAGCCCTTGTCGTCAGGGTGGAGCCTGCGAAAACCATCACCATAACCGGCGTCCAGCATCAACTGGATCGTCTCGCGTTGCAGCTTACGGCCGCTGATCCAGATCAGTGCGCGAATCCATGTGGGCAAGCGCTCGAGTTCGAGAACTTCTCCGGGAGCCAGCGCGTTGAAGTCGCCAACCAAAACGTGAAAGCCATGCTGATGACGCTTGATGCCATCAAGCAGTGAACGAATCTCGCGCGCACGCCGGCGTTCATCCCACTTCGAGAACCGCGCACTAAGGTGCAGACCAAAAATTCGCGTTTCACTCCCCGCCGGAACGATCTCCAGAAACGAATGCCGTGAACCAGCCGGATAATGCCACTCGTAATACTGAACTTCCTGCCGGCTCAGAAAACCGATCGAATGCCGGCGCCGCGCCGCCCAAAAAGGAAACTTCGTAGCGGCCGCAATGCGCTCAATCACTACCGGATCTGTCGCCTCCTGAAAAACTACGACGTCGGGCGCGGCAGCGACGATCGTCTCCGCAATTGCATCTTCCCGACCATGACCGCCAAACCGGATGTTGTAGCTCAGTACCTTCAGGCTCACCTGTCTACACCCGCCGGAACCACCACGTAATATGGTTCACCAAACAAGACGTCGCGACCATAAAGCACGAGGCTCGACGTGGCCTGCATATTCACCGGACGGCCCACCAGCTCCTGCAACGACTCCCGCAGCGGATTGAGACTCGGCGCGATGCCCGGATCTTTATCGCACAACGGTTTGGTGTGCAGCCCGGGAATGTAATAACCGTCTCCGTTCCACGCCTCCATCACCTTGCTGCCGACGAGCGTCACGTCGAGGTCGCTGGTCCCTTTTCCCTGCGAGTCGAACGGCGTGCCGTCTTCATGACGCTGGTTAGTGACCACGCTGCCGCGTAACACGATCCCGGTGCCTTCGGGAAGTCCCTGCTGCAGTTTTCGATAAAATGCAATGTACAAACGTTCGTCACCTCCGAACGCAAGCGTCACGATGCGCGAGCGTACCTCGCTCTCGTTCATCTCGTAAGCGTCTTTAGGCATAGTTAACCTTTGCGAATGAGTCGAACCGGGGGGCTGCTAACGGGAGATGTCTCTTACAACCTCGTAAAGCTCACGCGTGCCCTGGCGAACGTTCTTTACCGAGATGCGTTCGTTGTTGCCATGCACACCTTCATCCTCATCGGGGGTGGTGTAAATCGGGGACCAGCCATAAGCGACAATGCCGAGCTGTCGATAAAGCTGGCTTTCAGTATAACCGCTGAGCATCTTGGTTGTGACAATTGCACCGGGATAATTCTCTTTTGCCTTGCGCGCGATCAGCGAGAAGAGTTCGGTGTTGGTCGCAGAGCTGTTGGGTGGTTTGAAACGGTTAACTTTTTCAATCTTGATCGCCGGATCGGCGATCGCCTCGGTGAGTGCCTTGAGAAACTCATCAGGTGATTCACCGGGAAGCAGGCGAACGTCGAGGTTGCACGTGGCGGCGTTGGGGATAACGTTTGTCTGCTTGCTGCCGCTGAGCATCGTGATCGAGATCGTGTTGCGTAATAGAAAGTTGAACTCGCGTTGACTCGCAAGCGCCTTCGCGAAAGTTGGGTTCTTTAACGACTCACGAACACTTGCAAACTGCGAGCGCAACGGCTCTGGTTGTAAAGGCGCGACGTCTTTAAAGAACTGCTCGACGGCGGGCAACAACCTGATCGGCGTCTCCCAATCGAGTATGCGACTCATCGCGCGGATGAGGCGGTTTGTGGCTGAGTCCGAAACTGGTCTTGAGCCGTGACCAGGCAAGCCGGTGGCTGTCAGTCGCAACCACAACGGCGCTTTCTCGGCCACATCGACGCCGACGATCTTTACGGAACCATTCTGGAGCAGATTATCACCGCCTTCAGTAAGCAGGTATTCGGCATCTTTGAAGAGATCGGCTTTGTTCGCGATCATCCAGAGTGAGCCTTCGTCGTCAACTTCTTCATCGGCTGTGCCGAGAAAGATCACGTCGCGCGAAAGAGATGGTCCTTCTCGCTTGAGCAGGATCATCGTCATCAGGTGCAGCAGACCTTCGCCTTTCATGTCGAGGGCGCCACGGCCGTAAATGGAATCGTGCTTGATTACGGCGGCAAATGGATCGACTTCCCATGAAGCCGGTTCGGCGGTGACGACGTCCATGTGGCTGAGCAGGATAATAGGACGTTTGGAACCGTTACCTTTGACGCGTGCGATGATGTTTGCGCGTCCGGGTTTGTACTCGAAAATTTCGTTCTGGATGCCGTACTGATCGAAGATCTGCTTGAAAAACCGCGCCGCTTCAATCTCGTTACCCGGTGGATTTGAGGTATTGATGCGCAAATATTGCTGCATCAAATCAACCGCCATGTCCTGATATTTGGGCCAATCGATCTGTGCAGCAGCGCTGGACGAGAAGCTGACAACAACAATTGCGCACAGAAGAAATTTCACGCAAAGGCGCAAAGACATGAACGAAGGCGCAAAGTTTTTCTTAGCGCTCTTGGCGTCCGTCTTTGCGCCTTTGCGTGAAACTCCTCTGTGCATTTATTGAATCTCCAGTTTTTATATTAACATGTGGTTGCGGTCCAAAACCCCACGATGCGTCTCTTCCCTGTGCTTGTCATGCTGTGCGCTGCGTTTGCGGCGGGTGCGATCAATGCCATTGCCGGCGGCGGGACACTGCTGACGTTTCCCGTTCTAATCTGGCTTGGACTCGATCCGAAAGTCGCCAATGGGACCAGCACGGTCGCACTTTGGCCCGGTCTCTTCGGCGGTCTGTTTGGTTATCGCAAAGAACTCGAGCACAGCTCCACGATCCTGCTCCGGCTCGGCACGACAAGCCTGATCGGTGGCGCGTTCGGCGCAGTGTTACTGGTGCGAACGCCGTCAAAAGTCTTCGCGAACCTCGTTCCCTTCCTCATCCTGTTCGCCACTCTGCTGTTCATGTCGAACGGCGTGGTCAATAAACGACTGCGTCTCGGTTCACTTGACGATAAACAGATGGGACGCTGGTGGACCGGCGCCATCGTCTTTCAATTCTTCTCGGCAATGTACGGCGGTTACTTCGGCGCCGGCAACGGCATTCTTATGCTCGCGGCGATGGGCCTGCTCGGTCTCAACGAACTGAATCGCGCCAACGGCATCAAGAACTTCCTCGGCATCTGTATCAACGCCGTCGCGGTGCTGATCTTCGCGGCCGCTGGCTACGTTGTCTGGGAAGACGCGTTGCTGATGGCGTGTGGCGCCCTCGCCGGCGGTTACTTCGGCGCGAACATGGCGATGCGTGTCGGGCAGAAGTGGGTACGCAGAGGTGTGGTGCTGATCGGCTGGGTAATCTTTTTCGTCATGGTTTGGAAACTGCGCCAACAGCCTCAATGACAGCACCCGCGAAACTGCCACGCGAATTTTATTTACGCTCGGATGTGCTTACCGTCGCGAAGGATCTGCTTGGCAAACTGCTGGTTGTGCCTGGTCCAAATGGCGAACGTGTCTCGGGAAAGATTGTCGAAGTTGAAGCGTATCGTGGTCCCGAAGACCGGGCTTCACATGCTTACGGCGGGCGTCGCACGAAACGAACCGAAACGATGTATGGAACCGGCGGCGTGGCATACGTCTACTTCGTTTACGGGATGTATTACCAGTTTAATGTGGTGAGCAACGTCGCCGACACTCCGCATGCGATCCTGGTGCGCGCGCTCGAGCCGGTTGAAGGCATCGAGCTCATGCGCGAACGCCGGCATACTCATCCGGATCACAATCTCACGAGTGGTCCAGGCAAACTCTGCATCGCGATGGGCATCGATCGCGGGCTCGATGCCGCGGATCTGCTCGGCGATCGCGTCTGGCTCGAACACTTCGAAACCGTCACCCCCAGACACATCGCCAAAGGCCCGCGCATCGGCATCGACTACGCGCAGGAGTGGATCACCAAACCCTGGCGCTTCTGGATCCGTGAT
>Ga0070699_100006179_pt1 | contig 10463 bp, 9 predicted proteins | sample KBSK1503metaG_FD_65473 | JGI IMG/M metagenome (GOLD analysis project Ga0070699, IMG submission 65473) | Corn, switchgrass and miscanthus rhizosphere microbial communities from Kellogg Biological Station, Michigan, USA - KBS K1-50-3 metaG | ecosystem: Host-associated > Plants > Roots >... | reverse complement strand
ACCACCGATCTTGCCGCGCTCAATACCGCGCTCCGCGCGGCCGGCGTGGCGGAGATCCACTGACCGTGCGACAAGTGGCGCTGGTGCGCGAGGTGAGCCCGGCGATCATCCGGTGCGAGCTGACCCACCTCGCCCGCACCCCGATCGACCTGGACCGCGCCCGCGCGCAGCACGCCGAATACATCGCCGCACTCAAGGAGCTCGGCTGCGAGGTCGAGTGGCTGGCGCCCGAGCCGGAGCTGCCCGATGCGGTGTTCGTCGAGGACACCGCCGTCGTGCTCGAGGACTTCGCGGTCATCACCCGCCCCGGCGCCGAGTCGCGGCGGGCCGAGCTTCCGACCGTGGTCGCCGGGCTGGGCCGCTATCGCCCGCTGCACCACATCACCGCGCCGGGTACCCTCGATGGGGGCGACGTGCTCGTCTCCGGGCGCGTGCTGTACGTCGGCCAGACGGCGCGCACCAATGACGAAGGCATCGCCCAGCTCGCCACCATCGTCACGCCGCGGGGATACGCGGTCTGTGCCGTGCCGGTGCGCGGGTGCCTGCATCTCAAGTCGGCGGCCACCGCCCTCGACGAGCGCACCGTGCTGATCAACCGAGAATGGACCGAGGTCTCCTGGTTTGCCGGCCGTCGCCTGGTGGACATAGACCCCGCCGAGCCGTTCGCGGCCAACGCGCTGGCCCTGGGCGGCGAGCTGATTCACGCCGCGGAGTTCCCCGGGACCCGGGCCATCCTGGCCGGCAACGGTTACACAGTGAGGCCGGTGCCGGCGTCGGAGCTGGCCAAGGCGGAAGGCGGCGTAACCTGCTGCAGTCTGATGGTGATGGTGCCCTGATCATGACCGATCATCGAGACTCCACTGGCGGCCCCTGGCAAGCGCTCGCCGATGTCGCCGCTCGCTCCAAGCGCTTCCTCGATGGCATTGCCGAACGCCGCGTTGCGCCCAGCGCGGAAGCGCTGGCGGGGCTGAAAGCATTCGACGTCCCGCTACAGGACGATCCGATGTCCGCCGAGCAGGTCATCGAGGAGCTCGATCGTATCGGCTCTCCCGCCACGATGGCGATCGCCGGTCCGCGATTCTTCGGCTTCGTGAACGGCTCGGCACTGCCGGCCGCGCTCGCCGTCAACTGGCTCTCGACGGCGTGGGAACAGCACGGCGGCTTCGTGGTCTCGTCCCCGGGTAGCACGCTGCTGGAACAGGTCGCGCTTCGCTGGACCATCGAGCTGCTCGGACTCCCACGTACGTCGGCGGGCGCGTTCGTCACCGGCACCACCGTCGCGCATGTCACGTCGCTCGCGGCCGCACGGCACGCGGTGCTTGCCCGGATGGGATGGAATGTCGAGGCCGACGGGCTGTTCGGCGCGCCGCCCATCACGGTCATCGCGGGCGCCGAGGCACATTCGACGCTGTTCAAGGCGCTGGGGATCGTGGGGTTGGGGCGCAACCGTGTCGTCACGGTTCCGGCGGACTCGCAGGGCCGGATGATCGCCGGCGCACTCCCGCCCATCTCCGGCCCGACGATCCTGTGCCTGCAGGCGGGGAACGTGAATACCGGCGGGTTCGACCCCGCCCGGGAAATCATCGAACGGTTGCGCGCGTCTGAAGCGCCGGCGTGGATTCATGTCGACGGGGCGTTTGGGCTCTGGGCGCGTGCCGCGCCGGCGCGAGCCCATCTCGCGGACGGAGTCGAGCTCGCCGATTCCTGGGCCACCGATGCCCACAAGTGGCTGAACTCTCCCTACGACTGCGGCATGGCGATTGTGCGCGACGGCGATGCCCTCCGGAAGTCTATGGCGATCAATGCCGACTACCTGCCAAGCGACCAGGCCAATCCGTCGGACTATACGCCCGAGGTGTCCCGCCGGCCGCGGGGTGTCGACGCCTGGGCGGCCCTCCGGTCACTCGGCCGAACCGGGCTCGCGGATCTCGTAGAGCGCAACTGTCGCCTGGCGAGCCGTTTTGCGGAAGCCTTCATCGCCGCCGGGTTCCCGGTGCTCAACGACGTGGTGCTCAATCAGGTGCTGGTATCGTTCGGGAGTGCCGAGCGCACCCGCCAGGTGATCGCGGCGATTCAGGAGGAGGGAACCTGCTGGGTCGGCCCGACCGTCTGGCAGGGGAAGACCGCGATGCGGGTGAGCGTGATCTCCTGGGCCACCACCGAAGCGGACGTCGATCGCTCTATCGCCGCAATCCTGAGAATCGCCCGCGCCTGATGACACCTCCGGGAAATCGGTGACGTAGGGACCGGTGCGGGGGTCTATACCGTAAGAGGGTCCGACAAGACACATATCAGGGAGAATACGAATGCGGGGACCGAGAATCGGCGGCCCGGCGGCTCTGGCCATCGCGTTGGGCGTCGCCGCCTGCGGCAGCCCGACCGATACGAACAACACGGGCACCGCCCAGGTGCGGCTGATGAACGCCGCGGCGGGATCCCCCGCCCTCGATCTGGTGGTCGGCGGCACCGTGATCGTGAGCGGAGTCCAATTCGAACACACTTCTCCGCTCGCCAGCCTGCCCAGTGGCGCCCAGACGCTTGCGGTGCGCCGGTCGGGCCAAGTGGGCACCCTGGCGTCGCGCTCGCTGCCGGTCATCCCCAACGCCAAATACACGGTGGTCGTGAGTGGCTCGCTCCTGTCGCTGACGATGACCGCTGCGATGACAGTGGATACCGGCCGGGCCAAGCCGGACCGTGCCAACTTCCGGCTGATCAACATCTCGAGCGTCGAGGGGCCCCAGGATTCCTCGCAACGGCTGACGCCCCCATCGATGCCGCTCGATGTGTACATTACGCCGCCGGACGCGGATCTGGCCCAACTCACGCCGAACCTGGCGTTGGACGCCCTATACTCCTCCTACAGCTCCCTCATCTATTTCGACCCGGGTACCTGGTCGGTCCGATTCACGTACGCCGGCGCCAAGCAGGTGGTGGCCAATTCCGGCGCGATCCCGATCGCGGCGGGAGAAATCCGGGCGGTGACCCTGTTGAGGAAGTCGGACGGGACCTGGCAGACGTCGGTGGTGGCGGAGCGGCCATAGACCGCCCACATTTCCGTGATGCGACTGGTCGACTGGATGGACCGGACCTGGTTGTTCGACCTCCCAATCGGCGCCTTTCCCGCAGTCCTTGAACGCCTCCGCGGCACGCCCGCGCGCGCGAGCGAGCTGGTTCAGGGCATCTCCGACAGTACGCTCCGCGCCCGCCTCGTCGACCACTGGTCTGCGAAAGAGCACCTGGGACACCTGGACGACCTGCACGAGCTCGACACTATTCGTCTCGGGGAGTTTCTGGCCCGGGCCCAGACTCTCTCGGCGGCCGATCGCTCGAACCGGCGCACCAATACCGCCGACCATGGCGCGACCCCCGTGTCGGAGCTGATCGAGCGGTTCCACCGACGCCGCCTGGAGCTGGTGCAACGGATGGAAGCGCTCACCGCCGAGGAGATTGCGATCGCCTCGATTCACCCGCGGCTCAAGCGTTCGATTCGGCTGATCGATTGGGCCCAATTCGTCGCCGACCACGACGATCACCACCTGGTGCGCGCGCGCGAGGCGCTCCGCGGTGTGGCGGATTCCGGGTGACTTGACGTGTCAGGTGGGACGGCCCGTCACGTGCGCTGGATCAGCTACGCGGCGTGCCTATGGGCCGTCGCCTTTGCGGCCCCGCACATCTGGTGGGCGCTGGGCATCCCGGCGGGTTTCCCCGGCGGTGATGACAGCTATCGCTTTTTCATGTCGTCGTCGTGGCGCGTCGTCTTCGACGTCGTCGTCATTCTGCTCAGCATCCTGGCCTTTCTCGTCGTCCTCGCCCTGCTCCAGCCGCCCGCCCGAACTGTGCGACGCTGGATCCCCCACACCGCGGCATGGATCGCCTGCGTGGCCCTGAGCTTCCGCGGCGTGGCGGGGATGATCGTCGACGGTACCTCGGACCCGGTCTGGTGGCCCGCATTTCTGCTGGGCGGGATCCTGTTCGGGCTGGTCGCTTGGTTTGCCCGCCGGCCGGCGGGGTCACTCGACCGGTCGTGACCGCGCCGGCCGAGTGAGTCGCCAGATTTCCTCAGTCGATCGGCGGCGGGCCGGCTCGCTCGAGCCGGCTCGCAGGCTTCCGGCCAGCACGAATGCGATGCCGGCAAAGGCCAGCGCCTCGAAGACCGCAGTCCACTCGTTCCTGCGCTGAGGATCCGCGGCCGCCACGGCTCTCGGAATGTGCAGGATGACAACCCAGAGCGACAGCATCGATCCCACCAGGGCGCCCGCCAGTCGCGCCGTTTGCGGAAGCAGGAGTCCGAGCCCTCCCGCAATGAGCGCAGAGCCCGCAAAGTATGCCCAGAAGTAGTGACCCGGAATCCACGCGGGGATCAGCGTCACCACACCATCGGTGTACTGGAAGTGCTGAACCCCGCCAAGGATCAGCCAGGCACCGAAGCACCATCGCCCCAGGTTCAGGAATCCGTCTTTCGAATTGACGAGACGGGAGAACCCCCCGGTGATGCGGTCCAATGCGGGTAGCGATCCGGCCACGGCGAACGCGCCACCGAACAGCGCGAGCGCCTTGCCCGTCTGGGTCAGGACGCGTCCATGGGGATTGGCGGCGAGTTCGGGCAGATGCCTGAGCAGGGCCCACAGGAAGATCATGGCGCCCGACAGAATGGCCGCCCCACGCGCCCGCTTCCCCGACGCGATCGCCGCGCCGGAGAGGATCAGGATGGCGCCGGACACATAAGCCCAGGCCAGGCGACCCGGAACCTCGGACGGCCACGGCAGCGCGCGGCCCGGCACGAAATCGCCATAGACAAACTGCAGAGCCCCGAAGGCGGCCAGCCCGACGGCAAAGGCCAGTCGTCCCGGTCCCGCAAGCCGATCCAGCAATGTGTTCATAGGTGTGGTACAGAGGGCAGGATCCGTTCCAGGGCAGCGCGTCTACCGGCACCAGCGCCCGCAACACCTTAGCGGCTGGTGCCGAAAGACCGAGGCTGACCTTCGTGTCACATCGACACTCTAACGTGTTAGGAAGGCGTCTGCGGAAGACACAAGGTTCCCGACCCGGTCAGCGCGACGGCCGCAGCGCCGCGCCGTACCGCTGGGTGGCGTATCCCACGATGAGCCCGAGCACCCCGCCCGGGAGCATGATCTCCCAGTAGTAGTTGTTCCCCTCGGCGGCATTCATCTTCGCGACGATGAAGGCCAGGATCAGCCCGACGGTCAGTCCGAAGAGGATTCCCAGCGGCAGCGAGTTCACCTTCCGGGCAAACCACCCGATCAGAGCCCCCGCGACCAGCCCCTTGAACGTGGACCCGATGACGATGCCCACGATCTGCGGCGCCATTTCCGGTGCCGACACCAGGGCCGACAGGCCGTCGAAGATGCCGAGCACGCCGCCGAGCAGGAGTCCGAGCACGACCTTGTTCATCAGATACCTTCCGGTTGAGATGGGTGGCGCTTGTCCCGTTACCCACAGATTACACAGATGATCTTTTCCAGAGGGGCTGTCACCCTTGCTTTTTTTGATCTGTGTAATCTGTGGGCGGCCGTTGTGACACCGAGATGCTCGTGTGCCCTTCTATTAAGCGTCGCCCAGCGGTCCTTTAACCCCGAACCAGCAGCAGGACCATCCGCATGAAGACGTACGCCAGAACAAGGGCCAGGGGCACCCGGTACTTCCAGGCCACCCGTCGGGCCCGGTCGAACAAGTTCTCCGGATAGGCGATCACCGCCTGAGCCGCGCGGAATCGGGAGAGATCCTCGGCCAGGGCGGCCACCGTCTGATAGCGATCCGCGGGATCCGCTGCGGCCGCCTTCCGGGAGATCGCCAGCAACGGAGCCGGCGCCGCGCTGGGCAGCAGGAAGCCGAGGATCGCGCCCAGGGAAAAAACGTCGGAGCGCCGGTCGGTCTGCGCGACCTCGCCCCGGGCCTGCTCCGGCGACATGTAGCCGGGGGTTCCGAGCACCGTACCCGGTGGTTCGGCCGTCTCGGCGAACTTCGCGACCCCCCAGTCCATCACCAGCACTTCGCCGAACGCCCCGACCATGATGTTCCCGGGCTTGAGGTCCCGGTGAATCACCTCGTGCGCGTGGGCAAAGGCGACCGCGTCGCAGAGCCGCTCGAACACCTGGAGCGCCGCGCCGAGCGGGAGGCCGTCCCGAGCGTACTCATCGAGATTCCGGCCGTTCACCAGCTTCATCACGTAATACGGGCGTCCGTCCGCCGTGACGCCCACGTCGTGCACCGGCACGATGCCCGGATGCTCCAGCCGGGCCAGGATCCTGGCCTCGCGAATCAGCCGCTCGCCCTGATCGGCGGTGGTGACGTGGAAGCCCAGCACCTTGATGGCCACCAGTCGGTCCAGCTCGCGATCCCGGGCCCGGTACACCGTCCCCATGCCGCCGCGGCCCAGCATCTCCTGCACTTCGTACTGGTCGGACGGAACGGCGGGCAAATCCACCACCGTCTGGAGATGGCGAAGCGCCGCGTCGGAAACTGGGTGTGTCACGGCGATGGCCCGAGGATATCCCTCGCCTCCGCCGCGAACTCGGCATCGCTCGCGGTGAGCTCTCCCAGCACTTCCAGGACATGATGGCGGAACCGCCGCCGTGCGTAGGCGAGCAGGTTGGTGACCTGGGTTTCGGGAATGTCGAATGCCCTGGCGAGCCCGGCGTAGGTCGGCGCCGGAACGTCCGGAGCCCGGTTCACGTCATACTCCTGGAACAAACGGAATGCCGTCTCCTTGCCCAGCGCGTTGCATTCATCGCCGAGTCGGACCAGCCCGAGCTCGAAGAGCGACCGCATCCACTCGCGCCGGAAGAATTCCTCCGGCCCGTCGGCGCTGTCTCCCGTGACCGCGAGGGTCTCGTGCTCGGCCGCGGGAAAGTCCATCGGCACGAAGACGATGCCACCCCCCCGCTTGAGCCGGGCGCCCGCCTTCCTCGCGTTGGCCACCGCGCCGTCCACGCACACCCGCAGAAAGGTCCGGAAACGGGCCTTGGCCGGATCGTACCGGTCCAGGTGACCCTTCTCGAATGCCTGTGCGAAGAAATCCTGGGTCAGGTCCTCGGCATCCTGGGGATCGGCGTGCCAGCGCAACCGGACGTACTTGTACACCGGCTTCCAGTAGCTCCGGACCAGCGTATCGAACGCGCGGCGCCGGACTTCCGGCTCCAGGCTGTTGAGCGCCTCGACCAGGGAATGGCGGGTCGCGGGGAATTCGCCTGGCATTGCCCGCCTTCCCGAAACTGGAAAAGGATCACGGCCGATCGTGTAAGCTAAGGACGGTCGGACGGTCGGACGGTCGGACGGTCACCGGCTCCACCGACCGACTGACCGTCTTGCCGTCTGACCGCCCGTTTCGCTCCGCAACGGTTTGCCATCCCCGTCGATCTAAAGCAATATGGGTGGCAGCGTATGAGACCCTTAGCGGAGCGGGTCCAGGAAGCATTAGGACAAGGCTACGATGTGACCGAGGAACTGCCGGGCGGCGGCATGTCCCGGCTCTTCGTCGCCCAGGACCGCACGCTCGGCCGTCTCGTGGTCGTCAAGCTCCTGCCCGAAGATCGGCTCCCCGGCCTGTCCCCCGATCGGTTCCAGCGCGAAATCCGTGTCACGGCCTCGCTCTCCCACGCCAACATCGTGGGTATTCTGGCCGCCGGGGTCATGGAGGGCATCCCCTACTACATCATGCCCTTCGTCGAGGGCCGGTCGCTCCGCAACCTGCTCGACGATCGCGGCGCCCTGCCGATCCGCCAGGCGGTGTCGATCCTGCGTGATGTGGCGAGGGCCTGCGCCTTTGCCCATGCCAAGGGCATCATCCACCGCGACATCAAGCCCGGAAATGTGCTGCTGGCCGGCGGCGCCGCCGTGATGACCGATTTCGGCGTGGCCAAGGCGATCACCTCCGCCGCCGAGCGGACCGGCAGCCCGAGCGACGGCACGATCACCCGGGCTGGTTTCACCATTGGAACGCCGGCCTACATGGCGCCGGAGCAGGCCGCGGGCGACAGCAGCATCGACCACCGCGCCGATATCTACTCCTTCGGGGTCATGGCCTTCGAGATGCTCACGGGTCGGGTGCCCTTCGAGGGCAAGTCGCCCCGGGAGCTGCTGACCATGCAGCTCACGCAGGCCCCGCCCCCGATCGAGCAGTTGCGGCCCGACGTGCCGCCTGCCCTCGCCGCCCTCGTTCGTCAGTGCCTCGCCAAAGATCCCGAAAACCGACCCAGCTCCGCCGAACAGATCCTCACCGCTCTGGACGAGCTTCCCGTCGGGAGCGGAAGCCTGCCCACGCTGGAGGCGGTGCGGCGCCGGGCCCGCCGGGTGCGCGGCCTGCTGGCCGTGGGGATCGTGGCGGCGCTCGGAATCATCGGATTCCAGCTGGCCAATGGGAGAAGTCCACTCACGACCCGCGGAGCCGTGGCGCCCGTGACCCTCGCGGTGCTCCCCTTCGTGAGTCGCAGCCCCGATTCGGCCGATGCCTACCTCGCGGAGGGACTCACCGACGCGATCGCCGCGGCGCTGGGCCGCGACTCCACCCTGCGGGTTGCCTCCCGGCTCTCTACCGCGGAGTACGCCGAGCGAGTCGCGCCCCCGAGGGAAATCGGCCGGAGCCTGGGTGTGGCCGCGCTGCTCGACGGCTCGGTCCAGCGCCAGGGCACCAGGATCCGGGTGACGGTGCAGCTGGTGGACACCCGGACCGGCGCCGCGCTCTGGTCGGAGAGCTACGACCGCCAGAGCGACGATCTGCTCGACGTGCAGGCCGACATCGCGGATGCCATCGTCACCGCGTTTCATCGCCAGCGCGGCGAGGGCGCCTCGGCGTCCACCGGCGGGGAGAGCGGATTCAAGGTCGCGGAAGCGTACGACCGGTATCTGCAGGGCCGCTACGCCTTCAGCCAGCGCCGCGCGCCGATGCTGCGCGAAGCGGTCTCACACTTCAAGGCGGCCATCGCGCTCGACTCGACCGCCGCGCCGGCGTACTCGGGTCTGGCCGACGCCTACGTGCTGTTGCCGGTGTACGGCGACATGCCGGTGGATTCGGCGCTCGATCTCGCGCTGGCGAGTGCCGACAAGGCGGTGCGGCTCGACTCGGCCTCGTCCGAGGCCGTGGCGTCCCGGGGAGTGGTTCGGATGCACCGCTGGGAATGGAGACCGGCGTCGGCGGATCTGGCCCGGGCGGTGGAGCTCGATCCGAGGAACGCTGCCGCCCAGCAGTGGCTCGGCGAGCTGCTGCTCCTGACCGGCCGCGTCAAGGAGGCCAGCCAATCGTTTCGCACCGCCAGCGAGCTGGATCCCAAGTCGCCGGTCCACCTGGCGCTGTACGGGGTTTCGCTGGCGCTCCTGGGGCAGGCCGATTCCGCCAACGCGGTGGCCAAGGCGGCCGTGCGGCTCGATCCCACCCTCGCCGCCCTGCGGCTCATCCAGGGCGCCGTGTTCATCTATGGCGGCAAGGCACTGCAGGCCGTGGGGAATCTCGAGGCGGCGCTGGCCCTGGAGCCGCAGAACGAGCAGGCGCTCGGTGTGCTGGCGTACGCCTATGCCGAGCTGGGCGATCGGAAGAAGGCCCAGACACTGATCCAGCAATTGAGCACCGGCGTGCCTCGCCCCAACACCTACACGGCGCTCGCCAAGGCCTACCTCGGCCTCAAGGAGAACGGCAAGGCACTCGACGCCCTCGAGCGCGCGGTGGGCCGGCACGAGCCGTTCTTCACCAGCGAGCCGCTCAACTCTCCGATCTTCGCGCCGATCAGGAACGATCCGCGAATGGTGGAGATCCTGCGAAAGGTCGGCTTGAGCGGCGTGACCGCGGTGGCGACGCATGGCCGCCACCGCGAGACACCTCCTGTTTCCTAGAACCTCGTCGACAGCGAGAAGGTGAAAGTCCGGAGCGTCGGGAAGCCGAACGCGTCCGTCTGGTTGATCAGTCCCGAGCCGCTCTGCCCGCCGGCCACGCCGGTTTCCGGATCCAGCCCGCTGTAACCGGTGATCGTGAACAGGTTGCGCCCGATCACGCCCACGGTCCAGTCACCCACGCCGGCGATCCGGCCCACCTTGTAGGTCAGGCTCACTTCGCGCAGCTTGGCGAACGAGCCGCTCTCGACCACGTAGTTGTTCGGCCCCAGGAGATCGTAGAACCCGCCGGTTCCGGTGCTCTCGGTCCCGCCGGCCCGCCATGAATACCCCACCGGCTTGGCGGTTTCTACCGTCTTATCGGCCTGGTCGAAGTAGGCCGAGCTGATATCCAGCAGGCCCCAGCCCTCGCCCTGGTTATTGATCTCGTGTCCGATCGTCGCATCGATCAGCCCATACAGCGTCAGCCGCTTGTACTGGATGTCGTTGCTGAAGGTGAAGCGGTAGTCGGGGAACACGTTCCCGATGATCTGGTCGATGCCCACGCCTTCACCCGGCTGGCCGGCCAGCGGCCGGTCCACGATCGGGTGGCCGAACCAGAGCTCGGTGGCCCACGGCGACTG
>Ga0070699_100006178_pt1 | contig 10464 bp, 9 predicted proteins | sample KBSK1503metaG_FD_65473 | JGI IMG/M metagenome (GOLD analysis project Ga0070699, IMG submission 65473) | Corn, switchgrass and miscanthus rhizosphere microbial communities from Kellogg Biological Station, Michigan, USA - KBS K1-50-3 metaG | ecosystem: Host-associated > Plants > Roots >... | reverse complement strand
CGCATCCGGCTCGGGGACCGTCGTGGTGATCGGGTAATGGCCGACGTACGCCGGGATGGGCGACTCGAGCGTCGTGACCCGCAGGAACCTCGCGTCCTCGAGCGCGACCGCCGCTTCCGCGAACCGCTCGTACGCCGGGTCGTAACGCTTGTTGTAGGCAACCATCAGCGTCGTGCCGGACGAGCGAGCCGCCTCGACCATCAGCCGGCCCTCGTCGGTGGAGTAGCACATCGGCTTCTCGACGAGGACATGCAACCCGGCCCGAGCTGCCTCGATCGCGATCGGAGCATGGTCGCCGCCGGTCAGGACGAGGATGGCGTCGAGGTCGCTGTCGAGGAGCTCGCGCCAATCAGTGAAGATCCTCGCCACATGGTGGCGACCTGCCGCGGCCGTGGCGGTCCGCTCGGAGAGGTCGCAGATCGCCGCGACGTCGTAGAGGTCGGGCAGCTCCCGAAGGTAGTGAAGGTGCATCGCCTGGGCGATCAGGCCCGACCCGATCAGCCCGACCCGCAGGCGCACCGGGGCGGTCGCCCGGTCCACGCCCGACGACGCGGTGAGGGTCACTGCTGCGCGACCTCCGAGGCTGGCGGCGACCCGGGCTGTAGTCTGCCGATCGGCCGCCGACGGCGCTAGTATCGCATTGCAACGCTGCAATCGGGCGTCCGGCGAGGAGGGTCGACGTGATCCCGACGAGCGTCTACGAACGTCCGTGACCGAGCGGCGCCGACCGGCGACCCTCGGTGACGTGGCCGGCCTCGCCGGCGTCTCGCAGTCGACCGTCTCCAACGTCGTCCGCGGCGCCGACGTGGTGGCGCCGCCGACCCGGCGGCGGGTCGAGGCGGCGATCGAGCAGCTCGGCTACCGCCCGAACGCCCTGGCTCGGCAGCTCCTGTCCGGCCGGGCGACGAGCATCGGCATCATCGTCCGCGACCTGACGAACCCGTTCATCGCGGAAATGGCCTCGCTCGTCGAGCGCGAGGTGGCCCGCTACGGCTTCGCGACGATGTTCGCCGCGACCGAGGGCATGCCGGAAGGCGAGACCCGGGCCGCGGACCTCATGCTCGAGTACCGGATCAGCGGCGTCGTGATGCTGTCGTACCTGCGCCGGCCGGCCGCGATCCGATCCCGGCTCGACGGGCAGATTCCGGCCGTCTTCATCGCCGCAGATGAGCCCTGGGCCGACTCGGTGACCATCGACGAACGGCGGGCAGGGGCGCTCGTCGCGGCCCATCTCATCGGCCTCGGCCACCGGCGCCTCGCGTTCGTCGGACCGAGCCGGCGGGACCGCGCCGACACTCGCCGCCGCGACGGCTTCGTGTCGACGGCCGACCGGGCAGGGGTGCGCCCACAGCTCATCGCCTGGGACCCGCCCGACGGGACGCCGACGGTCGGCGAGGAGAGCGCCGACTGGCGCTCGCTCCTCAGCGGACCGGACCGCCCCACCGCGGTGTTCGTCGCCAACGACTTCGCCGCGATCGACCTGCTCGACGTGGCCGACGCGCTCGGCATCGCCGTCCCGGGCAAGCTCTCGATCGTGGGCTTCGATGACGTCGAGGTGAGCCGCCTGCGGCGGATCAGCCTGACCACCGTAGGGCAGCCGCGGGAGCGGCTGGTGGGCCTGGGCGTCCAGATGCTGATGGATCGGATCCGGGGCCGGAGCCGGGGCGAGTCGACCCTCACCAGAGTCCCCGTCGAGCTCCGACTGAGAGGCACGACCGGGCCGCCGGACTAAGCGGAGCGGCCGATCCGCGCCCCGTCCCGAGCCTGGCGACCGCCCCGGTTGCAACGTTGCAAACGGAAGAGCCCGCACCTATAGTGGGCCGCGGTCGGAGTCCCGATCGAAGGAGGGATTGGGCATCGCCGAGGATGCGGAACGCGCGGCATTCGACGCGGTCCGGGGCTGGGCGCGGGGGGCGATGCGTCTGGCCTCTGACGGATCGTCCGGCCGGGAGGCGACCCGCAAGGGCGATCCGTTCGACCTCGTCACGGCGACCGATGGCGCCATCGAGCGCTACCTCCGGGATCAGGTCCGAGCCAGCTTCCCGGAGCACGGATTTCTCGGGGAAGAGGAAGGCGGTGGAGATGGTTCGTTCGGGTGGCTCTGGATCGTCGACCCGATCGACGGCACGCTCAACTACTCGACCGGCCTGGCAGGATCCGCCTGCTCGATCGCCTGCCGGCGGGACGATGAGCTCGTCATCGGCGCCATCGCCGACTACAGCGCCCGCCTGATCTACCGGGCCCGCGCCGGGACTGGCGCGGTCCTCGTGGACGATGGGCGGACGGAGACCGTCGCTCGGCCGTCTCGGTCAGCGGCTGGTGACGCCCGGGTCTTCCTCGAGTTCGGCTGGGAGGACCTCGACCCGGTGATGCTCGGGGTGATGGCCGCAGTCGCCGAGCACCGGCTCCGGGTCGTCCGGATGATCGGCGGGGCCGCCGAGGCGATCCTCAACGTGGCCCTCCATGGAGGATGCATGTTCGGCCTCGGGCTTCGGATCTGGGACGTTGCCGCCGGCATCGTCATCGCGCGGGAAGCCGGTCGAGACGTTCGCCTGTGGGATCTCGGTTCGGTCGTCAATGTGCTCGTGGGGACCGCTGACGACATCGCGGAGCTCGCCCCGATCATCGAGCGTTTCAGCGAGCGCCGCGTCGCGCCTGTCGGCTCGTGATCGACGAGCCTGTTTGGTTGGAGCGGATGGCGGAGGAGGAGAAGGTCAGATGAGTCACCGTCTCAAGGCATTGATCGGGACCCTGGTGATCCTCGCGACGGCGTGTTCGAACGCCGCCCCGAGCGTCGCCCCGAGCACCGGGGCGAGCGCCCCGCCGGCCGCGACCCAAGGGGCCAGCGCGCCGGCCGCCGCCAGCAAGCTCGTCGTCTGGGCGCGGAACTACACCGTCGAGGCCGGGAAAGCTCAGCCGTGGGCGCCGGATCCCAAGGCGAAGCTCGAAGCGGCCCACCCGGGCCTGACCATCGAGCTGTCCGGTGCGACGTCCGGCGACCAGTTCAATCGCATCGAGCTCAGCCAGGCGGGCGCGGTCGCCGACAAGCCCGACATCTTCCAGCTCGACAACATCTGGCTCGGCCAGTTCGTTGACGAGGGCATCACGGCCAACCTCGACTCGTACTACGCGAACTGGGCCGACAAGGGCGACATCGTGCCGGCCTATGCCGAGTCGACCAAGGTCAAGGGCAGTCAGCAGGCCGTCTGGTTCTACAGCGACATCCGGATGATGATCTGGAGCAAGGACGTCTTCAAGAAGGCGGGTCTTGACCCGGAGAAAGGCCCCGCGACCTGGGACGAGCTCATGGCTGATGCCAAGGCCATCAAGGACAAGGTCCCCGGGGTCAACCCGGTCGAGTTCCCGGCCTCCTCCGAGGAGAGCACGGTCGACAGGTTCTACTCCTACCTGTACATGACCGGCTCCAACATCCTGAGCGCCGACAACACGAAGGCCGCGTTCAACGATGCGGGCGGCCAGAAGGCCCTCCAGCTGTACGTGGACCTCGTCAAGGGGGGCTACGCCCCGAAGGCGGTCCTCAGCGAGACGGCTGACGACATCTACCCCCACGTGTTCTCGGGCAAGACCGGGATCATGCTGGCGACGGTCGGCGACGGCCTCGGGTCGCTGCCCGATGGCTTCGACGTGAGCAAGTTCCAGAGCACGATCGGCGCGGCACTGCCGCCGCTCTGCTCGGGCTGCCAGCCGGCGACCACGGCGGGGGGGTGGATGCTCGCCATCAATTCGGCCAGTCAGAACAAGGACGTGGCGTGGGAGTACATCTCGGCCGTCACCAACGGCGCGAACATGGTCCCCTTCGAGGTGGAGCGCACGCGCATCCCGGTCCGGACCACCGGACTGGCGCAGGCGGACGCCTTCAAGGCTGACCCGTACTTCGCGCAGGAGGCCGAGGCCGCGAAGGTCGCCCATTTCCCACCGTTCATCCCGAAGTACACATCCATGATCGAGATCCTGTGGACGGGCATGCAGAAGGCGATCAACGGCGACCTCTCGGTCAAGGATGCCCTTGACCAGGCAGCCGCCGACGTTGACACGCTGCTCGCGCCCTAGGCCCAGCGAGCAGCCAAGCAGCCGGGAGGTCGCTCCGCGTCATGGCTCACCGAGCCCTGGGCCGAGCGACTCCCTGGCTGCTTCTCGTCCTGCCCTTGCTGCTCCTCTTCTTGTTCCTGCTCCTGCCGTACCTGCTGACCTTCTACTACTCGACGACGGGCGCCACGATCGGCCGGCTCCTCAACGTGCAGCAGGTCGGGCTGAAGAACTTCCAGGTCGTCCTGTCGTCGCACGCTCCATCGTTTCTCAGCGTCGTGGCGATCACGGCGGTGTTCACGACCGGGACCCTGGTGGGCTCGCTGGCCCTCGGAACGGGCCTCGCCCTCGCGCTCCATACGGTGTCCGCCGGCCTCCGGTCGGCCCTCCTCGCCGTGTTCCTGATCCCGTGGGTGATCGCCGCGGTGATCATCGGGTACACCTGGCGCCTCATCTATGATCCGGCGATCGGTCTCGCGAACGGTGCCCTCGAGGCCTTCGGGCTGGCCCCGGTCGACTGGCTCACCGGGCAGGTATCGGCGATCGCGGCACTGATCGTCGCCAACGTCTGGGCCGGCTACGGGATCGTGCTCCTCGTCGTGAGCGGAGCCCTGGCGAACGTGCCACCGAACATCATCCTGGCCGGCCAGGTCGACGGCGCCTCCTACGGGCGGATCGTCCGGCGCGTGATCCTGCCGGCGATCCGTCCGACATTCCTCCTCGCCGGCCTCGTCGCCCTCGTCAGCGGGCTGAACACGTTCGACCTCATCTACGCGATGACGCGCGGTGGTCCCCTCTACCAGACCGAGACGGTGGCCCTCGAGATGTATCGCCTCACAGCCCAGAAGGGCAACGTCGGGCAGGGTGCGGCGGTGACGGTGATCCTGTTCACGGTCAGCCTTGCCCTTGCCGTGGCCTACGTGATCATCTGGCGACGCGAGGCCCGGAAATGGAGCTAGTGCGGTTCTCCCTCGGGGCGCGTGCCCTGCGTGTGGCCGGCGTGGCGTTCATGCTGGCCTTCGCGGTCCTGCCACTGCTCTGGGTCATCTCGATCGCGCTGCGGCCGGCCAGCCAGGCGATCTACCCGATCTCGATCCTTCCTTCGAGCCTGACGCTCGACAACGTCTGGGGCGTCCTGTTCGGGCCGACCGGGATCGGACTCGGGCCGTACCGCAACGCCGCGTTCTACGGGCTGTCCTCGGCCGTGATCACCGCGGTCGCGTCGACGCTCGGCGGCTACGCCCTGGCGCGCTACAACATGCGCGCCGGCGAGGGGCTTCTGGTCGTGGTCCTCGCCCTCAGCTTCCTGCCGTCCGCGTCGCGGATCGTGCCGCTCTTCATCCTGTTCTCCGCCACCGGGCTGTACGGCACGTCCCAGGGCGTGATCCTCGCCTACGCCGCTGGTTCAACGCCGCTCGGCATCTGGCTGATGGCCGGGGCGTTCCGGCAGATCCCGGTGCGGCTCGAGCAGGCGGCCCATATCGACGGGGCCGGCACGGTCCTGACCATGCGCCGGGTCGTCCTGCCGCTCGCGCTGCCGGGGATCCTCGTCGTCGCCACCCTGGCCTTCATCGACGGCTGGAACTCGTTCTCGCTGCCCCTGATCCTCATTCCGAAGGACACCGCCCAGCCGTACACCGTCGCACTGCAGCGGTACATCCAGGAGATCGGCTACGGCATCAACTGGCCGCTCCTCGCGGCCGGGAGCCTGGTGGCCCTCCTGCCCGTCCTGACGGCGTTCGCGATCCTGCAGCGCCGCCTGGTCCGCGTCGGCGGGCTCGGCGGGGCCATCCGAGGTTGAGGAGTCACCCGTGAAGCTCGACATCGAGGGCCTGACGGTGGACTACGGCCCGGTCGCCGCCGTGCGCGAGCTCAACCTGACGGTCGGCCATGGTGAGCTCATGGCCCTCGTTGGTCCCTCCGGCTGCGGCAAGACCACGACGCTCGGGTTCATCACCGGCTTCATCCGGCCAAAGAGCGGTCGGGTCCTGTTCGACGGCGTCGACGTGACGGACCTGGCCCCCCAGCGACGCGGGATCGGGTACGTCTTCCAGGACTATGCGATCTATCCCCACATGACGGTCCGGGAGAACATCCGCTTCCCGCTTGACGCCGCGAAGGTCGATCGGAAGAAAGCCGAGCGAGACGTCGACGAGATCGCCGGGCTCATGGGCGTGGGCAACCTCCTGGCCCGGCGCCCCCACCAGCTCTCCGGCGGGCAGCGCCAGCGGGTCGCGCTCGCGCGGGCGCTCGTCAAGAAGCCTGTGGTGCTCCTCCTCGACGAGCCGCTGTCGAACCTCGACGCCCACCTCCGCGTCGAGGTCCGAGCCGAGATCCGACGCCTCCAGCTCGACCTGAAGATGACGACGGTCTTCGTGACGCACGATCAGGCCGAGGCGATGGCCATCGCCGATCGGGTGGCCGTCATGACCAACGGCAGCATCGTCGCCCTGACGTCGCCGACCACCCTCTACGTCCACCCGCCGACGCTGTTCGCCGCAACGTTCATCGGCTCGCCCCGGATCAACATCTGGGCCACCGAGGGACCCGACGCGGCCCTTGCCCGACGGATCGCCCGCCCGCTCGTCGGCGACGACGCGGCCGGGCTCCTCGTCGGCGTCCGGCCGGAGCATGTGCGGGTCGGCAGCGGCGACCTCACGGCGAAGATCACCTTGACCGAGCCGCTGGGCCGCGACGTCCTCGCTCATCTTGCGGTCGGCGACAGCGCGATCCGGGCACTCGTCCCGGCAGCGGAAGCCACCGGACTCGCCGTCGACGCCGAGGTGCCGATCTCGATCGACCCGGCCCACCTCCACCTCTTCGACGCGGCGTCGGGCGACCGCGTCGAAGGAGGGCGGTCCCCGAGCGCAGCGGCGGCGTCGACGAACGGAGGGACCTGATGGACTGGCGGGCCAGGGGCATCGGCTTGCGAGTGGGCGGCCACCGTGGGGCCTCCGCGGCGGCGCCGGAGAACACCTATGCGGCCTTCGAGGCCGCGGTCGCCGAGGGCGCGGTCTACACCGAGACCGACATCCAGCTGACCGCCGACGACGAGCTCGTCCTCGTTCACGACCCGACGCTCGACCGGACAACGAACGGTCACGGGCCCACCTCCGCGATGCGGCTCGACGAGCTGCAAACGCTCGACGCCGGGTCGTGGTTCGACCCTGCCTTCGCCGGCCAGCGGATCCCCGAGCTCAACGAGTTCCTCGGCTGGATCGAGGCGCGTTCGCCGTTCGGCGCCGCGCTCGAAGTCAAGGCGAGCGGCATCGGCGCGCGCGTCGCGGAGCTGGCCTGGGCCTCGTCCGCCCGAGAGCACCTGGCGATCTACGCCTTCGATCCGAACGAGATCCGGTCGGCCAAGGCGGCCCAGCCCGAGCTACCGTGCGTCCTGCTCCTTCACCTGTCGGCGGACCCGGGCACGGTTCTGGACACGATCGAGTCCTGCGGTGCCGACGGCGCCGACGTGCCCTGGCAATGGCAGGCGACCGGGCTCCTGGCCGGCATGCGCGAGCGCGGCCTCCTGATGGGCGGCGGATCGTCGGACATGGGCGGGGCCGCCCGCCAGCTCCTCGAGCTGGGCGCCGACATGATCGATACCGACGGGCCGCGCGCGATGCTCGACGCCATCGCGGCGATCCAGGCTCTCCCGCGAGCCTGAGGCTCGCTCGCGATCAGCCGACGGACGACACCAGGACCGGCCGGCCGCCGCGCCGTGCTCGATCGGCCGCGACGGCGATGAGGAACGCAGCCCGGGCGTCCGCCCCACCCACCTCGACGTCCCGATCGTCGCGGAGCGCTGCGACGAAGGCCTCCGCCTGGGCGGCGTAGGCCCGCTCGAAGATGTGCTCGTGGGCCTCGCCGACGACGAGCCGTTCGCCGTAATGGACGGAGCCCGTCGTGCCCTGGACCTCGGTCCTGACCTCATCGCCTGCCGCGTTGAAGCGGGTCAGTGCGACGATGCCCAGCGCGCCACTGCGGTAGCGGAGGGTGATCACGGCGCTGTCGACGTCGTCGACGGTCGCAAGCTCGGGAAAGGCAACCGCGGAGCCCCAGGCGTGAACCTCCACCACCTCATCGCCGATGAGCCAGCGAGCGAGGTCGAACTCGTGGACGCCCATGTCGACCATGATGCCGCCGCTCACCGCGGGATCGGCGTAGGCGAGCGGTGGCGGCGAGCCGTCGAACTGGAGGCTCGAGAAGACGATCGGTCGACCGCACGTTCCCGAGGCGAGCGCATCGTGCGCCTGCCGGTAGTCCGGATCGAACCGCCGCATGAACCCGACCTGGAGCCGGACCTGGGCCGTCTCGGCCGCGGCGATGGCGGCATCCGTGTCGGCCAGGGTCAGGGCGAGGGGCTTCTCGCACAGGATGTCGCGGCGCTCGGCGGCGATGGCCCGCACGACCTCGAGATGCCGGCTCGTCGACGTCGCGATGATCACGCCCTGCACGGCAGGATCGGCCGCCAGCTCTCCGGCGGAGGCGTGAATGCGGTCGACACCCAGCTCGTCGGCGAGGCGGCGGGCCGCGGCAACGTCAACGTCGGCCAGGCCCACGAGTCTCGCAGAGGGCACCCGCCGACGAATGATCCGGGCATGGTCCGAGCCCATCCGCCCGACGCCGACGATCCCGATCCCGATCGGCGCGGTCATCCTCTCCGACCCGTCACGAGCCGTCACGGTACACCAGCACGTCGGCGACATGTCCGCTGACCGTGCCCTCCGCCTCGCCCATCGCGGGGACTGGCGTTTCGCGCCAGAGAACAGCCTCGCAGCGATGGGGGCGGCCCTGGCCCTTCCCGCTTGCGACGGCTTGGAGTTCGACGTCCAGTTGGCAAGCGACGGCGTGCCCGTGCTCCTCCACGACGACACACTCGAGCGCGTCCAGGGAATCCGACGGTCGGTCGGCTCGTTCACCGCGGCGGAGCTCGCCGTCCACGGCATCCCGACCCTCGCCGCGGTGCTTGCCACGGCGGGGCGGGCGGCGTTCCTTGACGTCGAGCTCAAGGGCGCAGCCACGCCAGACATCGTCGCCGTGCTCGAGGCGGCTCGGGGGCGGGCCGATGGCACCATCCCCGGGACCGTGGTGTCGTCGTTCCGGACGGCGACGCTCGGTTGGTTGCGAGAGCGGCGGCCTCTCTGGCCTCTATGGCTCAACGTCGAGGTCCTGACAGACCGCGAGATCAGCCGCGCCCGTCGCCTTGGGTGTGCAGGGATCTCCGCTGGCTGGCGATCCATCAACGCTCGGATGGCGTCGCTCGTTCGCGATGACGGCCTGCAGCTCGCGGCCTGGACGGTGCGTCGCCGGTCCACCGTCGCCCGCCTCGAACGACTGGGCGTCATGGCGATCTGTGTCGAGGCGGCCGCCCTCGACGGCTAGGGCCGGGCCGATGTCCGGCGTGCGAGAATCGGGCGATGGCCATCGCCGATCGCGCCCTCGCGAACGATCTCCACGCCGCGTACCGCGCCCGCACGCCCCGCTCCGCGGCCATGTTCGAGCGGGCGACGGCGGTCCTCCCCGGCGGCTCGACGCGGACCACCGTCTACGCTCCGCCCTACCCGCCGTATCTCGAGAGCGGAGCCGGCATCCACGTCCGCGACGTCGACGGCAACGACTACCGAGACTTCCTCGGCAACTACACCTCGCTGATCCTCGGTCACGCCCACCCGGCCGTCGTCCGTGCGGTCGAGACCCAGGCCCGGCGCGGCTCGGCGTTCGGCGCACCGAGCGAGGCCGAGGTCGCGCTCGCCGAGGAGCTCGTCCGACGGATCGACTCGGTCGAGCGGGTCCGGTTCACGAACTCCGGCACCGAGGCGACGATGTTCGCCATCCGCGCCGCCCGCGCCGCCACCGGGCGATCGATCGTCGGCGTCTTCGAGCGGGCGTACCACGGAACGCACGACACGGCCGTCGCCGGCTCACCGGGCGTGCCGGCGGCCGTGGGCGATCTCGTCGTGACCCTGCCGTGGGACGACCTCGACGGCGTCGAGCGGGCGATCGCCGACCGGGAGGCGAACCTCGCGGCGATCGTCGTCGAGCCGATCCAGGGCGCCGGCGGCGTCCGCGCGGCGTCGCGGGCGATGCTCGAGGGCCTCCGCGACATCTGCGACCGGTCGGGCGCGCTCCTGATCTTCGACGAGATCATCGCCTTCCGGGCGGCGCCCGGCGGCGCCCAATCACTGGTCGGCGTCCGGCCCGATCTGACGACGCTCGGCAAGATCATCGGCGGCGGCTATCCGCTCGCTGCGTTCGGTGGCGCCGCCGCGGTGATGGACCGCTTCGACACGCGTCGGGCCAGCCTCCGCGGTCGCGACCGGCACGGGCCCCGCCGACCTGTTCGTCCGGCTGCTTCTCGCCGGCTTCTACCTCGCGCCGCGCGGGATGGGTGCCGTCGCGACGCCGGCGACGGACGCCGAC
>Ga0070699_100006176_pt1 | contig 10468 bp, 10 predicted proteins | sample KBSK1503metaG_FD_65473 | JGI IMG/M metagenome (GOLD analysis project Ga0070699, IMG submission 65473) | Corn, switchgrass and miscanthus rhizosphere microbial communities from Kellogg Biological Station, Michigan, USA - KBS K1-50-3 metaG | ecosystem: Host-associated > Plants > Roots >... | reverse complement strand
GCTCGGTCGCCGGCAGCTGGGTCCGGATCATCGTCCCGTACACCCACGTCCCGTTCGATGTGATCCGGGACGGTAACAACGGGTCACCGTTGACCGCGGCACTGACGCTGGCGGAGCTCGATGCGAGCTCCGGCAACAAGTACTTCCATGATGTGCCGGGAGGGCTGTTGCATCTGAAGGCCCTGACGCAGGCGGGACGGACGCAGGCGACGATCTTTGTTGTGCCCAAGTAGCCTTACATCGCCACAATCGCCCGGGCATCGCTGCTCGTGAGCAGCGGCCGCAGTCGCAGGACCCAGATCATCGAGATGACCGCGAAACCCGCCGCGGCCGACAGGAGCCACGCGGGCCACCCGCCGCTGGCCAGGAGCATCACCGCGGCTCCCCCCAGCGCGACCAATCGCATCAGCTCACTCAGCCCGGCCCAGCTTCGAGCCTCGAGCATTCCGCCGATGTTGGCCAGCGAAAGCGCCACCCAGAACCCACCGGCCAGGGTCGAGGCGAGCGGCAGGCGTCCGGCGGCGTCGAGCAACGCGACCGCGCCGGCAAGCACCACCAGGAACTGCACCAGCGCGTAGGCGCGGAGCGGGCCGGGCACTTCGGGCTCGAATTTCCGGAACGACTCGGGCGACACCGGGACCGGCACGATCGGCGGCCCCAGCTCGGGGGGGCGCCACCCCGGATGGCCGAACACGCTGCGCAGCCGATCCGGCCAGGTGTGCGCCGCCCGCAGGTTCCGCCAGATCTCCACGAACACGTGTACGTTGGCCCGGATGGGGTTCCAGCTGGTGAGCGGCTTGGTGATACCGTAGACCGGCGCAGCCCGCTCGGGCTCGAACGTCCCGAACATCCGGTCCCAGATGATCAGCACTCCGGCGTAGTTCCGGTCCTGGTATTCGGGGTTCACGCCGTGATGGACCCGATGATGCGAAGGTGTATTGAGCACCAGCTCGAGCGGCCCCAGCTTGTCGACCGCGCGAGTATGGATCCAGAACTGGTAGATCAGGTTGAGTGCGTGGCAGATGATCCACATCATCACCGGAACGCCCAGCAACGCGATCGGCATGTAGAAGAGCCAGCTCATGAAGCCGTGCAGGCTGCTCTGCCGGAGTGCCACCGTCAGGTTGTATTCCTCGCTCGAGTGATGCACCACGTGGCCGGCCCAGAGGAGGTTGACCTCGTGGGAGTAGCGGTGCATCCAGTAGTAGGCCATGTCGTCGAGGAGAAACACGGCGGTCCAGCTCGCCAGCGCAGCCCAGTGGATACCGGACGCGGTGATCGGTGTGCTGTCGATCCAGTGGGGGACGGGGAGGACATGCTGGATCGAAGCGTGCGCCGACACCCATCCGAAGGCCGCGATGGTGCCTAGTGTGATGACGATGCCGGCGAGCTGGCTCAGGATGCCGCAGGAGAGGTCGCTGATCGAATCGGCCAGCCGGTAGAGCGGCCGGCGCCGCACTCGCGCCACCAGGAGCTCGAGGCCGATCAGCGCAAAGAAAAGCGGGATCGAGGCCCGGATAACGTCCACGGCGTCGCTATTCGCCCGCGGCGAAGAGGTGGCAGCCCGCCCGCTGCGCGCCCGGCAGCAGATACGTTAGCGCCCGTTCCCTGGCTTCCTTGGCGTGCTCCTTGTCGAGCTGTGACTCGAGGTGCACCATCATACCGAATGCGAAGTTGCACGCCAGGACGATACCGCCGCGCTCGACGAACCTGGGAATCAAGGTGTCGGCCATCCAGGTCGGGACCTCCTTGCGCCAGTCGTTCGGACCAATCGGATTGTGCTCTGCCGTCTTGCCGGTCATCGGGTCTTTTACCTTCCGCTTCTTCCCGATCTGGTGGCGCGCCCAGAAGGCGTCGTTCATCACCAGGGGGATCCCGGCGTGCCGGATCACCAGGACCACATTCACGTCGGGGTCCTTCACTCCATAGACTTCGAGGATCTGGTTACGCCACGTGCCGGCGCGCCAGATCTCTCCCCCGTCGCTCAGTTTCGGGCTATCGAAGACGGCGCGGAATTTCCCGTTGATCCGGTCGATCCACGACATGTCGAATCTGTCGCTTACCGGCCGGGGCCCCGGCTGGGCGGCCAGTCCCCCGGGGCTTACGCCACCCCCCACCAGGGCCGCGCCCGCCGCTATCCGTCCCAGGAAATCGCGCCGACTGTTCGCCATGTCCCCTCCACTAGAGCGTTCCGCGAAAACCTGCGAGGGAATCTTGGCCCCGGGCTGGGCAGAGTCAACCGATCAGGGCTGGGCCGGCCCCGCGTGATGCTCGGCGCGCTGAAAAGCCAGAAACTCGTGGATGGCCCGGAGCGCAGTCCGATCCCTGGTGCCGATCGCCAGCTCGGCGCCGCCGGGAATGTCCCGGGTGCGATAGGTGATCCGCGAGGCACGCGCCTTCATGACCGCGGTGCCGGGCACCGTCCCCGCGTGGACCTCGCCAGGCAGCGTGAAATCTCCCGTGGCAAACGCCCCGGCGATTTCCCTGAAGTGGGCCCGTATCGCCGCGGTGGCTGTCGTGTCGGTGCTGTCGCTGGTGAGCGCGATCGTGCCTCCCTCGGGGAGCGAGGTGAACAGATGAGTGGAGCGATCCTGGTCAACCCCCATGACCCGCTTACCCCGCTCCTGGAGAGCGCGGAACGCCGAGTCCCGCGCAGCATGATGCTTCGGGTCGTGACCTCCCTGCGCCAGGGCTTCCCGGGCGGGAAGCATCGCGAAGATGGTGATCAGGCCGAACAGGGTGATTCGCATGGGACGATCCTCGGGTCCGGGTGAGCGCTCGCGGTACGGTCGATCCCAAGCTGGCGCTGTTCGGCGCGCCGCGATGCGACCAAAGTCACACCGGCTCCCCCCGGGCAATCTTCTCGAGCCGGTCCCGGTTGACCACGAGGAATTTACCCCGGCCTGCCGACGCGATGGCCCCCAGCCGCCGGAGGACGGTAAGCTGGCGGGCTACCACTTCGCGCACCGTCCCGAGGGACTCGGCGAGCTCCTGCTGGGTCGCGGCCAGGGAAACCGGCAGCTGGCCCTGGCTTCGCTCCAGGATCATCCCGGCCAGGACGCCTTGCAGCGGGGTGCCGCTGGCCTGGCCCAGCCGGCGCACCAGCGACCGGATCCGGTCGGCGAGCCGCTGCAGCAGAAACCACGAGAGGTCGGGGGAAAGGCTCATGGCCGCGTGCAGGGCGGGACGGGAGAAGAGGAGGCACTCCACCCTGGAGGCGGCCACGGCGCTGGCCGGATAGCCGCCGCCCAGGATCAGCGGCACCTCTCCGAGGGTGGCTCCCGCCGTCTCTTCATGCACCAGATGACGGCGACCGTTGCGCTCGTTCACCACCCGCACTCTTCCCTCGAGAACAATGAAGAGGCCGCGGGGAGCATCGCCGGCGTGGAAGAGGAATTGGCCCCGGGCAAAGACCGGTGCCGCTCCGCGCCGGGCCAGCTCGCGCCGGGCCGCTGCCGGCAACGCCGCCAGCGCGGGAACCCGGGCCAGCAGCCGCTCGTCGATCATTGGGCCGGCCGGTGCCGGGCGGTCATGCTAGACGTTGGTGACGAAGGCGCAGCCCTGCCGCTGGCAAGCCGCCAGCGCGAAGAACCCTGAGGGGACCAGGCTCACGCCCGGTACCAGATGGGTCGTTGCGATGTCGCGCGCCGCAGCTTCCTCGATCTTGTCGCGACCCATCACGCGGGAGATGAGACCCCAGAAGGCGAACTCGCAGGCGAGTACGATGGCTCCGCGACCGAGCAGCGAGTCCAGTCCGACTCCTTCTGCCAACGGGCGGGCCGGAGGAGGATAGCCGGACATGTCTTCCTTCATCACCGCGGCCAGCTTGGGATTCCGCTTTGGAATATTGGGCTTCTCGGCCGTTCCACCGCCCAGCGTCAGCTCATAGCGGTCCCAGAACTCGTCGTTCATGGCCAGCGTCACGCCGCCGTGGCGCAGAATCACCACCGCGGTGGAGTCGTCGTCCTTGGCGTTGAGGATGCCCCGGCACTGGTTGAGCCAGATCCAGGCGCGGATGATGCCGGTCGCGTCGTCCCGGGGGTTATCGAAGACGGTGCGATAGTCGCCGCGGATTCGCTTGAGCCAGGGAAGCGCCACCGTGAGAGGCTCCGGCGGCCGATCGGCGAGCCCATCGCCGCGCGTCACAACCCCGGCGGCCAGCAACGATCCCAGGAAATCTCTCCGGTCGGTCATACCCTCTCCTTGTCAGCTAGCGTCCTTCATCCTATCTACGGCATCCTGAAAGGCCAGGTTGCAGCTCAGGCCAGGTGATGTGCCTTCCGTCCTCCGCGGGCCACCTGTTCGTGGGTGAATGGTACCTTGACCAGCTCCGCGGCCATCGCAACCGCCCGATCCACCAGGGCCTCGGCCCCTTCCTTGAGCTCGGTGCTGTGCTGGACCTCCCGCACGTTGTTCTCCATGTCTTCGGCCGACCATCCGCGCGAATGGGCGATGAAGGGGAACTGGGGAAACAGGAAGCCGAGCTCGCCAAAAAACATCAGTAAGTGGCCGGCCACCTCCTGCACATTGTCCTGACCTCCCGTGATGATGAAGCTGGCGACCTTGTTCCGGATCAGGACCCGGTTGCGAATGGTCACCTGGTTCTGCACGCAGTTCAGCCGCTCGGCCATTTTGTAAAAGAGCGAGCTGGACGCGCCCCAGCGGATCGGCGTGGCGATCAACACCACGTCGGCCCAGTGGACCATCGCTTCGTAGACCTGGTCCATCTGGTCGGACGGGTCCATTTGGGTGATCGAGCACGGCCAGGTGCAGGCGTGCGCGCTCTTGGAGTAGTACCCCTCGCAGTGGCGGAACTTGAGGTCGTTGAGCTTGATCAGGCGCACCTCACTCTGACACGCGGTCTGGGCGTGGTGCAGCGCCGCCTCGAGCAACAGCTCGGAGGTGGAAGGGCGCGGGTTCGCGATGTCCATCGCCGTGGTCGAAATGCCCACTACCCGGACCGGGCCGGCCATCCTCTCCACCTTGCGGGAGAGGGGGTGCGGCTCGTGCGGAATGCGGTGCCGCTTGGTGGCCGCCTCGAGATTCACCCACACATGGCCGTCTTCGATCTTCACGTCGTATCGGGGGACCGACTCGTCTTCGTAGCCGGGCTCGCCCAGTCCCGTGACCCGGTCGTATTTCCAGTTGTGCCAGGGGCATGTGATGAGAGCGCCGTCCAACCGACCCTCTCCGAGCGGCCCGCCGGCGTGATTGCAGGCCCCCGAGATGGCGCCGAACGTGCCGTCGGCAAAGCTCAGCGCGATCCGGGTGCGGCCAACGACGATTTGCCGGAGGGGCGGCTGCTGGAGTTCCTCGACCGACCCCAGGTCGTGCCAGATGGGCTGGTTCATGAAGGCACCGGTTCCCTTCGCATCTGATTCAGGTGGTGAGGTGGCCCCTGCGGGCCTCCCTATGGGTTCGGAAAAGAACCCGCAGCTCGTTGAGCGAGGCCGGGCGGGCACCGGCGGCCCGGTTTGCGGCGCCGATCTCGAATGCCGTCCGCCATTGCTGCCTCAGAATCCGGTACGCGTCGACCAGCCGGTACTTCGGGTCGTATATGCTGGTGGCCTCCGAGGCGACGCCGTTGAGCTCTATCACCTTGAAGTGGCCTTGCCGGAGGGCTTCATCCGAGTCGGCGCGGACGTCGTACCGGCCGAAATAAAACCCGGTGAAGTTCCGGCTGATCCGGTCGATGGTCGCTTCCAGTGTAACGGTCCTGAGCGCCGTCCCATCGAAGAACGCCGCTCCGCGGCAATGGGTTCCCAGGTCGACCAGGGCCACCACCTCACCGTCCGCCGGGACGTCCCACAGCCGGGTCGCGTGACGCTCCAGGAGCATCCGGGCGATGCACACGGTTCGCTCGCCCCGAAGGATCAGGGCCTCCAGGGTCGAAACGCCGTCCCCCGTTACGGTCGGGAGACGCTTGTTGGTAATCGAGAAAATCCGGCCCGCCGGATCGTCCGGCTTCCTGTGATAGAAGATCCCGTACTCCCTGCCGGGCAGGTATTCCTGGACCAGCAGGGCTCCCCCAGCATGCTGCAGAACACGGTGCAGCTGGTCCCGGCTCCGCACGATGGTCACGCCGGCGCCGCGTTCCCCCACGTCGGGCTTTACGACGAGCGGCCAGCCGAGGCCGCGCTCGGCCATGAAGGAGTCCACTTGAGCGCGGCGCTGGGCAGCGGTGGTATCGCCCGGAAGAAAGGCCATCGCCGGAAGCACCGAGGCCGGGCCCGCGAAGGAACGCAGGATGTCCCACTTGGACTCTCCCACGACGCCGCCGGCCGGAATGCCGGGATTCGCTGCGGTGAAGAGAAGCAGGCTTCGATACCTGACTCCGAGCCAGAGCACGTACACCGCGACCGGTGGATAGAACACCCAGGGTGGCCAGAACTCCCAGCGAGTGAGCCGGCGCCACCGTGACAGCAGCAGCCGCCGGCCGCGCCACGTGAAGAGCGGGATCAACACCTTTACGACGACCAGCAGGATCAGGGCTGACCCTAGCAGCAGGGGGAACGACCAGCGGCTGTACACCGCGAACGCAGCGAGGACGGCCTCGCCGTAGAGCACCGCCAAAGCGACCAGGAGAGGGGTCCAGACCGCGGCTGCGAGGAGAAAGAATCCCAGGAATGGCAGGAACCGGGTGTGCAACACGCCGGCCGCGACATAGGTGGGGAGTCGGGTTCCCGGCACGAAACGGCTGGTGAGCACCAGGGCGGGTCCCTTCCGCTCGAACCACACCGAGGTGCGGGCAAGATCTGCATCGGTCAGCAGCCACCGTAGTGGACGGCGTTTGAGCGCAGGCCTGCCGAGGTATCTGCCCGCGGCGTAGAGCAGCAGATCTCCACCGACTATGCCGACGAAGCAGGCCACCACTCCCGGCCCAAACGCCAGCGTCCCCCGGCTCACCAGCAGCCCGGTCGCGATGCAGGTGAGATCTTCGCTGACCAGCGTCGCCGCCGCGATCAGCAGGAGGAGCACGACGAAACCGATCCCCATCGTCGGGGGTGCGCTCCGGAGGTCGAAGGGCGCTGCCGCCGCTCGGAGCCGCTCCGGCGCCGCGGTAGCCCGGGTCGCCGCTGTACCGGCCTCTGCGCGCGCGATGAAATCTGCGATGGAGACGGCGAGCTCCGTCGACCGCCGGAAAGCCATGAAATGTGACCCGTCGAGCATGAGCAACTCGCTTTGGGGCACAATCCGGGCGTGCTCCGGACCAATCGCCGGCGGCACCAGGTCGTCCTGCTTGCCCTGGATGATCAACATCGGCGCCTCAAACCGGCTGAGGATGCCCCGGAGCGGTCGCTGGTCGGTATCGAAGAAGTTGCGGGCATACTCGAGCGAGAGGAATCCGCCATCCAGGACGCCGAAGTGGGGAACGGCGTTGTAGAGCAACCACAGGCCACCCAGCTGGAGGGCGTGGACCGCGTGGTTCAGGTGGTAGTCTCCCAGCAGCTCGAATTCCTGCACCCCGATCGCGGACAGCATGGTCAGGGAGGCCACGCGCTGAGGAGCCAGCTCGGCCAGCTCGAGTGCCACACCGCCGCCCATACTGAACCCCAGGACGTGGACCCGGGCGATCTTCAGGGAGTCCAGCATCTGGACCACGTAGCGGGCGTGCGCCCGGATGGAATAATCGGGCACCGACCGGGATGAGCCACCAAATCCCGGTAGATCGGGAGCGAGGATCCGGTATCGATCTGCGAGGGCAAGTCCCAGCCGGGTGACCTCGTCGTTGTCTCCCGGACTCCCGTGGAGAAGGACGACAACCGGTGGGGAACCTGCCGGTGTGGAATCGAGGTATGCCAATCGCACCGGCTGGGCCGTGACACGATCGCCATCCACCGCACGCAGGATCAGGGTCTTTTCTCTGGGGTCGGGCCGGGGCTCAGTGGTATCCCAAACTCGGATCAGGGTGGAAACGGCGAGTACCGCGAGATACGCGACGAGAAACCGGACCGGCCGGCTCATAAGGAAGCGAGTAGACCGTTCTGGGTTTCTCCGGGGGGACCATCCACGTAATAAATCGACGCAGTCTTCTCAGTTGCGGTGATTAATGAGAGGCTAACTGATTGAGCTTCTTCGCGATGCATACAAATAGAAAGTGGGCCCCGCTCGGGCAGATGACCCCGATGCAGCCGTTCCAGCGCCGCTGCGGTAAGGCCCCCCGGCTCCCGTGAACCTGCCCGAAACAGCTCGCCACGCACCTGTTCCGCCTCGGCCTGGTGTGACCCGGAGCTGGCCCGGACCAGTCCCGGCTCCGACACCATCGTCCGGGTCAGCGCGCGCCTGTCCCAATCGAACAAATGGGGGACGCCATTCAGGGACTGGCACACCAGCGTGAACGGCCGATACGGCACCAGCGGCATCGACTCGAGCGCCAGACCAACCTCATCCGGGCCGGTGGCCCAGGCCAGCTGGCGTACCAGGAGGCCCCGGCTGGTGAACGTCCCCCCGGCGTCGTGGGGACTCTCCTCGTAACGGTTGAGGAGGGCCAGGCTCATGCGAAGCTGGTTGACGGAAACCCAGCTCCCGCCTCCTTCCGGGTCGATGGGCATGAGCACCCGGACTTCGTGAACCAGCTGGGGGGCCGGCGGGATGCCGCGGGCGCGGGAGCGGCGTTCGTCCCGGTTCATGGCCAGCGCATATCCCCCCGGGACGGGGGCCCAGCTCAGGGTGCACACCTAGCCGACAGGCGCGCGCTGATAGGCGAGGGTGGAAGGAGCCATCCCGAAATCGGCGTCGAGCACCATCGATCCATCGAGGAGGAGCTTGATCAGGGCGAAATGGTGAACGGTGTGGCTACACAGGAATTGCAGCTCCCGGCCCGTCGAGGAGAGACGCCAGTCGGCTTGCTCCGGACCGGCGCCGCTGTCCATGTGCACCGTAAGCGTGCCGTCCTCCCCACCCTCGAGCGACTCCAGGGCCGACAGACAGAGACGGGTGGCCTCCAGCGCGGCCTCCCTCGAGCTCTCGAGCTTCGGATCCCGGGCTCGCTCGTCGTAGTTCACGCGGCCGGTGCCGAGCCCGGCCAGGAACGATCCATAGTGCTCCAGGATGTGGCGATATTGCGCGCCGACCGGGGCCCATCCTCGCAACGGGCCGGTGTAGAGCCGGTCGGGGAGGCTCTCGAGCAGGGCGATTCCCTGTCGGAGCAGGAGCTGGTTGGGCATCACGTGGAGCACTGCAGTCATTCTTTCGGCCTTTCGGTTGGTGCCAACGGAACAAAGCGGCTCGCGATGGCCCGCTCAACTCGCTCGGCGAGCTCACCCCGGGTTGGGGCCAGAATCGCTTCCGCTCCGAAATCGAGGTGGCCTTCCAGCCGGCGCAGGCGGCACACATCCCACGCGTGGCTGCCGAACGGCATGGCACCCCACCATCCCACCACCAGATGTGCCGGGACGCCGGGATCGGTCCGGTAACTGAGCGCCACGTGGTGAACCGGGTACTGCTCCCGAGCGGCCCAATCGAACAGGGCAGGCCGCATAGGCAAGAGCGCATTCCCGGCCGAAGTGGTTCCCTCGGCAAAGAGGATGACGCCGTCCCCGCGGGAGATGGCCTCGTCGATCAGGTCGAGCACCCGGACCGCGTCCCGGCGCACTTCACGTTTGACCCAGATTGTGCCGAACGCATGGGCAAGTGGGCCCAGTACGGGCCAGTGCCGCATCTCCTGCTTGGCGATGAATACGCCATCGACCCTGGTATACAACAACAGGATGTCGAGGTAAGTGAGATGATTGCCGACCAGGAAGAACGGCGCGGCGGGAGGCGTCCCGGTGACCGTCACCCGCATATGCAGGATCGAGGCGATCGCCCGCGCCCAGGTGCGGACCACGCGGTGGCGCCAACGCACCCGAGCTCGGGGAAACAGGAGCGTCACCACGTTTCCCAGCGCCCAGATCAGGGCCTGCAGCGCGGTCCAGACGGTGATCGCGGCGACTTTCAGTACGGCGCGCACGCGGCCGCCCCGCAGTCGGTACCGCGCCGGCGCGGTGCTCACAGCGTCCGTGGGCCCCGGGGCCCGTTGAGAGACCCGGGTCAACCGAACATGCTCCGGCGCACCAGGGCAGGCAGCTCGGCCGTGTCCAGCAGCACGATCCAGTCGATCGTCTTGAATTCCCGGTCGATGGCGGGGCGGCCGAGCACCTGCGCGCCCAGGCTGAGGTAGGCCTGGAACAGAGCCGGGATGCGCGGTGTGGTACGCGCCGACCGGGGCGGGCTGAGGTGGCCGAAGCAGGCGCGGTCGGACCGCGGATTCACCCGGATCCGGGGATGCACATGGCCCTGTTCCTCCAGATGGCGGTGCATTGCCACACCAAGCGCCTCATCCTGACTGGTCAGGGAGCAACAGCCGAACAGCATGGTTTTCCGGTTCCAGGTGAGATACGCCGCCAGACCGCGCCATAGCAGGTGAAGGACCCGGCCGTTCCGGTGCGGTTTCGCGACGCAGGCGCGGCCGATTTCCACCGCGGCT
>Ga0070699_100006174_pt1 | contig 10469 bp, 8 predicted proteins | sample KBSK1503metaG_FD_65473 | JGI IMG/M metagenome (GOLD analysis project Ga0070699, IMG submission 65473) | Corn, switchgrass and miscanthus rhizosphere microbial communities from Kellogg Biological Station, Michigan, USA - KBS K1-50-3 metaG | ecosystem: Host-associated > Plants > Roots >... | reverse complement strand
TCGTCGTCGCCGGCAAGCGCCTCAAGCTCTCCAACCTGGACAAGGTACTCTACCCGGCGGTGGGCTTCACCAAGGCGCAGGTCATCGACTACTACGTCAAGGTCTCCTCCTACCTCTTGCCCCATCTGCGCGGTCGTCCGCTGACGCTGAAGCGCTACCCGGAGGGGGTGGACGGGCCGTACTTCTACGAGAAGCAGTGCCCCTCCCACCGGCCGGAATGGGTTCAAACGGCGCCGATCTGGAGCGACGGGAAGGAGCGGAACATCGAGTTCTGTCTCGCCAACGACCTGCCCACCCTGGTCTGGGCGGCCAACCTCGCCGATCTCGAATTGCACACCTCGCTCTCGCTGGCCAAGGCCATCGAGCGGCCGACGATGATGGTCTTCGACCTCGATCCGGGAGATCCGGCTACCATCGTCCAGTGCTGCGAGGTCGCGCTCTGGTTGCAGAAGCATCTGGAGGCGTTCGATCTGCAGAGCTTCGCGAAGACCTCCGGCTCGAAGGGACTTCAGATCTACGTCCCGATCAATGGCCCGGTGACCTACGACGACACCAAGCCGTTTGCCCACGCGCTCGCGGAGCAGCTCGAGCGGGAGCATCCGGACCGGGTCGTCTCCAAGATGAAGAAGAGCCTTCGAGCCGGGAAGGTCTTCGTCGACTGGAGCCAGAACGACGAGCACAAGACGACCGTCTGCGTCTACTCGCTCCGGGCCAAGCAGCGCCCGATGGTTTCCACGCCGGTGACCTGGGCCGAGGTCGCCGCCGCCGCGAAGCGCGGAGATCCGGATTCACTCGCCTTCGACGCCGCCCAGGCGCTGCGCCGGGTCGAGGAGCGCGGAGATCTCTTCGCGCCGGTGCTCAAGCTGAAGCAGCGGCCCGCGACGTGGTCTCGCCCCGCAGTGCGATGAACTGTATGACATTCGGGGTCCTCGCGGCACCTAAATGTCATACAGTTCGACGCCATGAACTTCTTCCTCGGCCGTGGTATGCACCGCGGCCGGTCATGCCCGAGCTCCCCGAGGTCGAAATCACCCGCCGCAACCTCGAGCGATGGCTCGCGGGCCGCCGCGTCGTCTCAGCGGACGCGGAGAAGACGCGGACCTTTCGCGGCGCCGATCGCGAGGCGTTCCAGTCGCTCCGGGGCAAGCTGGTGGATGCCTCCCGGAAGGGAAAATACCTCCTGTTGCGGTTCGAGAACGAGGGGCTCCTCGCCCATCTGGGGATGACCGGAAAGTTTGTCCGCCGCGACCGCGGCGTCGCCGAGCCCTACAGCCGGGCGCGCCTCTACCTGGACAACGACGAGGTGATCCACTTTCGCGACCCGCGGCGGTTCGGCCGGTTGGAGCCGGTGGAGCCCGGCCGGCTCTGGCAGCTCGAATCCATCCGGCAACTGGGGCGCGATCCCCTCACCGACGGGCTCAACGCCGCGCAGTTGAAGGAGGCGGTGGGAAGCTCGAAGCAGGCGATCAAGGTCGCGTTGATGGACCAGAGCCGGATCGCCGGACTGGGAAACATTCACGCCTCGGAGGCCCTCTTCCGCGCCGGCATCCACCCGGCGCGAAAACCGGGCAGCCTGTCGCCCGCGGAATGGAAGAAGCTCGCCCGGGCCATCCACGCCACCATCCGCTACGCCCTGGCGCGCGAAAAGGGCGAGGAGATCGAGTACGTGGAAGAGCCCGGGACCCCGAATCCCTTTCTCGTCTACGGCCGGGCCAACGAACGGTGCCGCAAGTGCAAATCCGCCACCGTGCAGGTCATGGTTCAAGCGGGGCGCACCACCTATTTCTGTCCCCGTTGCCAACCGAGGAGGCGCTCCCGATGAAATACAAGGCCAAGGGCCTGGATCACGTCGCAATCGCGGTGAAGGACCTGGACGCCGCGATCGCCTTCTATCGAGACGTTGTGGGACTCGAGCTGCAGGAGATCGAAGAGGTCCCCGGACAGCAAGTGAGGACCGCCATCTTCGGCCGCGGGATGGGCCGCATCGAGCTCATCTGCCCGACCTCGCCGGACACCGGGGTGGCCCGATTCCTCGACAAGCGCGGCGAGGGCCTGCACCACATCTGCATCGAGGTGGACGACATCGACGTCGCCCTCGACGCCTTCCGACGGGCGGGAGCGCCTCTGATCGACCAGGTGCCCCAGCCGGGCGCCGGCGGCGCGCGGGTCGCCTTCGTCCACCCCAAGGGAGCCCGCGGCGTTCTCACCGAGCTGCGACAGGGGTCGAATTTCTCCGAGCGCTGAACGAAACGAAATATTCTTCGCCTGGGCCAGTTTGCGTTGACACCCAATCGCGCCGTGCTTTAACTGCCGCGCCTTCCTCTCTTGCACTTGGAGATCCCCTTGACGTTGAAAGCCTTGCTCGCGGCGCTCGCGTTTTCGTGCGCCACGGCGTTCGCGCAATCCAGCGCCGCCGTTCCCGACGGTGGAACGCCGGCCGCTCCCGCCCCGTCTTCCAAACCGGCGGCCTCGGGGAACGAAGCGGAAGATCTCCGCCGGGAGATGGAAGCGAAGTTGGAGGCTGCGAAAAAGGAGATCCGCGAGGAGTTTCGCGCCCAGGCCGCGACCCAATCCGCCGCGCAGGGTTGGCAGGAGGAAGTCACCGAGGAGAAGCGGAAGCTGGAGCTGTTCGTGCCGAACGGGTACTTGAGGGTGAGGCCGGAGCTCTACAACAAGTTCGACCTCGGGCGCGGTCCGGACGCCGCCGGCTTCTTCATCTATCCCCATTCACCCTTCACCCAGGAGCGGACGACGGCCGGGGTGAACATGAGATTTCGCTTCGAGCCCACGCTCAACGTCTCCGAGGAAGTGCGGATCAAGATGCAGATCGACGCCCTGGACAACCTCGTCTGGGGATCCACGCCGGATTACGGTTTCGGCAGGTCCGATCGCGACACCTTCAGCGTCTTTTCCAGCACCCAGACGCCGCCGGCCTCCGGGATCAACTCGATTCGCGACGCGATCCAGGTCAAGCGCGTCTACGGCGAGGTGAGCACGCCGGTGTGGGGCGGCATCTTGCGCTTCGGTCGGATGGGCTCCCACTGGGGGCTGGGGATGCTGCACAACGACGGCAACTGCCTCGACTGCGACCACGGCGACACGGTCGACCGGTTGATGTTCGTCGCCGAGCCGTTCAGCGGTTGGTACGTCACCCCGATGATCGACTACAACGCGGTGGGACCGACCACCGCCCGCTTGACCGGGGACAACGCCGACCCGCTGCCCCTTTCGAACCAGGACGCGAGCATCGGCTTCATCCTCGCCATCGCGCGCCGCGACGTGGAGCAGCAGGCGAAGGCGAAGCTCCAGAACGGCCAATCCGTCTTCAACTACGGCATCCACTTCGAGTTCCGGAGCCAGAAGTATGATCCGAACGGCTACTACTTTCAGCCGCCGACGGATCCCGTGGTTCCCGGTCCCGTTCAGCCCACCCCGGGCCAGAGCGACAGGTTCTACGGCTTCTACGTCCCCCGGTCCGCCTCGCTCTTCATGCCGGACATCTGGATCAAGTTCGAGCGCAGGAATTTCCGGCTCGAGTTCGAAGGCGCCTCGATCCTCGGAAGCATCAACGGCTCCGCGATCACCAACCAGGCGGCCGGCGACCCGTCGATGAACCGCAACCTCTCGGTGACGGAGTTTGGCGCCGTGCTTCAGAGCGAATACCGCCTGGTGGATGGCGCGCTGCACCTGAACATGGAGCTCGGATACGCCTCCGGCGATCGCCGGTGGGGAATCGGAAACCATCAGGGGAGGCGGGGAAGCGCGCCCGATGGGAGCACAGCCCAGGGCGACGTCGATGGCCCCAGGTTCTGCATCCAGGTCACCGCGGATTGCACCGACAGCGAGATCAAGAATTTCCGTTTCAACCGCGACTACCACGTGGACATGATCCTCTGGCGCCAGCTGCTCGGCGGGGTCACCAATGCGATCTACGTCAAGCCGTCGATCAAGTACGATCTGACCGACGGCTTCAATCTGTTTGCCGGCGTGATCTATTCGCGGGCGGTGTTCGCCCAGGGAACGCCGTCGGGCCAGAACAGCTCCCTCGGCATCGAGATCAACGCCGGCGTTCGCTACGAGACCGAGGACGGGTTCTTCGCCCAGTTCATGTACGGCGTGCTCTTCCCCCTCGCCGGGCTCCAGCAGCCCACCACGATACAGAATCAGCTGGCCTCGACTCCAGGCTTGGACACCGCCCAGGCTCTGCGCGCGATGCTCGGCATCCGCTTCTGAACGAGGAGCAGGCATTCGATCGAACCGGACATGCATCGCCCTTTGCCTTGGGATGCTGTTGATCGCCGCCGGCTCGTGCGGGATCAAGGCGCCGCCCCGGCCGCCCCTGGGTGAGGCGGCGACGGCTCCGCCCCCGGACGCCGGATGCTGCGGCACGCGCCCTCCATGAACGATTTCCGATACCGGGCGGGCGTCCTCTGCGCGGAAGGAGTGCCGCTCACCCGCATCGCCAGGGCGGTCGGGACCCCCACCTACGTCTACTCGGCCGCGGCCCTGGAGCGGCACTTTCGCGACTTCACCCGGTCGCTGCGCGGCCAGCCGCACCTGCTCTGCTATTCGGTGAAGGCGAGCTCCAACGTTTCGTTGCTTCGCCTCCTCGCCGGGCTCGGCTCGGGGTTCGACATCGTCTCCGGCGGGGAGCTTTCCCGAGCGCTTCGCGCGGGAGCCGATCCGGTCAAGATCGTCTTTTCCGGGGTCGGCAAGACCACGCCTGAGATGGAGATGGCGCTCGAGGCGGGCATTCTCTTGTTCAACGTGGAGAGCGCGGAGGAGCTCGAGGCCCTGAACGCCGTCGGCCTCCGGCTGAAACGGCCCGCGCCATTCGCGATCCGGGTCAATCCCGACGTCGATGCGCAAACCCACCGCCACATCGCCACCGGGCTGAAGACCTCGAAATTCGGCGTCCCCTTCACCGAGGCCGCCCAGCTCTACCAACGCAGCCGCCGGATGAAGGGCTTGCTGGCGCGCGGCGTGGATTGCCACATTGGCTCGCAACTGACACGGCTCGCTCCGCTCGAGCGCGCGGTGATCAAGGTCGCGCAGCTCTACCGGGAGCTGTCCGCCGCCGGCTTCGCCCTCGAGCTCATCGACGTCGGTGGGGGGCTGGGGATCCGCTACACCGACGAGTCGCCCCCGAGCGCGGGGCAGTACTCCGCGGCGGTGAGGAAGGCGATTCGCGGGACCGGCGCCCGGTTGATCCTCGAGCCGGGTCGGGTGATCTCCGGAAATGCGGCCGTGCTGCTCACCCGGGTGCTGTATCGGAAGAAGACGCAGCCGAAGACGTTCGTCATCGTGGACGCCGGGATGAACGACCTGCTCCGGCCGGCGCTCTACGATGCGCAGCACGTGCTTGAGCCCGTCGTGAGGCGTTCGGGGCCCTCGCTTTTGGTCAATGTGGTGGGGCCGGTGTGCGAGTCGAGCGACGTCCTGGCCAGGGATCGGAAGATGGTGCTCCCCGAGCGCGGAGATCTCTTCGCGGTGAGGGGGGCCGGGGCCTACGGGATGTCGATGGCCTCCAACTACAATTCGAGGCCCCTTCCCGCAGAGGTGCTGGTTTCGAAAAACCGGTTTCGCGTCATCCGCGAGCGCGAAACGCTCGACGATCTAGTGAGCGGCGAGACTTGAGGCCCTAGCAGGCTGCTCGGCGGCAGGGCCGGAAAGACGGGCACTTTTTCGCCCAAGGTGGCTCAAACGACATCTCGACCACAACCGGCTCGCAGAAAACTTTGAAAAATCTATACTGCGCGCCGACATGAAAACATTTGACGGTGCCATCGTTGCCGCGGCGACCCCGTTTCGCGGCGGAGCGTTCGACGAGGAAGCGTATCGAGGGTTTCTCCGGTCTCTGCTGGAGAACGGAATCCAGGGGCTCGTTCCGATCGGAACGACCGGCGAGGCGGCGACGATGTCCGCCGAGGAGCGAATCCGCGCGGTGAAGGTGGCGGTGGAGGTCGCGCGCGGAAAGGTTCCGGTGATCGCCGGCGCGGGCTCGAACAGCACCCAGGAGACGATCGAGTCGGTCAAGCGGGTGCGCGAGGTGGGCGCCGACGGTGCGCTGGTGGTGACGCCGTACTACAACAAGCCGCCCCAGTCCGGCCTGTTCGAGCACTTCCGCGCCATCGCCAAGGCGCATCCCGGATTTCCGATCGTCGCCTACAACGTTCCCGGGCGCACCGGGGTGGACCTGCTCCCCGAGACCTGCCTCCGTCTCTGCGACATCCCGGAGCTGGTCGCGATCAAGGAGGCGACGGGAAGCATGCCCCGCGTCATCGACATCGTCGAAAAGTGCGGCGAGCGCCTCACCCTGCTCTCGGGCGACGACTTCACCATCGTGCCCTTCATCGCCTGCGGCGGTAAGGGGGTCATCTCGGTCTCGGGGAACGTCGCGCCGCGGATGATTTCGGAGATGGTCAAGGCGGCCCGTTCCGGTCAGATGCCGCGCGCGGCCGAGCTGCAAGTGAAGACCAATGGCCTGCACCGCGTCCTCTTCGTGGAATCGAATCCGATTCCGGTGAAGTGGGCGCTGCATCTGATGGGCAAGTTCGGCCCCGAGATCCGCCTGCCGCTGGTTCCGATGTCCGAGTCGAATGCGTCGAAGCTGAAGGACGAGCTGCGCAAGCTCGGACTGTTGTGAGCAGGCGGCGGCACGCCGTGGGCGCTCCCTCGAAGTCGGAGCGCGGGCCGTGATCCGGGTCGTCGTCACCGGGGTGGTCGGCCGGATGGGCAAGACGGTCGCCCGGATGGTCCATGAGCAGCAGGACATGAAGGTGGTCGGGGGGACCGAGCGCAAGGGCTCGAGCGCGATCGGCTCCGACGTGGGCGAGGCCGCGCAGCTGGGTCCCCTGGGAGTGCTCGTCGCCGACGACCTCGGGCGGGCGATCGAAGGGGGAGAGGCGCAGTTGGTGATCGACTTCACCAGCGCCGGTGCCAGCCTGGAGCACGCCCGCATCTGCGCCGCGCGCGGCGTCCCGATGGTCATCGGATCGACCGGATTCAGCCCGGACGGCAAGGCGGAGCTGGCCCGCAGCGCGCAGCGAATTCCGGTGATGATGTCCCCGAACATGTCGGTCGGGGTCAATCTGGTGATCAAGGTCGCCGCTCAGCTCGCGCAGGTGCTGGGCGACTCCTTCGACGTGGAGATCCTCGAGGCACACCACCGGACGAAGAAGGACGCTCCGTCGGGAACCGCGCTGCGGATCGCGGAGGAGGTGGCGGCCACGCAGCGAAGGAAGCCCTCGGACCTTCGCCTTTCGCGCGAGGGGGAGATCGGCGAGCGGCCCAGGCGAGAGATCGGCGTCCAGACGTTGAGGGGCGGCGATGTGGTCGGCGAGCACACGATCTTCTTCTTCGGGGAGGGCGAGCGGGTCGAGCTCACGCATCGCGCCACCAGCCGCGAACAGTTCGCCCGGGGCGCGCTGCGAGCGGCGCGCTGGGTCGTCTCCCGGCCGCCCGGCCTGTACGACATGCAGGACGTCCTTGGGCTTAAATGAAGGTCGGAATCATCGGCCTTTGCGCGTCGTTGTGACTGTCGTGAACGAAAACGTCTACCTCGGCCTGGGATCCAATCTCGGCAATCGCGAGCAGCTGATGCTCAGCTCGCTCGAGTGCCTCGGGCGCATCGACGCCGCGGCGGTGCTGCGCTCGTCGTCCCTCTACGAGAGCGCCCCCCTGGGTCCTCCCCAGCCGCGCTACCTGAACGCGGTGGTGGAGATGGAGTGCACGCTGGCGCCGCCGCAGCTCCTGGCCATCCTCCAGCAGATCGAGATCGATCTCGGCCGGGTGAAGAGCACGCGGTGGGCGCCACGGGCGATCGATCTCGACATCCTGCTCTGGGGCGAACGGCTCGTCGCCGACGTGAATCTGCAGATTCCCCACCTCGAGCTTCACCAGCGGCGATTCGCGCTCGAGCCCGTGTGCGAGCTCAACCCCGGCGCGAACCATCCGGTGCTCGGCCAGACCGTCAGGGAGCTGCTGCGAAACGTCCTGCAGCAAGACGTGGTGAAGCTGAGCTCCACCGAGTGGAGGTGCGTATCATGCGGCAAGGATGCGGGATGAGGATCGCGGCGGTCTGGATTTCCGCCTGGGCCTTGCTCGGCGCCTCCGCCGCGGTCGCAGCCCCGGAGCTGCCACCGGGGCATCCGAAGCTGGATGGCACCGCGTCATCGTCGCCGGGCGCCCAGTCCGGAGAGCTGCCGCCGGGGCATCCGAAGTTGGATGGCGCATCGCCGCCGTCGCCAGGCGCCCAGTCCGGAGAGCTTCCTCCCGGTCATCCGAAGGTCGACGAGCCCTCCGGCTCGGCCTCGAGCGAGGCCGGGGTCCCTGCGGGCCACCCCCAGATTCGACCCGGCAATCCGGCTCCGAGCGCGGACCAGATATTGAAGCAGCTCGATTCCACGCCGGATCTCAAGAAACGCGAGAAGACCTTCGAGGTGGCCTCGGCGGTCGGAAAGCTCTACTACACCCACGGCCGGTACGCCGACGCCGCGGAGTACCTCGGTCAGGCGCTGCAGAAGGCGGAACCGGCGCGGGCGCTCTATCAGCAGCAGCGCAAGCGGGGCGGCGCGGCCAACCCGGTCAAGGAGGGCGCCTGCGGTCCGGCCCGGCCGAACGCATTGGATGGGCAGACCGCGGCGGCGCGTGAGCTGGCGCAAAAGGGCAACCTCAGCGCCTCCCAGGATTGTCTCCGCGCGGCGCTCGAGCCGGTGCTCGAGGTGGAGGAGCTTCGCGCCAATGCCCTCTTTCTCAATGGCGATTCCGCGGGCGCGCTCGCCGGTTACGAGCGGGCGCTGGCGATCTCGAGCGATCGGGCAAACAGCCTCTACGGCCGGGCGCTGCTCCTGTTCGACACCCGGGGAGAGGACGTCAAGGCGCTACACCAGGCGCAAAGAGATTTAACCCGCTTCCTCGAGCTCGAGCCCAGCGGACCGAAGAGTGGTTACGTACGCAAGCTTCTTCATCGGACCGAGGAAGGCATCTCCGCGGGAGGGCTGACCAAGCTCGCGCAGAAGAGGGACGCCGAGCGAAAGACCGCGCCGACCCGGGTGGCGTCCCGTCCACCGGCGCCGGCCGCGAACCAGCAGCCGCCGCCGCTGAGCCCCGAGGTCGTGGAGTCGATCAAGAACACCGAGCGAACCCCCGAGCTCCAGGAGGGCCTGGCCAAGCTGGTCGAGGAAGGAGAGACCCATCTCTCGCGCGGCCGCTACCAGGAGGCGCTCGACGCCTACAAGCGGGTCGTTCCGTTCCAACCGGAGAATGGGCGCGCCAAGGCGGGGATGGCCTGGGCGTTGGTCGGCCTGCAGAAACAGCCGATGGCGGACCGGGTCTGGTCGGTGGCGGTGGGTTCCGATCCCGCCGCGGTCGAGAAGCTCGGGGACGCGTTGGCCGGGAAGGGCGACAAGGCGGGCGCCAAGGCGCTCTGGAAGAAACTGGCCGAGACCGCCCCGACCTACGCCCAGGGCTCGGGCCTGGCCGCGAAGCTCCGGTAGAGCGCCGAATCGCTAAACCATCGGAGCGATCGGATTCTGCGTCGGTAGCCGATGATGCAAGCAGGGCTTGGGAAGAGCGGTCGGCGCTCTAGGCGGAAGCAAAGATGGGTCTCAGATGCAGGGCAGGGCTGGGAAGGGACGGCGACGGGGCAGGTGGCTTGGGCGGGCGAGATCCCTGCGGCGCGCTACGGGCCTCGAATGAAGAAGCAATCCAGATCGGCTTCGAAACTCCGAACTTTCAAAAGCGCCGGCGTCGTCGACGCGTCCCGCCGGCGGGGTCGGGCGCGCGGAAAAAAGCCGCGCCATAGGTATTAAGGGCTTCGATTAAACAATCTCAGGATTTTGGTTAACGATATCAGCGACTTGATAAAAATTTGTTAAACGGAAGCCCTTAATACCTATGGCGCCTCAAGAAAAACCGTCCGGGAGGCCTCGGGCCAGTGCGATCCGACCCGAGTGGATTCCATTAGCGACCGTACGCCGCCCACCCGCGCGGGCGGCGATCTTAATTCGAGGCCCGTAGCACGCCGCAGGGATCTCGCCCGCCCGAGCCACCTGCCCCGTCGCTGTCTCCTCTCAAGCCCTGCTTCGATCGCTTACAGGACTATCTTCGGCTAACCACACGGCAGCCCTAGAGAAGCCCAACGCGAGATGGCACTCGGCGGCGCCTGGGCCCTGCTCAGTTAAAAAAATCGGGCGGCAAGCAGGTCCTGGATGTCCAAAAGGCCCACCGCGCGCCCCGCGCCGTCAACGACCGGAAGCTGGTCGACTTTCGCCTCGCGCATCCTCGCCGCCGCGGTGAGCGCGAGCTCGGTGGGCTGGACGCAGCGCGGCTGCTTGCACATCACCGCCTTGACCTCGACGTCGAAGTCCGTCCGCCCCCGCTCGACCATCCGGCGCAGGTCCCCGTCGGTGAAGATGCCGACCAGCTTGCCATGCCGGTCCACCACGCTCGCAGCGCCCGGTCGGCCC
>Ga0070699_100006173_pt1 | contig 10469 bp, 10 predicted proteins | sample KBSK1503metaG_FD_65473 | JGI IMG/M metagenome (GOLD analysis project Ga0070699, IMG submission 65473) | Corn, switchgrass and miscanthus rhizosphere microbial communities from Kellogg Biological Station, Michigan, USA - KBS K1-50-3 metaG | ecosystem: Host-associated > Plants > Roots >... | reverse complement strand
ACCTCTTCCTCGACGCGCGCGTGCATCTGGATCGCGTAGTCGATGCCTATGCCGAGCATGACGGGCAGGCCGGCGATCGTGACGATCGTCAGGGGTATGCCGAGGTAGCCGGCGAGCCCGAAGGCCCAGACGATGCCGATGAGAATCACAGCGAGGGGCAGCAGCCGCCAGCGCACGTCGAACAGCACGAGGAGGATCACGATCATGATGGCGACCGCGATCGCGCCGAGCGTCAGCATGCCGCCGGTCAGGTAGTCGTTGATGTCCTTCAGCAGGATCGGCGCACCTGTCGTGACTTCAGACGCGTTGGCGAACTTGAGGTGCTCGCCCGCGGCGACAACCTTTTCGGACGCGGCGCCTTCCGTCGTGATCGACGCGTTGCCGACGAGGCGCGTCACCATCTGCGCGTGCCGGTCGTCGATGATGAACGTCCCGAGTGCCTTGCGGATCTTGCCCTCGTTGTTGTGCAGGAGGAAGTCGATCCATTGCGGGTTGTCGAGCGTGCGCTGCTCCGCCGGGACGGCGTTGAGCCGCTGCAGCGTGGTGGCGGCGTCGGCGCTGCGCGCCGCCTGACCCTCGGGTGACGGGTCTTGCGCAGTGGCGTCGACGAGCGCCTTGCCGGCGACGCTGTCGGTCGGGTTGCCCGACGGGCTCTCCACGAGGCTGTTGCTGAACTCCATCACCGTGCGGGGGCTGACGACGCCGACGATCCCTTTGCCCTTGTGCAGCTCGTCCTCGACGGCGCGCCATTTGGCCTGGTTCTCGGGCGTGAACAACTCGCTGACCGTGTGGCCCTTGTCCATCGTGACGAGCGTGAGCATCGCCTGACCGCCGAAGAGCCGCTGGTAGGCGACGTTGTCCTTGTAGACGGTGTCGCTCTTGTTGAGGTAGCTGTCCTGGCCGGTCGAGAACTGGAGCTTCGTGATCCCGAATCCGAGTGTCAGCGTGATGAGCAGACCGACCACCGACACGATCCCGGCGTGCTTGCCGAGCTCGACGGCGATGAACCGCCAGAACTTCTCCACCGGCGTCTCTCCCCCCTGCCGGAACTGCGGCTGACAATACTCATATGGGCGCCTCGCGTCGTCGCGAGACTGACGGACGATGACCTACTCGCTGCGCCCGGCGACCGCCGGCGACGCCCACTTCCTGTGGGTGATGCTCTACGAGGCGTCGTACGCGGCGGAGAACGGCGTGCCCGACGTCGCCGCGCTGCGCGCGCACCCGACGCTCGCCCGGTACGTCGAGGGCTGGGGCGATCGGACCGACCTGGGCGTCGTAGCGCGCGAGAGCGACTCCGGCGACCCCGTCGGCGCGGCCTGGCTGCGCCTCCTCACCGGAGAGGCGAAGGGGTACGGCTATGTGGACGACGAGACGCCGGAGCTCGCCATCGCCGTGCTGCCGGACCACCGCGGCCGCGGGCTGGGCAGGCGCCTACTGCGCGAGCTCCTCGACGCCGCCGCCGGCCGGTTCGGCGCCGTCTCGCTCAGCGTGCGAGCCGAGAACCCGGCGTTGCGCCTGTACAAGCGGACCGGCTTCCGCGTCGCGATGGAGAGCGAGACCCGCGAATTCACTGCCGGTGGCTCGGTGACGATGAAGATCGAGCTGCGCGGGCTCACCACAGGGTCGGGAGCAGGATGATGTGCACGACGCCGTAGACGAGGAACGCGACGCCCAGCGCGAGGATGCCGATCCGCAGTCGCTCCGACGAGATCCGCAACGAGATCCCGGCGAAGAACAGCACCGAGGCGAAGAACACCGTCGTGAGGACGTATTCGTCGGACCGGTCCCGCGCCGTGGTGCCGTCCTCGAGCAGGTGGTCGGCGTCCGCCTCGAGTTGGGCGGCACGGTCGGCATCGGCCTGGTGGTACTGGGGCATCTTCAGCGGCGTGGGGATCGCGTTCGGGTTGTTGAGCGGATCTTGTGCCAGCCACGCGTCGAACGCGGTGCGGAGCTCGCCCCGGAAGTTCGCGGCGTGGAGGTTGGCGAGCGTCTGGTCGCCCGTGGTCTCCAGATCGAGCCAACGCTCGAAGTCGGCGAGGTCCTGGACACGGGCTTCGCCGGCGCGGATCACCGCTCGCGTCGACTTCGCGTGCGACCTGTCGGCGAGGGCGAAGTTGTGGGCCTCTCGGCCGCTCCAGCGAGCGGCCTGATAGCCGCTCCACGCCGTGCCGATCGCCGCCGCCGACAGCAGGAAGATCGCCAGGATCTCGAGGACTCGATCGCGGCCGGTGCCTGCATGCCCCGGTTCCTGCAGCTCCTCCGGCACGTGTTGGTGCACATGTTCCGACATACGAGCGCGGAGGCTATTGGAAGAGCGCCGCGACGACGTTGATCGTCACTGCCAGGATCACGGCGCCGAACAGATAGGCGAGGAGAGAGTGCGCGAGGACGGTGCGTCGGACCATGCGATGATTGATATCGGTGTCGGAAACCTGGAACGTCATGCCGACGACAAAGGCCACGTACGCGAAGTCCCGGTAGTCCGGCCGGTAATCCTGTCCCGACTTGAAGTCGATCCCGCCGACCGGCGGTCGTGCGTAGTACTCGTGCGCGTACCGCAGCGCATACACGGTGTGCACGGTCGCCCACGACAGGACCCCTGTCGCGACGGCCGCCAGGATGAGCGTGACGTGACCGCTGCCGGTCCGGGCCTGACTGGCCTTGAGGAGATCGAAGCCGACCCCCACCAGGCTCACTACACATGCGGACACCACTATCAGCTGCGCCGACAGCCGGCTGTCGTCCTCTCGCGTCGCGAACTCTCGTGTCTCCTCGGAGTCGAAGAGGCCGGCGCTCGTCCATACCCACACCACGAACGATGCCGCCGCGACGTCCCAGCCCAACAACGTTGACAGCTGCCATGGCGCCAAGAACGCAGCAACGACCCCGGCCACGCCCCCCACAAGTGCCACGATCATCGCCCGCCGCCGAGACGACACAGCCCAGAGCAGCGCGACGTGCCGACGTTGACGAACCACTCGGGCCGAACGTTAGCTGTGTCCGCGGCGAGGGATCCGGATGGCCGCGAACCGCGGGCCGTACGTGGCGGCAACAGGGTCGACGAGGTGGTCGAGGTCGGCGGCGCGACTGTTGAGGTTCCAGCTCACCAACAGCCGCTTGCGCGCGAGACCGATCTCGGGATGGGACGCTGCCAGATACGTGAACTCGTCGGGCCGGCCCGTGGTGGGTGCGGCGACGAGCCGTCCGGTCGGCCGCCACGGTCCCTGCGGCGCGGCGGCGGACCAACCGATGAGCGCCGTGCCATCGAACTCGCGGTCCTTGGCGATCGCGAGCCAGCGGCCGTCCTCGAGGCGCGCCACGGTCGCGTTGTTGAACGGCCGCGCCGTGATCACGGGCGTGGACCGGCTCGGGTCGCGACTCCATCGACGGCCGCTGCGGAACTGCCACCGTCCGGCGAGGTCGCGGGCGCGCACGCGGGCCAGATAGGTCGAGGGGCCGGCGGTGTAGTCGCGCCCGAAGAGATAGAGCCAGCCGCCGTCGGCGACCACCGACGAACCCCAGAGCCGATCCTGGTGGGGGAGCGGGCGCACGCCGACGACGGCGAAGTCGGAGCGTCGGAGTTGCACGACGTCCATGCCCACTGGCGCGAAGTCGAAGACGCCGGGCCCGGTGCGCCGCACCCGGGTGACGAAGACGTCGATGACGCTCCCGTGCGCGCCGCCGGGCACGACGCTGCCCGCCGGCCACCAGAAGTCGTCCGAGCCCGGGATCGTCAGCCAACCGGCGCCGGCCGTGCCGAGGAGGTCGACGCAGCCGCCCGTCTGCACGAACGCGCTGTTGTGCTGGAGTCGCGCGCCGGGCGGGATGCCGCCGTCAGGCGCGCGGGTGCCCGTCCAGGTGTCGCCGAACAACCACAACACCCTGCCGTCGCGCAGATCCACTGACGCGGGGAGGTCGGCGGTGATCCAGCCGTCGGTCCGGTTGGTCGTCATCGCGTTGAAGAACGAGGGCGAATCGGCGGGCTGACGCGCGCACGGTCGCCGGTCGGCGACGACCGCAGGCCCGCGCCCGACGGCGACGGGCCTCGCGCCCGGGTGCGCGGCACCGCTGTCGCTGCGGCACGCGCCCGCGGTCGTCAGCGCCAGCAGAACGGCGCCGGCCGTTCCTCTGCGCAGCGCGATGACGGACCGGATCGAGCTCTTCGAACGCCGCAACCGGTTGCGGATCGTAGCGCCGGCGGTCGTCGGCGAGCTGGCCGGCCAGGCGGCTTGCCCGTGATGCATCAACTCGTGGGATTGCGGGTATGTCCAGGGAGACTCCGTTCGAGAGGAGCTGATCGCCGTGGCGAAGTTGGACGTGACGTTGGACGTGGGGGACGCGCACGAGCTGGCGGAGCAGGCGGGCAGGAAGCTCGCCGCGACAACCCACGAAGTAGTCGCCGAGGGGCGGAGGCGGCTCGGCCGGCGGGCGAAGAAGCGGGCGCGGAAACTGGAGCAGCGGGTCACGGAGGCGGCGAAGCGGTTGCCGGTCGACACGCCGGTGGACCGCAGGCGGCGCCGCCGGACGGCGGGTCGCGCGGCGCTGGTCGTGAGAGTGATCCTCGCCACCGCCGTCCTCGCGGCCGTCTATGCAGCCTGGCGGGCGCGCAACCGGCGAGAGGGCACGGCCGAAGACGGGCCGGCGCCGGACGCGTTCGGCGCTGCGATGGACGCGTCCGACGACGGCGAGCACGCGTCGGCGACGACCCACTCCGAGGGGTGACCACGCGCCGCTCCTGACCCTACGATCCCCCGGTGCGCTCCGCCGGGGTTGTGGTGTCGTTGGGGGTGGCGGCGGGACTCACGTTCGCCTTCGGTGGTACAGCGGCATCCGCATTGTCACGGGCGTCGACGACGAGCGTCCCAGCGAAGGCGTCGGCGGGCTGCAAGGCGACGCCGGTCGCGCCGGGTGAGCAGCAGGTCGACACCACGTCGGACGGCGCCCCGCGCTACTACCTCCGCAACGTGCCGCCGTCGTACGACGGTACGAAGCCCGTTCCCGTCGTCGTCGACCTGCACGGATATCTCGAGGGCGCGCGGGTACACGCCACCAACACGATGCTCGGCCCGTTCGGAGACCAGCACGGGTTCGTCACGATCACGCCCCAGGGGTCGGGCGACGTCGCAGCCGGCTGGGAGGTCGAGCGCAACTCGCCTGACGTCCGCTTCATCGGCCATCTCCTCGACGAGATCGGCCGCACGCTCTGCGTCGACGACCGCCGCGTCTTCATCACGGGATACTCGAACGGCGCGTTCCTGGCCTCGACGATCGCCTGCGTCTACGCCGACCGGGTGGCCGCCATCGCTACGGTGGCGGGCCTGCTCGACCCGCCCGGGTGCAAGCCCGCTCGGCCCCTGCCGGTGGTCGCGTTCCACGGAACGGGCGACGAGTTCGTCTCCTTCACCGGCGGGCTCGGCCCCCGAGGCCAGGCCGCGTCTGCGAACGACGGCACCGGGCGCACACTGGCGGAGACGTCGGGAGGAAAGGCAGTCGTTCGGAGCGCGCCCACCGCGAAGGTCGCCGCCGCGTGGGCGAAGCGCAACAAGTGCACGGCGACGCCGAAGACGAGCGAGATCGCGGCGGACGTGACGCTCGTGAGCTATCGATGCCCGAAGCGCGCCGACGTCGAGCTCTACCGGATCGAGGGCGGCGGCCATACGTGGCCGGGCAGCGAGTTCTCGCGGGCGATCGAATCCGCGGTCGGGCCCACTTCCTTCTCGATCAATGCCGACGACGTGATCTGGACGTTCTTCCAGGCGCATCCGCGCCCCGGAAAGTAAGCAGCGCGTCGCTCGCGCGCCCGTCGCGCATCCCCGAAACGCGCATTCCCCACGGTTACGATCGGCCCATGCGCTGTCGAGTGCTCGCGGCGACAGCCGTTGCCTTCGTGTTCGTGCTGGTGAGCGCACACCCCGCCGGCGCCCAGGACGGCGGAGGCGACCAGGAGAACGGCCGGCGCATCAGCGTGACCGGCGGGCTCGTCGTGGCGGGGGGCGAAACCGTCCGTGGACCGGCGGTGTCGGCCAACGGGCCCGCCCGCATCGACGGCCGCGTCAACGGCGCCGTCTACGTGGGCCGAGGTGACCTCCTGATCTCCGGGCGCGTGACCGGCGACGCGCTCGTGCTGGACGGCGACGCGTTCATCAGCGGACGCGTCGACGGCAGCGTGACCGTGCTCAACGGGAAGGCGACTGTGCGGCGCGGCGCGGACATCCGCGGCGACGTCGCCTCGCGCACCGCGCCGACCGCCGCTCGCAACACGGTCCGTGGCCATGTGCAGAGACTCGACGTCAACAGTCTCTTCGCCGGGTTCCTCGTGGTCATCCTGGTGCTGCTCTGGGTGGCGGTGACCCTGTCGACGGCGGTGCTGGGCCTGCTGTTCGTCTGGTTGTTCCCCGGTGCCGCCGACGCCGTCGTGGTCGCCGGACGCCGCGTCTGGGCGTCCTTCTTCCTCGGGCTCTTCGTCGGGATCCTCGCCCCCATCCTGGGCGTGGTCATCATCGCGAGCGTCGTCGGCATCCCGCTGGGCCTGGCGATCCTCGGGACCCTCGCGGTGCTCATACCGCTCGGCTACGTCGCCACCGCGCTGATCTTCGGGCGCCTCATGGTCCACGGAACCGGGACGAGCGGGCGGCTCGGTGCATTCTTTGCCGGATTCGGGATCCTGCGCTTCGGCGCGCTCGTGCCCGGGCTCGGGTTCGTCATCGGGTTCTTCGTCTCTACGTACGGATTCGGCGCGGTCATCATCGCCGCCTGGCGCGGCGGCAGGCGGGCCTTCGGCGCCGACGAGCTGCAGCCGGAGTACGCGGGCACTCCACCGCCGGTGTACGAGGAACTGCTTGCGCCTGCCGTCATGACCCGGCCGCGGCGGCGGAGGCCCCCGGCCCGGAAGAGCACCGCGCGGAAGTCGCGGGCCCGCAAGGCGCCGGCGAAGAAGCGAGCGACGCGCGCCAAGGCCGGCGGCACGAAGCGTTCGACCGGCACGAGGCCGCGGCGGGCAACGGCCAGGAAGACAGGTCCGCGCAAGACGGCGGCGAAGAAGCGCACGACGCGAGCAAAGGCGGCTCCTCGCAAGAGCACGGCCAGGAAGCGGCCCGCACGCGCGAACAGCGCGAAGAAGACGACCAAGCGACCCGCCCGCGCGACCACCGCGAAAAGGCGTTCCCCGGCCGTGAAGCGCACCGCGAAGAAGCGCACGGCGGCGAGCAAGTCGCGAGGTGCGAAGAAGCGCGGGTCGAAGAAAGCACCGGCGCGGAAGGCACGTCCGAGAAGGACTCGGGCACGCACGGCCCGCGCCTAATTCAGTCGAAGCACTCGCGGTCGAGCCGGATACGCTCCGAACGACATGCGCTTCGAGTCGTTCGGCATCGTCGGCTACGGCCATTTCGGGCAGTTCCTTGCTGCTTCGCTGACGCGGTTCGGAAGGGTCCTCGCCTACGACGCCGACGACGCCAAGCTCGACCACGCGACGGACGGCGTGCGGTCAGCCCGACTCGAGGAGGTGGCGGCAGCGGACGTCGTCATCCTCGCGGTGCCGTTCTCGGCGCTCGCCGGCGTCCTGCTCGAGCTTCGAGATCTGGTCGGTCGCGACACCGTGGTGATGGACGTTGTCTCGACCAAGGAACGGGCCGGCAAGCTGCTCGAGGAGATCCTCCGCCCCGATGCCAACCTGTTGGCCACACACCCTCTGTTCGGGCCGCCGTCGATGACGTGGATCGAGCCGGGCCTGCGACTGGTGGTGACGGCCGAGCGAGGTCCGGCGGCGGCCGCGTTCCGGGGCTTCCTCGAAGAGGAGCTCGGGCTCGAGGTCGTGTCGATCCCGCCCGACGAGCACGACCGGGCGATGGCGTACATGCAGTCGCTCCCGTTCTTCATCGCGCGGGCGCTCGTGTCGATCGACCTGTTGGAGCTCAAGCACCGAGATGTGCTGGCCATCCCGTCGTTCGAGAAGCTGGCCGAGATCGCCTTCATCGAGCAGCAGCACACCGTCGACATGTTCGACACGAGCCAGATCAGCAACCCGTACGCCGACGAAGCGCGCCGGCAATTCGTGTCGGCGCTCCAACAGCTGCAGGCCGAGATCGAAGCGCACCGGGCGGGAGAGTCCGCGCCGGAGGGCTGACGCGGTTGAAGGGGGCACGTCCGGCAGGGGCCGGGGTTTCCCCGGCCCCGGATCGAGACGATGGTTGGCTGGAGCACTTGCGCCAGCAAGTGCGACCGGAGATTCAGCGAAGGGCCGTCAGCCCGCCGTCGACGACCAACGTCTGGCCGGTGACGTAGCTCGCCTCGTCGGACAGCAGGAAGACCGTCGCGTAGGCGATCTCCCAGGCCGTCCCCTGACGCTGGAGCGGCACGGGCGTGCGATCGCGCGATGGCCGCCCTGCGGACGCGGCCCGGCCGATGGGCGTGTCGATGAGGCCGGGGGCGACGACGTTGGCCCGGATCCCGCGGCGCGCCCCTTCATGAGCGACGTGCCGGCAGAGCCCGCCGAGCGCGGCCTTCGACGTGTCGTAGGCGGGCAACCTGCTCCCGGGCGTGATGCCGGCGATCGAGCTGATGAATACCACCGCGGCGCGGTCGGCGAGGTTGGGCACGGCCGCCTGACACACGAGGAAGTGCGCCCGAACGTTGACGGCGAAGGTCCTGTCCCAGTCCTCCACGCTCGTGCCCTCGAGGCGGCGGCCCTCCCCGATGCCGACGTTCAGCACCAGCCCGTCCAGGGCGCCCAGGCGGGCCTCGGCGCCGCCGACGACCGCCGCGCAGTCCGCGGGGTTGGCGACGTCGGCGACGAGCACCTCGGCGCTCCCGCCGGCGGCCGTGATGAGCTCGGCCGTCGCGAGGGCGGCGGCCTCGTCGCGGTCGGCGCAGGCGACCATGGCGCCTTCCCGGGCCGCGAGCGTGGCGATGGCCCGCCCGTTGCCGATCGGCGCGTCGGGGTCGTCGGTGCGTCGGGTGCCGGCGCCGACGACGAGCACCCGGCGTCCGTCGAGGCGGCCCCGGCCCGGCGCGCGTCCCGCGGCCTCGTCGGGCAGCTCGTCGGCGTCCATGCCTACGCGCGCCCGTCGGGGAGGCCGGGCACGCCCGGCTCGCGGCGCACGCCGAGCGAGTTCAGCGCGAAGGCGACCATGTGGTACTGGCCGACGAGCATGGGCACCTCGATCACCTGCCGCTCGTCGTAGCGAGCCGCGAGCGCGGACCAGGTGGCATCGGCGATGCACGCGTCGTCGTGGAGCTCGTCGACGGCGGTGAGGAGCGTCCGATCGAACGCGTCCCAACCGGGCGCTTCGGGACCGGTGGCGATGCGGTCGATCTCCTCGTCGGAGATCTCCGCCGCTTTCGCCAGGCGCACGTGCTGCCCCCACTCGTACGCCGACCGGCACCGAAACGCGGTGCGCAGGATCAGGAGCTCGCGATCACGGGCAGGGAGCTTGCCGGCGAGCAGCTTGCCTGCGAACGGCATCCACCGGCGGAAGAGCCCCGGATGCCGCACGAGCGTGGCGAAGATGTTCACTGCCTCGGCGTTCGGGAGCCGGACCGCCTCGAGGAGCGCGCTCGTCTCCTCGTCCATCTCGTCGTCGCCGAGAGGCGGGATGCGCGGCTTTTGCGGACGTCCCGGCTCGCTTGTACTCATCGGCGACACGGTAGATGACGTGCCTTCGTGCGCGCCCGGCGCCGCCGCCGGGGTGTCTGATGCGGCGCGTCGAGCGGTCAGCGGGTCGATGGACCGCCGGCGTTGCCCGTCCGACCCGCACGCGGAGCGGCGCGTTCGGAGCGCCGGGTCGCGCGACGCGCCCCGGATGACCTGACCTTGATCGGCCGGCGTCCCATCGCCGGAGACCCGGATCGCGACGAGCGCGCGGCGGCCGGCACGCGGTGCGAGGGAGCGGACGGCTCGGATTGCGTGCGCGTTTGCTCCGTGGGCTCGGGACGCGGAGGCGGCTCCCGCTTCGGCCGCGCCAGCCGTCCGGCGCTCCGGGGCGGCGGGACGTCGGCGGGTGGGATGCCGCCGAGGGCCGCTCCCGATGCGGCGGTGAAGCGTGCCAGGGACTCGCGTGTGATCTCGTGGCGCAGCGCGGCGGCGTTCGAGGGGAGCGACGTGACCCACGTCCGGGCGTTCCGCCCGAACTCCCGGAAGTAGCGCTTGAGGCGCGGGCCGTACGCGCCGCCGTGGCGCGCGCGCATCGGGTCCGACTCGTCCATAGCCTCCACCATCTCCTCGCCCATCAGGATGACGACGCCGAGCAACGCGATCGCGCCGAGAAGGAACATCGTGACCGCGAACGCCCGGATCAGCCCGGCCGCGGGCGCGTCCTGCGAGATCTTGGCCAGGATCACGGACCCGCCCACGACGCCGAAGGAGATGACGCCGATGCGGCGGAAGGCACGCCTCTCCGGATCGGTGTGGCTGCGTCGCCACCACGCGAGGGCGCGAGCGCGGAGGGTTCCGCGTCTTCGCGGCATGCGCT
>Ga0070699_100006172_pt1 | contig 10472 bp, 10 predicted proteins | sample KBSK1503metaG_FD_65473 | JGI IMG/M metagenome (GOLD analysis project Ga0070699, IMG submission 65473) | Corn, switchgrass and miscanthus rhizosphere microbial communities from Kellogg Biological Station, Michigan, USA - KBS K1-50-3 metaG | ecosystem: Host-associated > Plants > Roots >... | reverse complement strand
CTCGATTTCCTTCGCCACCGTCACGCCGTCCTTGGTGATGCGGGGCGCGCCGAAGCTCTTGTCGAGCACGACGTTGCGGCCCTTGGGGCCGAGCGTCACCTTCACGGCGTTGGCCAGGATGTCGACGCCGCGCAGCATCTTTTCGCGCGCGTCGCCGGCAAACCGTACGTCTTTGGCAGCCATTTCAAGTCACTCCATTCGTGTCTGATGTGATTTTCCAGTGGTCCTCATCCTGAGGAGGGCCGCAACGGCGCGTCGCGAAGGATGAGGTGTCCCGTGCTTTCGTCCCTTCGAGACGCGGGCTTCGCCCGGTCCTGGGGACGAGACTCGACGTCAGGCGATCACGCCCATGATGTCGGACTCCTTCATGATCAGAAAGTCCTCGCCGTCGAGCTTGACTTCGGTGCCGGACCATTTGCCGAACAGGACCCGGTCGCCGGCCTTGACGTCGGGCTTAATGATCTTGCCGGCCTCGTCGCGGCCGCCGGGTCCCACCGCAATGACTTCACCCTGCGACGGCTTCTCCTGGGCGGTGTCGGGGATGATGATGCCGCCCTTCGATTTTTCCTCGGCATCGATACGTTTCACGACCACGCGGTCGTGCAGAGGACGGAACTTGGTTTTGGCCATGAGGTCTCCTCACAAGGCGCTGGCAAACTTTAACTGTTTGATCGATAAGCTCGATCCGTGAGACTGTTAGCACTCCATATCGACGAGTGCCAACCACTGGCGCGGACATAGGGGCTGGCGCAGAGGCTGTCAAGCATGGGAGCGGTCGGCACTCGCGCCGCCGATCAGCGCCCGAGGAACTCGACCGCCCGCTCGCCATCGCCGAGGTCTATATGGCGCTTCCGCGCGCCGCCAGAGTCCAGCGAGACCGTCAAGGTTGAACTTGGCGTGGGGAGTGAGGCCGAAACCAGCGGCGTCCATGCCGCCGCTTATGCGCCTACGCCGCGCCTCCACGCCTCAACATCAAGGTCGATCCGCCGGTGCGGGCCCGTGCAAGGGGGCAGGGCAGGGAACCACGGCCGCGCCCGGCTGCCTAACATCTGCCTTGGGCGGGCCTTACCCTGACACCAAAGTTGCCGGGATCTCACGGATTCCGTTGGGGGCGATGCCGTCTCGTTAACCACGCGACTGGTAGAAGGAGATTAAGTCTGTCCGCGGCTGCGGTGTCTTGCGACGCCGCAGGCATGAGTAAGGGAAGATCGTCGATGGGGAATCGCAACTTCGGTTGGCCGCTGGTTGCCGTCGCGCTGTCCGCGCTGGCGCTTTCGGCCTGCAGCACAACGCCCTCCCCGCAGGTCGCGGCCTCGGCGCCGCCGGAGCCTGAAATTCCGGCGCGCGTGCGGCCCACCGAGATCGTCGGCCGTTGGGGATACGCCGCGTATCACAAGCCGGAAGATCGCACGCGCACCGAGGCCAATGCCCGCGGCCAGTGCAAGCAGCCCTACGTGATCGGCCAGGGGGCCAACGGCGGCGTCATGATGTATCTCGCCGATTCCAGCCAGCTGCAGGAGCTTCGCCTCAAGGGCAGCTCGGCCGGCAAGGATTACATCGGCCCGCCCGGCCGCACGCCCGGCGTGCAGGATCGTGAAATCCTCTCCTTCGATGGCCGCGTGATGATCCTCAAATACGTCGATCCCGAGGTTGATGGACGCTACGGAACCGGCATCTTCGTGCGTTGCGCCCCACGGGCGGCGCAGGCGAGCGCTGCGACCTCGCGCTGATCGCTGATCCGAGCCCGATCGAGCGCCAGCTCTTGCGCAGCCCGAACGGCACACGACGTCTTGGCTGGTGCGCGCAGCGCAAGGACGCGCCGTCATGACACGGCGCGGCCTGCTCGCCACGCCGCTTGCCGCGTGGGAGCGTGACGGGCTCAAGGCTGCCCTGGTCAAGGCCGGGCTGCCGGCCGACGATGTCGGCGATGCGCGCTTGTTGTTCTGGCGCTTCGAGACGACCGACATTCCGGTCGGCTTCGGCGGGCTTGAAATTCACGGCAGCGATGCGCTCTTGCGTTCGCTGGTGACGCTGCCGCCGCTGCGCCAGATCGGCATGGGAGCCGCGATGGTGGCCGTGCTCGAGACCGAGGCGCGCGCGCTCAAATGCCGCGCGATCTATCTCCTGACCGCGTCGGATGCGAATTTCTTCGGCCGGCTCGGTTATGCGCCCTGCGCGCGCAGCGACGTGCCGGAAGCGATCCGCGCCAGCCGACAATTTGCCGAATTCTGCGCGCCCACCGCGGCCGCGATGGTCAAGCGCATCGGCTAGATCGACCTTGGCGCGAGCCGTGCTAGGGTCGTGCGCCTGCCATGCCCCCACTGCCCGATGTCATCGTCGGCCCATGGCGCGCCGTCCTCGTGCTCGGCGTCACCGAGATTCTGGCCTGGGGCGCGATTTTCTACCCGCCGGTCTTGATCGTGCCGCTGATCGCTCACGAGCGCGGCTGGTCGATGACCTTCGCCATGGGCGGCTTTTCGCTCGCGTTGCTCACGGCGGGGCTGGTTTCGCCGCGCGTCGGAAAGTTGATCGACCGGCACGGCGGACATCGCGTCATGCCGATCGGCTCGCTGCTTGCCGCGCTCGGTCTCGCTTCGATCGTCTATGCCGATCATCCCGCCGCCTATCTCGCGGTCTGGCTGCTGCTCGGCGTCGCCACCGCTGCGACCCTTTACGATCCGGCCTTTGCCACGCTCGGTCGTATCTTCGGCGCCGCCGCGCGGCGGCCGATCACGGCGCTCACCCTCGCCGGGGGCTTCGCCTCGACGGTGAGCTGGCCCGCGACCCATGTTTTGCTCGAGGCGGTGGGATGGCGCGGCACCTATCTCGTCTACGCCGCGTTGCTTGCTTTGGTCGCGGCGCCACTGCACGCCTTCGCGTTGCCGCGCACGCGCGCCGACGTCGCGGCCCCGTCCGACCAATCGGTGCAAGCGCCGAGCGCCGTCCTGCCGCCGACGGGTTGGCCTTTCCTGCTGGTGGCGGCGGCGTTCGCGCTCATGGCGCTGTTCGGACTCACCGCGGCGGTGGCTGCGAGTTTCGCGGTGATGTTCGGAATGGCGAATGGCCTCCTCACCATCGCGCGCGGGGCGGTGCCGCTCGCGCTGTTCGGCGCGGCCGGCTACGGCCATCTCGTGGGCCGTATCGGGGGGCCTTACCTGGTGATGCAGGCGATCGCGCCGCTCGCGCTCGCGTTCGTCGCGGAGCGCAGCTGCGACGCAGCGGTGCTCGCCGTGACCGCGGCATTTGCGACGATAGCGTTTATCGCCTTTGCAGCCGTGCGCCGGCCAAAGGCGCTTGCCGGCAAAGCGCGATCCCGCTCGCCCTAGCAGAGGCGCGTGAAACAGAAAACGACGTGCTCGCGCGGGCGCCGCCGCCATCGGCAAACACGTCTCCTCGCGCTGCATGCGCTGCGCAACGAGGATCGGGGCAAGATCGGCACCAAGGCGATCGTGACCTGCCTATGAGCGCGGGCGTGCGCTCACTGGTCACTATCGTCGTCGCCGCCATCGAAGCCGCCGTCGTCGAGGTCATCCTCACCCTGATCGTCTTGCGTATCCTCGCTGCGATCGTCGTCGAGCAGGCCATGGCCGCGGCTGGCGTTGTCGTCGCCGGACGAGGATGCCCGTCCGATGTCGTCGAGGCCGGCCTGGCGGGACAGTTCGCCGCCGGCGCTGCCGCCCCAAGGGGATGATCCGCCTGCGGCGGAGCCCGGATCGAAGGCCGCATGCGCACCCTGCTGGTAACCCATCATGGAGCGAATGCCGCTCAGCAGCAGCGAGCCGCCGATCACGCCGGCCGCGGCTGCGGCGGCGGTGCCGAGAAACGAGCCGCCCGGCGCCATCGGCGCTCCGCCCGGCGCGGCCGACATCGGCTGCGTTGCCTGGGTTCCGCTCTGCCAGGCGGGCGACATGGGCGCCGCCTCGCCCGGCCGGACCGAGGGCACCGAGCCGCGACCCTCGCGCTTGCCGAAAAAGCTCTCGCGTACCCCGCCGAGAAAGCTCGTATCGCGCGGCGCTGTCTCGGCTGCCGATGCGCCCTCGAGCTCACGGATGCGGGCGTCGGCCCGTTTGAGGGCTTCGTCCTGCACCAGCACGGTCTGGACCAACGCATAGGCGGCGTTGGGGGCTTGCCGCAGGCCATCCCTGATCAGGTGCTCGGCCTCGGGATCGCGCTGGGCGTCCTCCAGCGTGGCCAGGCGGTCGAACAGTTCGATGACGAGATTGCGTTCCTCTGGGGTCATTGGTCGCCTCCTTCCTCCCTGACGACGCCAGTTCATGTAGGCAACGCCCGTGAAAGCGGAATGACCAGCATTCACAAAAAGATTTCGGTGGTTTTTCCTCGCCCGACCAATGGGATGGACAAGCGGGCGGCGATCACGCCAAGGCCACGCCGTGGCGCGCGAGCACGGCCGGAAAGGTGTCGCCGGCGAAGAAGGCATATTCCCGCTCTCGCAGCGTCGTCAGGGGATCGAGGCGCTGCAACTCGGCGTCGACGAAGCCGGGATGACACATGACCACGCTGCCGTCGGGCAGCCGCTCGAGGAAGCGCGGGAACAACGCCGCGAAATCTGCCGCGTCGTTGAATTCATAGGTGCCGGCGAAGGCCGGATTGGTGCGCAGCCCCAGCGCCGCGGCATGGCGGCGGAAACGGTAGCTCAAAATGTCGAGCACCAGCCCCTTGCGGTCGGCAAGTCTTTGCGCGAACGGCGCCACCCGCCCGCATTGGCGCAGCCACGCATTCGGCGCGGTCCTCGTCGCGACGGCGAATAGGGCGTCGCTGATCTGGGGGAAGATGTGCACGTGGTGATGGCCATCGATGAAGTCCGGTGCGCGGCCGAAGCTATCGATGAAGCAGTCAAGCTGGCGGGTGATTTCAGCTGCCAGCGCGTCGGGCTCGAGCTGGTGCATGAGGGCGCGGCCCGCCATCGCCGCGAGCGGCAGGAAGGCGCCTTCCCGCAGCGGCTTGAAGCTCTTGCTCAGCGGCCGAAAGGGGGCGGTGAGCGTAAGATGCAGGCCGATCGCCACGCGCGGCGCGGTCGAATTGAGCACACCGAGCGCGGCCGCCTCCGAGCGGTGAAAGCTCGGCGCGACCACCAGCGCGGAGGTGGCATTGAGGCGTCGGCGCACGACGAGATCGCGGATCGCGCTGCTGACGGCGAGGGAAATTCCGTAGTCGTCGGCGCACAGCCAGATGCGGCGGCGCTCCGACCCCCCGACCGCGGCCGCGTCTAACCTGCCTGTATTCTCCGCACCCACGTCGACCCCATTCTGACATCGGCCGTGAACGGCACGGCGTTGCAGGCCCGGCAAAGCGTCCTAGCCGAGTTGATCGTCATACGCAGGCGAGGGCCAATGAATTTTCGCCTTGGCGGCGTTCATTCCGCGGCCGAGCGCGCCGGCGGACCGCCGACGGCGGCCGCGTTCTCGGCGGTCTTGAGCGTGTGCTCGGCCACGAAATAGACCGGCCGTGCTTTGAGTTCCGACAGGATCTTGCCGATATATTCGCCCATGATCCCGATCATGATCAGTTGCACGCCGCCGAGCACCATCAAGCCCACGATCACCGAGGGATAGCCCGGGACCGACTCGCCGAAGACGAAGGTCTCGAGCAGGATTTGCACGCCGAAGATGAATGCCGCGGCCGCGAGCAGAAGGCCGAGCAGGCTTGCGAGCCGCAGCGGCGCGACCGAGAACGACGTCAGGCCTTCGATCGACAGCGCCATCAGCGAATATAGGTTCCACGTCGTGCGGCCGTGGATGCGCTCGGCCGGTTCGTAGTCGACCCGGATCTGACGGAATCCGATCCAGCTCGCGAGCCCCTTGAAGAATCGGTTGCGCTCGGGGAGCTGCTTGAGCGCCGCGGCCGCGCGCGGCGACAACAGGCGGAAGTCGCCCGCGTCCTCGGGGATTTTTTGCCGCGCGCCCCAGTTGATCAGGGCATAGAACGTCTTGACCCCGACACGGCGCAGCCACGGCTCGCGCGCGCGGTGCGCCTTGGCGGTGTAGATGACGTCGTAGCCGTCGTCGAGCCAATAGCCCACGAGCTTCTCCACCAGCGCCGGCGGATGCTGTCCGTCGCCGTCCATGAACAGCACGGCGCCCAGCCGGGCATGATCGAGGCCGGCGAGAAGCGCCGCCTCCTTGCCGAAATTGCGCGAGAGGGAGATGACCTGGATGTCGAGGTTTTCGGCAGGAAGTTCGCGCGCGGCGGTGAGCGTCGCGTCGCCGCTGCCGTCGTCCACATAGACCGCCTCGGTCGCTAGCCCCCGCCCCGCCTTGAGCGCGCGGGCGACTTCGACGATGCGGGCGTGAAGGGTCGCGAGATTGTTGGCCTCGTTGAACAGGGGAACCACGATCGACAGGCCGGTGTCCGCCCAGCTGCGCGGCCGCGCGGACGCGCCGGCGCCGCTCGCTCGGGTCATCGCATCGCCTGCCATCGACCGCGCCTTTCGAGTCCTTTCCCCGCCGCGGACGGGTTATAGCCCAAAGCATGGGCCGCTGTCGCGCGAGGCGGGATGGGCGGGGGGAGCCTCGGCGTGGCGGTCCGGACGTGCTAAGCGGGGCCCCGCCATGAGGCTACCCACGCCACTCGACCGTCTTCAAGAGCGCCTCGCTCGGGCCTGGCACGAGCGGGCGGTTACGCTCAAGGCGGCGAGTTTCGCCATGGTCGGCGTGGTCAATACGCTCGTCGATTATGGGGTTTTCCTCGCCGGTTATTACCTTCTCAAGCTGCCGCTGCTCGCAGCCCAAGTGCTTGCCTGGGTGGTCGCGGTCTCCGGCTCGTATGTGCTCAATTGCTACATCACCTTTGCTGCCGAATCTGGAAGGCAGCTGCGCTGGCGCGCCTATGGCGCGTTCGTGGCCTCGGGCATCGTGGGATTCATCGCCAACACGACCGTCCTTTTGCTGGCGAGGTTGTGGGTGCCGATCCCGGTGGCAAAGCTCTTCGCGATCGCCGGAAGTTTCGCGGTCAATTTCTTCCTCTCCCATTTCGTCGTATTCAGGTCGCGCGCAGGGGCAAAACGGTCGACCGAATGACGCAGGAAGCGACTCTCTATCATTGCCATGCCCGCGCAGGATGAGCCCAGGGCCGGAGGCGGCGTATGCGCGACGACGAAAACCTCACCGCGGAACGCCCGACCTTCGTCACCCATCTCGAATGTTCGGCGACCGGCGCGCGCTATGCGGCGGACGAGCTGCACAATCTGTCGCGCGAGCGCAAGCCTCTGCTCGTGCGCTACGATCTCGCCGGCGTCAAGAAGGCGTTGAGCAAGGAGGCGCTGGCGCGCCGCCCGCGCGATCTCTGGCGCTATCGCGAGCTCTTGCCGGTGCGTCGCGCGCGCGACATCGTCAGCCTGGGCGAGCCGGTCACGCCGATCATGACGATGCCGAGGCTCGCCAAGACCCTCAAGGCAACCGAGATCCTGGTCAAGGACGAAAGCCGGCTGCCGACCGGCTCTTTCAAGGCGCGCGGGCTTGCGATGGCGGTGTCGATGGCGAAGGCGCTCCGCGTCGCCCACATGGCCATGCCCACCAACGGCAATGCCGGTGCGGCGCTCGCCGCCTATGCCAGCCGCGCCGGCATCAAGACCACGGTGTTCTGCCCCGATGACACGCCGGAGGTGAATGTGCGCGAGATCGCGCTGCAGGGCGCCACCGTCTACCGGGTCAACGGCCTGATCGATGATTGCGGCAAGATCGTCGCCGAGGGCGCGGCGAAAGTCGGCTGGTTCGACACCTCGACGCTCAAGGAGCCGTATCGGATCGAGGGCAAGAAGACCATGGGCCTCGAGCTCGCCGAGCAGCTCGGCTGGGAGGTGCCGGAGGTGATCCTCTATCCGACCGGCGGCGGCACCGGCCTCATCGGCATGTGGAAGGCGTTCGCCGAACTCGAAGCGATCGGCTTCATGGGCGCCAAGCGCCCGCGCATGGTGGCGGTGCAGGCGGCTGGCTGCGCTCCCATCGTACGCGCCTACGACGCGGGCGAGGAGCACGCGCCGCGCTGGCAGGACGCCCATACCATTGCGTCGGGCATCCGCGTGCCGCAGGCGATCGGCGACTTTCTCATCTTGCGAGCGGTGCGCGAGAGCGGCGGCTTCGCGATCGCGGTGGCGGACGACGCGATTACCGCGGCGATCGACGAGGTGGCGCGCGCGGAAGGCGTCCTGCTGTGCCCGGAGGGCGCCGCAACCTATGCGGCGCTCAAACAAGGTCTCGCCGACGGGCGAATTCGCCGCGAGGAGCGGGCCATGCTTTTCAATTGTGCCACCGGTCTCAAATATCCGCTGCCGCCGGTCCACCGCACGCTCGACCGCTCGAAGCCGATCGACTTCGCCGCGCTGTGATGAAGACGAAAATCGCGAAGCGGAGCAGCATCAAGCCAAGCGACGAGGCGAACCGGATGGCGGAATGCCGCGTTGCGCGCTCGCGCGCCATTCATGACGGCGGTCCAAGCCCCGCCTCGAGCTTGGCGTAAAGCGGATCGGCGCGAGCAAAGACATAGTCGAGGTCCGCGACCACGACGTTCTCGGCGCCCTTGTCCCGCAGCAGTGTTGCCAGGGCATGGACGTGGTTCGGCGGACAGTGCAGCGTAAGCATGCCCGAGGAAGTCGGCCCGCCGAACGGCGTCTCGACCCCGAAGCGTTGCCTCGCCTCGGCAATGAGCGCGTCGTCGCAGCGGGCAAAGCGGGTGCGCACCTCGCGGAACGCGCGCGCGCGCGTCTGCGCCGCGATGCGATCGAGCACGCTGCGCGCGGTCGCGCGCTCGGCCGCGCCCCAGTTGGCCGCGCGCGCCGCGATCAGGTTCGCTTGCGAGCGCAGGATCACGCCGTCGTCGAGCACCTTGAGGCCGTTGGCGGCGAGCGTCGCGCCCGTGGTCGTGATGTCGACGATGAGCTCGGCGGTGCCGGCCGCCGGCGCGGCCTCGGTCGCGCCCGAGCTTTCCACGATGCGGTAATCGGTGACGCCGTGGCTGGAAAAGAAATCGCGCGTGAGATTCACGTATTTGGTCGCGACGCGCATCTTGCGCTCGTGCTTGAGGCGGAACGCGATCGCGACGTCGTCGAGATCGGCCATGCCGTGCACGTCGATCCACGCCTGCGGCACGGCCACCGCCACGTTGGCGTGACCGAAGCCGAGGGGGTCGACGAAGACGACGCGCCGATCCGCGTCGGGTATTTTCTCGCGCACCAGGTCTTCCCCGGTGACGCCGAGATGCACCGCGCCCTGCGCCAAGAGGTCGACGACTTCGGCAGCCGAGAGATACGCCACCTCGACGCCGGGCAGGTTGGCGATGGTGCCGCGGTAGTCGCGCGCGCCGCGCGGCTTGACCAGCTCGAGTCCGACGCGCGCAAAGAAGGCTTCCATGTTCGCCTGCAGCCGGCCTTTCGCCGGCACGGCGAGGACGAACGGCGCGCTCATGATGTGCTCCGCAACGCCGCCAGCCGCTCGATCCACACCGCAAATCCGACCGCGGCGATCGCACGGGCGCTGCCGAGCCGCGTGAGCAAGCCGTCATAGCGGCCGCCCGCCACCAGCGGGCCGACCGCGCGCCCAAGCGGGTCGTGCAGCTCGAACACGAAACCGGTGTAATAGTCGAGGCCGCGGCCGAAGCCGGTCGAGAAGCGAATGCGGGAGACGTCGACGCCGCGCGCGGCAAGCAAGGCGGTGCGGCTTTCGAAGGCGTCGAGCGCGGCGTCGAGCGCGATCTTACCCTCGCGTGCAAACGCGCGCAGCTTGGCCGCGGCCTGGCCGGGATCGCCGGCGATGGCGAGGAATTTTTCGATCAGCGCGCGCGTCTCGCGCGGCAGCGAGGTCTGCGCGCCGAGCGCGGCCTGCTCGAGGAAATGCTCGGCGATTTCGCCCACCAAGCGTCCGCCGACCGCGGTGATGCCCGCAATCGACAAGAGGTCGGTGACGAGCGCGTGCGCCCCCTTGGGGTCGGAGCCGGCGAGCGCGGCGAGCACGCCTTGATATTCGGAGCGCGCATTCGAAGCGCCGATGGTGAGCCGATCGAGATCGTGCGCCAGCGACGTCTTGTGGTTGAAGTCCTTGATCAGGCGCCGCTTCCAGGCGGGCGCGAGATCGAGCGCCGCCACCAGGGCGGAAAACAGGGCGACGTCGCCCATGCGGATGTCCGGCGCGCCGAGGCCGTAATGCGCCGTCGCGTCGAGCCCGAGCGCCAGCATTTCAGCATCCGCCGCCGCCGTGTCGGGGCGGCCGAAGGATTCGATGCCGGCCTGCATGAATTCGCCGCCGCCCTCGGCGCGATGGCGGAAGACCGGACCGAGATAGCAAAAGCCTCGCGGTTTGCCGGCGGCGGGCGAGGCGAGATAGTCGCGCGAGACCGGAATGGTGAGGTCGGGGCGCAGGCACAGCTCGCGTCCCTGCGGATCGGTCGTAAGATACATACGCTTGCGGATGTCCTCGCCGGAGAGGTCGAGGAACGGCTCCGCCGGCTGCAGAATCGCCGGC
>Ga0070699_100006170_pt1 | contig 10472 bp, 7 predicted proteins | sample KBSK1503metaG_FD_65473 | JGI IMG/M metagenome (GOLD analysis project Ga0070699, IMG submission 65473) | Corn, switchgrass and miscanthus rhizosphere microbial communities from Kellogg Biological Station, Michigan, USA - KBS K1-50-3 metaG | ecosystem: Host-associated > Plants > Roots >... | reverse complement strand
GAGGCGACCCACTGGTGGCTCACCGCGCGACGCAACATCGTGCTGGACTGGATACATCGGAGGTATCCAGGCGCTCATAACCTCGACATCCTCGATGCGGGCTGCGGCACAGGCGTGATGCTCCATGAGCTGGGGCTCCTGGGCACGGCCGAAGGCGTCGACAACTCTGAGGAGGCGTTGGAGTACTGCCACCAACGAGGGCTGGATAACGTCCGCAACGCCGACATCCTTGATCTCCCCTTCCCAGCTGACCACTTCGACTTCGTGACAGCGCTCGACGTGCTCGAGCACATCGACGACGACGCCGCCGCGTTGCGAGAGTTCCGGCGCGTGCTCAAGCCCGGCGGCCGTGTATTCATTTTCGCGCCGGCACACCGCTGGCTCTGGAGCCTCCAGGACGAGGTCTCCCATCACAAGAGGAGGTACATAGCTTCCACGCTCCGCGACGCAGTCAAAAGCGCCGGCCTGGAGGTCGAGCGGCAGACGTACGTATCGACCCTCCTGCTGCCGGTCATCTTCCTCGGCCGCCAGTGGCTCAAGGTGCGACTCAAATTCCACAAACTCAACACAGAGAACGACCTGCACCCTGAATGGTCGAACGGCATCCTCCGCCGCATCTTTGAGTTCGAGATACCGATCCTCCGCCGCACCGACATGCCGTTCGGTGCGTCGCTCCTGTGCGTGGCCCGCAAATCGCTATGAAGCCTCGGCTCATGGACCTGCTGGCGTGCCCGGTTTGCGGCGCCGGCCTAGGGTTGCGCAGCCTCGAAACCGACCCAGCATGCGAAGACGAGATCGTCACCGGCGAGCTTGTCTGCCTGTCATGCGCCGCGCTGTTCCCCATTCGCGGCGGGATCCCGCGGTTGCTGGCAGCGGACCGCTCGGCGGTGGCTGAGAGGACGTCCGCCGCGTTCGGGTGGCAATGGCAGGAGTTTGTCGAGCTCTACGACCAGTACGAGGCGCAGTTCCTCGATTGGATCCATCCCATTCAACCCGATTTCTTCCGCGACAAGGTTGTCCTCGATGCCGGGTGCGGGAACGCCCGCCACGCGTACCACGCAGCCCTCTACGGTTCGCGGGAGGTCGTCGCGATGGACTTCAGCGACGCGGTCGAAACCGCCTATGCCAACGTGGGGAAGATGCCGAACGCGCATGTCGTCCAGGGCGACGTTTACCATCCGCCTTTCACCCGGACCGATGCCGGCGGACCGTTCGACTTCATCTATTCGATCGGGGTTCTCCACCACCTGCCCGATCCCGAAGCGGGATTCCAGTCCTTGGTCCGCTTCGTGCGCCCAGGGGGCGCCATCTTCGCCTGGGTCTATGGTCGCGAGAACAATGGAGTCGTGCATGGGTTCATCAATCCGCTCCGCGAGAACGTGACGACTCGAATCAGCCCTTCGATGCTGCCGATGATTGCGTGGCCGATGTCGCTGGTGCTGCATTCGGTGGTCAAGGGGATCTACCGGCCGCTGCACGCGACTCCGCTTTTCAAGTTGTTGCCGTCCCGCGAGTACCTGTACAGCCTTTCGTCATTCAGCTTCAGACGGAACTACAACATCGTCTTCGATCATCTGGTAGCCCCGGTCGCCTTCTACCTACGACGCGAGGAGTTCGAAGCCTGGTTTCGGCGCAGCGACCTGCACGATGTGCGCATCAGCTGGCGGAACCAGAACTCATGGCGCGGTTTTGGACGCGTCGCGGAGCTCACGCCGGCCCCAACCTCTTGAGGCGCCGTCACGCAGGAGGCTGAGGCCACGGCGGCATGGGCAGGCGGGCCTGCGTGTTGAAGCCGTAGTTGAGCAGCATGGTCGCGTCGGCGGCCGAATGAAGGGTGGCGTTGAGCACGACAGCGACCAGGTGCCTGCCGTTGCGCGTGGCGGTCGCGACGATGCAGCCGCCGGCATTGTCGGTCAGGCCGGTCTTGAGGCCCGTGGCCCCCGGGTAGCTCCACAGCAGCGGGTTCAGGTTGTGCGGGTAGAAGGCCTTGTGCTGTGCGGTCGCCGCGATGGCGACATCCCTGGTGCTCGCGATCGTGGCGAGCGCCGGGTAGTACTGATCGAGGTAGGCGGCCACGTGCGCGAGATCGTGCGCCGACATCCCATGCCCCGCAGCGTCCAGGCCGCTCGGGTTGACGAAATGGCTTGCGGTCAGGCCGATGCTCTTGGCCTTTTGGTTCATCTGGCGGATGAATCGGTCGCGAGGCACGATCCCACGCGCCAGGGCCTCGGCAGCGTCGTTGCCCGAGTCGAGGAAGAGCCCATCGAGGAGCTCGCGAACGGTGACGTGTTCTCCGGGCGAGAGCCCCATCACACTCGGAACCACCTGCGTCGCCTCCTTGCCGACGATGACCGTGCGGTCCAGCGATCCCGCGTCGTCGACGGCCACCATCGCCGTGACCAGCTTGGTGAGGCTCGCGGGCGCACGCGACGTCTCCGGGTCGCGCGCCCACAGGACCTGACGCGTGTCGAGATCGACGAGGTACGCCGCCTGGCCATGGATCGGCAGCGACGGCTGTGGCCTGACCGCCAGCCAGAGGTTGGAAAAGTCGAAGTGATCGAAGTTCGCCGGCGGCGGCACGACCGACTGCGTATTCGTGTCGGCACTGGTGCGCTGGGCGGTGAAGACGGCGGCGGCCGGCCGGTTGGCGAGCACGAAGCCGCTCGTCACGCCGCCGGCGACGAGGAGCGTCACCGTGGCGAAGAAGACGACCCTGTCGCGACGCCGTTTCCGGCGACCGCGCACCCGTTGGAATTCGCTTGCTGCGACGTGAGCTGGGACGGTGGAACCCCCTGGGGAGATGAGTTGCCCAGATTCTAAAGCACTTGTTACGCCCCACCCGCCCGCGCGCTATGCGCGGGGGCGACCTCCCCACGGGGTGGGGAGGTCAGGGGAGGCTAGGGTGCGTGCTCCACCCGCCCGCGCGCTACGCGCGGCGGCGACCTTCCCACGGGGTGGGGAGGTCAGGGGAGGCTAGGGTGCGTGCTCCGGCGCGAACGGCGGTGGCGGCGGCAGCGCCGGCACGGGCCTGGTCGTCGGTTCGCCCAGACGGGTGGCGAGCTGATCGCTGGCGGCTTCCATGGTCGTGATGGCGGTGGTGCTGTCCTTGGCGTTCATGAACACCGGCTGGCCGTAGTCGTAGATGCGCACCGGCTTCCACGAGGCCGCGACCAGCTGCGTGCCGTAAAACGTGTACGTCCCGATCACTCCCTCCCGGGTCTCCTCCGACCACATCTGGTCGAAGATGAAATTCCCGTGCGCATAGGTGATCAGCTTGCCGTGATACACCTCGATGCCCTGGTACCAGTGCGGGTGGTTGCCGATCACGATGTCGGCGCCCCAATCGATCGCGTCGTGTCCGATGACGACGGGATCGTCGGGAGTCGGCACGCCACGGTCCGCCATCGGCTGGCGCTCGTACTCCTTGCCCCAGTGGAACTGAACGACGACGATGTCGGCGAGCTGCCGAGCACGCGCGATGCCTGCCTTCAACGCGGTCTTGTCGATCGCGCGCCCCACGCCGTTGAAGCCGATGAACCCGAACTTGATGCCGCGGACGTCGATCACGGCGACCGGGCCCAGCCCGCTGGAGAGGATTCCGTGCTGGTTCAGCAGCTGGTCCGTCGAGGTGACGCCGGCCGCGCCGTAGTTGGTCAGGTGGTTGTTGGCCAGGTTCACAACCCTGGCGCCCATCAATGTCAGCCCGTTGACGAAACGCGGGTCGCCGCAGAACGTGAAGCTCGACGCGGGGCTGACCGGGCAGCCTGCGAACAGCGGCGCCTCCAGGTTCACGTAGGTGATGTCGGCATTCTTGGTGAAGGCGGCAGTCGGCCGGAAAGGCCACAGGTAGTCATGCCGCACGGCGGCGAAGTAGGCGACTCCCCGCGCGGGGATGATGTCGCCGGTCACCAGCAGCGTCCGCACCATCGACGGGTCGGCGGGCAGGTTGTAAGTCGGGTGGAAGAGCTCCTGCAGGCTGAGCGCGGGCGGGCGGCCGGTCCGGTAGGCGAACGAAGGCTGGTCGGTGCGATCGAGGACCGGTCCGATCGCCGGCGCGGTCGCGACGGGGGGCGTGCTCACGGCGGATGACGAGCCGCTGGAGCACGCGGCCGCGAGCAGCACCGCCGCCAGCAAGGCGACAGATGATCTCATCGATCGACGGGAAGGCTGACGAGGATGTCTTCGATGGCGATCAACCGGGCGACGTACGAGCGTACTGGATCGCCGAGCTCTCCGCCCGCTCGAAACAATTCACGGTTGCCCTCTGTGCGGCGGATCTTGAGCATGTCCGCGTGCAGCGGATCGAGGGCGCCGCGTCCAAGCGCAACCTCGACCATGCTGCCCAGCCACGAGGCGTAGAGCGCCACCTCCTGCGACCGGGGGTCTGGGCCGGCGGCGGGAAAGGGCCGGCGGGTGTGCTCATTCCACAGTCGCCGAAGCTGTCTGAGCTCGGGACTCTCCTTACGCACCGACCGCTTTGAGCTGCGCGACGACCGCGTCGGCGACCTGGCTCGTGCCCACCGAGGTGGGGTCGTCGCGCATCTCCTTGAGGTCGTACGTGACGCTCTTGCCGAGCGCGATGACGTCGGCGATCGCCGTCTCGAGCGCGTCGGCGGCGGCGGTTTCCTCCAGGTGGCGGAGCATCAACACGCCCGACAGCATCACCGCCATGGGGTTGACCTTGTTGAGACCTGCGTACTTCGGCGCGCTGCCATGGGTCGCCTCGAACACGGCGCCGTTGGTGCCGATGTTGGCCCCCGGCGCCAGCCCCAGCCCGCCGATCATGCCCGCCCCGAGGTCGGAGATGATGTCGCCGTACAGGTTGGGGCAGCAGAGGATGTCGTACTCCTTGGGGCGCAGCACCAGCTGCATGCACATGTTGTCGACGATCCGATCCTCGAACTCGATGTCGGGGTTCCGCTCGGCGACCTTGCGGGCGACCGCGAGGAACAGCCCGTCCGTGTGTTTCATGATGTTCGCCTTGTGCACGGCGGTGACCTTGCGGCGCTTGTTCTTGCGCGCGTAATCGAACGCGAACTCCACGATCCGCTCTGATCCGCTGATCGAGATGGGTTTGATGGAGAGGCCGCTGTCCGGTCTGATCTTCTTCTTCGCCAAAGTCGAGATCTCCTCGACGAGGTGCTTGGCGTCGGGAGTGCCCTGCTCGAACTCGATCCCTGTGTAGATGTCCTCGGTGTTCTCACGCACGATCACGAAGTCGAGGTCGTCGCGCAGGTTGCGTGCGCCCTTGTAGGCCTTGACGGGCCGGACGAGCGCATAGAGATCGAGCTCCTGGCGCAGCGCGACGTTGACGCTTCTGAAGCCGGAGCCGACCGGCGTCGTGATCGGTCCCTTGAGCGCGACCTTGGTCTTGCGGATGGAGTCCAGCACGTGCTCGGGCAGCGGCGTCCCGAACTCCTTGATGGCGCGCTCACCGGCCTGCTGCACGTCCCAGTCGAACTCGACGCCCGTGGCCTCGAGCACGCGCACTGCCGCGTCGCAGATCTCGGGCCCGACACCGTCTCCCGGGACGAGGGTGACAGCGTGCCTCGCCACTCTTAAGGGAGGCCTACGCGCTTACTGACGGTTCTTGAAATAGTCGGCGTTGATCTTGATGTATTCGCGCCACTGCTCCGGGACCTCGTCCTCGGGGAAGATGGCGTCGACGGGACACGGATCGACGCATGCGCCGCAATCGATGCACTCATCGGGGTCGATGTAATACATGTTCGCGGCGTCGTCGGTGTGTATGCAGTCCACCGGGCAGACCTCCACGCATGAGGCATCTTTGACCCCAACGCAGGGCTGAACGATGATATAAGCCATGTGCCGCAAGGTTACCATGCACCCGTTATGCCGGAGAGCGAGCCGAAGCCGAAGCTGATCGAACTCGTCGCCCCTGGCGCGGGCCAGGGCTGGAAGGCGGTCCTCAAGAGCGGCAAGCAGGTCGTCGTCCACGAGATCGCCGCACCCGCGGCGGAGGCGAACGCCGCCGTGCCGCGCCTTCAGCGCCTGGCGGAGCACCGGCATCCCTCGCTTGCCCCCGTCCTTGCGTGGGGCACCGATCCCAACGGGATCTGGGTCGCGGTGGAGCCCAACGAAGGCACGTCTTTGGGCACGATCCTGTCTCGCGGTCCGCTCACGCCCCCGGCGGCGGCGGCCCTCGGGGCGGCGATTCTCTCCGGGGTTGCCGCCCTGCACGAGGAAGGCATCGCGATGGGAGGATTCGGCGCCGCGGCGATCCGCGTCACCGGAAACGGAGAGGTGCGTCTCAGCGGCCATCCCGCGGCCGCCGTGCGCGGTGCTCCTTCGCAGAGCGACCTGCGCGCGGACGTGCGGTCGTGCGGCATGGCCATCTGCGCGGCGTTCGGCGTCGACCCGGCCGGTGCGCCCGCGCCGCCGACCATCCCTCCAGGGCTGGTGGTGACGATGCGTTCGATGGCGAGCGGCGCGATGGGTCCGGCCGCCGACCGTGCCCAGGGGGCGCTGCGGGAGATGGCATCCGCCCTGCTGGCGCCAGACCGCATGACCGCCGCGCAGTCGGAGCTCGCCTTGCGGGCCGGCGGTCGCGAGCTGCCTTCGATCACCCCATACCTGCCCAAGGACATCTTCCCCCCGGCGCCGGCGCCCCCTCAGCCGCCGCCGGCGGCCCCTGCCCCTTACGTCCCTCGCCCAATTCCCGACGAAACGCCGGTGCGCGCTCCCGCTTCCTACGAGCCTCCTCCGCGCTCGGTCGAAACGTATCCCGCCATCCCCGTGCCGCCGGCGCCGCCTCCGTATGTGCCGCCGCCGCGCGACGAGCCTGCTCCGCCCCCGCCCGCCTCCTACGAGTCGCCTCCGCGAGCGCCCGAGACGTTTCCGACCGTCACGCCCCCATCGGCAACCCCGGACGTGCCGACATGGGACGCAAAGCCGGCTGCGCCCGCGCCGACCCCGGTTGTGCCCACATGGGACGCCAAGCCGGCCGCCCCCGCGGCGAAGCCCCAAGAGGAAACCTGGGACACGGCGCTATCAGCTGCTAGCCCTGCACCCACCCCTACCCCTGCGCCTTCCCCACCCCCCGCGCCGGCGTCGCCGCCCTCGTCCACCTCGACCTGGGACACGTTTCCGCCCGCGCCCGCCAAGGAAGAAGCGGCACCGGCTTCCGCCGCTCCAACGCCCCCCGCGGCACCGGACGAGCCGAAGCCCACCTGGACGGCCATCCCCACGCCGGCATGGACGGGTGCTTCTGACGTTGAAGCAAAGGAGGAGCCGGCGGCCGCCACCCCGACACCCCCCACGCCCCCCATCCCCGCCTTCACGCCCCAGGCCCCCGCCTACGTGGCGCCAGCGCCCGCACCGGCACCTGCGCCCCCTGCGGCCCCCCGACCACCCATCTCGGCTCCGGCCCCCACGCCGGCGCGCAAGCCCCCCGCCCCCCGCCGGCCGGCCCACGACCAGCCGTCGGAACGGCCGGCATGGCTTGTGCCCGCTGCGGCGGTCATCGTGGTGCTCCTGCTGCTCGGCGTAGGCGGCGGCATCTTCCTGGCCGGCCGCGGTGGATCGCCGAACAACCACGTCGCCAAGACCTCGCCCAAGACGTCACCCCCCAAGGCATCGCCCAGGACCTCGCCGAGCCCCTCGGCCATCACCGGACCGCTGCCGGTGCCGACCAACTACGCACCCGCAGCCGCGGCGCCGATCACCGGCGTGCTGTTCTGCTCCAGCGGCCAGTGCGCAGACCCCTCGTCCAACACGTCGTGCACGCTCGGCGGGTCGTGCAAAGTCACGGTGGAGATCAAGTTCTCGTCCGTGCAGCGGGGCGACATCGCGTACATCCTCAAGTTCTTCGACCGCTGCACGGGTACGACCACAGACCTGCCGGGGAATCACTTCACCCCGCCGGGATACATAACGGTCGACATCACAGCGGTGGTGTCGCTGCCCACCGGCGTCAAGTCGGCCGGGCTGGTTGCGGTCACGACGAGCCCGACATCCGCCGCATCAGCGCCTCTGCTCCTCGGCGGCAGCTCCTGCGCTTGACCCGGCGCACCGCCTAAAGTCAATACATAACCACTCGTAACAACCTCACCCGCGAAGAGGCGCGGGCGCGCGCTGCGCTCGTTTTAGAGCCGCGCTACAGCGTGCGTCTGGACCTGGACGCCGGCGACGAGACTTTCGCCTCCAGCACGACCGTCGAGTTCAAATGCAGGCGTCCTGGCGCAGCCACCTTCATCGAATTCATCGGCCCGTCGGTCGAGCGCGCCGAGCTGAACGGCAAAGTCTTGCCCACAGCCGCCTTCGGCGGCGGGCGTATCGAGCTCCGCGACCTGCAGGAGCAGAACGTGCTCGAGGTCTCCGCCGTCGCGAAGTACATGCACGACAGCACCGGCCTCCATCGCTTCGTGGACCCTGTCGACGGCCGCATCTACATGCACACGAGCTTCGAAAGCAACGACGCCCATCGCGTGTTCGCCTGCTTCGACCAACCGGACATCAAGGGCACCTTCACGATGGAGGTGAAAGCGCCCGCCGACTGGACTGTCGTGTCCAACACGCCTGGCGCGAACGATCGCGGCGTATGGCGGTTCCCCACCACGAAGGTGATCTCCACATACCTGGCGGCGCTGGTCGCCGGCCACTACCACTCCGTCCACCTCCAGCACCGAGACGTCGCGCTGGGCCTGTACTGCCGCGAATCGCTCGCACCCTACCTGGACCCGGACGAGATCAGCGAGATCACCGGCGCGGGCCTCGACTACTTCGCGTCGCGGTACGGCATTCCGTACATGTTCGGCAAGTACGACCAGCTCTTCGTGCCGGAGTTCTCGGCGGGCGCCATGGAAAACCCCGGGTGCGTGACCTTCAACGAGAGGTACGTCTTCCGCTCGCGCGTCACGCAGGCGATGCGCCAGAAGCGGGCGGAGACGATCCTCCACGAGATGGCGCACATGTGGTTTGGCGACCTGGTCACGATGCGGTGGTTCGACGACCTCTGGCTCAACGAGAGCTTTGCGACATACATGGGCAGCCTCGCCAGCGCGGAGGCCACGCGTTTCAAGAACGCGTGGACCTGGTTTGCGGCGGAGGTGAAGGTCGCGGCGAGGATCCATGACGAGATGCCTACGACCCACCCGATAGTGGCCGACATACCCGACGTCGAGTCGGTCCACCTCAACTTCGACCCGATCACGTACAACAAGGGCGGAGCGGTCCTGAAGCAGCTCGCCGCCTTCCTGGGCGACGAGATCTTCTTCAAGGGCGTTCATGCCTACCTCGAGCGCCACTCCTACGCGAACGCCACGCTGGGAGACTTTCTGGCCGCGCAGGAGGAGGTTTCCGGACGCGACCTGAAGGAGTGGGCTCGGGTGTGGCTCGAGGAGGCAGGCCTGAACACGGTGGCCGCGGAACTGGAGGTCCAGGACGGCCGCATAACGTCGGCGGCGATCGTGCAGACCGCTCCCGGCGACCATCCTGTTCTTCGCCCTCACCGGATGCGCGTGGGGCTGTTCGACCTCGACGGGAATGGTCTCGAGCGCCGCGCCGCCGAGGAGATCGACGTGGACGGCGCACGCACACCGATGCCGCAGCTGGTCGGCGGGCCTGCGCCCGACCTCGTCCTCGTCAACGACGGCGATCTCGCGTATGCAAAGGTCAGGCTCGACCCGGTTTCGCTGGCGGCGCTGGACAAGAGCCGGCTGGCGCTGGATGACGGGCTTGCGCGCGCACTCCTGTGGGGAGACCTGTGGGACATGGTGCGCAACGCCGAGCTGTCCGCCGGCGACTACGTCGAGAAGTCTCTGCGATGGCTCGACGTCGAGGCGGACCCGGCGGTGGTCACGTCGCTCATCAACCGGGCTTTTGCCGCGTTCGAAAAGTTCGCGGATCCCCTGCGCCGCGGTGCGCTGCGCGAATCCCTTGCGCGGGGGGCCTATGCCCGCCTGCAGCGCAACCCGCCTGGCAGCGATCTGCAGCTGTTGTGGACGAACGCGTTCATAGATGCGGCTCGGCAGCCCGCCGACGTGGCGTGGGTGGCCGGCCTGCTCGACGGCAGCACGAAGCTCGAAGGCTTGACCGTGGACTTTGCGGTCCGCTGGTCCGCGGTGACCGCGCTGGCGACCGTCGGCGCCGCGGGGCCTGAGGTCGTCTCAGACGAGCTGGAACGCGATCCCACCGACATCGGCAGACGAGAAGCCGCGGCCGCGAATGCGTCGCGCCCGGTCAAGGAAGCCAAGGCCCAGGCGTGGGAGGCCATCACCCTGGATGAGCACCTGTCGCTGGCCACGAAGAAAGCGATCGCGGTCGGCTTTCACCGGCCCGACCAGGAGTGGCTCCTGGAGCCTTATGTGCAGCCCTATTTCGGAACCCTCCTCCCGTTCTGGGAGTCGCACGACATCGATGAGGCGCTCATGTTCGTGAAGTCGATGTACCCGGTCACGATCGTCACGCCCGAGCTGGTTTCGTTTGTCGACCAGCACCTCGAGCGCGACCTG
>Ga0070699_100006169_pt1 | contig 10474 bp, 9 predicted proteins | sample KBSK1503metaG_FD_65473 | JGI IMG/M metagenome (GOLD analysis project Ga0070699, IMG submission 65473) | Corn, switchgrass and miscanthus rhizosphere microbial communities from Kellogg Biological Station, Michigan, USA - KBS K1-50-3 metaG | ecosystem: Host-associated > Plants > Roots >... | reverse complement strand
GGCATGATCGACGATCCGGGCTCGTTCTCCGGGAGGGAGAGCTCTCCCAGGCCCGAGCGTGGACCCGAGGCCAGCCACCGGATGTCATTCGCGATCTTCATCAACGACACGGCAAGGGTTCGGATCGCACCGTGGGCGGCGACGAGCGCATCGTGGGCGGCGAGCGCAGCGAACGGGTTCGCCGCGGCGGTGAACGGAAGACCCGTCAACTCGGCGATCTTCGCGGCCACGGCCCGACCGAACCCGGGGGGCGCGTTCAGCCCGGTCCCCACGGCCGTCCCTCCAATGGCCAGCTCGTACAGATCCGGGAGCGCCTCCTTGATCCGCGAGATGTCGGCGTTCAGCTGCGCGACGTAGCCGGAGAACTCCTGTCCCAGGGTGAGGGGTACGGCGTCCTGCAGGTGTGTCCGGCCGATCTTGACGATCCCGGCGAACTCCTCGGATTTGCGCTGAAAGGCGTCGCGCAGGGCGCCAACCGAGGGGAGCAGCTCGTGCACGATCGCCTGGGCCGCCGCGACGTGCATGGCGGTAGGGAAGGTGTCGTTCGACGATTGGGACATGTTGACGTCGTCGTTGGGGTGGATCGGGCGCTTGCTCCCCAGCTCCCCACCCGCCAGCTCGATGGCCCGGTTCCCGATCACCTCGTTCGCGTTCATGTTCGACTGCGTGCCGGAGCCCGTCTGCCACACGAACAGCGGGAAATGCTCGTCCAGTCTGCCCTCGACGACCTCGTCGGCCGCCCGAACGATGAGGTCGGCCTTGTCCTTCGGCAGGAGCCCGAGCTCCGCGTTCACCTGGGCCGCCCCCTTCTTCAACAGCCCCAGGGCCCGCACGATCTCGACCGGCATCCGGTCCTCCCCGATCGAGAAGTGCCGAAGCGACCGCTCGGTCTGCGCTCCCCAGTACTTGTCTGCCGGGACTTCGATGTCCCCCATGCTGTCCGACTCCACACGGGTACTTCGGTCAGGCATCCCGCCCACCGCGTCCGTTCGCGATGACGCGCTCGAAGACCCCTTCGTATCCGGCCACCATCGCTTCCTTCGAGAACAGCCGCTGAACGCGCTCCCTGCAGGCCTGGGGATCGATCTGATCCAGATGCTTGAGCTTCTCGGCCGCCTCGTGCGCGTAGTTCTCGACGCTCACGATCCATCCGGTCACGCCGTCCTCGATGACCTCGGGAACCGAGCCTCTCGGCGTGGCGATGACCGGCGTGCCGCACGCCATGGCCTCGGTCATGACCAGGCCGAAGGGCTCCGGCCAGTCGATGGGGAACAGCACCGCCTTGGCCCGCCGCAACAGGTCGACCTTCTCCTCCTGCGAAATCTCGCCCATCACCGTCCACTCCTTGGGGATGATCGGCTTGATGTTCTGCTCCCACTCTTCCTCTTCGGTGGGATGGGCGATCTTCACCGCGGACACGAGTTGCTCGCCGGCGAGCTTCGCGGCCTCGATGGCCCGGCGCCATCCCTTCTCCGGCGCCGCCCGCCCCAGGAACAGGATGAAGTCCTCCTTCTGTGTGTTGAACGAGTAGAAGGCCATGTCGATCCCGTTGTAGACGACCCCGGCATACCGGAGCGACTCGTGGAACCGCTTCTGGGCCTGGCTGATCGCAACGAACCATGCGCGGTCGCCGACCAGGTCGTACAGCCGGATCATCTCCGGCGTGAAGGAGCCGTGCAGTGTGTGGACGGTCGGCAGGCCCGTCTCGATGGATGCAGCGAGCGCGGAGAACGGGGAGTGAACGTGAAGGACCTCGAACCGTTCACGGACACCGCGTAACGAGAAGAGCGTGTGGGTGGTGTCGAGCATGATGTCGTTGATGGCCTTCGAACCGGGCGCGACCTCGAAGACGTACTCCAGCCTGGACTTGGTGATGGAATCACCCGTGGCAAAGAGCGTGACGTCGTGCCCCGCCTCGGCCAGGCCGTCGGCCTCCAGGGCCACGACCCACTCGATCCCGCCGTAGCCCTTCGGGGGGACCGCGACCCACGGCGGGCAGATGAGGGCGATCCTCACGCCGTCGCCTCCTCCACGACGGGCCGGATCCATGGGACGAACCGCCGGTGCTCGAACTCCTCGGCGTAGCTCGTCTCCCAGCGGTGGATGATGAGCTCGTGCTCGGGATGGTGCTCGAACGCCCGGACCTGCTCGACCTCGTCCCATTCGGAGACCACGACGTAGGTCCGGGGATCCCATGGATCACGGCCGACCTCACTCCACCGGTGACCCGGCTGCGTCTGAGCCAGCTCTCGGACGGCGGCCAGGTCGTCCTCGAACCGGTCGCGGTCCGCCTCATCGGCCAGAACGAATCGTAGGTAGGCGAGCACGGTCATCAAAAGGCGCTCCTCGTTGGTCCCATGCAAGCCTACCCGCCCGGGGGACGGCCAGCCGATACACTGGCAGGCACGGGACGTGGCGCAGTTTGGTAGCGCGCAGCGTTCGGGACGCTGAGGTCGCGGGTTCAAATCCCGCCGTCCCGACCGGGACGTCGGGCCGGGGATCTTCCTAAGCCCTTGCGGTGCACGGGATCCCCGGCCGGGCTCAAGGTCCCGGTCGTTTCCCGCCGATACAACGCGGGTGTTTGACGAACCCTTGGCGCGCCCTATACGGTCTTGCCCGGCTGCCATGAGCAGCCTCTTTTGGATGCGGGGAGAGCGAGCCGGGAACCGGAGTCGTATGGCACGGGGCGCACTGGCCCTGCTGATCATGCTTTCCGTATCTGTCGCTTCCGCAACCCTTTCCTCGGCCGCTCCGTCGCAGGAAGACGTGCGGTCGGCCAAGATCAAGCTCGACGCGTTGAACCAACGCCTGGGGATCCTGGTCGAGCAGTACGACCAGGAGCAGGTGAAGCTCCAAGACATCCAGTCCCGCCTGGCGGCGACCCGGGCCGAGGCCGACAAGGCTCACGCAGCGGCGCTGGCGGCGATGGCCGACCTGAACGCCCGAGCCACCAGGGCCTACCAGGGAGTCGGGTCCGAGCTGGAGATGCTCCTGGGAGCCACGTCGTTCGCCGAGTTCTCCGACCGCCTTGAATTCATGGGGACCATAGCCCAGGCCGACACCGATCTGGCGAACCGGGCCGCCACCGCGCAGCAGCAGTCGACATGGATAGCGGCAAGGTTGTCGGACGCGCTCGCCCAGCAGCAGGAGCTCCTCGCCTCGCTCCAGCAGAAGGAATCCGAGATCCGACGGGGGATCGGCCAGGCCAAGTCGCTGTACGAGAGCGTGAACCGGAGGTATCACGACGCGCTCGCCGCTCAGGCGGCCGCCGCGTCAAGCGCCACAACGTATTCGATCTCGCCTCCGCCCGGCGGCCCGCCTCCGGCACCGAACGCGAACGCACAGGCCGCAATCGATGCAGCCTACTCAATGATCGGCGTGCCCTACCAGTTCGGAGGTTCGAGCCCCGAGTCGGGGTTCGACTGCTCCGGCCTCACCATGTGGGCGTGGAGTCACGCCGGCGTCTCGCTTCCCCACTCTTCGGAGATGCAGTACGCGGTGCTCCCACATGTAGCCCAGAGCGACCTCCAACCAGGCGACCTCGTCTTCTTCTACTCGCCCATCCACCACGTCGGGATCTACGTCGGCGGTGGGCGCATGATCGATTCGCCCTACACGGGCACGGTCGTCCAGATGCGGCCGGTCGAGTGGAACGTCTACGTGGGGGCGGCCCGCCCATAGCGGTCGGCGGCTGACCCGTCCCGCCGTCCCTGCGGGCGACCGACGGTAGGCTCTCTGGCATGGCTGGGGAGTCGGAAAGCTCGGTGGCGTCCGCCGAGGACCTCCAACTGGTTCAGGCCCTTCGTGCCGGGGACGAAGTTGCGTTCATGATGCTCGTCGAACGATACGGCCCGGCCATGCTCCGGCTGGCCCGGATGTACGTCCCCACCCGTGCCGTCGCCGAGGATGTGGTCCAGGAGGCTTGGCTCGGGGTCCTGAAGGGCCTGAACGGGTTCCAGGGACGGTCGTCCCTTCGGACCTGGATCTTCCGGATCCTGGTGAACACGGCGAAGACGCGTGGACAACGGGAGAGCCGCTCGATCCCGTTCTCCTCGCTGTGGTCACCGGACCCTGAGTCCGAGCCCACGGTCGACCCGGAGCGATTCCGGCCGGCCGGTGATTCGTCGCCGAACGGTTGGCTCGACGGGCCGACGAGTTGGGAGGGCGTCCCCGAGGACCGGCTGCTGTCGAAGGAGACGCTGGACCACGTCCGGGAATCCATCGACGCCCTGCCGCCGAACCAGCGCGAGGTGATCCGCCTCCGCGACGTCCTGGGGTGGAGCTCGGAGGAGGTATGTGACGCGCTCGACATCACCGCCACGAACCAGCGCGTGCTCCTCCACCGAGCCCGGTCGAAGGTCAGGGCCGCGCTGGAACGATACTTCCAGGAGGAGATGACGAAGGCGTGACGCCCGCCACCGACCTGACGTGCCGCGAGATGGTCGAGCTCATGAACGACTATCTGGAGGGCGCGCTCGCCGAAGGCGAGCGCGCCCGGTTCGAGGCGCACCTTGCGAGCTGCGATCCCTGCACGACCTACCTGGCGCAGGTCCGCGAGACGATCCGCCTGGCCGGACGCGTGACCGAGGAGTCCGTACCGGCGGATGTTCGGGACCAGCTGTTGCAGGCCTTCCGTCATTGGAAGGACGCATAGACTGGCAGACCTTCAGCTGGTTCAGGTCCGGTCCTACGTGGTCAGGCGGGCGTGGCCGTTCGTGCCGATGGCCTCGAGGTCCCAGTGGGTCCCGAACGCGTGCATCCCGTGCACGTAGATACGCCCGATCTCTTCGGGGACGCGAGGGTCGATCCGGACCTCGCCGTCTCGCACGTCGAGCCCGAGCATGTTTCGTATGAACACGAACGGTGCGCCGGTGGCCCAGGCCTGCGGGCTGCACGCGGTCGGATATGGCACGGGGAACCGTCCAATGCTCCGGTCGAATCCGGCGAAGGCCTCCGGCAGTCGGAAGTCGCTGAACGCGGCCGCCTCCAACTGAGCCACGCCGATCCGGTTGGCCTCATCCCGGAAGCCAGATCGGACCAGGCCCATGGCCACGATCGAGTTGTCGTGGGGCCAGATCGTCCCCACGTGATAGCCGATGGGGTTGAAGCCGTTGTCCACTCGCGAGAGGGTCCGCACTCCCCACCCCGAGAACATGTCCTCTGACATCAAGTGGTCCGCCACGATCCGGGCCCGATCCTCGGGAACGATCCCCGACCACAGCAGGTGGCCCATGTTCGAGGTCATCGAGTCGATGGCCTGCTTGTCGCCGTCGAGGCCGACGACGTAGAAGCCCCCCCGGTCGGCGGACCAGAAGTCCCGGTTGAACCGCTCGTACAGCTCGTCGGCCTGCTTGCGGAGGCTCGCGGTGAGCTCCGAATCGTCCATCAGGTGTTCGGCCATCTCCGCCACTCGGAGCTTGGCGTCGTACACGTACCCCTGGATCTCCGCGGTGGCGATGGGGAGATACGGGATCGCCCCACTCGAGTACTGGATGCCATCCCACGAGTCCTTCCAGCACTGATTGCCCAGCCCCTGGGATGAGCGGGTGCCGTACTCGACATATCCGTCGCCATCGCGGTCCCCGTATCGATCGATCCACTCCAGGGCGGCCAGCACGTTCTTCCACCGAGCCCGGACGAATCCCTCGTCGTCGCCGTGCCGCCAGTACTCCGACATCAGGATCAGGTAGAGGGGGGTGGCGTCGGCCGTGCCGTAGTACGGGCTGTGGGGCTTCTCGCCGAGCGTGGTGAGCTCACCGTTCCGCACCTCATGGAGGATCTTGCCCGGTTCCTCGTCCTTGAAGTCGTTGATCTCCTTGCCCTGCAGGACGCCGAGCAGGTGCAGCGCCCCCCGCGCGAGCTCCGGGCCGACCCAGACCGTCTGGAGCGCGGTGACCAGGGTGTCGCGCCCGAACAGGGTCATGAACCAGGGGAGGCCCGCCGCCGGCAGGACGTAGGACTCGCCGCCGAGCTCTCCGGCGATCCGGAGCGCGGCGAGGTCCAGCGTAGACTTGTCGAAGACGCTCTTGAGCACGGCGTTGTCCGATTGGAATCGCGGCACCCCCTCGAGCCAGTTCGTTAGGGCGCCCTCGGCGCGCTGCTGCTCTTCCCCGAACTCCTCGTGCATCGGCTCGAGCACGTCCTCGTTCACGCGGACGGTCACGCGCAGTACGAAGACGAGCCCGGTCCGGGAGTCGAGCTCCACGTCCCACACCAGGTCGTTTCCGTCGATCGCGGGACGTCTCTCCTCGAGCAGCTCGGGCTCCACCATCGACGATGGATCGAGCCGCTCCTCGATGCCCTGGCGCATGACTCCGCTCCTGCGGACCTCCACGTTGGTTTCGGCGAGGTACCCCCCGTTCTCGTAGTGGAAGTGGAGAAGCGTGAGCTCCGGGTCGTGCTCGATGTCGATCTTGGCGTTCCGGTCCCGCACCGAGCTCTTGACCTCGAAAAGGTCGGCGAAGTCCACGCCCACCCGCAGCCGAAGCTCGAAGCGAACGGGCTCCGGGGCGGAGTTGTACACGCCGACCTGCTCGTGGAGCCCGTTGCCGACGAACCGGAAGCGCCGGACAGTCAAGGTGTTGGCCCGGAGCCCCGGCGCCTCCGGGTTGGTCAGAAAGAACGCGGCCGAGTAGTAGTCGACGACTCGGGACTTCAGCAGCGACAGGGGCTCGCCGTTCAGCGTGAGCTCCCAGCTGGACAGGAACCGAGTGTCATCGTGCAAGAGGCCGCCGATGGAGCCCGCCGGCACGTCGCCGAGCGAGTCGGAGAACATGAACGTTCGGCCCTCAAGGATGGCGATGGCGTCGGGGCCGAGCTCCGGTGGGTAGGACTTCTCGTCGCCACCCTTCACCTCCGGCCGCGGCTCGGGGTAGGGGTCGAGCGGCGTCGGCCGCCTCCCCGCCGGGGACGCCGGTTTGGCTTGAGGGGCGGGCGAGCCATGCACGGCCGGCGCGTCCTCCCGATCGCCTGCGCCGCCGGCGATCGGGGGCATGCCGAGATCCGCCAGGCGGGTCTCGGCCTGCTGCACGAGTTGATCGTTCCCGATGGCCCGTGCCTCCTCCAATGCCTGGACCAGCAGGTCCCGGGCCTGCGCCTTCCTCGCGTCCGCCTTGTCGGGCGTGGCGTACTTCAACCGCTCGTCTGCCTTCACGATCAGCTCGAAGATCTCCTTCGCGTCCATCCACCCCCCCGTCAGATCCGGCCGATCTCCACGACCGTCTTCACGTCCCCGTCACGCCGCTCGAGCGCCTCCACCCATGCGGCAAGCGGCACCCACCTGGTCACCAACCGGTCCAGCCACCCTCGGTCGGCCCGCGCGAGCGCGTCAGCGGCCTGCTCGTAATGGCGGCGGTTGGCGTTGACCGAGCCGAACACCACGTTGTTGTTCAGCACCATCTGCTTGTTCAGCGTGTCTACGTCGAGAGGCACCGTGCGCCCGGCCGGCGAGATGCCCGTCAGGCACATCACGCCATCGGCGCCAAGATGGTCGATGGCATGGAACACGAGTGGCCCCGCGCCGGTGCAATCGATGACCACGTCGAACATGCCGGCGACGTCGTCCAGCGAGCCGGCGTGGTAGGTCGCGCCGAGGTCTCCGGCGAGCACGGGCTTCAGTCCCGTATCGACCACATCGAGGACGTGGACGTCGAGCTCGCGTTGGCGGCCGAGCATGGCGCCCAGGAGCCCCAGCGGTCCCGCTCCAGTCACCAGGGCCCGCCTCGGCTCCCAGACCGCACGATGGCCGATCCGCTCGACGTGCTCCCAGGCCTTGGCCACCACCGACGTGGGCTCGGTCAGTACCGCCAGGCGTCCGAGGGCCGGATCGGCCTTCACGACGAACTCCGGCTCGATCCGGAACCGCTCCGACAGGAATCCGTGGCGCCCCTTGATGCCCCGCTCCGTGTACATGCCGTTTCGGCACATGTCCCATTCCCCGGCCGCGCAGCTGTCGCACGGCTCGGGGTCCGGCCGGCGAACGAACCCCACCACCAGCTCGCCCGGGGCGAACCCGCTCGCGGCCGGCGCCTCGAGCACCCTCCCCAGCGACTCGTGCCCCAGGATCAGCCGGTCCCTGCCCGGAGGGGCTTCGCCGTACTTGCCCTCGACGATCTCGTTGTCCGTGCCGTCGACGCCGACCGCGATGGTCTCGCACAGGATCGAGCCCTCGGCCGGATCGGGCTCGGGCACCTTCTCAAGCGCGCCCGAGTTCGGCGTGGGCGGGGCGACCGTGACGGCCAGCATCGTCATCAGTTGCGATCCTTGTTCTCGAGGTACTGGCGGATGGCGATCGCGGCGCCCGCGCCCTCGCCCACCGCTGAGGCCAGTTGCTTCGTGGATCCGGACCGCACGTCGCCGGCCGCGAACACCCCCGGCATGCTGGTCTGGAAGCCCATGTCGGTGGCGATCAGCCCCTGGTCGTCCAGATCCACCGAACCCTTGATGAACTCCGTGTTCGGATCCAGACCGATGAACACGAAGCAGCCGGCCGGGTGAAGCTCCTCGACCGTCCCAGCCGGAACGCTCTCCAGCGTGATCGAACCGAGCTTCCCGCTCCCATCCTCCTTCGCCCTGAACTCCTTCACCGACCGGTTGAGGAGGACCTCCATCTGCTTGTGCATGTTCACCTTGTCCTGCAACAGCTTGTTTCCGCGGAGCCTGTCCCCCCGCTCGACCACTGTGACCTTGTCCACGAACTGAGTGAGGAATAGACCCTCCTCCAGCCCGCTGTTCCCGCCGCCCAGAACGACCAACTCTTTGGCGCCCTTGTAGAACGGCCCATCGCAGGTGGCGCAGAAGTGGATGCCCGCCCCGATCAGGTCGTCCTCGCCGGGCGCGTTCGTCCGGCGGTACGAGGAGCCGCTTGCGATCAGGGCCGCCCGGGCGTGGTAGTGGTCGCCGGTGGCGGTCTCCACGTCCACCTGGTCGCCATCGCTCGTGACCGAGAGGACCGACACGGCCTGCAGGAGCTCGACCCCGTACCGCCGCGCCTGCCGGACGATCCGTTCGGCCAGCTCGGCTCCCCCGATGCCCTCCGGGAAGCCGGGGTAGTTGTCGAGGCGTTCGGTCACGCCGGCCTGTCCGCCCAGGCCCTTGCTGTCGACCACGAGGGTCTGGAGGTTCTCGCGGGCTGCGTAGATCGAGGTCGTGAGCCCTGCCGGTCCTCCACCGATGATGATCAGGTCGTAGACGTGCATCATGGCCATCCGCTCGAGCCCGATCTTCTCGGCCAGCTGCTCGTTGGTGGGCTCGGATAGGAAGGTCCCATCCGGGAAGATGATCGTGGGGATGACGTTGTTCCCGTTGTTCCTGGCCTGGACGACGTTGACGCCGTCGGGATCCTGTTCGATGTCGTGCCACTCGAACGGGACACGCTGGTCGCTCAGGAAGCGCTTGGCCCGCCGGCAGTCCGGACACCAGCTTGCCCCGTACACCTTGATCTCAGCCACGTGGAGGTCCCCCTTCCCGGCTCGGCCTCGCGCCACCGTGCATTCGCCGGAGACACGATGGTCGATCGACCGTATCGTCCAGGGTTCCTGGCGTTACAGGCGCCGAACGATCGACTGTAGCGTTTCGGGCCCTCGCGGGGACACGTCACGGTGGAGGAGGAAGACCCGGGAGCCGAGGCCCTGACGTGCCGTGAGCTCGTGGAGCTCGTGACCGAGTACCTGGAGGGGGCACTCTCGCCGGAGGGCCGAGTGCGGTTCGACGAGCACATCGCTGAGTGCGTGGACTGCACGACCCACCTGAACCACATGCGGCAGACGCTCCGTGTGGTCGGCCGCCTCACCAAGGGATCGGTGTCGGCCGAGGCCACGGACGAATTGTTGACGGCGTTCCGCGACTGGAGACGCTGACTTCCGGGGTCGCCCGAGAGCGTTCATCTCCCCCGCGGTACCCTTGCCCCGGCAGAAGGAGCCGGATCGTGCAGCTCGGGATGGTGGGCCTTGGCCGGATGGGGTCGAACCTCTCGCGACGGCTGATGCGACGCGGCCACGAGGTCGTGGCTTACGACGTGAACCAGGACGCGGTGCGCCAGCTGGAGGGGGAGGGGGCCATCGGCACCGCCACGCTCGATGATTTCATCAGCAAGCTCTCGAAGCCTCGAACGGCGTGGATCATGGTGCCCGCCGCCTTCGCCGGCCCAACAGCCGACAAGTTGGCGGAGCGCATGGACCCCGGCGACGTCATCATCGACGGTGGGAACTCCTACTACCGCGACGACATCGAGCGGGCCGAGCGGTACCACGCAGGGGGCATCACGTTCATCGACGTCGGAACCTCCGGCGGCCTGTTCGGATTGGAACGGGGGTTCTGCCTGATGATCGGGGGCGACGAGTCGGTGGTGCTCCGTCTCGATCCCATCTTCGCCGCCCTCGCGCCGGGCGTGGAGGCGGCCCCAAGAACGGCGGGCAGGGACGGCTCGCCGAAGAGGAGCACTGCCGAGGCCGGCTACCTGTACTGCGGACCGTCC
>Ga0070699_100006168_pt1 | contig 10474 bp, 6 predicted proteins | sample KBSK1503metaG_FD_65473 | JGI IMG/M metagenome (GOLD analysis project Ga0070699, IMG submission 65473) | Corn, switchgrass and miscanthus rhizosphere microbial communities from Kellogg Biological Station, Michigan, USA - KBS K1-50-3 metaG | ecosystem: Host-associated > Plants > Roots >... | reverse complement strand
GCCAGCCTAACATTGCCGGACATCACCTCATGATCGGTCAGTGCGCGCGATTCACCGATGCCGATGCAGTTGAACGGACGGACGATCGTGAAGGGCAGACCGTATTGCTCATATGCCCCCTGCGCAAAATATTCGGTGGCGAGCTTCTGAAATCCGTACGTGGATCGAGGCGGCGGACTGCGTCGCTGTTCGCCCTCCGGTGTGGGATAAACGTCGGTGCTCTCGTAGACCATCGATGATGACATCACGGTGATCTTCTGCAGCTTGCGGCGCTCGTGAGCTCGAATCGCGGCGTCGAAGGCGCTGGCTGTAATTCGCTCGTTCTCCGCGATCAGATCGTAGGCCAGCTCGTGAAAGAGAGCGATTCCGCCGATGATTGCCGCCCCGGCAACGAAATGATCGCAGTCAGAGAGGAGCTCATCGAGCAGAGCCGAATCTTTCGCGTCTCCTCGAACGAACCGAAAGCGCGGATGATCCGAATAGCCGCGACGCAATGGGCCGTATTTCGACAGATTGTCGAGACCGACGACGTCGTACCCCGCGCGCAGCAGTTCCTCGATCAGATATCCGGCGATGAAACCGGCCGAGCCGGTGACCAGAATCTTCATTGAAGGGCGGCACCTTTGCCGTAGAAGTTCCAGATGTCGATGACCTGTCTGCCTTCCAGCCGCAGCTCGCGATACCGCCGGTGCGGGGCGCCGAGGATGATGAGGTCGCAGCTGTCGACGAGGTCTTGTGCCGGGATGAATCGCGGATCGGAGATGTACTCGTCGCTGCAGACGACCTCGCGGGCCTCGTATTCGATGATCTTGCGCAGCTTGTACGAAAGCGACGAACGGGGATCGTCACTTTCTGCCTTGAAGCTCATGCCCAGGATGCCGACGCGCATGTTCTTGAGTGGGAATGTTCGCTTGAGATGCTGCACGATGAAATTCGGCAACCCTTCGTTGATCAGCATGGCGGCGTGCCCGAGCTGGAAGTTGTTGTTGTACGCCGCGGCGAGCTGCATGGTGTCCTTGAGCAGGCACGGGCCGGCGGCAAATCCGCTGCCGGGCAGGCCTGCCATGCGCGGATAGTCCGCGACTATGGCGTCGTAGATGCGGTAGAAATCGAGTCCGTAATCGGCGGCGATCATGAAGAACTGATTGGCGGCCGAGAACTGAATGTAACGCCAGGAGTTGGTGAAGACCTTTGCCATCTCAGCCTCGATCGGCTCGAGGTGGATGATTTTGCGATTCAGACGCCCGAAGAGCGATTCCGCCATCTCCGCTGCTTCACGGTCACAGCCGGAAACAATCTGCGGCAACGTTTTGAACTCCTCCAGCGCGTGCCCCTCGGCGATCCGCTCAGGACAGAAGGCCACGTGCACGTTCAGGCCCTCGGCGCGCAACAATTCGTTCACGCGCGCGGTGGTGCCGGGAAAAACAGTGCTCCGCAGGATGACGCACTGTCCATCCCGCAGATACGGCTTCAGTCCGATGAAGAATCGACGAATGACGTAGAAGGTGGGATTCAGGTGCTCGTCAACCGGAGTGCCGATGACGACCACGATGTGCTTCGAGCGCGCGACGACCTCGGCCTCGTGCGAGGCATGCAGGGTCTTTCCGACGTGCGCGCGCAAAAGCGATTCCGCGCCCGCCTCCCGGAACGGCATGATTCCGGCCGCGACGCTCTGCACAGCCTGGCAGTCGGTGTCGTAAATCGACACCCGCAGGCCGCTCTCCGCGAACGCAATTGCGAGCGGAAGGCCGACATGGCCGCACCCGCCGACCACGCAGACGTCGTATTCGAAGCTCACATTCCGAGTGTATGACATTATTTTTGTTAGGACGATGCTCGCGCTCGGCTTGCTGGCCCTGCTTGTTCTGATGGCGGTGTGCTGCTTCGTGCCGGGATTTGTCCTGGTGCGAAAACTGCGCTGGACGCCGGGAGAGAAGATCTGCGGCTCGATTGCGGCGTCGCTCGTTATTCTCTATCTCGCTGTATTTCTGATCTATCTTCTCTGGGCGCCGATGTGGATGTACTGGGTCCTCTCGGCGGCCATTGCGCTCTGCGGCATTTTCGTCTGGCGCGACCTCTGGAATCTGATGCGCCCGGCCGGCGTCCGTCGGCTCCTTGCAGGGTTCGGGTTTCTGTTTCTGTGGGCGTTTTCACTGCTGCTGTTTGTGCGGACGTACAGCGGCGGCGGATGGGGCGGCGATTGGATCGAGCATTTTCACCGATCGCTTTTCTTCCTGCATCACCTTCCGCTCGAGACCACCTTTGTCGATTTGTATGCTCTTCCGGCGCGGCCGCCGATGATGAATCTTCTGGCGGCCTTTTTTCTGGCGCAGGCCGGCGATCGCTTCGAGAATTTCTGCGTTGTCTTTCTCGTGCTCAATCTTCTTCTCTACTTCCCGTGCGCTCTGATGCTCTCTGCATTCGCGCGCAGGGGATCGAGGGCCATGCCGATTCTCGTCGGTCTGCTCGCTTGCTCGCCGATGGTGATGCAGAACGCGACGTACACGTGGACAAAGTCGCTCTGCTCGTTCTATGTCGTTCTCGCAATCTGGTTTTATCTCGCCGGTCTGCGCAAGAACGACTCCGTGCGAATCGTGGCCGCCTTCGTGTCGCTGGCTGCCGGAATGCTCGTGCATTTCGCCGCCGGCCCTTATCTGGTGTTCATCACAGGCCATCTGCTCGTGACGTCCTTTCGAAAGAGATGGCGCGCTGTGCTGATCGCCGGGACCTGCGCCACGCTGTTGTTGGGAACGTGGCTGGCGTGGTCGATTGAGAATTACGGACTGCGAGCGACTTTCGGTTCCAACACCAGCGTCACCACGTCGCAGCAGCTAGGCGGCTCGAATGCCCGCAAGATCCTGCTGAACGTTCGCGACACGATCGTTCCCCATCCGCTTCGCGAGTTGAAGGTCTATCGCGATCAGCGGCAGGCCGGTTACGTGCGGGACTATTTCTTCCTCATGTATCAGACGAACCTCATCGTGGCGATGGGAATCGCGGGTGGCGTCGTGGTCGCATTTCTTTTTTTTCGGGTTGTAGTTCGCGGGCGCGAAGTCTTCTGGCTGATCTTTGTGCCGTTCGCGATCGCGGTCGGGATCGCGGTGGTCGGAGAACGCGACCCTGCCGGATCGGCTCATCTGACGTTACAGCCTCTCGTCCTGCTCGGCCTGACGTTTCTCGCAGCCCGTTTTTTCACGCTGCGGCCGCTCGTGCGCTGGATCGTCGTCTGTGGTTGCATCGCCGACCTCGCGCTGGGCGTCTTCCTTCAGCACGATCTGGAACACTACGAGAACGACGCGTGCTCCGACGATTTTCAGGTTTCTGTGCGGCGTTCGGGGCTCGGCTTATCTGTGTTCACGGATACCGACATCGCGCCTGCTGCCACTTCGAACTGGCAATTGAAACGCTACGGGTTCGCGGCAAAGACACTCGCGCCGGCCTTCAGCTCCCTTCCACTGAGTCCGCAAGCGCACGCAGAAGTGATGCACAGGCTCGAGGTGCAGGCTCGAGTTCTACGCGACGACGATCTACGCTGGTGGGGCGGGTGGTGGAAGCGTCACGGCGACCGTCTGACCTTCCTCGGCGATCACATCGGCTGCCACGTGTGGTTCCTCTACGTTTTTGATCTGGTCCTGCTCGCCGCTCTCCTCAGCGTGATCCGACGGCAGCCGGCCGAAGTGTCCACACAGCCGCAGTCAGATCGGCGATCACGTCGGAGATCGAAACGTCGACGTCGATAACTAGAACGTCGAGTCGAGGAATGGGCGCAGCTTCTTCGAACGCGATGGATGCCGCAGCTTGCGCAGGGCCTTCGATTCGATTTGACGGATGCGCTCGCGCGTGACGTTGAACGAGCGGCCGACTTCCTCGAGCGTGTGCTCGGAGCCGTCGCCCACGCCGAATCGCATCTTCAGCACCTGCTCCTCGCGCGGTGTCAGCGTGCGGAGGACCTTGTTGGTCTGCTCTTTCAAGTTCGCGACGATCACGTGATCGATGGGGGAGATCACGCCGCGATCCTCGATGAAATCGCCCAGATGTGAATCTTCCTCTTCGCCGATGGGAGTCTCGAGCGAGATCGGCTCCTGTGCGATCTTCATGATCTTGCGAACTTTGGCCACCGGCATGTCCATCCGATCGGCGATTTCTTCCGCCTGCGGCTCGCGGCCCAGCTCCTGAACCAGCGCGCGCGATGTGCGCGTCAGCTTGTTGATGGTCTCGATCATGTGCACCGGAATGCGGATGGTGCGTGCCTGATCGGCGATGGCGCGCGTGATGGCCTGACGAATCCACCACGTGGCGTAGGTCGAGAATTTGTAACCGCGACGGTATTCGAATTTCTCGACGGCCTTCATCAAGCCGATGTTGCCTTCCTGGATCAAATCGAGGAACTGCAATCCTCGGTTGGTGTACTTCTTGGCAATCGAGACCACCAGGCGGAGGTTGGCGACGATCAGCTCCTGCTTGGCCTGATCGGCTTCCTCTTCGCCGGCGCGGATGTCCTTGATGGTGGTGCGCAGCTCGGTGTGCGTGGTGCCGTAGAACGACTCCAGCTCGCGCAGCTTTTCCTGATATTTCTGAAGGCGGCGCCGATAGAAATCGCGGCGAGTCTTGTCCTTCTCGCGCTTGAGGGCCGCTTCATCCTTGCGGATCATCGACGCGCTCTGCGACAGCTCCGTGTCGATGTCCTTCAACTTGTTGATCATGCGATTGCGCGTCTGCGGCGTGAAATCGATCTGCCGCAGCTCGGTCGCCAGATCCTGCGCCAGGCGATCGATGGTCTTGTGGGTATTGGCGATCGCGCGCTGACTGAGCTTCTTCGTTTCGGTGAGCTTGGTCTTCTGATCCTTGATCCGTTTGTCGAGGCGCGCCACCTTCTCGAAGATCGCCATGATGTCGTTGATCTTCGTCAGCGCGCCGGCGGACAGGGCCGCCATGTCGATCTCGTCCTCATCCTCCGGCATCGCGAGATCGATCATCTCTTTGATGACTCGAGTGTCCTTCTTGGCGTTTTCGTGGATCTTGAGGATTTCTTCCAGAATGATCCGGTTCTGCGAGAGGGCCTTGTAGACTTTGCGCTCGCCCTTCTCGATACGCTTGGCGATGTCGACCTCGCCCTGACGATCGAGGAGCTTGACCGTCCCCATTTCGCGCAGGTACATGCGCACCGGGTCGTTGGTCTTGTCGACGATGCCGCTGGAGGCCGCGATGATGTCCGCCTGGACCTCCTCGCGCTGATCGACCTCTTTCTCCTCGATGGTGCCATCGATGGTCATCGTCCCCTTGCCGGGAGGCAGGGCGGCCTGTTTTTCGGCATCTTCCACGACGTCGATGCCGAGGTCGTTGAAACGGATGTAGATCTCGTCGAGCTCTTCGGGCAGGCTGGTCACTTCTTCAGGGAGGACTTCGTAGATTTCGTCGTAGAGGAGAAATCCCTTTTCCTTGCCTAAAGCAATGAGCTGCTTGACCTCTACGTACTTTTCTTCGACGCTCAAATCGCCGACCCCTTCCTCGACTTCCGTGGATTCCTGTTCGAGATTCGCACCGCGCAGGCGTGTCGTCATCTCTTCAGTTGCTCCTCACAGCTCAATTTTTTGCCTCGTCGCAAGGACACTCGCGTAATCGCAGGAGGACGATAATTATTTCAGCTTGCTTAACATACGGAGCAGATCGCGGCGTTCGATCCATAGCCGAGCTACACGATCCTCGTCCGCGGATCGTTCGGCTTCAACCAGCTCCCGTTGGATCTCCTGCGTGCGTCGCTCGATGTAGCCTTTCTGCATCGGGATGAGCACCTCGTTCAGGCGGGCCAGAGCCGCCTCGTCGAGGTCTTCCGTGAGCGTCACTTCAGAGAGCAGGGTTAGCTCGGCCTCGCCCCTAAGATGGGTCGCGATTTGCGAATAATCAATAGGTTGACCAGCTGAAATCTCACTTTTTATGATGGAAAACAAGGTTTTACACGCGGGATCCGTGAAAAACCCCACAGGGATGTCATCAACTTTCTCCCGCGGCAGCCGCCCCTGAACCACCGTGGTAAGGACGAATTTCTCCCCACTCGGCACTGCGCGAGTCCTCTGACGCTCGGCCGGCGCTGCCGCCTTAGTCCGCACCTTAGACCACACGGTCTCGAATTCGAGGTGAAAGCCGTCCGCGATGCGCTGAGCGGCGTCGTTGCGCACGACGGGATCGACGACCGCTCCAAGCAGAGGCATGAAAGCCTCCACCCGATCAGCTTTCTCGCGTCCGCTCAATGCTTTGACATCTCCGGCCCATTCTCTGAGGGCGAACTCGAAGATATCCGTGGCGTTGCCGAGGAGCTCGAGGAAACGGTCGACGCCGTGCTTTTGAACGAGCGAATCGGGGTCTTTTTCGCCCTGCAGATCGAGCGCGGAGACTGTCAGGCCAGCCGACAGCAGGACAGGGGCTGCGCGGAGGGTGGCGGCGCGCCCGGCATCGTCGCCGTCGTAGGCGATCACCACACGCGTTGTGTATCGGCGCAGCAGCGAGGCCTGACCGGTCGTGAGCGAAGTGCCCATCGATGCCACCACGCCGGGCACGCCGGCGTGATCGATCGCGATGGCGTCGAAGTAACCCTCCACCAGAATCGCGCGATCGATGCGCCGCATGGCGTCCTTCGATCGATGCAGGTTGTAGAGCAAGCGCGATTTGTTGAACAGCTCGGACTCGGGGGAGTTCAGATACTTCGGATCGCTGCCGTCGAGCGAGCGTCCGCCGAATCCGACCAGCGCGCCGGTCTCGCTGTGAATGGGAATCATCAGCCGGTTGCGGAAGCGATCGTAGTAACCGCTGCCGCTCTTGCGCGGCATGATGAGGCCCGCAAGCTCGAGCGCTTTCTCGCCGTGCTTCCGCGCCAGGCGGGTGAGGATGTAGTCCCACGAATCGGGCGCATACCCGAACCCATACTTCTTGATGATCTCCTCGGCCACGTGTCGATCATCGAGATACTTTCGCGCCGGATTGTCGGCAAATCCGAGGGCCTGGTGGAATGCTTCGGAGGCCTCGTCGACGACGTCGAGCAGATCGTCCTTGTCGCTTTCTTTCGCCGTCTTGCGGCGACGCGGCAGATCGATGCCGACGCGCGACGCGACATGCTCCACCGCCTCCGGAAATGTGAAGCGCTCGGTCAGCGCGAGGAATTTGAAAACGTCGCCGCCCGTGCCGCAGCCGAAGCAGTAGAAGAGACCCTTGTCGCGATCGACATGAAAGGACGGCGTCTTCTCGCGATGAAACGGACAGAGCCCTTTGTAGCTCTTTCCGGCGAGCTTGAGCGGCGTGACTTGCGAGACGAAGTCGACGATGTCCGCCGCGCTTCGCACTTGCGCGATCACTGAGTCATTGAGATCTACGAAGGCCATTTTCGATTTTGGATTTTGGATTTTGGATTACCCGTCCCCCAATCCAAAATCCAAAATCTAAAATCCAAAATCACTCTTCGAGGACGGCGACGGTAGCACCATCTCCTCCCTCATTCTCATTTCCCGGCCGCCACGATTTCACAGCCGGATGTTTTCGCAGATGATCGCGGACCGCTTTGCGCAGCGCTCCGGTTCCGAATCCGTGAATGATGCGGACCGCTTGCTTGCCTTCGAGCAGCGCGCGATCGAGGAACTTGTCGGATTCTTCCAGGGCTTCATCGACGCGGTGGCCGATGAGGTTGAGCTCCGCCGTTTCAGGGATGAGGGCTGAGGGATGAGGGATGAATGTCTTTCCCGCTCTTGCTTTCATCCCTCCGCCCTCATCCCTCAGCCCTACCAGATCCTTGAGATCGACCGTCATCTTCTTGCCCGACACATTCAGCACGGCTTTCGTCCCAGCGATCGAGACCACCTCGCCGCGCACTTTGAACTTGCGGTGCTCGGCGCGGTCGCCGACGTGCACTTCGCGTTGCTCGGTCGGAATGAATTCAATCGCTTTCTCAATCGGCTGCGTCAGGGTGGTCACCACCTGGCGGGCATTGGCGTTCGCGCGAAGGTTCTTGATCTCAGCCGTCACCTGCCGTGAGACATCGTCGCGCAGCCGCTCCAGCTCTTCACGGTACGACGATCCGAGCCGCGCGCGCTCGCTATCGAACTTCTGGCGGCTGGCCTCGGCCGCCTTGCGCTCGTCTTCCACAGCTTTCTGTCGCTGCGCCAGCTCCGCGCTTTGTTCTAGAACAAGAGACATTTTGTTCTGTAACATTGCGACCAGCTGATCGACTTCAGTGTATTTCGCGCCCAGCCTGGCTCGCGCGCGATCAACGATCGGAGAGGGGAGGCCGATCATCTGCGCCACTTCGATTGCGCGGCTGCGCCCGGGGATGCCCAAGATCAGGCGGTAATTCGGATGGCCGGTGGCGGCGTCGAATTCCATCGATGCGTTCATCACCCGCGAATCGTTCATCGCGAAGCTCTTCACGGATGAGAGATGCGTCGTGACGATGAGCAGCGCGCCGCGATCGAGGAAATACTCGATCACCGAGGCCGCCAGCGCCGCCCCTTCCTCCGGATCGGTCCCCGATCCCAATTCGTCGAGAAGAACCAGCGAGCGCTCCGTGGCGCGCGCAATCACGTTCTTCAATCGAACCAGATACGCCGAAAAGGTCGACAGATGCTCGCTGACACTTTGATCATCGCCCACCAGAACATGGATGGCGTCGACGATCGGAATCATCGATCCATCGGCGGCCGGAAGCGGCAGGCCGCTCATCGCCATGGCGACGAGCAGGCCGGTGGTCTTGAGAGCGACGGTCTTGCCGCCGGCATTCGGACCGCTGATGATCAGCGCGGGCGTGGCGCCGTTGAGCTCGACCGTGACGGGAACCACCGGCTGATCCGTCTCTTGTACCCGCTCGTCGAGCAGGGGATGGCGCGCATCGATGAGGTGCAGGCGGCGCTCGTTGTTGAATGAGGGACGGCTGGCGCCGACGGTATCCGCAAAGATCGCGCATGCCTGCAGCGCATCGAGCTCGCCGGCAACTTCGATCGCGGCGCGAATGTCGCCGGCCGAATCGGCGATGGTCTGCGAGATGAAGCGCGTGATGCGGGCGATCTCCTCGCGTTCCTGAAGCAGCAGATCGGCGAGATCGTTGTTCAATTCGATCGCCTGCATAGGCTCGATGAAGACCGATGCGCCAGAGCCGCTGCGCTCGTGGAGAATCCCCGGTATGGCGTTGCGATGATCGGCGCGCACCGGGACGCAGTAGCGATCGCCGCGCATGACGATTAGCGGCTCCTGAATCGCATCGCCGTGGCGGTTCATGATGTCGTTGAGTACGCGCTGCACCGCGTTGCGCTTCTCCGTGACGCGTTTTCGAATCGCGCGCAGCTCCGGAGAAGCATCCTCGCGAAGCTTACCGTCGCGCGTGAAGTACTTGTTCAGCTTTCCGACCAGCTCATCGAGCTCCGGGATCGCTTCTGCAATTGTCTTGAGGCGCGGGAAGCGATCGACGCGCGTGAGGGTCTCGCGCAACGCCTGCGTCGCACGGACCGCGCGTACGATCACCCACGATTCTTCGAGCTCCAGGACCGATTCGCGCGCCAGCAGCGCCTTGACATCCGTCAGCCCCGCCAGCGGCAGCAAACCCTCGGTGTGCACGAAGCGGCGCATGTCGGCCAGATCGGCCTGCGCGTTTTCGCACTGGGTCAGTGTGGAGAGCGGATGGCGGCTGGCGATGGCGTCCTTGCCAAGAGTGCTTTTGGCCTCCATTGCGACCAGGGTCAGGACGCGATCGAATTCGATTTCGTGTAATGGCGGCTTCAATGGTCCGCAATCCAAAATCTAAAATCTAAAATCCAAAATGAAAAGGACTCGCATTTCAGCGAGTCCCTTTCGTGCATCGAGATCGAAGTTATGATCAATATCCGGCGCGCCGCTCTTCAGCGAGCTTGCGGAGCACTTTCTTGCGTGCCGCAATCGCTTTTCTCTTCCGTTTGGTGCTCGGCTTTTCGTAATGCTGGCGCTTTTTAAGCTCGGAAAGGATCCCCGATTTCTCGCATTTCCGCTTAAACCGGCGGAGCGCGTTCTCGAACGTCTCGTCTTCCTTGACGTGTACGAGAGGCATCCTTGATTTCCCCCCCTTCTACCTGGCTTCGGACCCCGGTGAGGGTCAGATCATTCTAGGGACCGCTGACAAACCGGTCAACGCTCGTTTCAACGGCCGCTCAGGTCAAATCCATTCCGGTTAGAATGCGCGCGACTTCGGAGGGATCGATGAAAAGAAACGCTATCGCTCTGTTGCTGCTCGTTTTAGCGGCGTGTACCACAACCATCACTCCGCCGGCTCAGCCTCCCAAGGTTGCCGCGCCTGTCACAGAAGGCAAGCCTGTGACGGAGACGATACACGGGGTAGAAATTACCGATCCCTACCGCTGGCTCGAGGATCAGGAGAGTCCCCAGACACGGGATTGGATCAGCAGGGAGAATGCCTACACCGACGCCATGCTCGGCCAGCTCCCCGACAAGCCCCGCCTGGCGCAGC
>Ga0070699_100006167_pt1 | contig 10474 bp, 9 predicted proteins | sample KBSK1503metaG_FD_65473 | JGI IMG/M metagenome (GOLD analysis project Ga0070699, IMG submission 65473) | Corn, switchgrass and miscanthus rhizosphere microbial communities from Kellogg Biological Station, Michigan, USA - KBS K1-50-3 metaG | ecosystem: Host-associated > Plants > Roots >... | reverse complement strand
ACATGGGGCTGTGGGGCGGGCCTTTCAGGCCCGCCAGAAACCAGTTCATCGATCAGCTGATAGATCTGAGCCTTGCTCGCGACGTCGATGCCTTTGGTCGGCTCGTCGAGGACGAGCACGTCGACGTCGTGATGCAGCAGGCGGCCCACCGCCACTTTCTGCTGGTTGCCGCCGGAGAGCTCCGCGACGGCCTGCCGCGGGCTCGCGCACCGGATCGCGAGGCGATCGATCCATCGCGACGCCGCCGCGTCCTGGCGGGACGGAAACACCGTGAACGCCGGCCCGAGCGACTCGAGGCGCGACATCGTCACGTTGTCGGCGATGCTCAGCCCGCGCGCGAGCCCCTCGCCCGTGCGATCCTCGCTGAGCATGCCCATGCCCTGGCGCCATCGCTCGTGCGGCGCCGCCGGACCGGAGTAGACGCCGACGCTGATCCGTCCACTTTTCACGGGCTCGAGACCGAAGATCGTCCGCAGCAGCCGCGTGCGCCCCGCACCGAGCAGTCCGGCGATGCCGACCACTTCGCCGCGATGCAGCGTCAGCGTCGCTGCGCCCGGCACGACGGCGTCGAGCTCGAGCACCGGCTCTCCCGGCGTGCGAGGCCGGCGCGGATACAGCTCGTCGAACGCGCGCCCGACCATCAACCCGACGATCGCTTCGGCGCGCGTCGTCGCGGTGACGCCGTCGCCCGCGTTGCGCCCGTCGCGAAGGACGACGAACCGATCGGACACCGCCTTCACTTCCTCGATGAAGTGTGAAATGTAGACGACGGCGATGCCCTGGCGCTTCAGCCGCCCGATGCGATCGAACAGTCTGCCGACGTCGGCGTGCGTGAGGCTGCTCGTCGGCTCGTCGAGCACGAGCACGCGGCAGCCAATCGCGATCGCCCGCGCGATCTCGACGAGCTGCTGCGCCGCCGGCGGGAGATCGCCGACGGTTGCATCCGGAGCGATATCGGCGTGGCCGAGCTCGGCGAGCGCGGCCTCCGCCGTGCGCCGCATCCGCTCGCGATCGACGATGGCGAGCGGTCCGCGCGTCGGCTCGACGCCGAGGACGATGTTTTCCATCGCCGTCAGGTGCGGGGCCAGCGACAGCTCCTGGTAGATCATCGCGACGCCCGCCCGACGCGCGTCCAGCGGATCGTGCGGCGCATACGGCGCGCCGCCGAGCCGCATCGAGCCCGCATCGGGCTTCAGCGCGCCGGCGAGGATCGCCATCAGCGTGCTCTTGCCCGCGCCGTTCTGTCCGACGAGACCGCACACCTCGCCTTCACGGACCGCGAGATCGACGCCGTCGAGCGCGACCGTCGCGCCGAACGCCTTGCGCACGCCGCGCATCTCCAGCATCGGATTGGCAGCCCTCGAGGGCTGCGCGACCTGTCCCACGCCGTCAGGCATCGTTACCGGCTCGATGGGTTCAGCCATTGCGCAAGATCGGGATGCAGCAGATCCTTCACGTCCGGATCGTTCATGTGCTCGCGCGCCACGAGGCGGACGCCGGTATCGATCCGCTTCTCGACCGGCTGTCCGTGAATGTGCGCCACGATTGTTTTCACGCCGAGATAACCCATGTTGACCGGGTCCTGCAGCACGAGCGCGTTGATCGTGCCGTCCGACATTCCCTTGAGCAGCGTGTCCGACGCGTCGAAGCCGACGAACCGCACCTTGCCCGCCCACCCGTTGCCTTCGAGCACGCGCAGCATCGCCAGCGTCGTCGACTCGTTGGGGGTGAAGATGCCGTCGACGTCGAGCTGTCCGTCGGCGCGCTTCAGGCCGCTGAGCAGCGCCTCGCTTCGCTTGTAGGCGCCCTCGACGTCGGCGCCGCCATACTGATTGGCGCTGACGACCTCGATCCCGGAATGCCCCTTGATGGCCTCGAGAAATCCCTCCTCACGCTGGATCGTGCTCTCTGATCCTTCTGCGTAACGCAGCATCACGACTCGCCCCTTGTCGTGCAGCAGGCTCGACAGGTGCTCGCCCGCGAGCCGGCCGCCTTTGCGGTTGTCGGTCGCGACGAAGCTCACGAAATCGTTCCCCTTGAGCCCCGAGTCGATGATGACGACAGGAATCCCGGCGCGCTTCGCGTCGGCGACGGGCGGCGCGAGCGCCGCTTCGTCGAGCGGCGCGAGGACGATGCCCGACACGCCGCGCGAGACGAAGCCTTCGACTTCGGACACCTGCGAATCGCGCTCGTCCTCGCGCAGTGGTCCGCGCCAGATGATCGCGACGCCGAGCTCCTTCGCCGCCTTCGCCGCGCCGGCGTGGATGCTCTGCCAGAAGACGTGAGTGGTACCTTTCGGGATGACGGCGATCGTGGGCGTCCCCGATTGATTCGGTCGCGAACAGTCCGCCGACGCGACGGCGGTCACCAGCAGGAAAAGCAACTGCAGAATGCGTTTCTCCAATCGACACCACTCGTTCACACAGATCCTCCGGTCGCGACTGCCGTTCTCAGATTCCAGAAGCGCTGCGCGTTGCCGCCGAGCACCGCATCCCGTTCGTGCTCCGGACGCGCGGCCACATAGTCGATCACGACGTTCATCGTGCGCGCGTAGTCGGCGGCAACGGTGCAGACGGGCCAGTCCGATCCGATCATCAGCCGGTGCCAACCGAACGCATCGAACGCGACGTCGAGGTACGGACGGATCTGATCGCTCGTCCACCTCGCCCAGCTCGCCTCAGTCACCAGGCCGGAGAGCTTCGCGAACACGTTCGGATGCGTGGCGAGGTGACGAATGTCCTGCTCCCACCGGTCGATCTCGCCCGAGCGGATGTCGGGCTTCGCGAGGTGATCGAGGACGAACCGCTGGCTGGGCAGGCGGTCAACGAGCTCAACCGCAGTGCTCAGCTGACGCCTATATATAAGGATATCGAACGCGAAGCCGAAATCGGCAAGAAGTGCTATTCCTCGAACGACTTGCGGGCGTAGAAGGAAGCCGTCGTCCGGTTCGGTCTGCGCGATATGGCGGATGCCAACCAGCTTGTGCCCGCCGGCGAACTCGGTCAGTTGACCGCTCAGCGCGTCGCTCTGCAGATCGACCCAGCCGACGACGCCGGCGATCGACGGATGTTTGTCGGCAAGCGACAGCAGCCATCGCGTTTCGTCGAGCGACTGGCGCGCCTGCACAGCGACACATGCATCGAAGCCGGCGCGAGCCATCTCACGCGCCGATTCGTCGGGCAAGAAATCGCGCTTCAGCGCCGACATCGAGTCGTCGATCCACCCGTACTCCGCGGCGTCGTATTTCCAGAAATGTTGATGGGAGTCTATTCGCATCGTTCGATCGCTCACCCGCTCGGCTGAAGCCTCGCGTTCCAGGCGTCACACACGCTCGGCTGTACGAAGTACGAAGTGACATCGAACTTCCAACTTCGTACTTCTGACTTCGTACTTCTGACTTCGTACTTCGTACTTCTGAAGCCGAGCGTCAACATCTCATGGTCCGACGATCACGATCACTTCTCCCGGTCCGTGCACACCCAGCGTCAGTGTCAACTCGATGTCGGCCGTGCGGCTCGGTCCGGTGATGACGGTGCAGCACGCGGCGGCTGCGATGTCGGCGGCGCGTTCGCGGAAGAACTCGCTCATGCTGTCGCAGAGGTCCGTCTGACGCACGATCGCAAGATGCGCCGGCGGCAGCAGCGACGCGGTCCGCGGCTTCCCCTCGCCCGACAGCAGCACGAGCGATCCCGTTTCGGCAATCGCGGCGTCGCACCCAGTGACGCCGATCTGCGCGGCCGCCTGCACGTCGCGCGGACTCGATCCGCGCGCGGCGCCGACGAGCACGCGATCCACGTCGTACGGAAGCTGACGCGCGTCCCATGCGAGAACGGATCGCGCGCCGACGATCGCCTTCACGCGTGCGTGCACGTCATCCGGTGATGATTCGACGAACGATTCCACTCCGAGCGCCGCGAGTTCGCCGACGAACCGTTCGATTAACGCTGGTGGCGCGGGCCTTTCAGGCCCGCGAGTGGGCGGCCCTGAAAGGGCCGCCGCACCTGGTATTCTTCCCGTCCGCTGCGCATGGCGGACGCGATCGAGGATTGCGGTGCGCACGCTCACGACGCACGCCCCTTCCCTCGCGCGCGCCACTGGTCCTGAAACGTTCTCGCCGCCGGCGCCGGAAAATCGCGCGCCTTCGTCCATCCGCCGGCGAGTCCCGGCAGCGCGCCAATCCATCCGTCGCGCGCACGGGCGCGAAGGGCGAGCCGGCCGACGCGCGCCATCGCGCGATACAGGGCCGGACGAGACGCAATCCAGCCGAACGCCTTCATGCCCCACGCGAGCGACTTCGGCTGCGGATCGTCGGCGGCCGCCGCCGCGCGCAGCGCCAGCAGCATGCGCGGGATGTCGAGCCGCACGGGACAGACGTCGCGGCACGCGCCGCACAGCGAGCTCGCGTGCGGCAGCTCGCGCCATGGGCCCAGCCCCCGGAGGCCGGGCGTGACGACGGCGCCAACGGGACCGGGATACGTATCACCGTACGCGTGGCCGCCGATGTTGCGATACACGGGACACACGTTCAGGCACGCGCCGCAGCGGATGCAGCCGAGGATCTCGGCGGTGTCGCCCGCGAGAATGCGGCTGCGGCCGTTGTCGAGCAGGACGACGTGCAGTTCCTCCGGACCGTCGGTGTCGCCCGGCCGCCGCGGCGCGCGCACCATTGTCGTGTAGACCGTGATCTTCTGACCGGTGCCCGACCGCGCGAGCACCTTGAGGCAGGCGTCGAGGTCGGCCATCGACGCCACGAGCTTCTCGATGCCCATCAGCACGACGTGCACGCGCGGCATCGTCGTCACCATCCGCCCGTTGCCTTCGTTGGTGACGAGGCAGATCGATCCGGTGTCGGCGACGCCGAAGTTCGCGCCGCTGATGCCCAGGTCGGCGCGCAGAAACTCCTCGCGCAGCTTCGCCCGCGCCGTCGCCGCCAGCGTCTTGGTGTCGTCGGTATAGGGCACGTTCAGCCGCTCTTCCATCACGCGGCCGACCTGCTGGCGCGTGAGATGGATGATCGGCGCAATGATGTGCGACGGCCGGTCGTGGCGCAGCTGAACGATGTACTCGCCGAGATCGGTCTCGATCGGCGTGACGCCGGCCTGCTCGAGCGCTTCGTTCAAATGCGTCTCTTCCGACACCATCGATTTGCTCTTGACCGCTCGCGTCGCGCCGGTGCGCCTCGCGATCCCGACCACGATGTGATTCGCCTGCTCGGCCGTCTCCGCCCAGTGCACGTGCGCGCCGTTCGCGATGAGCTTCGACTCGAATCGTTCGAGCAGCCCGGACAGGTTCGCGATGGCGTTCATGCGCGCCGCACGCGCCGCGTCGCGCACCGCGTCGGCGTTTTCGAGCGATTCGAACGCGGATGCGCGCCGCGATCCGAGCGTGCCCGTCGCGCGCGACAGCGCGATCTGAAGCTGCGCGTCCGCGAGCGCGCCTTCGGCCCGCTCGACGAAGGCGGTCGGCGTCACCGTGCGGCCTCGTCGAGGAATTCCGCGAGATGCTGCGCGCGCACGTTCGATCCGCGCCGATGAAGGCCGCCGCCGATGTGCAGCAGGCAGCCGAGATCGCAGCTGACCACGCGATCGGCGCCGGACGCTTCGATGGCGTCCATCTTGCGCGCGAGCATCGCGCCGGAGATGTCGGCGTTCTTCACCGAAAACAACCCGCCGAACCCGCAGCACTCCTGCTGATCGCGGACCTCGACCGGCGTGGCGCCGTCGACCGACGCGATCAAATCCTTCGGCTGACGATCGACGCCGAGACCGCGGAGGAGGTGGCAGGAAGGGTGATACGCAATCTTCATTGCGAGTTGCGGATTGCGGATTGTGGATGGCTTCGCGTCCGCACCCGAATCCGCAATCCGCAATCCGCAATCTGCAATGAATTGACTGAACTCGCGGCAGCGTGCCGACACCGCGTGGGCCCGCGCCGCCATCGCGGCGTCCTCTTCGAAGAGCCGCTCGTACTGGTGCACGATCATGTCGGCACACGAGCCGGACGGGATGACGATGGGGCCCGTCGTGCGCTCGAGCACGCCGATCGTGTGGCGCGCAACCTGGCGCGCGTCGGCGTGGAATCCCGCGTTGAACGCCGGCTGGCCGCAGCAGGTCTGATCCGCGGGTACTTCGACCTCGCACCCGAGACGTTCGAGCACGCGTACCGCGGCCATCGCGACCTCGGGCGCGACCTCGTTGACGAGACACGTGTGAAACAACTGAACGGGTTTCGCAGGGCTGAAGCGCTGTTCCGCAGGGCTAAAGCGCTGTTCCGCAGGGCTAAAGCCCTGCGCCACATGGTTCGGAGCGTTCATATGCCGGGAATCGGCGTCGAGCCGGCGGCGCTCGACATGTAGCACGCTTCCACGACCGCCATCGTCTTGATCGCGTCGTCGACCGGCGATACCAGCGCCCGATCTTCGCCGGCGAGAAATCGCTGCAGATTCGACATCGGTCCTTCGAACGCTTCGGTGAACCACGACCCGCGCAGCGGCACGCGCTCCCATCCGCCGCCGTCGAGCGCCACCTCGAGCGAGTCGGGCGGCCCCGAAGGATAGTCGAGATTCACGCCGAGCGTCAGCACCGCGGCGCCGCCCGTCCCCTCGAACTTCATCATCGACGCGCGATGGCGCGAATCGTGTCGATGCGTGTGATCGAGCGTGAGCGAGCAGCGGATCCGATCGCCGTAGTCGACGATGATCGAGCTGCGCGTGTCGCGAAACTGCGCCAGCGAGGGATGCGCGACGGCGCGGCACATCACGCCGCGCGGCTCGCCGGCGAGAAACCGGATCGTATCGAGATAGTGGATCGAGTGGTAGAGCACTTCGAGTCGCGGCGCGCGCTCGAGAAAGGACCACTGCTCCCACGGCTGGCGATCGACGATGCGCACTTCGATGTCGGTGAGCTCGCCAAGGCGGCTGCCCGCGATCAGATCCGTGAGCGCGATGACGTTCGGGCTGAACCGCAGCTGAAAGTTCACCGCGGCGACGAGCTGCCGCTCGCGGCACAGATCGAGAATGCGCCTGGCCGCCGTGAGATCCTCGCCCATCGGCTTCTGAATCAGCACGGCCGCGCCGTGCGGCAGCCGGCACAGCACGCTCAGAATCTGATCGCCCGGCACCGCGACGTCGAAGACGGCGGCGCCCGACGCCGACGCCTCGTCGAGCGATCGGAAGACCGTCGAGAGACCGCACTCGCGCGCGGTCGCTTCCGAGGCTTCGGGCCGAATGTCGAACACGCCGGCCACGGGGAATGCGAGGCGCCGATACGACGGCAGATGCGCGGTCCGCACGATGGCGCCGGCGCCGACGACGACGATGGGACGCGGATGCGAAGGAAGGGGCCAGGCCTGACGAAGCTGGATCATCCCGCGACCACCGGTTCCTCTTCGGTGAGATGAAACACCGGCTCCATCCGCGCCCACCACTCGCCGGGACGCGCGTCGGGCGGCGGCTCCTGCAGCGATTTCATCAGCTGCTCCCACTCGGCGACGCGCGCGCTCGAGGCCTGATGGCTCGCGAAGACGCGCGCGATGTCGAGGCCGTCGGCGAGATCGACGATCATCACCGCCGTGCGCCCCAGCAGATGAATGTCCATCCGCTTGACGCCCGCGCGCCGCAGGCTCGCCACCACCTCGGGCCAGACGCGGCGATGGTGATCGCGGTACGCGGCAATGACGGCGGGATCGTCACGAAGGTTGACGGTGAGGACGTGTCGGTTCATGCGTGTGCGACCACCCTCTGGCACGATTCGCCCAGTCCGTCGATGCCGAGCGCCACGACATCGCCTGCTTTGAGATACACGGGTGACGGCTTCATCCCCAGCGCCACGCCCGAGGGCGTGCCGGTGCTGATCACGTCGCCGGGCAGCAGCGTCATGAACTGACTGATGTAGCTGATGAGCGTCGGCACGTCGAAGATCATGTTCGCGGTCGTGCTGTCCTGCCGCATCTCGCCGTTCACCGACAGCCAGACGCGCAGCGCGTGCGGATCGGGAATCTCGTCCGGCGTCGCGAGGAACGGGCCGATCGGCGCGAACGTGTCGGCGCTCTTCCCCTTCACCCACTGCCCTCCGCGCTCGAGCTGAAACGCACGCTCCGAGTAATCGTTGTGGACCATGTATCCGGCCACGAGCGCCGCCGCGTCCTCGCGCGCGACGTAGGTCGCGGGACGCGCGATCACGACGGCGAGCTCGACCTCCCAATCCAGCTTGGCGCCGCCGCGCGGGATGACGACCGCGTCGTTCGGACCGGCGAGCGACGACGTCGCCTTCGAGAAGATGACCGGCTCTCTGGGAATCTCCGCGTTGATCTCCGCCGCGTGATCACGATAGTTCAACCCGACGCAGATCATCTTGCTCGGCCGTCCGATCGGCGGGCCGAGCCGCGTGTTCGCCGCCAAGCCCGGCGCGCGCGACGCTTCGCGATCGGCCCACGCACGCAGCCGATCGAGCCCGCCGCTGCCGAAGAAGCGCTCGTCGTACTCTTCGCCGAATGCCGACGCGTCGACCAGGCGGCCGTCGCCCAGCTGCAGCCCGGGCCGTTCGCGTCCGGGATTGCCGAACCGAATGAGCTTCACGACACGAGCACGCCGCCGTCGATCGGGTACGCCTGGCCCGTGACGAACGAGGCCTCGTCGGAGCACAAATAGAGCGCGAGGTACGCGACCTCCTCGGGCGTGCCCATCCGGCCGATCGGCTGATAGGCCGACAACTGAGCCAGCACGTCCTGCTCGCGGCCCGCATAGTGGCGCGCGACGTACTGATCGACGAACGGCGTGTGGACGCGCGCCGGACAGATGCAGTTGCAGCGGATCTTCTGCTTCACGTAATCGACCGCGATCGACATCGTCATCGTGTGCACGGCGCCTTTGGTCATCGAGTACGCAAAGCGCTCGGGAATGCCGATGAGCGAGGCAATCGACGCCATGTTGAGAATCACGCCGCCGCCCTGCCTCACCATCATCGGCACCGCCGCCCGCGCGCAGAGGAAAACGCCCTTCACGTTGACGGCGTACAGCCGATCGAAATCGGCCTCGATCGTCCGCTCGATCGTGCCGACGTGCGCGATGCCGGCGTTGTTGACGAGGATGTCGACGCGTCCGCCGGCCGACGCGACCGCGTCGAAGAGCCGCGCCACGGCGCCGGCGTTCGACACGTCGCACGGATACGCGTCGGCGCGTCCGCCGGCGTCCGCGATCGCGCCGGCGGTCCGCCGCGCCGCCGCATCGTCGATGTCGACGACGGCGACGCGCGCCTGCTGACGGCCGAAGAGCGCCGCGATCGCCGCGCCGATGCCCGATCCGGCGCCGGTGACGACGGCGAGCTTGTCTGTCAGCAGGAACACCGAGGATCCCCGGCGGGTGGAATACTACGCTTTACCGGTAAAGTCAAAGGAATTTCGACAATTCTTGTGTTACCATGCGCCCGCGTGATTGACTGTTGGAGCCCATGACGCCTGCGCTTGCGCTCCTCATCGCGATGGCCGCCACTGTCACCCAGGCGCCGTTCGGCAAAACGCCCGACGGCACCGTCGTCGACATCTACACGCTGACCAACGCCCACGGGATGGAGGCGCGCATCATCACGTACGGCGCCATCGTCGTCTCGCTGAAGACGCCCGACCGCTTCGGCCACCTCGATGATGTCGTCCTCGGCTTCGACACGTTCGACGACTACCTGACGCGCTCGCGGTTCTTCGGCGCCGTCGCCGGACGTTACGCGAACCGCATCGGCAACGCGCGCTTCACGCTCGACGGCAAGACGTACGAGCTCGCGGCGAACAACGGCAGGAATGCCCTGCACGGCGGGCGGCGCGGCTTCGACAAGGTGGTGTGGAAGGGCGAGCGGATCGATCGCGGCGGCGATGTGGGCGTGGCGCTCACGTACGTGAGCGTGGACGGTGAAGAAGGATATCCGGGGCGGCTGAACGTCACCGTCACGTATACGCTCACACCGCGGGATGAACTGACCGTCGATTACGGTGCGAAGACCGACAAGGCCACGCCGATCAACCTGACGAACCACAGCTACTTCAACCTCGCCGGCGAAGGACGCGGCGACATCCTGCAGCATCTGCTGACAATCGATGCCGATCGCTACACGCCGACCGACGAGACGCAGATCCCGACAGGAGAGATCGCGCCGGTGGCGGGAACGCCGTTCGACTTTCGCAAGCCGACCGCAGTCGGCGCGCACATCGACGCCGATCACGAACAGATTCGCCTCGGCAAAGGGTACGACCACAACTTCGTCTTCTGGACCGAGAACCCTCCAACCGCGCCTCGTCACGCCGCGCGCGTCGTCGATCCCTCGAGCGGCCGCACGATGGACGTGTTGACGACGGAGCCGGGCGTTCAGCTGTATACGAGCAACAACCTCGATGGATCGGCGGTCGGCAAGAGCGGTCACCCGTACGGAAAGCGCAGTGCACTGTGCCTCGAGACGCAGCACTTTCCCGATTCGCCGAACCACGCGAA
>Ga0070699_100006166_pt1 | contig 10474 bp, 11 predicted proteins | sample KBSK1503metaG_FD_65473 | JGI IMG/M metagenome (GOLD analysis project Ga0070699, IMG submission 65473) | Corn, switchgrass and miscanthus rhizosphere microbial communities from Kellogg Biological Station, Michigan, USA - KBS K1-50-3 metaG | ecosystem: Host-associated > Plants > Roots >... | reverse complement strand
CCTCATCTAACGATCCATTGACGAAACACAGTCGAAACAGATGCTTCGCTTCGCGTTTGATTTCTCTGGTTGATTTCATCATCGTCACACTATCAGGCCGCTAACTTCTGGGCCGTCTCCTCCGCCAGACGTTGCTGATCCTCTGTTGTCAGAATTTTTCCGGTAATAGTCGCTGTGGTCTGTACCACCAACCGGCCCACTTCCCGCTTGAGCTCGGCAAGCATTTGAGCGTGATCCTGAGCGGCAGCCTCGCGTGCCTTTTCTATGATCTGTTCAGCGGTAGCGATGGCCTTCTGTGTTTCCTGCTCTCGCAGGTGAGCCGCAGCCCCGCGAGCTTCTTCAATGAGCCGGGTTGACTCAACATTGGCCTGAGCAATCACCTCTTGCCGCTCGGACTCAGTCTTCGCTAACTCAGCTTTGATTTTCTCGCTATTGGCCAGACTCTGAGCAATGAGTTCACGCCGCGCCGCCAACATTTTCAGAACAGGTGTATAGGCAAACCAGTAGAGGAGTGCACAGACAATCGAAAAACTGATCATCTGTGAAAACAGATGAGGCCAGTCCACCCCAAAAGTCCTGGCTATCTGTTCGATCTGCCCACCGCCTTCTGCAAACAAGAGAAGAGCATTCATAATCGCACCTCAGTTGCGCTCGACACTCGCATCTATTTCACAAGGAAAAGGGTGTAGAACACGATCGCCTCAGCGAAAGCGATGGCCAGAATCGACTGGACCAGCACTTTCGTGGACGCCTCGGGATTGCGACCCACTGCTTCTGCAGCCCGCATACCGATTAAGCCCACGGCAACCGCTGCTCCAAAGGCAGCCAGACCTACATGTAAACTTCCGTTCATCTCTATTGTCCTTTCTTAGCGACTCCGGCAACCAAACCCAGTCAAGCCGCCTATGTCATCATTTGATTAGTTCGCGGCCTTAGGCCCTTCTGCCTCAGTTTGGCAAATCAATAACGTGAACACCGCTGTCAACAACATGAAGACCAGCGCCTGAACCAGACCAACAAGCAACTCCAAAAAATAAAAAGGTACCGGCAACAACCACCCCAGGCCGGGGACCAAATTGGCCATCGTTTCCAACATGTTCTCGCCGGCAAACGTATTGCCGTAGAGCCGAAAAGACAGGGACACTGGTCGAAACAAAATCGAAACGACTTCCAGACAGCCGACGGCGAAGAACACTACAGTCATAACTACCTTTAGTAGTCCTGTGCTCTCACCCTTGGGTGCAAACTGCTCCTTTAAGAACCCGATTGGTCCAAGCTCCTGGAGGCCCCAGAAAATCCAACAAGCGAAGAAGATCAAGGCCATCGCCATTGTCATGTTGACATCAGCATTGGCGCCGCGGAACAGCGGCTGATCGATCTTGAATCCATGCGGCGTTACGTGCCCCCAACCGAGGGCGCCTGTTCCAGGGACTAGACCTATCCAATTGGCGCAGAGTATGAAAATGAAAACAGTTGCAAAAAACCAAAACGTCCGTTTGACCAGGTGTGGGCCAAGGAGTCCTTCAAGAAAGCCGTAAAGGCTTTCGACGAGCCACTCCAGAAAATTTTGCACACCATTTGGCACTTGCTCCATTTTTCGAGTTGCGAGCTGCACAAAAATGATTAGAGCCAGCGCAGCGATCCAGCTGACGAGCATCGAATTCGTGATGGGGAAGCCAAACACACGACCGATTTCGACGGCCTTTTGCGGCAGGCCGTTTTCCTTCGGTTCAGCATTCGTCACAGTCGCGCTGTGATTGACAGTTGCGGCCGATGTCGTTGAAGGTCTGTCCGATTGCGCGCCCATCGCGACTGTCCAGGTGGCACTCACCACGATCAATAGCACCACGAGCAGTAACGACCGTCTATTCTTCAGTTTGATCAGTTCCAGTGGCATTCGGTTTCTAGTTAATCCTCAACACCATCTCAAATCCAATTAGCACGAATAGCGTAGGCAAGAGGGCAATGACAGATAGGATCATCTCCGTACTCAGCGTGATTTGGTTGCGTTCCATCTTCATAGCTCTTGCAGTCGGAGTCGGAAACCGACCCGTTCTCACTTTCGCGCAAGAGTTCAAGCAAACGAGCGGCCAGAGTTTAGCGAGCTCTGTTATTGATTTACGGAAGTGATTTGGCGGGTCAGAGCTTTTGCATTGGTGAGATGTCGGAATGTGATCCCGACAATCAGTCGAGTCAGCACGGCATTTCCGACACGGCGATAATCGTTCTCGCAGAACTCTTTTCTAATTTGATTGTCTGTGAGATGAATCGATTGGTACGCGCAATGCTCTGTCTTGATCGCTGCTGGACTGTCAGCCGTCGAAGCCATGACACAGTATCAGATCAACACCTGCGTATATCGCGTGCCGCCACCAACAATATCGTTGAGGTTATTGGCCTGGATTCGTCATGCCATTGGTGAATTATTGCGAGACCACCGCTGGTGATACCCCTGTTTGTTGAAACAGGACCATAAAAAGATTCGGTGGTGTCCTAAATTGTAGGGGCGTCCCTCCGTGCGCGCCCCGCGTTCCATACAAGGTCGTGTGAATTCAACGAGGGGACGCGCACAGAAGGAACCCCCACAATTTAGATTTCACTTCAATCCTTCAACCAAGTAGAGTTCAGAGAATGGCCACGTCGCGGCCTAGTTTTTTGTCGCGGGCACGATAGACCTCGCCCATGCCGCCCTGGCCAATCTTGGAAATAATCGTGTGCTGACCAATGGTTAAATCGGGGGCCATGTCGGGGGTTATGTCAGGGGTTATGTCGGGGGTTGTGCCGGTGGATATGACTTTGCGCACCCGCGTCTCTTCTGACGCGACGACGGTTGATTCGATCGTCTCCTGCTGTTGCTGACGCAGCACGGCTTGAGCTTAAGTGACTTACCGGAGGCAGTTCTCTGAGCATTAGCTGTTGCCTGAACAAGCAGAAGGATCAAACCTAACGCCGGGAGAATTGGTTCGGTAATCCTTAACACCTCGAGACGCGCGCTTTTAGCCAGGCACTAGTTTTTGGGAAACGAAGTGTTTTTTATCCTCGAACCCTCGCTTCAAGTGAAAAGCAAAGTCCGCCTCCGCTCGGTGTCGCTCGCGAGTTGCCGCTATCCAGCTCTTCACTGTGGTAGCGATCGAAGACGTGCCGGCTGATACAGGAGGCGAATCCTCTGCTCTTCGCGAGGTGTTTGCTCCATCTCTATCTTTGCGCTTCACTATTTTCACCACAGAACTCATAGCCTGCTCACTTCACGGATCAAGAATTTCGTGGGTGGACCCTGCCCCGTGGGGCCTTGCGGATCCACCCGCTTAGAGCACAGGCCGCCCCTTGCCTGTCCTCAGTTGAGTTGGAAATATCTTCGACGTTTTCCTACCCACGTCAGCGAAGTCTGACGACGCTCGTGCGAATAGGACCTGGGAGTTGGCCATAGCAATACCTTGGCCAGAGTCAGGCGTGAGCCATCGATTACGGAATGTGGAGGAGTAAAGACTAGTTAATGCGATAGGACCGCGTGAAGTGTCGGAAGCATTACCGACAACTCTTAACGCGCGACCGTCAATTCCGGCACCTTCGCGGTGCCAGGTCCAAATAACTTCTAAATTCAGCAACTTCCCAGATCGATTTGTCCGGTACGTGCGTTGCCCTAGAACGCCAAGAGGAGTAGAGGGGGGCGCACTCCGGCGCTTCGAACCATGTCAATAGGGATTCCGGAAAAATTCGTTGAGCCGCTTACCGCAACAGGTGTGAAGTGCGCTTATGGAGTCAGTCGTGACTCGCATAACGCTCCAACAAATCCACTAAAGCAACTGGTTTGGATTTTCGCGTTGGTCCTATACGTGGTTTTGCCCGCGCACGGTCAGCAAACTGACGACGTGCAGAAGCAAATACAACAACTGAAGCAACAGTACGAACAGACAACTCGTGAGTTACAGGAACGCATAGCGGCCCTGGGACAGCAGTTAAAGAAGGAAGGTGAGGCCAAAGAGAACCCAGGAAGAAAAGAAGGAGTCGTGTCTGCGGTAGAGCGCGCCGCGCAAGTTGCTTCCGGACAAGGTGAGAAGGAGCAAACGCTCCAGGGGCAGGTGCCAACGGCCCCGACTTACGACTTCTTGAGGGATGCAGATACAAAGATTAAGAAGCTGGAAGAGCAAGTGAAGGCTTTTGAATTCCACGGGTATCTTCGTTCCGGTTACGGTCTCAACAGTCGCGGCGGGCAGCAGGTTGCGTTTCAAGCTCCTGGAGCTGATGCGAAATACCGACTCGGGAATGAGGCAGAAACATACGCGGAGCTCATCTTTGTCAATAACTGGGTCAACCCGGAACACGATAGGGATAAGGCTTGGATAAGGACAGAGGTTCTGGTTGAGGCCAACACGACGAACTCCGCGAATTACGCAAATTTTCCGGGAGGCAATGGCAACGACCAATTCCGCTTTCGTGAAGCCTTTGTTCAGGCCGGCAACGTATTTAAGAGCCAGCCGGATGCCAAGTTTTGGGCCGGCCAACGCTTTTACCGGCGTCAACACATTGAGATTAACGATTTCTACCTTCTCGACCTGAGCGGCTACGGCGGGGGCGTTGAGGATTTAAACGTCAAGGTCGGCAAGATGGCTGTGGCTTTTCTGGCTGGCGCGCGACCCGACGTCGTTACCGAAAATGGCAATTACGCGAAGAGCAACATTGATGTGCGGCTCTATGACGTGAAGGCACCCGGCGGAAAACTAGCCGCCTGGTTCAATTTCGCCAGGGCTAAAGGCGGAACGACACCAACTGGCACGGTCATTCCTACAAGCAATGGATACGCATTCGGGATAGCCCATCAACGCCTGGAATGGAAAGGTGGCTATAACTGGTTTTCGGTTCAATACGGAAAGGGAGCCGCCAGCAACTTCAGCACGTCGATCGATGATCCAACGCCGTTTTTCAAGGATACGAAGAGATTTCGCATCGCGGAACACATGCTGATTCAAACAAACGACAGGTTCGCAATCATGCCAGTTTTCGTCTACCAGCGCTCGCACAGCGGCAATCCGCGCGAAGGCTGGAACCAGTGGGTTTCGTTTGGCGCCAGGCCGCAGTACTTCTTTACCGATCATCTCTCGCTGGCGTTTGAGGCCGGGCTTGATCGTACTAGCAGCGGCAATGGTCAATACGGCGGCTGGTTACGCAAATTCACAATCGCCCCCCAAATCGGCGCAGGCCGGAGGTTTTTTAGCCGGCCCGTTCTGCGTCTCTTTCTAACCTATGCAAGCTGGTCGAACGGCCTACAAGGTTTCGTCGGCGGAATTCCGTTTCAAAATAGAACGAGTGGCTTTACCTACGGCGTGCAAACCGAAACATGGTGGTAGCAACCGCAATTGAGTTGAAAAAATGATGATTCGACGAAAGAATTGCTCCGATGAGCCGAGGTAAAACACATGGCGACTAGAGAGATGGTAAGTAAGCCTGAACGGGCTCAAAACACACTGGTATCATCTGCCACCGGGAGTTACATACGCCCTCTGGCCATTCTGACCACGCTGTTCTTCCTGTGGGGCTTTCTCACGAGTTTGAATGACATTCTTGTTCCACATCTGAAGTCAATCTCCGATTTCGATTACACCAAGGTCATGCTGGTCCAGTTTGCGTTCTTCTCGGCGTATTTCCTCTTTTCAGTGCCATGGTCGAAGGTCGTCAACAAGATTGGGTATCAAAAGACTATGGAAGTCGGTTTAGTAACCATGAGTCTGGGTGCCCTTCTTTTCGTGCCCGCTGCATCTATTCTGTCTTTCCCGTTGTTGTTGACTGGGCTAATGATCCTTGCTGCCGGCATTGCCGGTCTTCAGGTGGCCGCGAATCCTTATGTGCTCGTACTTGGCAAGCCCGAAACGGCATCAAGCCGGTTGAATCTGACGCAGGCTTTCAACGCACTCGGCACCACGCTGGCACCGACGCTCGGCGGAATGTTCATCCTGAGCGCGGCGCCATTGGCAGCCGAACAGTTGAGGCAGCTCTCGCCTCAAGCCTTACACGTCTATCGCATGAACCAGGCTGCCTCAGTCAAGATGCCCTACATCGTCATAAGCATCGCTTTGATATTACTGGCGGTGGCGATCGCCAGGTTCAAACTCCCGAAGATCGAACACGACGCAGTCAGTCCTGGCGAGAAGATCAAGGATTCAATCTGGAAACATCCTAACCTGCTCTTCGGCGCTCTGGGAATTTTCGCCTACGTCGGCGCCGAGGTTTCAATTGGCAGCTTCATGGTGAACTATCTCGGTCAACCCGAGATCGCTGGCTTCTCGCCGAAGATCGCCGCCGGTTATGTCTCATTCTACTGGGGAGGCGCGATGGTGGGACGCTTCATCGGCGCCGCGGTTCTTCAAAAGGTTAAGACCGGGCGTCTGCTCGCGGTTTGTGCGGTTTGTTCCACGACGCTTGTGACATTCTCAATGCTCACGAGCGGCCACCTGGCAATGTGGAGCATGATTGGCGTCGGGTTCTTCAATTCCATCATGTTCCCGAGTATCTTCGCGCTGGGTGTTGCTGAGCTGGGGCCGCTAACAGCAAGCGGTTCGGGACTCATGAACATGGCGATTGTAGGCGGAGCGATCATTCCGGTGCTCCAGGGTGCGATTGCCGATCACAACGGGATCCATCACGCGTTCCTACTGCCAGTGATTTGCTACTTGTATATCTTGTTCTACGCGGTCAGAGGATCAATGCCTAACAGCAAGCGGTACCGAAACGGCTTGAAAAACGTTGGGAGGGAGATGGGCCATGCTTTTGGCAGGTGACATTGGTGGTACAAAAACAGACTTGGCCATCTTTTCAGTTGAGGGTGGGCCGCATTCGCCACTCAGCCAAACTGAGGTGCATAGCGCCGACTACCCCAGCCTGCAGGCGCTGGTGACAGAATTTCTTCAGAAGGCAAAGACGCCCGTTGAACGAGCTTGCTTTGACGTCGCCGGACCAGTCATCGATGGACGCGTGAAGGTCACTAACTTGCCCTGGGTGATGGACGAAGCTTCGCTTGCGAAGGACCTCAACTTCAAATCCGTCCACCTGATCAACGACCTGGAAGCTGTTGCTCGAGCTATTCCCATTCTACGACCAAGTGACGTGAGGACCTTACATGTTGGGCAACCGGTCCCGAATGGCACCATCGGGATCGTTGCGCCGGGCACCGGTCTCGGCGAATCATTTCTTACCTGGGATGGATCGAAATATGTTCCTCATAGCTCCGAAGGCGGGCATTCAGATTTTGCCCCGACGGATGAGCGACAGATTGGACTTCTCCGATATATGCTTGAACGCTTCGATCACGTAGGTTTCGAGCGTGTCTGCTCGGGAATCGGGATTCCGAACATTTATGAATACCTCCGCGATATCGAACGGATACCGGAGCACCCCGAAGTCGCTCAATTGATCGCCTCTGCAAATGATCGCACCGCAGTTATGACCAATTCAGCTATGGACCCACACCGGCTGAGCCAATTGTGTACGGCCACTATAGAAACGTTTGTTTCGATTCTAGCGAGTGAGGCGGCCAATCTGGCATTGAAGGTCCTGGCAACCGGTGGCATCTACCTGGCGGGCGGCATCCCTCTGCACGTCCTGAGTGTGCTCGAGGAGCCAGGCTTCATGAAATCTTTTAAACGGAAGGGACGCTTCGCTCAGGTCATTGAGCATATCCCAGTCCACGTCATTCTCGGCCGCGCAGCGTTGCTTGGGTCTGCCGCATATGGGCTGGAGAGCTTTAAGGAGGAACTATAAAGATGGCCCATCGGGAACTACCTCTGGTCTATCTGGCCAGACACGGTGAGACGGCCTGGAGCCTAACCGGCCAACACACGGGGCTAACTGATTTACCGTTGACCAAGGCGGGCGAGCGCAATGCTCAAAGGCTTAGAGGCCGGCTGAGCGGACTCAAGTTCGACAGGGTGTTTACCAGCCCATTGCGTCGCGCTATGCGGACCTGTGAACTGGCTGGTTTCGGATCTGTTGCTGAAATCGATCCCGATCTGGTCGAGTGGGACTACGGTGAATACGAAGGCCGCCGCAGTGTTGAGATCCATGCGGAGCGTCCTGACTGGCAACTCTTTCGCGATGGCGCCCCGGGTGGCGAATCACCGCAGCAGATCGCCGAGCGAGCCGATTGCGTTGTGGATCGCGTGCGCGCAGTTTCAGGGAACGTTCTGATTTTTTCCAGTGGACATTTTCTTCGAATGTTGGCCGGCAGCTGGGTTGGGATCGAACCATATGACTCCAGGGCTCTGATGCTGAGTACGGCGAGCCTGAGCGTGCTTGGGTATGAACACAGTCTTGAGCAACCGGCAATCCAACTGTGGAACGAAACTCAATACTTGCTCCCATCGAATGTGCAGGATGAGGATGCACAAAACTTGCAATTAACCGAGGTGACAAGATGAAAGCAACACAAATACTTCATAACCTGGGCCAGAGTCTCTGGCTCGACAATATCACACGCGATCTGCTGGACAGCGGTACGCTCAAACAATACATCAACGATCTATCGGTCACGGGGCTCACCTCGAATCCGACGATCTTCGACCACGCTATTAAGAACAGCGCTGCGTATGACTCGGCGATCTCTAGAAAGTTAACGAAGCGCGAATCGACCGAGGATATCTTCTTCGAACTGGCACTGGAGGACCTCACCCGGGCGGCTGACCTCTTTCGACCCATTTACGAAGAGACGAATGGCGTGGACGGATGGGTGTCGTTGGAAGTGTCCCCCACTTTGGCACATGACACGGCCAGTACTCTTGCCGCAGCGAGGGATCTGTTTGCGCGCGCGGCATGTCCCAATCTGTTAATCAAAATTCCAGGGACGAAGGAAGGCCTTCCGGCGATCGAGGAAGCAATCTTTGCCGGGATACCGGTCAATGTCACGCTCCTGTTCTCCCGTGAACAATACCTGGCGGCGGCCGAAGCGTTCCTACGAGGCATCGAGCGTCGTATTGATGCCGATCTCAACCCCAATGTCGGGTCCGTAGCATCGGTTTTCGTCAGCCGATGGGACGCTGCTGTCGTGAACAAGACGCCTGATGAACTGCACAACCAACTTGGCATCGCCATCGCGAAGCGTACTTACAAAGCAGCGCGCGCTCTTCTAAGCTCGCCGCGCTGGACACGCGTTTACAACCTCGGAGCTCGTCCGCAGCGACTTTTATGGGCCAGCACAGGAACTAAGGATCCGAAGGCCTCAGACATCCTTTATATAAAGAGTCTCGCCGCACCTTTCACTGTGAACACCATGCCTGAAGGGACATTGAAAGCTCTAGCCACCCACACCGATTTGGGTGAGTTACTGCCGGCAGACGGTGGCAACTGTGAAGAAGTGATAGCGCAGTTCACCAAAGCAGGCATCGACGTCGACGCCCTTGCCGTACAGCTCCAGGATGAAGGAGCTGAGTCGTTCGTGAAGTCCTGGAACGATCTGATGGCAGTGATCTCATCCAAGAACGCAGCACTAACTGCCTCCAGTAAGGCATAAGAGTCAACAACTGAAGATAAAAGGAAGACGAGCATGACATCACCAATCGAACAACCGGCGGGCAAACAATCGTGGAACGCGCTCGAGTCGCACTGCCAAAAAGTGTCGAAGATACATCTGCGAGATCTCTTCAAGGAAGATCCAAAACGTGGCGAACGAATGACGGTCGAAGCAGTGGGCCTTTACCTGGACTACTCCAAGAATCGCATTACTGACGAAACGCTGAAGCTTCTCCTTCTGGTCGCAGACGAAGCAGGACTGCAATCTCGAATCGACGCGATGTTTCGTGGGGAGAAGATCAACCTCACGGAAAATCGAGCGGTGTTGCATACGGCATTGCGCGCTCCGAGAGACGCATCCATCGTCGTAGACGGAGAAAATGTAGTGCCGAAAATCCATGCTGTGCTGGACCGGATGGCCGAGTTCTCAAACCGAGTGCGAAGCGGTGCGTGGAAGGGGCATACGGGAAAACGCATTCGCAACGTCGTCAACATCGGAATCGGAGGATCCGATCTCGGGCCTGTTATGGCCTACGAGGCGTTCAGAGCCTATAGCGAGCGGACCATGACATTCCGGTTCGTTTCCAACATCGATGGCACCGACTTCGCTGAGGCGGTACGCGATCTCGACCCAGCAGAAACGCTCTTCATCGTCTCATCCAAAACTTTCACAACGCTCGAGACGATGACGAACGCCCACACGGCTCGCACTTGGTCCCTGGCGGGACTGGGAGGCGACGAAACATCGGTCGCGAAACATTTTGTTGCTGTTTCGACGAACGCGACGGAAGTGTCGAAGTTCGGCATCGATACTGCCAATATGTTCGAGTTCTGGGATTGGGTCGGCGGTCGTTACTCAATGGATTCGGCGATCGGACTTTCGACTATGATCGCCATTGGCCCGGATCACTTCCGCGCCATGCTGAACGGCTTTCATCAGATGGATGAGCATTTCCGCACGACTCCCTTTGAGCGCAAC
>Ga0070699_100006165_pt1 | contig 10475 bp, 13 predicted proteins | sample KBSK1503metaG_FD_65473 | JGI IMG/M metagenome (GOLD analysis project Ga0070699, IMG submission 65473) | Corn, switchgrass and miscanthus rhizosphere microbial communities from Kellogg Biological Station, Michigan, USA - KBS K1-50-3 metaG | ecosystem: Host-associated > Plants > Roots >... | reverse complement strand
GGCCGTGACATCGCGAACCTTGCCGCGATGTCACCGGCGGTGCGTTCCTCGTGCAGGACCAGGGTCAAGATCTGCCGTCGCGTACCGTCCGCGAGTGCCCGCAGCATATCGTCCATGATAAAACTGTAAGATACTTCTTACGAAAGAGTCAACTTACGAACGCGCCGGTCGGCACCGGGTGAGGTTTTCGTGGGTACAGAAACGAGCCAGTCGAGCTGACGGCCGGCGATGCGTCGCAGTAGAATCGGTGATGGCATCTATGCGGCCCTGAGCTCGCAAAAAGGAGCACCGATATTGGGAGAACACCATGATCGATAAAGAGGATTGGGTCGACATCGGCGGCGCCGAGGAGCTCGCGAGGACTCCGTTGAAGAGTTGCAAGGTGCGAACCATCGCGATTGCGATCTCGTTCAAGGAGGGGCAGTTCGGCGCGGTGTCGAATGTCTGCATTCTCAGACATGGGGTGCTCCTTGTCTTCGGCGCCCCTTGCTAGCTTCGCTTGCTGGCGGGGCCGGAGCACGGCCGGACCATCCCATTAGCGGACCTTGTCGTTGCGCCCGACCTTGAAACTTAAGTTGACCAGCGACAGCGACGAGCGGCGTTAGATCGGCCAAGTCGCCGCAATCAGTTTCCTGAATTTCTCTCAATACTGAATGCAATGGATAGCGATTTTCATTTAGCCGTTCGTCCACACCTTAGTGCAATGCCCACTCTGGGTTTTCAGTCGAATGGACGCGGTCGCGTCCGAAGGAGTAGATCCAATGTTACGCAAGACCATGATCGTTTTGGCGACGGCTGCCGCTCTCACCGGGGGACTGACCGCTGATGATCGCGCGCGGCGGGGGAGGCGGGGGTGGACACGGTGGTGGGGGTGGACACGGCGGGGGTTTCGGGGTGGCGCTCATATGGGCGGCGGGTTCGGTGGCGGCCACATGGGCGGCGGGTTCGGCGGCGGCCACATGGGTGGCGCTCACATGGGCGGGTTCGGCGGCGCTCGCATGGGCGGGTTCGGCGGCAGCGCTCACATGGGCGGGTTCGGCGGCGGCGCCCGCATGGGCGGCGGGTTCGGCGGAGGCCATTTCGCCGGTCGTGGCCCGGCTCTCGGTCGCCGCCTTGCGGGTCAGCATGCCGAGGTGCGCGGCCACTTCGGCCGCGATCACTTTCATCGCGGCCGACGCTTCGGGTTTGGTGGCGGCTATAACGACTGGTGCTACGAGTACCCCTATTACACACCGAACTGCTATCTGTATGGGTACTGATGTCCCTCGGCGTCCCGCTTCACGATGCGCTGCATGAGAAACAAGCCCCCCGCATAGTCTTTGCGGGGCCTGTTCCTTAGAAGTGCCCGCCACGCTGATCGAGCCCGAATGTGAGATCGACCGCTTTCTATTGCGGATTAGTGGGGCAATCCTGATTGAGAAGCCCCGTAGGCAGAGGATTGAAGCCTGGTTGGGCGCATGGTGAGAGCGTCAGCCATGCGGCTTTTTTTCGGCTGCCGCTGGTGCACGAATTGCTTGTGCAGCCGCTCCAACTCATCCGGCATCACGATCCTGCCTTCAAAGGATGCGGGGCTCTTAGGGGCGCCGAGACTTCGATCCGCCGCGGCCTCCCGCGGCCGTGTGGGAGGGGGCGTTGCATCGCCCGCTACGGGCGGCAATCTTGCTACTAACTGCCCGTCGGCTTGATCTCCTACGGCCTGATCTGGCAAGGCGGCTGGCTACGTCGATCGGACGCCGGCCGCCTGCCGACCTCAGCAGACACTGCACGGCAAAATTCGAGAAGAGCCATACAACGCCGCTCGGATGCGCGTGCGGCGGATGCGACCCCCTAGGGGGAATTTCGGTTTCTGAAAATTACCCTGCCGGACGTCAGCAGCGCTTTGGCCGGTTGTGCTTGGACATTATCTGACCGATATCGTCGAATTCGGGTTATGATGGGATTATTAAAATGCCCGATCCGAAAGACGACCCGAAAAGCTTCGAGTGGCGTCCGTACATCTTCGCCCCCGACCAATGGCATTGCCGCATTTGCGGTGACCGCTTCCTGTACTCGGAGATGGTACGCAAACACATTGCCAACGAGCACAACGAGACCATGCCGCCGAGCATGTACGAGTACTTCCACGGCGCAGTTTGGCAGCGAAAAAAACTCCCATAATCTTGCCCTCAACGGCGCCCGGACCAGCGTGAGTAGCACACTCCCACCTCAGCCCGCTAGGAGGCAGCCTGGTCTGGCCCAACCACATGTGCGCTATCATCTCTATCTCAGCAATGTTTCGGTGCCGCTCTTGGGCACTGGCCTGGTCCAGACGCCTGAGATCAGCGGGTTGCGCTCCATCCCCAACTTCATTTTTTTTCTGCTGTGTTTCTACTTTGGCTTTATCAAGAAGCCGAAGGAGACAAGCAAGTGACGGCTTTCTTTCTCTCTTAAGACTCTCCCCGGCACAAAGCGAGACTGCCACAGCGAGTAAAAGAAAGCCCCTGGGACGAGCCGGGGGCTTTCAGTGCAAAGGAGAAAGCACCTAGAGGGAATCTAGGTGCTCCGATGTTATCCCAGGGCACAAATCGCGCAAGGCGCGGAGCGCGATTTATGCCGCAGGTCGCCTAATTCACTGCTTCGACCGCATATCGGCGGATGGTCTTGATCGCCTTGTCACGTTGTGGCGCAAGGTCCGTCCAAGCTTTCGATTTGTAATATGCCTCCGCCTGGGCGAGGCTATCCCATTCGTTAATGACCACACGCTTGGGAGGCGCCACCCCCTCTAGTGCAACAACCTTTCCGCCACCAGTGTTGAACGATCGGCCACCGGCAGCCTTGAGCGCAGCCTGGGCGAGCTGCGTGAACGCCGCTTGGGCCGCAGGATCGAGCGTTTCGAGCTCGCTGACGGTGTAAGCTTTCGGCTTGGCTTGAGCGTGTAGGCCTTGAATAGCCGCGCCTCCGAGAGCGGCTCCTGCAATCATTGACAATACGACCGTGTACCGAGTTTTCATGATACCCTCCCACTAACCCGCCGAACACCAGCGTCCGGGGGGCTTGAAATCATGCTTCGCTCTGCGCGAGACGTGCAATCAAAAATAGCGAGACACAAAGACACAGGGCTAATAGCCTTTAGTTATGGACACACCGGCCGTGAAGCGCGATGCCGAGGAAAATTGGGGGTAGAAAAAGGCCGACATGACCACGACTAGGACTCACTTCACCTTCCGCGTCGATACCTGGACCCCTGACGGCGAAAGCATCGTGGAGCACGTCGCCACTCTTCTATCTTTCCGACAAGATTGGCGTGGCTCTGAAGACCAAGCGCTGCAGCCGGTTCGCCAGCAGGCGCAGCTCTGTGTTCGAGCCGGTCTCGTTGAGCCTGTCGATGATGTCCTGGATAACCCCGCAATAAGGCCAGGCCGCCACCATCAATTGGTCTGCTGTGTCATTTGGTTTTGAATTTCAGGAACCCTGCTCCGCCTTGACCTCGTGGTGTGCTCGCAAACGCGACCCCAAGACGCACAACCAGGAACTTGTCCTCGGGCATGTGACCTTCGTTCTTCAGCAGCTTTTCCAAATCAGCAGCTTTTTGAAGGCATCGATGCGCGGGAATGAGCGGGAAGGTCCGTTCATTACTTGATTTTGCTGAGCAGCTTCAGATAGATAAGTAAACCCTCAAAGCAGGCTGCGGCGCCGTCAACGACGTCGCGCGAAAATCATTGCTCTGGAGGAAGTTTGCGAACCATTATCCCGGGAAGTTGTGCCTTGTTTGTGAGTTGAGGGATGAAGGTCATTATTGTCGGCGGCGGCATCGGCGGCCTGACCACCGCGCTCATGCTTCATGCCCGCGGCATCGACTGCGAGATTTACGAGCAGTCGGACGCCATTCGCGAGCTTGGCGTCGGCATCAACACGCTGCCCCATGCCATTAAGGAACTGGCGGAGCTGGGACTGCTCGATCGCCTCGACGCGGTGGGCATCCGAACCTACGAGCTGATCTACACAAACCGTTTTGGGCAGGAGATCTGGCGCGAGCTGCGCGGAACCGACGCCGGCTATGAGGTGCCGCAGTTCTCCATCCATCGCGGCCGGCTGCAAGCCGTCATCTACCAGGCGGTGCGCGCTCGCCTCGGCGAGTCGCGCATCCATACCGGCCATCGTCTGGGATCCTTTCGCGAGGACGAGGCTGGCGTGAGCGCCTATTTCTTCGACCGCAACGGCTCGCATCGAGCGACCCCGCGCGGCGACGTGCTGGTCGCCGCCGACGGTATTCATTCGACGGTGCGCGAGACGCTCTATCCGAACGAAGGTCCCGCGCGCTGGAACGGAGCCATGCTTTGGCGCGGCGCCGTCGACTGGCCGGCGTTCCTCACCGGCCGCTCGATGGTGATTGCCGGCGGCATGGCGGCCAAGCTCGTCGTTTATCCGATCGGGGAGGGAACGCGGCCCGATCGGCGCCTCACCAACTGGGCGGTGGTCGCGCGCATCGGCGACGGCTCGACTCCGCCACCCAACAAGGAAGACTGGTCGCACAAGGGACGCTTCGAGGAGTTGATGCCGCACGTCCAGCGCTTCCGCATCCCCTATGTCAACGCGCAGGCACTGATCGAGGTGACGCCAGAATTTTGGGAATACCCAATGTGCGACCGCGACCCGCTGCCGCGCTGGTCGCACGGGCGCGTCACGTTGCTGGGCGACGCCGCCCATCCGATGTACCCGGTCGGCTCGAACGGCGCGTCGCAGGCAATCCTCGATGCCCGCTGCCTCGCCGATCGCCTGCGCAGCGCCGAGCATGTGGTCCATGCGCTTTGGATGTACGAACAGGAGCGCCTGCCGATGACGGCGCAGATCGTGCGGATGAATCGCAAAGGTGGCCCCGAGGGCGTAATCGACGCGGTGGAAGAACGCGCGCCCGACGGTTTCACCCGCATCGACGACGTGCTGTCGTTCGAGGAGCGTCAGGCCATCGTGCGCGGCTACGCCTCTACCGCGGGTTTCGCGCGCGAACAGGTCAACAAGGCTGCGTAGGGCCGCGAGCTCGGCTACCCTCTCTATTGCCCCGGCGGCGGCAGGAATACCACCTCGTGCCTGGCCGCGAGCGCGACCACCTCCTCGGGCTTCTGCTCCTTCATGCTGTGGATGGCCCAGAACAGGTCATAGAGCGCGCGCGTGGGCGCCACCCAGAAGAAACACTTCACCGTCTGGTCCGACTTGTTGAAGATGCCGTGGGAGATGCCCATCGGCAGCCGGATCAGGTCGCCGGGGCCCGCCACGAAATCTTTGCCGTCGATCAGAAGGTCGAAGCGACCCTCGAACATGTAGATGAATTCCTCCTGGGTCGGATGGATGTGCGGCGGCACGAACGTGCCGGGGGGGAACGTCGCGTGCCAGGCAAACGAATGTTCGGAAACCTGCTTGGGCACGTAGGTCTGGCCGAGAATCTGCCAGACGATGCCATCAATACCGGTATTGGCCTTGGTGATGCCTGCGGTGAGCGGTTGCATGGCGCACGAACTCCCCGTGATGCTTCGATTGGATCATTCAACCACGAATAAGCCGCGGTTCGTAGCCCGAATGGGCGCCAGCGAAAATCAGGGGCCCCGCATATCGCCACAGCGCGGCGAAGACGCGCGTAAACGCGCTTATGGCTCATGCCGCTACCGCGTAGATCCCCGCTTGCGCGGGAATGAACGGAGTTTTTGCCGTGCGCTCGGCAGTGTCCTAGACTGCCAGCGGTGATCTCAGCCGTCCTAAGATGGAGTCACAGGAGGTGGCCATGAAGCGACTGGTCCTGCTCGCCGCCGCGGCGATGAGCCTGGGAGCCACGTGTGCGCAGGCACAGGAAAAGCTCAAGATCGGCATCATCGCCACGCTGTCCGGGCCGCCGGCCGTGCTCGGCCAGCAGCTTCGCAACGGATTCAATCTCGCCGTGAAGAGTCTCGACGGCAAGCTCGGCGGCCGCGAGGTCGAGGTGATCGTCGCCGACGATGAGCTCAAACCAGACCTCGCGGTGACCAAGGTCAAAGCCTTGGTCGAGCGCGACAAGGTCGAGTTCGTCGTCGGTCCGATTTTTTCCAACGTGCTGGCGGCGATCATGAAGCCCGTGACCGATGGCGGCGCGATCTTGATCAGCCCCAATGCGGGCACTTCGAATTTCGCCGGCAAAGAATGCAATCCGAATTTCTTCGTCACCTCCTATCAGAACGATCAGGTATTCGCCGTCTCGGGCAAACACGCCCAGGACAGCGGGATCAAGAGAGTGTTTTTGATGGCGCCCAACTATCAGGCGGGCAAGGATGCGCTCGCCGGTTTCAAGGCCTTTTTCAAGGGCGAGATCGTCGATGAAGTCTACGTGCCGCTGAACCAGCTCGATTTCTCGGCAGAGCTCGCCAAGATCGCGGCCGCCAAGCCCGACGCCATCTACGTGTTCCTGCCTGGCGGCATGGGGGTGAATTTCGTCAAGCAGTTCCGACAGGCGGGCCTCGCCGCAACGACCTCGTTCCTTTCCGCTTTCACAGTCGATGAATCGACGCTGCCAGCGCAGCAGGACGCCGCGCTCGGGTTTTTCGGCGGCGCCAACTGGGCGCCCGATCTCGACAATCCGCAGAACAAGGCATTTGTCGCGGCCTATGAGAAGGAGTTCGGCGCGGTGCCCGCGACCTACGCGTTCCAATCCTACGACGCCGCGCTCTTGATCGACAGCGCGGTGCGTCAGGTCAAAGGCAATCTCGCCGACCGTGAGGCGCTGCGCGCCGCCATAATGAAAGCGGATTTCAGATCGCTGCGCGGCAACTTCAAGTTCAACACCAACCACTATCCGATTCAGGACTTCTATTTGGTCAAAGTCGCCAAGCGCGCCGACAGCAAGTTCGAGACCCAAATCGTCAAGAAGGTGTTCGAGAACTACGCTGATCCGCACGCCAAGGATTGCGCGATGAAGTGAGGTCTGGCGACTTAGGACAAGGTCGCGCTGCGGATTCGGTCTGCTCCCTCTCCCCTTGGGGGAGAAAGAGCGCACCGAGACTGCGGCTCCCTCCGGATCACTCTTTAATGTCCACCTCTCTTCTCGTTGTTCAGATCCTCAACGGGCTGCAGCTCGGGGTCCTTTTATTTCTGATCGCGGCAGGCCTGACGTTGGTGTTCGGGGTGATGGATTTCATCAACCTGGCACACGGCGTGCAGTACATGTTGGGCGCTTATCTCGCGGTCGCCTTCTACGCGCTCACCGGCAGTTTTCTCGCCGCGCTCATACTGGCGCTCGCCGCCACGCTCGCGTTCGGGCTTCTGCTGGAATTTGCCGTGTTTCGGCATCTCTATGATCGGGATCACCTCGATCACGTCATTGCGACCTTCGGCATCATTCTGTTCCTCAATCACGGGGTGAAGCTCGTGTGGGGCGCGGCGCCGCTCAGCTTGCCGATCCCCGAGCTGTTCTCCGGTTCAGTCAAGCTCGCCGACGGATTGCTCTATCCGGTGTGGCGGCTTGTGGTGATCGGCTCCGGGCTCGTCGTCGCCGTGCTACTTTACGTGCTGGTGGCCCATACCCGGATCGGGATGCTGGTGCGCGCCGGCGCGACCAATGCAGCGATGGTCTCCGCGCTCGGCGTGAATATTCGGCGCCAGTTTATGATCGTGTTCGGCTTCGGCGCCATGCTCGCGGGCTTTGCCGGCATCATGATCGCGCCGATCCTGTCGGTGGAGCCTGGAATGGGTGACACCGTGCTCATTCTCGCCTTCGTGGTTATTGTCATCGGCGGCATCGGCTCGATCCGCGGCGCCTTCTTGGCCGCGCTGCTCATCGGCCTTGTCGATACGCTCGGGCGCTCGTTCTCGGTCGACATCCTGCGCCTCGTCATGGCGCCATCGCCGGCTCGCACCGTGGGCCCGGCGATCGCCTCGATGCTCATCTACCTTTTGATGGCGGTCGTGCTCTATATCCGGCCGACAGGGCTGTTCCCGGCGAAGGGGCGTTGACATGTCGGCTTCGCTCGCGGCGTCCCTCCCCCGCCCGCGTGGCGGTCTGCTAGCGGGAACGCTGCCGGCAGGCATATTTCTAGTGCTCGCCCTCGTTCCCATCGTGGCATTGTTCACCGGCGGCAGTTATCTCGTCAGCCTGGGATCGCGGGTGATGATCTTCGCCATCGCCGCGGTCGCGCTGGATCTCCTCATCGGCTATAGCGCACTGACCTCGTTCGGCCACGCGGCCTTCATCGGTCTCGGCGCCTATGCCGTTGGCATTCTCTCGGCCTACGGGATTAGCGATGCGCTCGTCTCGCTGCCCGCCGCACTCGCTGTCTCCGCAGCATACGCGTTCTTGACCGGCGTGGTTTGCCTGCGCACCAAAGGCGTCTACTTCATCATGATCACGCTCGCCTTCGGGCAAATGGCGCTCTTCACGGCAAGCTCGCTGGCGCCCTTCGGCGGCGACGTAGCCTCAATGACGTTACCGAGGCCGCCCGTGAGTTTATCGTCAGGCGATGAGGTCCCCCACATCTTTACACGAAAGTCGCGTCTACAGCCCGGAGAATTTTTGATCACCAGTGCAAACAGACTTTTGCGACAATATCCCCCTCAAAGCGGACATCGCGAGTTGCCCCGGCGGAGGGCGCGATTCGATTTTTGATGGTGCACGTTCCACCCAAGAAGCATCATTTGCGGTCGGCGAGAATGCGCCGAACGGTTGCGACCAAGTCGATCGAATTCGATCGGCTTGGTGTCGAACTCATTGCACCCCGCCGCGAGCGGGCTAGGGAACCCGGGACCACCAAACGGGGATGTCCTCGTTAGGTTTTTGCTGTGACCGGGCGCCAATAGAATTGGTGAAGGTGCAAAAAGCCACTGTGAATTGCGGTCAATGAGGTTCCTAGACCTTCCGTTATATGAACAAACAAACCATGCAGTGGTATTGTAGCGGCGGCGTCTCCCTCAAATGAACCCCCAAGGTTGTAGAGGGACGCTTGGGGCCGGGCAGTTAACCTCCCCCCGGCCCCTTCTCGCCTTGCGCATTGTCGCGGCGGCCCCGATGCTTGAAATTGCAATCGCTCTAATCGTTGGCTTCGCACTCGGATACGGTGTTCGCGAGTGGGTTTCCCGCCGACGGCGCCAAGCGGAGAGACAGCGACGTGCCCATGGCGGCGAGTACCCTTATTGAACCTCATTCAGCCGCCTCGTCGTTGAGCAAGAAATCTGATCCCCTTCGCGGCCGAGGTGTCCGTCGCCTAGGCCTCCCCGCGGTGCCGCGAGGGTTTAGAACGCGCGACGCACGGCCGTTCATGAACACATCAACATCCCGGGATACTCGAGCGACGGCGAGCAGTCGCCGAGTAACCATGCGCCACAACGTAATGGTCGGCGGAATACTCGCTTTGCGCCTGCCAGGCCCGCTGCAATGCTCGATGCGAGCATAACCGCGCCGCCCCCGGCGTCCGCCGGCTGAAACGCCCCCGGCACATGAAAGCGCATCATATCTCGTGCGTTGAAATCATTGGCGTTTTAGCCATATCTCCCGTCGGGTAGCTCTGAGGGTAACGAAACCCATGCCGCACTCCATTTTTGCGAGTCATTCGCAACAAGGGAAAGAACTTTGCCGCGCACTCAGGGTAGGGACCGGCCAGGTCCTTGGGGCCTGTTGAGGAGGGCCGTGACGGTACATCGCGATACGAACGATACAAAATCGATTGCAAGCGACATCGGGACGATACGGAAGGGACGTATGGTCGCCGTTGAACTCGTAAGGGCAGGAGAATTCAGATGCGCCAGATTAAATTATTCGCCATGGCCGCTTTGATCCTCGCGGGCGTCGGAGGATGGGTGGCCTCGACCCCTAAGGCGAGCGTTGCCGCTCCGATAGGTGTCCGGGTCGATCCGATGCAAATGATGATGAACGCAAAGGATTTGCCCACTGAACGGTGGTACGACTTTTCCTCGGTGTTCAATTGAACGGTCCTGGTCGTGCTACTGCGATTCAATCAACGGAGAGATGCCATGTCTTACGTGCAACTGCTGCCCGATCTGCGCATGAACGATGGGCTCAACGGACTGCTGCTTGATGCGCGGCTTATGTCGGCGGTCCCGGCTATGTTGGAAGCTCTCAAACACGCAGATCGTGATATTTCGATGTATCACTCGGCGATGAAGGACCACGATCTTCTGAGCGGCGCGCTGCGTCACATTCGACGCGCGCTCGCCCAGGCGGGGGTTGAGACATGACTTCGCAAATGAACCTCTATGAAGACTGTGTCCGGTTTATGCGCACAGGCGGGTGAAAGCGTCGGTTGACGACAACAGGCCGCGGAGGGCGGCGCAAAGTTGAATTTGGACCCGGCGAAGCTCTTGGCAGAAGCCCCCGGCACGGCAACGGTCCGACAGGCCATTTTCCGCACGGGATTGCCTCCATTTGTCCGAAAGCATTCCTCCTGGCGGCCGCGGAGCGATTGACGCGGCATGATCCTCGGTGTTCACTAGTAGGAGCACTTGCGGTTTTCGAGGCGGCCGCT
>Ga0070699_100006164_pt1 | contig 10475 bp, 10 predicted proteins | sample KBSK1503metaG_FD_65473 | JGI IMG/M metagenome (GOLD analysis project Ga0070699, IMG submission 65473) | Corn, switchgrass and miscanthus rhizosphere microbial communities from Kellogg Biological Station, Michigan, USA - KBS K1-50-3 metaG | ecosystem: Host-associated > Plants > Roots >... | reverse complement strand
CCAGCAGCTCCCGGTCCAGCCGCGATTTCCCTTGCATGTGAAGATCATCTCAGGAAATCGAACACAACGCCGGCAGAACCGCCGGACCGGGAAGTCACGCGTTATTCAGACCCGTCCTAGGCGCCGCCGGCATCCCCCCGCAGCGCCCTAGACAGGGTGAATGTCGGGGCCGACCGGATAGGTTCGCCCGCCGGGGGTGACCCAGGTGAAAAAGCCTGGCCGATCTTGCTCTAGCTTCCACCGCGGGTGCTGCTTCAGCTGATGATCTCGGCGGCACCCGCCGCCGAGATTGCACCCGCACGTCCTGCCGTGCTGGTCGTAAGGGCGGGTGTGATCCAGATCGGCGCGCCAGGCGGGCTGGCGGCAGACCGGGCTGCGGCAGGTCACATCGCGGGCGATGACGTACTCGCGCAGCCGCGGCGGCGGCCGGTAGCCCGGCGACTCGTCGAGGTGGGTGCATCCTCCGGCCGCCTGGTCGGCTGTCGCCCGGGCCAGCGCCCGGGCCAGCGCCCGGGCAGCGGCGCGCAGCGCGGCGGCGGCGACCGGTGACAGCGGCAGGCCCGGCCCGGCGGGCGGCCCGGGTCCGGCCGGTGTCCCGGGTCCGGGCGGTGTCCCGGGTCCGGGCGGTGTCCCGGGTCTGGGCGGTCCCGGCCCGGCGCGGGGCGCGCGTGCCTGCCGCTGGGCGGTGAGGGTGTCCTGGGTGATAGTAACCGTCACCCGGCCGACCAGCCCGGTCCCTGCTGCCGGGCCGTCCCGTGCCGGGCCGGGGCCGGGGTAACCGGCGCGGGCGCGGCCGGCGCGGGGTGGGCGGATGCGGGCGACCGCGATGGCCTGCCCGGCGGCGTTGGTGACGATCACCCGCCATTGCGCGGCGGGATCGGCCTGGGCGGCCTGGGCCAGCAGGCGGGCCTGGGTGCCGGTGATCGGGCCGATCCGGCCGAGCGTCCCGGGCCGGTCGGTCAGCCCGGCCAGGGTGGTCCAGGGCAGCAGCGCGTCCAGCAGCCCGGGCTTTGGCCGCCCGTCGGCCGGGCGGGCTGGGCGGGCCAGCCCGGGCGTGATCGGGCCCAGCGACGGCCAGGCCGGCACCGGCCTGGTCCCGTAGAGGTCGTCGTCCTCCTCGGCCGGATCCCAGGGCCCCTCCTGCGGGCCCGGGCTGCCGTCGAGGCCGTCGTCCGGCGGCGCGTCCTGGTCGCGCGGGGCGGGCAGGTCATCCCACGGCCCGGCGCCCTGGTCCTGGCCGGGGCCGGGGTCGGCGGGGCCGTGGATGCTGCCCTCGTCGGCCGGGCCCGAGTGGCGGCCGGAGTCGTCTCGGCTGGCGCTCTGGTCGTCGGCGTCCTCACGCCCGGGTCCGCTGTCTGCGGCGAAACGGCCGCCAGGGTCCCCGCCGGCGACGCCATCCTCAGCGGGGGCGGCATCGTCAGGCTCCGGGTCGCCGTCGGCGACGGAAGCGCCGGGGTAACCGCCGGCGACGTCGTCGTCAGCAGCCGTGGGACTCTCGCCGCCAGACCTCGGGCCCGGATCCTCGTCGCCGGGTGGAGGCTGGTCGGGCGGGGCGTCTGTGGCGGGCGGGATGGGGGGCAGGGTGCCAAGGATCAGGCCGATCATGACCTGGGCGCGGTGGAAGCCGAGGCTGCCGGACATCCCGGCGGCCTTGCACGCCCGGGCCAGCGCGGTCAGCCGGGTGAGCGCGGCGGCGGCGTGGATCTGCGGCAGCTTACTGCCGATTATGGTCGCGGTGTGGTCGTCGTCTGGGTGCAGCCGCACGTCGGCCTGCCGTTCGGCGTGCTCGCGGCGCTTCTCGGCGCCGTCGGGATCGGCGTTGATCACGGCCCGAGTCAGCTGGTCCCGCAGTTCGGTCCGGACCAGCCCGCCGGCCGCCGGGAGGATCTTCTTCTCGACGGCTCGGGCCTGGTCCTCGGTCAGCACGCTAGTGGTCTCGGCGATCAGCTTGGCGCGGTCCAGGTCGATGGCACCGCGGGCCAGGGCCTGGCCCGTGGCTGGCAGGCGCCAGGTCAGCGTGACGGCTAGGTCGGCCAGATCCTCGGCCTGGTAGTGGGTCAGCCTGAGCGCGAACTCGATCTGTCCCAGCGCGTCGCGGCTAACCCGGGCCGGCCGCCCGTCGACCCGCAGGCCGATCCTGTGATCGGCGGCCGCGGTCTGGGCGCACAGCCGTGCCACCGCCGACAGCTGAGTCGCCGCCATGCGTGCCTGCTGCTGGCGGGTGGCGAGGGTGACCCCGATCAGCCCGTACTCAGATAGCCGGTCGATCCCTGCGGCGGCGACCTCGAGCCACCCCGCCTGCGCCGCGCCGGGCGGCATGTGCTCGACCGCCTGCGCTGCGATCTGGGCGGGGTCTGCGGGCTGCAGCCGCCCCTCGGCCTCGGCGGCCTGCCACTCGGCGAACTCGGCGTCCTGATCGTCGGCATCGCTACGCAGAGCGCCCGAGGCGGCCAGCCCCTCTACCAGCGCGGCGTAGTCCAGCCCCGCGGGCAGCCCGTCCGCGCCCGCAGGCCATGGCTGCGGGCCAGGACGCTCGCATAGGGGCACCGGGCCGGTGTCCGCGCTGCCCTCCACCCACGCCCACTCTGGACCACCCCGGACTTCCCGGGCCTGGTCGACCGCCGCCTCCGGGCCGACGGCTCCGGCGAGCAGCCGTGCTGGGTCAGAGCCGGGGTCGGCGTGGTCGGCCTCATTTGCGTCCGGGCTCGGGGTGCGGCCGGGCGTCTGGTCCTCGTCCGGGCCGGGCTGGGGGATGGGGGCGGGCATGGGATTCACCTCCTTCACAGGAGGGCGGTGATGCTTGACCTGTAACCACAGTATCGGTAAGTGCCGACAAAATTACCGACCCTGCCGCACATCACGGCAAGAAACTCGAAATAATTTTCAAGATCCGTGGGCGAGGCGCTGGGCGGCACGGCGGGGTGACGGGCAGGTCCGTGGGCGAGGCGCTGGGCGGCACGGCGGGGTGACGGGCAGGTCCGTGGGCGAGGCGCTCGGCGGCATGGCGAGGTCACGGACAGGTCCGTGGCCGGGGGTGACCGGCAGATCCGTGCGCGGGGGTGACGGGGAGATCCGTGAGTGAGGTGATGGGCAGCATGGCGTTGGTCGAGCCCATCACCGAAGCGGTGGGTAGGTACCACAGCGGGTGAGTCGAGCCCCTCATCGGGAGCGGATCGTCGCTGGTCTGACTCTGGTAGCGACCGGTCAGTTTCGGAGAAGCAGCCCGGCGCGGCGGCTCCCTAGCATGAGTGTCGTCCCGATCAAGGCTCGTCGCGAGGAAACCTGTCATGAGTGACACGCCGAAGTCCGCCAAGAACACCACCGCGAAGAACAAGACCTACGAGGGCTTCACCGACGAGGAACGAAGCGCGATGAAGGAGCGCGCCAAAGAGCTGAAGGCGCCCGCGCGCCGCGGGTCGCGTGCGAGCAAGGCGGACGGGGAAAGCGAGGTGCTCGCGAAGATCGCCGAGATGCAGGAACCGGATCGCGTCCTGGCCGTGCGGCTGCATGCCGTCATCAAAGCCAGCGCGCCGGGTATCTCGTCGACGACCTGGTACGGGATGCCCGCATACGCCAAGGACGGCAAGGTCGTCTGCTTCTTCCAGCCTGCGCAGAAGTTCAAGACCAGGTATGCGACGCTCGGCTTCAGCGACAAGGCGAATCTCGACGAAGGCGCCATGTGGCCGATCTACTACGCCCTGACGGAGTTGACCCCCGCCGACGAGGAGCGGATCGGCGCACTCGTGCAGAAAGCTGTGAGCTGAGGCCTGAGCAAGCCACGGAACCCCTGGGCTGCCACGATGGGGACGTGGACGTCCTGAGCAGCCGGATCCTGCTGCGGCCCGCCGACCTCGGCCGAAGCCGCCGTTTCTACCGCGACGTGCTGGGGCTGGCGGTCTACCGGGAGTTCGGCTCTCCAGGAAATCCGGGGGTGGTGTTCTTCCTCGGCGGCGGGCTGCTAGAGGTGTCCGGGAGCTCCGCCGGCCCCGCGGGGACCACGGCGGGGATCTGGCTTCAGGTGCGCGACGTCCGCGCGGAGCACGAGCGGCTTGCCGCGGCGGGGGTCCGCGTTCTCCGGGCGCCGGTGACCGAGCCCTGGGGGCTGATCGAGATGTGGATCGAGGATCCGGACGGGGTCAGGATCGTTCTCGTCGAGGTTCCGCCCGACCATCCGCTCCGCCGTGACGCGCGGTCGGCGGTGCCGCCGCCCCGGACGTCGCCGCCGCGACGCCGTCGCGCCTGACACCCAGCCCCTGACACCGCCGTCGTTATCGCGCGATTTACGCTGCGAGTGTGGAGGACATCAAGGTCGGCACCGCGTCGTGGACGGACCGGACGCTGATCGAGTCCGGGTGGTACCCGCCGGAGGCCAGGACGCCCGCCGCGCGGCTTCGCTTCTACGCCAGCCGGTTCCCGCTGGTAGAAGTCGACTCGACCTACTACGCGCTGCCCGCCGAGCAGAACGCCGCGTCGTGGGCCGAGCGCACGCCCGGATCGTTCACCTTCAACGTCAAGGCGTTCAGCCTGCTCACCCACCATCCGACCCGCATCGCCGCGCTGCCAGCCGACCTGCGCGACGCCGCTGCCCAGGAGGACGGCAAGGCGACGGTCTACCTGAGGAACCTGAAGGACCCGGCGGTGGCGGACGAGGCGTGGAAGCGGTTCCTGGCCGCTCTGGAGCCGCTGCGGCAGGCCGGCAAGCTGGGCGCGATCCTGCTGCAGTTCCCCCAGTGGTTTCCGATCTCCCGGGCCAACAAGGACTACATCGTGAGCTGCGCCGCGCGCACGGCCCCGCGCCGGGTCTGCGTGGAGTTCCGCAACCACACCTGGATGACGCCCGATAACCAGCAGGAGACGCTGCGGTTCCTTGCCGAGCATCAGCTGCCGTACGTGTGCGTGGACATGCCGCAGGGCTTTCCCAGCTCGATACCGCCGGTGGTGGCGGCCACGGCGGACCTGGCGGTCGTGCGCATGCACGGCCACTCCGAGCACTGGGACAGCAAGGACATCCACGAGCGGTTCGGCTATCGGTACACAAAGCAGGAACTGGCTGACTGGGCCCCCAGAGTCCGGGCCCTGGCTAAGGAGGCTGGCATCACCCATGTGCTGTTCAACAACTGCTACCGCGATTACGCCCAGGTCAACGCCCAGCAACTGGTCGACATGCTCAGCGCGCCCGGTTGAGCATCGGGTGCCCACCGGTTAGCGTGCGATCCATGTCCCATGACTGGCCCGCGATCTCCTACGAGCAGTGGCGTGCGACCTGCGACACGCTGCACGCGCACACCCAGGTGCTCGGCAAGCTGGCCGTCAGGCTCGCCCCGCCCGAGCCGCAGCTGCAGCACGCCGCGCTCCGCCTCACCGCGCGCGGGTGGGAGACGGCGCCGCTGCCCGCGCCGGACGGGTCAGGGTCCCTGGTTGTCCTCCTCGACTTGCGGGCCCACGAGGCAGTGGTCGAGCACTCCGGCGGCCGAGTGGAACGGGTCGCGCTGACCCCCAACCGGGCCGTCGCCGACGTCGCGCGGGGGGTGCTGGCGGCGGTGCGCCGAGTCGGCGGCGACGTGACGATCGACCCGACGCCGCAGGAAGTGCCGTGGAGCGTGCCGCTCGACGAGGACTTCGAGCACGCGGAGTACGACCCCGGCTGGGTGAGTGACTACTTCGCCGCGGCGACCCGGGCGGGCCTGGTGCTCGCGGAGTTCCGCGCCGCGTTCCGCGGCCGGAAGACGCCGGTCAACGCGTGGTGGGGATCGTTCGACCTGGCGGTGAGCCTGTTCTCGGGGGAGTCGGCGAAACCTCCGTCCGACGACTTCATCATGCGCAACTCGATGGACGCGCAGGATGTCGCCGTCGGCTGGTGGCCTGGCGACATGCGGTACGGCCGCGCGGCGTTCTACGCCTACACCTACCCCGCGCCGGAGGCGTTCGGGCAAACGGCCCTGTCGCCGGACGACGCGCGCTTTGACACCGCCCTGGGCGAGTACATCCTCGACTGGGACGACGTCCGCACGTACCCGGACCCGCACGCCGTCGCGCTGGAGTTCGCCCGTTCCGCGTTCCGGCACGCGTGCACGGTGTGCGAATGGGATCCGCAGCTGGCGGCCACCGCCCACGGGACGCCACCGCCGGTCGCGTGAGAGCGGGAGAAGCACATGGCGCGTGCCATCTGGTCGGGTTTCCTGACGTTCGGGCTGGTGAGCGTCCCGGTCGGGCTGTACCCGGCCACCACGGACCAGACCATTCACTTCCACCAGCTGCACCGGGGAACGTCGAACCGGATCCGCTACAAGAAGGTCGACGAGGCCACCGGCGAAGAGGTCGACACGGCGGACATCGTGAACGGCTACGACGTCGGCGGCGGGGAGTACGTCGTGGTCACCAAGGAAGAGCTCAAGGACGTGGCCCCGGGTCGGTCGGAGACGATCGAGATCAGCGACTTCGTGGACCTGGACCAGATCGACCCGGTGTACTTCCGGCAGACCTACTACCTCGCGCCGAGGGGCAAGGGAGCCGAGCGCGCCTACGCGCTGCTGCGGCAGGCCATGCGGGAGACCGCGAAGGTCGGCGTGGCCAGCCTCATCCTGCGCGACAAGGAGTACCTGGCCGCGGTGCGCCCCGGTGACGAGGTGCTGATCGTGGAGACCATGTACTTCGCGGACGAGATCCGCGAGCCCGGCGAGGAGTTCTTGGCGCTGGACGCGACGTTCGACGGGCGCGAGCTGGACGTGGCCAGGCAGCTCGTCGAGTCGCTCACCGTGGACTGGTCGCCGGGGGACTACCACAACTCCTACCGGGCCCGGGTCGAGGACCTGATCGAGCGCAAGCGGGAGGGGAAGGCCGTCGTGTTCACCGAGGAGCGCCCCAAGTCGAACGTCGTCGATCTCACCGCGGCCCTGGAGGCCTCCCTGGCCCAGGCGAAGAACCCCGCCAAGCACCCGGGGCCCGCCGCGCGGGCGCGGCGGTGACCGGGCCGGAATGTCGCCGCGCCGTAGACTGGCGATAACCGAGCAGAGGCCGCGGGAGCGCTGGCCTTCTGGGAGGCACGACATGGGCAGCCCGCTGACGGTGCTGGTCGGCCGCCGCGAATCGTTCAATGCCGCACATCAGCTGCGTGACCCAGGCCTGTCCGACGAGGAGAACCGTCGGCTGTTCGGGAAATGCGTGAACCTGCACGGCCACAACTACGTCCTCGACGTCGTCGTGGCCGGCCACGTCAGCAAGGCCAGCGGCTACGTCCTGGACCTGAAGCAAGTGTCGAGCGTCGTGTGCCGGCAGATCGTCCAGGATGTCGACCACCGCAACCTGAACACCGACGTGCCGTGGCTCGAAGGCCGCATCCCGACGGCGGAGAACCTGGCGCTGGCGTTCTGGGAAAGGCTCCTGCCCGAGTTCCCCGACGGGCTGCTGCGGTCCGTGCGCGTGTCGGAGACCGACAAGAACTGGGCCGAGGTCGGTGATCACGGCTGACCCTGCGGAGGGCGCCGGCCAGGAGAGCGGCGCTGAGCTGCGCCGGCGCTACACGAAGAGTGACCTGTCGGCGTTCACCCGCGACGAAGCCCTCAGGTTCGTGCCCGCTGGCGGCGATCCGCAGGCCGACATCAGCCTGGCCTGGGAGCTGCTCTACCGGCTCGAGCCCGAGCTGTACGACCGGCTCTCCGCGGCCGAGCGCCTGCATCCCGCAATCCTCGGGTGGCTGCCGCCCGCTGCGGACCGGATCGTCGAGGTCGGCGCCGGAACGGGACGCCTGACGCTGGATCTGACGGGACGCGCCAGGGAGATCGTGGCGATCGAGCCGGTGGCACCGTTCCGGCGGATTCTCCGGCGCAAGCTGGCCGAGGCCGGCCAGGCCGGCCAGACCCGCGTGGTGCCCGGGTTCTTCGATGACCTGCCGGTCGCCAGCGGCTTCGCCGACCTGGTCGTCGCGTGCTCGGTGCTCACGCCCGCGGCGCGGCACGGCGGGGACGCGGGCCTGGCGGAGATGGAGCGGGCCTGCAGGCCCGGGGGCTGCGTCGCCGTGGTCTGGCCGAACCACACGGGCTGGCTCGCCGCCCACGACTACCGGTACGTGAGCTTCCCCGGGCCGATGACCGTCGACTTCGCGAGCCACCGCGAGGCGGTGGAGCTGGCCGGGATCTTCTATCCGCAGGCACTCGGTGAGATTCGCCGGCGCGGCTGCCGGCGCGTCCCCTACGACCTGCTGGGGATCAACCCGCCCCGCGACATCTCGTTCAAGGTCATGCCGGGATGAGGGTGGCGCCAATGAAGATCGCACTGGTCGCGCCGCTTGTGTCGCCGATCCGCGAGCCGCAGGGCGGCGGCTCGCAGGCGTTCGTCTCCGATCTCGCGCGCGGCCTGGCCCGCCGGGGCCACGAGGTCCACGTGTACGCGGCCGCCGGATCCGAGATTCCGGGGGTCTCGGTCATCGACACCGGGGTCGATCCCGGGTCGCTGCTGGCCACGCTCTACCGCGCCTCGGGCGCGGCCGCGCGCGACCAGCACGCCGCCGCGCCCGCGTTCGCCGGCGTGTACTCCCGGGTCAGGCAGACCCGCTACGACGTGGTCCACAATCACGCTTTCGACGTCCCTGCCATCGCGCTCGCCACCGAGCTGGCCGCGCCCGTGGTGCACACGCTGCACCTGCCGCCGGACCCGGCCATCGCGGACGCGCTGCGCGACGCGGCCCGCGGCAGCCGCCCGCCGGCGGTGGCCGGGGTATCCGCGTTCCAGGCCCGCGCCTGGAGCCGGGTCGTCCGCGTGGACGCGATCCTGCCGCCGTACGTGCCCACGCGAGCCATCGGCTGGTCGCGGGACGCGGGAGCGGGTGCCGTGTTCGCCGGCCGGCTCAGCCCGGAGAAGGGCGCCGCCGAGGCCATCGACATCGCGCGGGCCGCCGGGGTCGCGATCGACGTGTACGGCGACGCCTACGACCCCGGGTACGCCCGCGAGCAGATCGACCCGCGGCGCGCGCTGCCGGGCGTGACCGTCCACGGGGGAGTGCCGCGGACGGCACTGTGGCAGGTGATGTCCCGCGCGGCGGTGGTCCTGTGCCCGGCGCGCTGGGACGAGCCGTTCGGCATGGCCGCCGCCGAGGCGCAGGCCTGCGGCACCCCGGTGGTCGCGTTCCGCCGCGGCGGGCTCGGCGAGGTTCTAGTGCCCTGGGTAACGGGCTTCCTGGTGGAGCCCGGAGACCTGCGGGCCGCGGCGGACGCTGTCCGCGAGGTGACCCGCATCCCGCGCGCGGCGTGCCGCGAGCACGCCGAGCGCCATCTCGACCTGGAACGGAGTCTGGACGCTCATGAGCAGCTTTACGGACGGGTCGTCAGCGCCGCACCCGCGATCGGCGGGTGACCGGGGCCACTGGCTGGGCGGGCGGCTGGCCGTGGTCACCGGCGCCAGCCGGGGCATCGGGGCGGCCACCGCCGAGGCCCTGGCCGCGGCCGGCGCGCGCGTGGTGCTGGCCGCGCGGGACGCCGCGGCGCTGGCCGGGGTGGCCGGGCGGATCCGGGACGCCGGCGGCGACGCCAGCGCGGTGCCGGCCGACGTCGGCAACGCCGCAGACGTCGACCGCCTGTTCGAGGCCGCGGCGGCGGCCGGCCCGGTCTCCGCCCTGGTCTGCGCGGCCGCGGTGCTGGAGTCTGTGCCGTTCGCCGAGACCACGCCCGCGATCTGGGAGCAGACGCTGCGGGTCAACCTGACCGGCTCGTTCCTCTGCTGTCGCGCGGCGTTCGCGGCCATGCGCCGCGGCGGCGAGGGCCGGATCGTGACCATCGGCTCGCTGTCCGGCGTCTACGCCACGGAGAAGTTCCCCGGGCTGGCCGCCTATAACGTCTCGAAGTACGGCGTGATCGGGCTCACCGAGGCGATCGCGGTCGAGGGCCGGCCGCACGGCATCAGCGCGATCTGCGTGAGCCCGGGCGCCGTCGACACCGAGATGCTGCGCCGGGCCAACCCCGACCTCCGCCCGGGCCTGACCCCCGCCGACGTCGCGCGGCTCATCCTGGCCCTGCTGGACAGCCCGCTCGCGCCCGCCAGCGGCGCCAACATACCGCTCTTCTCAAATGCGCCCGCTGACCGCGAGAACCAAGCTTCTTCTCCCTAACGCATGAGGGCGGGGCGAGGCGGTCAGCTGTCGGTGGCCAGCGACCACAAATCCGCGCGCTCGTCGGCCAGCAAGCTCGGGGCCAGCCTGGCCCGCCGGGCGACCAGGCGTGCGCACGCCGCCATCTCGCCGTCCAGGTCCAGCTCGGGGTCGCCGCCGCGGTCGAGCCCCACGGCGGCCCGCAGCACCCCGCCGGCCAGGTAGAACCCGATCAGCTTGCCCTCGTCGAGGCTGCCGCGGACCACGAAGTCATCCCAGCTCGCGGCGTGGCCGACGTACTCCAGCTTGTGCGCGAACTGGTCGGACCAGAACGAGTGCACGTAGTCGTAGGGCGCGGTCGAGCCGAGCATCGACCTGGCCGCGGCGCTGCCCTGCT
>Ga0070699_100006161_pt1 | contig 10475 bp, 14 predicted proteins | sample KBSK1503metaG_FD_65473 | JGI IMG/M metagenome (GOLD analysis project Ga0070699, IMG submission 65473) | Corn, switchgrass and miscanthus rhizosphere microbial communities from Kellogg Biological Station, Michigan, USA - KBS K1-50-3 metaG | ecosystem: Host-associated > Plants > Roots >... | reverse complement strand
TTTGCGGGAGGTCCTGGCGGGTCTGCGGCGGGCAACTGTCAGCGCGGAACGGGCCGGTGTGAACCTCACGGTTGAGAATCACCAGGATCTGTGTGCTGGCTACTTGGGTCATCTGTGCCAAAATAGACATCTTTAGCATGATTTGACAAGCCTTCGCTCTTGCAAAAAAACATGAGATGAGAGTACAATCAACAAGGTTCGCTCTGCTCTTGTGCTCAGGCAGCCCACCCATCTTCAAGAAGGAGAAGTTCATCCTGTGTCTCGTGTCCTCATCTCCATCAAACACCTGGTCTGTTCCTGCCTTCACTTGCTCCAACATGACTTCTTGCATTGGACAAGACCATCGAACAGTTCACTGCTGCTCGAGACGCTGGCGGATCTGATCAAGCCGAAATCCGAACTTATCGCTGAAAATGCGCTCCTACGCCAACAGATCGTCATTCTCAAGCGGCAAGTGAAACGACCAGCATGCACGAAGGCGGATCGGTTGCTCCTCGTACTCCTAGCAAGGGTAGTTCGAACATGGAAACAAGCGCTCTTGATCGTTCAACCAGAAACACTTCTACGTTGGCATCGTGAGAGCTTTCGCCTGTATTGGAAGCGCAGATCCAAGGCCGACTCTCGTCAACCGAAAGTGGCTGTAGAGACCGTCGCCTTGATCAAGGAGATGGCGAAGAATAACCGGCTCTGGGGAGCTGAACGCATCCGTGGGGAATTGCTCAAGCTGGATATTCACGTGTGTAAGCGGACCATCCAGAACTATATGAGAGATGTTCGCATCAGGAGACCGAGAGGACAAAACTGGGCGACGTTTCTGCGCAATCACGCAAAAGACGTGTGGGCCTGCGATTTCTTGCAGGTGACCGATCTGTTTTTTCGCTCGCTCTTTGCATTCTTCATCATCGAACTCAAGTCTCGCAGAGTGATCCACGTTGGTGTGACACGGTCTCCTACTGACGCTTGGACCGCACAACAATTGCGAGAGGCGACTCCGTATGGACAGACGCCGAAGTATCTCATTCGCGATAACGATAGCAAGTTTGGCCGCTGTTTCGCTCGAGTTGCAGCAACGAGTGGCATCAAGTTGCTCAAAACGCCTTTTCACGCCCCTCGCGCCAATGCCATCTGTGAACGCTTTCTGGGAAGTGTGCGGCGAGAGTGCCTGGATCATGTGCTTATCCTCCATGAGAAGCAGTTGCATCGTGTCCTGCATACCTACGTCAACTATTTCAATCAGGAAAGACCACATCAAGGCATCGGTCAGCAGGTTCCGCAAGGGGAAGAGACCTCTGGTGCATCAGAGCAGCATGGTGATCGAATCATAACAGTTCCAATCTTGGATGGGTTACATCACGCGTATCGAAGAGCGGCCTGAGTGCTACAATAGAGAAGCAAGAATACCGCAAGAGAGTGTGTTCCGAGTGCCAGCGTGTTCTTGGCGTACTTGAAATCAACATCCTTCCTGTCAAGCTCGGCCGAATGAGAAGATGAGCAGCTTATGCTTCTGCATGAAGCAGGTAGACTTGAGAAATGCTCATACATTCTGCCAGCTCTCAATGCCACAACTCCTGGAAACATGAAGAAATCAAGAGCAATTCTATCTGATTTGCGAACGGATGTCCCAAGTAGCCATCACACAACCAAAATATTCTTTCAAAGGAATATTCCTTGACAAGAATATTCCTTTTCGGGTATACTATAACCATGAAAACACTTTGGACTGTTCTGGCGGATCCAAACCGCGAACATATTGTCGAGATGTTGCGCGATGGCCCACTGACTGTAGGCGAGATCACCCGGCGGCTGGGAATACGGCAACCGCAGGTATCGAAGCACCTCAAGGTGTTGAGCGAGGCTGCCATTGTGGAGGTCCAGCCGCAGGCCAACCGGAGAATCTACCGCTTAAGGCGCGAACCCTTCCAGGAGTTGGAGGCCTGGCTGCAATCTTTTCGTCGCCTCTGGGAGGAACGCTTCGATCGCCTAGACAACTACCTGCTGGAAATACAAGCCACCGAGCAACAACCTGGCCATGGAAGTGAGGACAATACTGATGTTTGATGATCAGTCACTGACCACCCGCGTTGCAGAACAGGAATTCGTCGTGGAACGGCTATTCAACGCACCCCGCGCGCTGATGTTTGAGGTGTTCACCAGAGCAGAGCATCTCAAGCGCTGGTGGGCGCCGCAGCCCTACGCCGTTCCCGTCTGCACCATCGACTTGCGACCCGGGGGCATCTGGCACTATTGCATGCGTTCGCCCGAGGGTCGGCTTCACTGGGCACGCAGCGTCTACCGCGAGATCGTGCCGCCGGAGAAGCTGGTCTACACCTCGACCTTCGCCGATGAACATGCCAACCCCATCGAGGGAATACCCGAACACCTGACCACCCTGACCTTCACGGAAGAGGAGGGGAAAACCAGGGTGAGGGCACATGTCCAGTTCGCCAGCGCGGAGGCGCTGAAAGTCGCGGTCGGTCTGGGGATGCTGGAAGGGATGAGCATGACCTGGGAGTACCTGGTCGAGTATGTGCGAGAGTTGCAGGCAAAGTAAAGGAGAACACTATGGGCAAAGTCGCGTTTGGCCTCTCGGTCTCACTGGATGGGTTTATCGCGGGCAAAAATGATGACGTCTCAGAGGTTTTCGCCTGGATGGGACACGCCATGGAACAATTCCATGAAGTCATGGGCGGTGCGATGGGCGAGAACGGCGCGGTAATCATGGGACACAGAAGCTTCGATATGATCTACAGTGAGCAGGGCTGGGTCTTTCCCGATGGCACGGCCCCTGACTGGCCGGTGATTGTCTTGCAATCGCAAGCGCGAGAACCCGTGTAGAAAGGCAAGACACACTTCTACTTCGTCACCGACGGCATCGAGAGCGCGATTGCCAAAGCACAGGAGCTGGCCGGCGAGAAACGTATTGCCCTTCACGGGGCGAGCGCGGTCCAAGAGGCATTGAAAGCGGGGCTGCTCGACGAATTCCAGATGAGCATTGCCCATGTGCTACTGGGCGAGGGCGTGCGCCTCTTCGATCACCTCGGCTCGCAGCCGATCCACCTGGAGCGCCTCAGCACCTTTGAGACTCCGGGTGCCACCCATCTTTCGTTTCGTGTAGTGAAATAAGATCCTGAGGAAGGAGATGACAATGAAGAAAGTTCAGTCAGTCGACGGCACGGCCATCGCCTATGATCAAGTGGGAAATGGACCCGCGGTCATCCTGGTCAATGGAGCATTAGGCTATCGAGCCATGGGATTTCTGACGCCACTGGCAAACCTGCTGGCGCAACACTTCACGGTTATCGACTATGACCGGAGGGGGCGAGGCGAAAGCACGGATACACAGCCGTTTGCCGTTGAGCGAGAAATTGAGGATATCGAGGCTCTCATCAACGAAGTCGGTGGTGAGGCATACCTGTCCGGCATCTCCTCCGGCGCCTGCCTGGCTCTGGAAGCTGCCATCAAGCTCGGCGGCAAGGTGAAGAAACTGGCGATGTACGAGGCTCCTTATGACTCTGATGATGCCAGGAGGCAGGCATTCAGGAACTATAGAAAGCGGCTTGCTGAAGTCCTTGCCGAAGGACGGAAAGGCGACGCGGCAGGCCTCTTCATGATGTTCGTGGGAATGCCGCCCGAACACCTTGAGGGAGCGCGCCAGCATCCCATGTGGTCGATGTGGGAAGCGGTAGGCCAGACCCTTGCTTACGATGCCGCTGCTATGGGGGACGATGGTGCTGTCCCCATCGAAAAAGCCGCTCGAGTCACAGTGCCGACGCTCGTTATGGATGGCTCTGCCTCTTTCCCATTCATGCATACAACGGCAATGGCGCTGGCCAAAGCGATGCCTCACGCGGAGCAGCGCACCCTGGAAGGTCAGACGCACGAAGTTTCCGCGGAAGCCCTTGCTCCCGTGCTGGTGGAATTCTTCTCACGTCCGTAGGGGCGAGTGTAAACGTGGACATGAAGCTGCTGAATTTTTGGCAATTCCTCTGTTGATGAGAGGATCTTTTCCTTTGCCCATTCTCTGAGAAATTGCCCTTCCGAAGCCAAAGGAGGAGCAATACCCTCGCCGGAATAATTGCCGAAGAATCAACAGCTTCATGTCCACGTTTACAATAGATCTCTCACAAAGGTACTTACAAAAGGAGTTGTTTATGACAAAGACGACGAACCATTCAGCAGGAAACTACGCTGCTGTCAATGGAATCAGCCTGTACTATGAGATTCATGGAACTGGTAAGCCCTTGATCATGCTGCACGGTGGCTTTGGGAGCTTTGAGATGTTCAGCGCCCTTTCTCCCGCCCTCGCTGTGGACCATCAGGTCATTGGTGTCGATCTCTATGGGCACGGACACACCGCCCTCACAGATCGCCCGTTCCGCTTTGAGCACATGGCTGATGATATCGCTGGCCTGATCGAGCATCTCGGACTCGAAAAAGCCGACATCCTTGGCTTTTCTCTTGGCGGTGCCGTAGCTCTTCAGGCCGCCATTCGCCATCCAGAACGGATCAACAACCTCGTGCTGATCTCTACCCCTTTCAAACGGACGGGCTGGCATCCCGAAATGCAAGCCGGCATGACAGCCTTCGCCCCTGAGTTCTTTATGAATACTCCCATCTATGAGGGCTATCTGCGTCTGGCGCCCAAACCAGAAGATTTTCCTCGACTGGTTGCCAACATGAGAGAAGCCCTCAGTCAGGATTATGATTGGAGCGAGCAGGTTTCCGCTTTGAAAACCCCCATGCTCATTATCGCCGGCGATGCTGATGGTCTTCCTCCCAGCCATGCGGTAGCGTTTTTCACCCTGCTGGGCGGTGGCTTAAAGGATGCTGGTTGGAATGGTGAACATCTCGTCGCATCGCAACTCGCGATCTTGCCTGGGGCCACCCACTACAACATCACGTTCCGGACTGATCTCCTGCTTCCAGTTCTTGCACCTTTCCTTAACAAATGAGAACTCACTCTGAGTGAGCTCTGAGTCTTGGTCCCCTTTCAAGCAGTAACCTGGACTCATATGAACTCCTTTTAAGTAGTACGCACAGAGGTTGGCCACCAATGGAAAGAGGTGTACGCGTGAATCAGCGCAGGATGAGCTTGTAACCACCGGCAACGTTCCACCTGCACCTGTTCCAACTCGTCAAGAGAAGCGAAGGTGCGATTGGCCAGCGGTTCATGGCACAATGGCCACAAGCGTTCGGCCGGTTGCACCTCTGGCGAATACGGTGGCAGAAACACCAGATGGATCCCTTCAGGAACAATGAGCTTGGGGCTGGTGTGCCATCCGGCCCTGTCCAGGAGGAGCACCATGCGTTTCTGTGGGCCAACCCCGGCTTCGTGAGCAAAGAGAGCCAGGGCTTGTGAGAAGATCTCCACATTCACGCTGGGGAGCAACAGCCAACTCGTGCGCCCGCTCTCCGGATGCACACAGGCGTAGACATACATCCATTCGTAGCGTTGGGCCACCACGGCTTTGACAGCGCTTCCTTTCAACGCCCAGACACGACGCAGAATCGGCTTCAGACCGATGCGGTGCTCATCGGTGCTCCACAGTTCCACGCTGGCTTGGGGATACGCCTGGCGAATGGCCGCCACTTCCTCGGGCAGTTTTTTTAAAAGTGCGTTGCGTTTCCTCGTCCGCTTTCGCATGCTGTGGACGAGGCACACGTGTACTATAGCCCAGCCGTTGTAAGTAGTCCCAGCCTCGCCGTGGGTCGATCTCTCGGCCCAGTTTCGCCTGCATCCAGGCTGCTACTTTCGGGCCACTCCATAACCCTCCATCGGCTGGCGGCTGCTGCAAGGCTTGAGCCAACTCGCGTTGCTGCTCTGCGGGAAGCCTCGGTTTGGCTCCTGGCAGGTGACGACGATGATCGGTGATCCCTGCTTCTCCTATTGCATTCCAGCGACGGATCATCTTGCGAACCCATCCAGCGGTATAGCCAAACACCCGAGCCGCTTCTTGTGGCGATTTTCCCTCCTTCACTTGCCACAGCATGTGCCAATGCGTCCGCTCCACTGGGTCTTTGGCCCTCCGATAGCGCTCGTACAACATCTCTGCTGTCATTTCGGTTTTCACTTCAGCTCTTTTTCCCATACCCCCAGTATACACTATCTAAAAGGAGTTCATATCAGAGCCCCTTGAGTGGATTGATGCTTGCCTGGATAGGAATTTACAAGTTGTCGAGAGAGAAACCCCATCAGGAACACCCTCGTCTCGATAACAAACGCTTCTGCTCGCTCTTCGCCTTATTTACCACCAGTGAACCATGCGCCCAGGCGCACCACCGCACATGAAAAGGGGTAGAATACGAGCAGGGCGGGTGCCACGTCAGAGATCGGTTTGATACTCGTGCTGCGAGCCGGACCACCAGTGTGATCCTGGATGCCCCACAAGCACCACCGTCTGTCGCTCGCCGGCATCGGCGAAGCACGTAAGGGAGCATTTGACTCCGCTTGGGCATCCCGTGCCCCGTCCATTCGCTCAAGGGAGGTGACCGATGAACCTAGTGTATGAGCGGTGTGCGGGGATAGATGTCCATAAGAGGACCATCGTCGTGTGTGCCATCGTCCCCGACGCCAAAGGCCAACGGCACAAGGAACGGCGGACGTTTAGTACCATGACGCCCGACTTGCTGCGCATGCGCTGTTGGCTCAAAGACCTGGGAGTAACGCATGTGGCGATGGAAAGCACGGCAAGCTATTGGAAACCGATCTTTAACATCCTGGAAGGGCATCTGGAGGTGCTCGTGGTCAATGCCCAGCATCTGAAAGCCGTGCCTGGACGAAAGACGGATGTGAAAGATGCCGAATGGATTGCGGACCTTTTGCAACATGGACTGCTGCGACCCAGCTTTGTGCCTCCTGCCCCCCAACGGGAACTGCGCGAGCTGACCCGCTATCGCACGCGTTTGGTTGAAGAGCGCTGCCGCATCATCAACCGCCTGCAGAAGACGCTGGAGGATGCCAACCTCAAGCTGGCGTCGGTGGCGAGCGAGCCTCTTGGGCCGGTCGGCGCGTGACATGCTGACTGCCCTGCTGGCTGGAGAAGTCGATCCCAGTGTGTTAGCCCAGCTCGCGCGCGGCAGGATGCGCGCCAAACGCGACCTGCTGGAGCAAGCCCTCCAAGGGCTGCTTAAGCCGCACCACCGCTTCCTGATCAGCGAACAGCTCGCTGACATTGACGCCCTGGATGAAGCGATCGGGCGCATGAGCAGCGAGATCGCAGAGCGTTTGCATCCCTATGAACACCTGCTCTGCCGACTGGAGACCATCCCAGGCATCAAACGGCGTCTGGCTGAAGTGATCCTGGCCGAGATTGGACCCGAGATGAGCCGCTTCCCCAGTGCGCGGCATCTGGCTTCTTGGGCAGGGATGTGCCCAGGTAACAATGAGAGTGCGGGCAAACGGCTCTCGGGCAGGACACGCAAAGGCAGCCCCTGGCTGCGCTCGGCCTTGGTCGAGGCCGCTCATGCCGCCATCCATTGTAACGACTCGTATCTCTCGGCCCAGTATCAGCGCCTAGCTACTCGACGCGGAGGGAAGAAAGCGACCATCGCGGTTGGGCATACCTTGTTGGTGATTATCTACCAACTCTTGTCGCAAGACAAAGACTATCAAGAACTGGGAGGGCATTACTTCGATGAATGGGATCGGCAAGCGGTAAAGACTCGGCTCGTGCATCGCTTAGAGAAGCTGGGCTATGAGGTGAAGTTAGAGCCAACCTCTCCAGCCATCTAGTTTGCCGAATGAACTACAGCCAGTTCGTCTCTCGCTGACGACGCGCTGTGTCAGTCGGCTTAGTTTCTTGTACCCTCGGCACCTCCACTCTCGTAATTCCCTTTTTCAAGGGAGTATCTCTATTGCTCCAACTTCATACGCGTGTTTCCCGTCTTCTCTGCTCATTTCTCCCTCGACACGCTCGATCAGTCAGCAAGAATGGTCGTGAAAGATTCGTGAATGGTCGTGAGTCAGCGGTAAGTAGTGTCTGTTATCATAGCCAGAGAAGTAGGACGCTCAGCATTTTCATGGAGCGTTTCTGCCCGACGGTGAAGGTCTCGGCGCCGAGTGGTGAACTTTTTTCTAAAGAGAGAGGTGTATGCCATGTGGCTATTGGTGGGGCGCGGGACATATTTGTGGGCGGCTTGACTGCTCTCTGGATGACGCCGCTCTCGTACCATAGCAGCCAAACGCTCCTAAAATAGGAGCATTTGAAAACTCAGGAGTGGAATGATGAGTGAAGAAGAGTTGGAGTACCCTCAATCGGGTGTTGAGTCTCGATATGTCGTACCGGGCCTACTTTTGTGAAGTCTCATAAAATCGTACCGGGGATCCGCTATCAGTTGCGGCTCTGATGCTCAAGCAGGAGCGATCAGCGGATCGAGCTGGAAGCGGTACGATTGGAGGCTTTATGCTACGGCGTGGACAGACGACCACCTTTCAAGAGCGATTGGACATCACCGAACGTGTAACCGTTGGACAGTCCGACTTCAAGATTGCAGCGACGCTCGGTTGCTCCATCTGGATGGTGCGCAAGCCTCAATCTTACACAGCTCAAGAGGGGGATAGTGATAGTTGTCTTTCGTAGCTTTGATCTTTCAGAAGCGATACTAACTAGCTATTTTTGACTCTCGCACCCAAAAGATACAATAGCTAGGTTGGTTTACGTCTCATAAGTCGCTTCCTGCTTGTGCTATTTTCTACTAATACCTGCTCATCCTTTGCATATCAGATGGGAAGAAGCTTTGAGAAAACGAGCGTAAAACTTCTCGGTTCACAGGAGCAGGAGGAACAGGAATGGTATACTGTGACCATGAACAATCCTACAGTAAAAATATGGCTTGTGTTTGCCATCTCCATGGTTTTCATAGGGCTTGCGCTGTTTCTCTGTGCAGGCACGATACAGTATTGGCAAGCTTGGATCTATCTTGTGGTGGTTGGCGTATCCAGCGCCCTTCTCACGCTGTATATCACAAAAGACCCAGTACTTCTTGAAGGCAGGACGACGCTTGGTCCGTCCGCAGAGCAGCGATCCATCCAAAGGGTCATCGTTTTAGCAACGGGGGTCCCGGCGATTGCTGCATTCATTATTCCCGGGCTAGATCACCGTTTCGGATGGTCGAGTGTGCCATCCTGGCTTTCCATTGTAGGTGACCTCTTCATAGCAGTAAGCCTCTGGCTGGTCTATCTGGTCTTTAAAGAAAACTCTTTTGGCGTCTCAACAGTTGAGATCGTCAAGGACCAAAAAGTGATCTCCACGGGACCCTATGCAGTGGTACGAAACCCAATGTATGCGTGTGCTGCGATATTCTTTGTGGCAATGGCTTTCGCACTTGGCTCCTATTGGGGTCTCATCCCAGCGGTTCTCACCATTCTTGGCCTTGTTTGGAGATTGTCTGACGAAGAACAATTTCTTGCTCAAAATCTACCCGGCTACAAGGAGTATCGCGCCAAAGTCCGCTGGCGCCTCATACCCGGGATTTTTTGATACTGGGCAATACACACACTGCTGCAACAAACGGCCATTGTATCGCTCTATCCAAGTTGTGATGTGGATTGTTGAGTCTCGATATGTCGTGCCAGGCAGATGTTTGCACGCGTCTCATAAAATCGTACCGCACTTAGCCTGAACTCATGCGCTATGATCTTCTTCAGTAAAATGATTTGAAAGCCGGGAAGGAGATCATATGCGCGTGCTCTGACAAACGACCCAGCCTGTTGAAAAAGTCCATACAAAACTCATCAATAGAGATGTTGGTATGACTTTCCCACTCCTGAGAAGCTCAACCAATTGGTAGAAGAGAAGATCCTTTGTACAAATGGATGAGCGCATGGCCGAAAAGGAGCCAAAAAGAGGCGCTGATGGCCTCCGATGGGAGCGGACGTCGTCCCCATCCCCGCTTTTTGAGCAACCGTTTAAGATTTTGCCCTGCTGCGATCACCAAAGCTTCACAATTGACCCGCCAGAGGCGTCTCAAGCGAAAGCGCCGCATCCCATGCCACTCTTTCGCCTCTCCAAATAAAGGCTCGACCCACACCTTCCGCTTACGCAGAGCTCTCTGATACGCCTCTGTCTGATAATACCCTTTGACTCGTTCGAGATAGTCAGCATGAAAAGAGCGATGGATTTGTCGGCCATACGGACTGGGGGTACATTCCGCTTTCAAAGGACAGGCGTTGCAAGTTGCGGCATCTGCCTGGTACTCCGCCTTCTCTGCTTTGTACTCCATCCGAGAGAGATGCAGTGGTTGATCAGCGGGACAGATATAGCGGTCGTGGACAGCATCATAGGTAAACCTGGAAGAGCCGTAATACGCTCCATGTTCGTTCTCCCTATTAAAAAGAGGAATAGAGGCTCGCATGTCTGCATCTTCAATGGCTTTGATATTCTCAAGGGTTCCATATTTCGTGTCGCCAGTCACCTGCTTGGGCCTGAGGTGCCAACGGAAGCGCACATGCCAGAGCAGGTCAAGCATGGGCTGGT
>Ga0070699_100006159_pt1 | contig 10479 bp, 9 predicted proteins | sample KBSK1503metaG_FD_65473 | JGI IMG/M metagenome (GOLD analysis project Ga0070699, IMG submission 65473) | Corn, switchgrass and miscanthus rhizosphere microbial communities from Kellogg Biological Station, Michigan, USA - KBS K1-50-3 metaG | ecosystem: Host-associated > Plants > Roots >... | reverse complement strand
CGCGTTGGGCGAAGTCGTCTGATTGGGAGGTGATTGATTCAGCCAAAACCCGTTTGATATTGAGTGATGAATCGTTTTTTCCATATTGCCAGATATTAATTGCATACGATGAGTTGCCTGAATTGAAACGAGTCGAACGTCTGCTTGCATGGCGGCTAACGGATTCAGAGCGGCAACGACGTGAAAGCACCATTCTCAAGATTCGTTTAATGCAGGCATTATTGCATCACGCAAAGAATCAACCAGACTTTGTCATAGCATCTCTGTTACAGGCATTGGAGATTGCGATGCCTGAAAATTGCATACGACCATTTCTCGATGAGGGTCAACCGTTGATCCCTTATTTGCGGCGTGTGCCGCCTAGATATTCTGTTCACAATTTTGCGCAAAAGATTCTTGCGTGTGTTTCAACTACACAGGAGCATCCGCAACTGATCCAACCATTGAGCCAACAGGAGTTCAATATTTTGCAATTGATGGCGCAGGGTCATACCAACCCGGAGATTGCACACAAACTTGTATTGGCAGTGAGCACGGTGCGCTGGTATGCCAAACAAATTTTTCGCAAGTTGGGGGTCCATAATCGCACCCAAGCCGCAATCCAGGCAAGAAAATTAAATCTGATTTGACCCCTCTCTGGAGGGGTCTTTTGTGCTTCCCCCCAAACGGAGGGGGATTTTTTAAATTCGCTGGATTATATTGACAGACATGCGCATCTTTTCAACCATCCTCCTGCTCTGTGTACTATCAGCCTGTGCCTCCCCAACAGCGACTCCCGCCTCGCCCACGCCTTTGCCTCCAACACCAACTGCCTCTCCTCTTGTTCCTCCTGAGCCGTTGACTGGCAACTGGCTCAGCGCAGCGAAAAAACCAGATGGCACAAATATGTCTCTCTCCGTGAACTTTGATAATGCAAAGCTGAACCTTGAACCGTTGACGAAGACCTGGTCAATAACGGTGACTCAAAATGGAGAAGCAGTCAGCTTGTCTGCCAAAGGCAAAGTGAACGACCCGTTCAAACAGATTGAATTCGCAGGCACATTGATCAATGGCGTTTTTACTGGTGAACTTAGCTGGGATGGAACAACGAGCGCAATTACGTTTACGCCTATCGCAGTTGTGGATAAAACCGTTTTAGACAAATACGAAGGCGTGTATCGTTTTAAATCAGGACGGGCACTGAGCATTATCGTGAGTCCAGAATATTCATCGGGCGGATTGTATTTCTTCAGCCAAACCCTGATGCTGACAGATTTTGACAGTGGCGCTTTGCGTGGACTCTATCCTTTCGATGATTACACGTTTGCTGTTGGCGCGTTGCGTGTGGTGGGCGCTCCCTTCGTCGGGCGGATTCAATTCATCACCGATGACCAGGGGAATACAACAGGTTTGATGTGGTGGGACGATGTCAATGACATTACTCCATCTGCTACATCCGGTCAGTTTGCCGAACGTGTTGAATATAAATATGAAGATATTACTTTCACCAGCGCAGATGGAATCAAACTGGTGGGTAGCATCTCACTACCCGAATCTGATTTGCCTGTGCCGGCCTTCATGGCGTTGCATGGTTCCGAACAGGGCACGCGTGATAACTTTGGTAATAAAGTGATGGCGCATTATATGATCAGCCGTGGATTTGTCGTTCTGAACTACGATAAGCGCGGCGTGGGTGACTCGGATGGTGTCTATCAGGAAGCGCCGAGTTCTTCCAATTTGCAGAAGATCGCAGAGGATGCGATTGCCGGGGTTGAGTATTTAGCTTCTCGTCCGGAGATTGACGCGAAACGCATTGGGCTGATTGGCGGTAGTCAGGCAGGTTGGGTGATCCCTCTCGCCGCCTCCCAATCAGATGTAATCTCACACATCGTGATTCTTTCAGGTCCTGTTGAATCGACATTTCAAGAAGACGTGTTCAGTTCTTATACCAATGACGGCGACACAGCCACCAATTACGATGACGCCAAAATCACGCAACAACTGCGTGACTTAAAACCGGGCGGCTTTGATCCCATTCCCATTATCGCTGAGCTAAATCAACCGGGCTTATGGCTGTGGGGGAGCGTGGATAAGAGTGTGCCAGTCACGTTCAGCGCGGAGAATCTTCAAGCTTTGATTAACTCGGGGAAGAATAATCTTTTCTATGAAATTTTCCCTAATGGGGATCACAACCTGAATGAGTCGCCACATGGCTTGTTTAACGAGATTCCCTATTCGCCGCGTGTGCTGTTTTACCCAGCGCTGACGCAATGGCTCGAAACCAATATGTTGAAGGGAAATAAATGAAAAAATTTTTATTATGGTCCAGTTTGTTGTGGATTATTTCTGCGTGTGCGTCACAATCTCAAGCAACTTTAGTTGTGCCAACTGTAACAGCAGAGCGAACAGCAGCTTCACTGCCAACTACTTCAATACCCGCTCCAACAAAAACACTTGCAACATCAGCGCCCATACCGCTTGAGTTCAATGTCACCCACGCCTTCGGCAATCCACAACGCACAAGCGCTTACGATTTTGCCGCTATACGCGAATTGCCTGCTGTGCTATGGACGAAACGTTTAGGTTCCTCCGCCTCGATTAGCGCGCCTGTTTTTGTCGACGGCGTATTGTATGTTGGCGCTCAAAACGGGCAATTGTATGCGCTAAACACCGAGACTGGCGCCGAAATCTGGCATACCGCTTCCGGCAGCTTACCTTCAGCCGTGGCGGTTGCCGGCGACCTGGTATTTAACAACGACGGAATCGGGCGCACTCAAGCTTTTCGCCGCGATACAGGCGAAAAAATCTGGTTGGTTGAAATCAGCGGCGCAGGCTACGGCGCGCCACTAGTCATCGACGATATCGTCTACGCGGTGAGCGAACGCGGCGTGTATGCGCTAGACAGGCGCACCGGAAAAAAAGTGTGGGAGAAAAATACAGGTTCACATCGAGGCTTTGTGCCCAGTCCGGCTTTTAGCGACAGTACGTTATATTTTGGAGTAGGTCCCACTTTTTATGCGTTGGATGCTCAGATGGGACAGGAGCTGTGGAAAATTCAAAGCAAAACCTGGTTTTATGGAGCCGCTTTAGCCAACTACTTCGTCTATGTCGGTAATGATGACGGATATTTCTATGCCTTCGATTCAAAAACCGGTGAAGAGATTTGGAAGTCGCCTTTAGCCGGCGCTGGCTGGTCGTCTCCAGCGATTGCGAATGGGCGTGTGTATGTGGGCAACCGCGATCAACACCTTTATGCCTTCGACGCGCAAACAGGCAGTGAACTTTGGAAAACCGAACTGGAAGATTGGGCTACCAGCGACCCGCTGGTATCAGATGACGTGATCTATGTCGGATCAGGAAATCATGAAAATCACGAAGGACCCCGGCAGCTTTACGCGCTGGATGCCCGTACTGGCACAGAGTTGTGGAAATTTAGAGCCGATAGTCGCCTGCTGACTGCACCGGCATTAAGCGCCAACACCATCTACGTACTTTCGATTTCAGGCACCGTCTATGCGTTGAAAGCGCCAACACCAACTTCGACTTTCAGCATTGGCTCGGTCGAGGTCAGTGAAAAAGATGACATGAAGTTTCTCTATGTTCCCGCTGGTGAATTTACAATGGGGAGTGAAGATGGTGATGATAATGAAAAACCAGTACACGTGGTATCGCTTGATGCTTTCTGGATCGATCAGACCGAAATTACCAACGGTATGTATGCGCTATGTGTAAATGATGGGGAATGCAATGTGCCGGGTTCAAAAGAATCTTTAACCCGTCCTAGTTATTACGGCGAAACCCAATACAACAATTACCCTGTAATTTTTGTGGATTGGGGCATGGCAAAGGCTTATTGTGAATGGGCAGGTCGTCGTTTGCCAACGGAGGCTGAATGGGAAAAAGCAGCTCGTGGTACAGAAGCGTTTGTCTATCCTTGGGGAAATGCGATGCCTGATAAAAACTTGTTGAATTACAACGATGTCACTGGAGATACGACAGAAGTTGGGATATACCTTAGGGGCGCCAGTCCTTATGGCGCATTGGATATGGCTGGCAATGTTTGGGAATGGGTTAATGATTGGTTTGCCTCTGCCTATTACAAAAATTCACCGGTATCAAACCCCTCCGGTCCATCTGCCGGATCGACCCATGTGTTGCGAGGTGGTTCATGGAATCTCAATGCCGATCTGGTTCGTTCCACGTTTCGCGGCACGCACCCTTCGGAGCCCAACCTAGGTATCGGATTCCGATGCGCCATGGACGGAAAGCAATAGTGTCGGTTCAACAAACATATCTTCATCAAAGGATTAATGACATGCGAAGAATATTTTTTCCTATTTATATACTGCTGTTACTTTCCGCTTGTGCCACGCCTGCAACACCAGTTTCAACGATTGCCCTCACAGAGATTCCTGCCACACCCACCGCGCTTGCAACTTCTACGCCGCAAACTACGGCTACGCCTGTTCCATTCTTTACAGTGTATGGTGACAAGCCCATTGTTTCCAAAGGTCAACCGGGAACATGGGATGACCGCTTCACGGATCCGGGCGCCGTCATTTATTACAATGGCATGTTCCACATGTTCCGCAATGGCTTTCGGGATTTCCCAGCCGAGTCGCAAGTTGGGTACGTCACTTCACCCGATGGCTATACTTGGACAAAACAACCCGACGAACCTGTTCTCAAAACCGGCGATGTCCCTTATGCCAAGATTGCCATGTACGCCTCCAGTGTGATACACGAGAATAACTGCTGGGCTTTATTTTTTTATACATGGGATTCAAACTCATATCCATCTGCCAGCGTGATTGGGCGGGCGGGCGAGTGTATAGGCGGTCCAGCCATGGCACAGTGGTTCGTGGATACCGAGCCTATTCTTCAACCGGGTGCGGCTGGCAACTGGGATGATCAACAAGTGCTCGCGCCGCATGTGCTGAAAACAGATTCTGGATATATTATGTATTACAGCGGCGTTGGCGCTTCGGGGATTCAGATGATCGGGATGGCTACATCCAAAGATGAAGTTCATTGGACGAAATATAATGATCCAGCGACAACTGATCAACGGTTTGCCGATAGCGACCCTGTCTTTCAGCCAGGCGAGAAAGGTACATGGGATGCTGCCTGGGTACATCAGCCGCGTGTCTTTCAAACAACGGATGGCTGGGTGATGATCTATCGTGGCACGAGTGATAGAAACGGATCAATCATGAAACTCGGTCTCGCCACCAGCCAGGATGGTATTCACTGGGAACGCTATGCTGGCAACCCGATCTTCCAGCCAGGCGATATCAAAGGCGCGCGGCAATTTTGGTTCACCAATGCGGTTATAAAAGATGATGTGTTGTATTTATTTGTGGAAGGGGATATCAACCAGACGACACAGATTTATTTGGCAACGCATCAAGGTATGATCAGTCCTTAATGGTGATTAACTTATCTTGGCAAATAGAAATCTTTATGAACAAGCATAAATTTTTGCAATTGGTTATTCGTATTGGACCGATTCTCTTATTCATGGTTGGGTGCAGTGTGTCTGCAACACCTACGCCAATCCCTCTAACCCTATTGCGCTCCTCGAGCTTGCCCACTGCTACACCTATTACTCTTGGAACGACTTTTATACTACCGTATGATGGCAGCGTCGCGGTTAGTTTGGAAAATTCACAAGCGCTCAAAATCCAATTTCTATCCCTGCTGGAAGACTCGCGTTGCCCGTCTGATGTGCTCTGTGCTTGGGCCGGGAACGTGACCGTGGTAATCCGGGTTTGGGCGCCGGGCTCACGATACAAGGATTTTCTATTGAGTACCAATTCCGGCATTCCACGCTACGTGGACCATTTACAATACCGTATCAAATTGTTTACAGTCAACTCAACCGTCGAACTCAAATCGAACAGCGATTTGCCGCCGTACGAGACGTACAGCCTCGAACTGATCGTGGGAGAACGCGCACCGTAATGGAGCAGTCGCTATTTCTGCAAACCTCAAATTCCGCATATCAACTCTTCTCGGTCAGGTAATGGAGCAGGGTCAAGCCGATGCCAAGAAAAAGCGGGACGAAGCCTCCCAGTATTCACCTTGAAGGTGATAGTAATTTTTATATCCATCTGCCTTGTTACGCGTCGCTTTGAAGCTTAATCATAATCATTTGGTCTTAACCAATTGATAGCCAAAATTTATGTAAAAGGAAAAAGTATTATGTTGATGCAACCCGGCGCTTTCTTGTCCCGCATCCTCCTTACCGAGGATCAATCCCGCCTGCGCGCGGCTGGCGCTTTAGGAATTACACCTAATGTCTCGTTTTTTTAAACTTATATCAATTATGCTAGTTGGATATTCTAGCTTTGGGTGTAGCGGTCAATCGCAACAAGCTCTCGCGACCACCCCAACATTGAATTTAGAATCACCAATATCTGTTATTCTTAAAAGCAGCGATATTAACACATCTAATTTGCTAAAAGTTGACGATGGACTGGAAATATCTGACCGAAGCGGTTGCCTGCCAAAAGATTGTGCTATCAGTGTTTGGAAAATTCTTCAGCAAGAATCGCTTGCGCCAAGTTCTACCTCGTCACTACAACTTGTCATATCACTGAGAAGTTTTCAGACCCCAGAGGATGCAAACTCCAGCGCAGTAAAGGGAATGGAAAATGGTGGAAGACCTGGCTACCGTTTGCTTGAGACGCCCGTTAATATCCTGCCTGAACAAAGTTGGGCATATGCCCACGCTGGGTGGTTTGTTGTTGTAACTACAACTTACGGAAATATGGAAATTGCCCTCTCGCTCGGTCACGGCTCAGGGGGAATAGGAATTGATGAATCAGAGAAAGCGGCAATTCTTTTAGAAAATTTGGCTAAAATGCAAATCGATAAACTTATACTCGCAGGGAATAAATAAACATCCGAAAAATAAATTCCCCGCGTCATCCTGGACTTGTAGCTGTCTGCGGTCTCAAGGGACTGATTTGCGCTCAGATATTTTTCACGTCAACTCTTCTCGGTCAGGTAGTGGACGAGGATCAAGCCAAGGCCAAGAAAGAGAGGGACGAAGCCTCCCAGCATCCAGGGTCCGAGGTGAAGCGGATGGTTTTTGTCAGAGTAAAAGATGCGATGAGTGTATACTCATCGCATCTTTAGTGTCCCATTCTTTAATTCTATTTAGCTCACGGCCCAATATAAGTGTTACGGCGGGATTCAAAAGCATCGAAGAACTCAGTACCAAGAGTTCCGGTATCCAAGCCAGTGACAACACCTACTCGTACCGTATCCATCCGCCGAGTGTCATTGTCAATCCCAGTCACTACAGATTGTTGCACGCCATCCAACCAGAATACCAGGTTGCCATTGTTCGCTCCCACCGCTGTGGCCGCCTGCCAATCGAATTCGAGTACATGCGGTCCATCGCTAATGGTGAACCAGGGTGTATTACTCCACACCGTTCCATCATCCAAAGCGCGCATCTGAAGCTGATACACTCCACTGTTCCAGCGAAAGTCTATTCGCAACATGGAAGTGGAACCAGAGAAACCATAGAAGATCGTGTGGGTATCGCCATTTGCCATGCTGATGCTGTTCGGGTCGAAGTAAAAGCGGGCCCGATAGCGCGGTTCGGCGTTGGGTGTCCTATCTTCGGCATACATGGCGGTGGTGTCATTGATGAGGGCTTGCATGCCCTGCGAGCCAACCAGCGCTGCCGCAGGGCTGACGCTCAAATCGCCGCCACCATTGGAATTTGTGGACCAGGCTGAGAAATTTCCGCTTTCAAATCCATCGGCAAAAATAAAGTCTGGTGCTAGTGTGGGTGTAAAGGTAGGCAAAGGCGTGTCTGTTGCAAATGGGGTATTGGAAGCGGTTGGTGTGATCGTGGGTGTATCTGTAGGCAGAGGTGTGTTGGAGGCTGTGGGTGTATTGGTGGGCAGCGGCGTGTCAGTCGGAAGTGATGTGTTAGTTGCAGTTGGTGAGGTTGTCGCTGTGTTGGTAGGAAGCGGCGTATTTGTCACAGTGGGTGTAGCTGTTGGGGTGTTCGTGGGAGGCAGAGGCGTATTGGTCGCGGTGGGAGACGCAGTAGGAGAACTTGTATAAGTAGAGGTAGCCGTTGCGGTGGGGCCTGATGTATTGAGATTAAGATAATTATGCAAGTAATATTTTGTATTTGGGTCACTGGCAATCACAACCAGACCCGTTGTACTATTCAGGTTTTGCTTGGTTGAACTCGCATTATTAATATCAGCATCCAGCGAACTTTGCATGAAGGGTGTGCCGGGCCCACTGGAAAATTGGATATTATTTAAATCAGTCTCTTTATAATAAACCACGCCATCAGCCTGACCCGCTGCAAACATATACAGTCGGTTATGTTCCTCATCCAACAGCACAACGGGGCGCGTTTGGTTGTACGCGACAGTGCTGAATACATGACTATCCCAATTTCCATTTAAACTGCGTACAAGTAACATGATTAGGGGCGCATTGGCCGCGGATTGGGAGGTTTTAACTGCTGCAAATACGCGGCCCGAATCATCCACCTGAATCGACTTTAAATTGATGTGATCGTCGGCGCAACTGCCCGTGCATTTTGGGCCAGGTAAGGCAGTTCTCTCTGCTTGCCAGACATTATCTGCATTGCCGTCCAAATGAATTGCGAAATGTATTTTCTTGTTGTTCTGGTTACTCCACATCACACCAATCTTGTTACCTTGAAAGGCGATAACGGAGGCAATATCATCTGCTTTTAGGGTGGTGGCATCTGCAATTGGTAATGCAAAAGGAGTACCCCAGACGAGGTCACTTGTTAGGGTGTGATTCACCATGACCGAGGTATTTTCCACATAGGTGATCCAAAGCCTGCCTGTTGAGTCTTTAGCGATGGTCAAGGTTTCTGTTACATTCTGTGCTACATTTACCGGGAAGCCTGCATCCAGACTGTATGTTTTGGTAGTCGAATTGTAACTATAGCGATAGACCCGGGGCCATTGGCTTGGGTCAGCCGATGGCACGCCACCATCAGTGGCAAAGATATGAGAGGCCACGTACAGTTTTTGGCTGGCGCCATCCCACAATACATCGGCCTTGGACATGCCGCGATTATCAATGGGGACACCTGTATCCGCCCAGGTTTGGGTTCCCCAGTTTAATTTGTAGATGCGATAGCTTTGCGCAGTACTATTATATAAACTTCCCCACCAGTAGCCATCGTTCCACCATAACTTGCTCTCTGGCTTTTCCCCGGTTGGTGATGAAGTAACGGCGCCACTGCCAAACCTGAAATCACGGAAACCCACTTCAACGCTGGCGGCATGGGCTGTGGATGTTCCCAAAAAACCAAAAGCGCTGATCATTATGGCCAGGATTGCGATGATGGAAAAGAACTTTTCCGGCATATTGTAGACGTACTCGTTGAGCATTGGCCTGTTCATATGAGTCCTAAAATACTAGATTGGTATAAAACATGCAAAAAACACCTTTGCAACATTGCAAGGCGTCAACATGACGTCTCCCGAAGAGGTTGGTTACACTCTGACCCTGCATCTGTTTTCTGTCATGAAATTACAATGGGACTTGGTACGCTTCAATCTGCCCTGAAACTGTTTCCCGCCTAAGAGCCTGATCCTACTCCACAACCTGTATTTGCTATGCGGGTAGCCTAATTTCTATTCCTTCTCAGTCAAAAAGTGGAGGAGAACAAGGCCAAGGCCAAGAAAAAGCGGGACGAAGCCTCCCAGCATCCACGGTCCGAGTTGAAGCGGGTAGTTTTCGCCAGAGTCAAAGCCAAAGAGGTAGAGTCCAATTGTAAGGGCAAGTCCGAGAGCCGTAACGAGTATCCCCCAGCGTAAGAGTCTTTTATATGATTTGGATTCGGGCTTGGTCAAACCCTTTTCTGCGAGGGCAATGGTTTCTTTGTAGTTCATATAGCGGAGAAAAGCGAGGAAGCCAAAGATGACTGTGAGTGAGCCAACTATGCCAAGACAGGGAAAGATATCGCTCATGTTGAATCCTTTCCAATGATAGCATATAAAAAATCAGGCGACAGCTATTAACTGTCGCCTGATTTGAGAGAGTTCCTTATTTGATAGCTTCGATGCGAATAGCGCCACTGGCATTCGTCAAGATAATGAGGGGTCCACCACCATTGAGGTGCCCCACATAGCGCACCTTGTCGGCAGAGGCTTGCATATCGCCGAGGTCTGATTGGAAATTTTCTGAAAACAACTGTGCGAAGATATCTGCTTGCAGGCCATCGTCTAATCGTAGTGTGATGGTGCCACTGCTGTTCTCAAATATCCGCTGTCCGTCGCCTGGCAACTTCGGGGACGAACTATTTTGTACTTGTTGGCCGCCTGTCCCGGTTATTTTATACGTCCACAGCGTCTGAACATCCGACAAAAGCACGGGATTCTCCGCTTGTTGGAGAGCCGCATCATAGGTCGCTACAATGTTACCGCTGCTACTGCTGATATGAAAATTACCATCCACATTCTGGGTTTCAATATCTCC
>Ga0070699_100006157_pt1 | contig 10480 bp, 8 predicted proteins | sample KBSK1503metaG_FD_65473 | JGI IMG/M metagenome (GOLD analysis project Ga0070699, IMG submission 65473) | Corn, switchgrass and miscanthus rhizosphere microbial communities from Kellogg Biological Station, Michigan, USA - KBS K1-50-3 metaG | ecosystem: Host-associated > Plants > Roots >... | reverse complement strand
AAGCGGGGCATCCAGTAATCACGGAGAATCTTGTGGTTACTGGATCGCCCGCTTTCGCGGGCGATGACGACAGAGAAGTCAATGATCCAAGCAAAATCATCACGCTTAGGCATAACCAATAGATCGCTGCGCTCGACGCTCGCCGTAGCCGCATGCGCGCCCCAGGCATGATATCCCGGATTTCGCTTCGCTCATCCGGGCGACTTGCTCACTTCGCAGGACAGCACAAATCTTTAGGAATGTGACGGCGTCTTCCGCGACTTGCGCAGAACGTTCACCCGTAGCGGCAGCGCGCTGCCCAACCAGACGGCGTGGTCGATATGATCGGCGTAGGCGTCGCCGGTGCCGGGGTGGAGCAAAATGCTCAGACCGTCACGATTGAGCATCAGCCACGGCAAAAATGAGGCCAACAACGAGGGCGGGAAAGCAAGCTGATACATCGATTGCGTATGCGGCCCGACTGGCGTGTCGTGCCATCGCCCAAGCGTCACACCCGGGAAGGCCGCTGCCACGTGTTCCCGTAGTCGCGCAGCACGGTCGCGGCTTGATACCGGATCGTAATATACGTGAGCATGATAATGCTGGATGATCTCGGGATTCATGACCGAAGCCACATTTGGATGTTTTTGGAGCGATACGACCGGGCCGGGAACTGTTTTAAGTCGTAAGGTCCCCTAATCTCAGCCAAACCGCCCCAGGGACATGAACCAGATTTTGGCGGTCTTTGGTAGCATGAACATTGAAAACAAAACCGTACTGGTCACTGGGTCGACAGACGGCGTAGGTGGGCTCGTAGCGCGTCGACTGGCCGATCAGGGCGCGCGCGTCCTAATCCATGGGCGCGATCGCACGCGCGGCGAGCAATTGCTCAACGAAATTCGGGCCGCCAACCGCGGCTCGGCAGCCTTCTTGCCTGCAGATTTTTCCTCGCTCGCAGAGGTGCGTCGCCTCGCCGACACCGTCCGCCAGGAATGTGACCGACTCGACATTCTCATCAACAATGCTGGCATCGGCTCGGGCGGCTCTGCCGGTAGACGAGAGACCAGCCAGGATGGCCACGAGCTGCGCTTTGCTGTCAACTACCTCGCCGGATTCCTACTCACCAGGGTTCTGCTGCCCCTTTTGATGCTCGGCAAGCCGGCGCGCATCGTGAACGTCTCTTCGCTCGGCCAACACCCGATCGACTTCGATGATGTCATGCTGACGCGCGGTTACAGCGGCTCGCGCGCCTATGCTCAAAGCAAGCTCGCCCAGATCATGTTTACGTTCGATCTCGCAAGCGAGCTCGATCCCGAGACAGCGACGGCGAACTGTCTGCATCCCGCTACCTACATGGCCACGACCATGGTGCGGCAGAGCGGCGTCACGCCTATCAGCACCGTCGAAGAAGGAGCGGAAGCGATTCTGAACCTCGCCGTGGCGGACGAGCTCGATGGACGTTCCGGCCAGTTCTACAACGGACTGCGGCCGTCGAAGTCGAACCCGCAGGCCTATGACGGCACGGCGCGCGAGCGGCTGCGGGTGCTTAGCTTGCAACTAACCGGGTTGACATAATCAGTATCCGTAGCCCGGATGAGCGAAGCGATATCCGGGATGCTGCCCCAAGCATAACCAACAGATCGCACGGCGCTCGCCATAGCCGCATGCGCACCCAGGCATGATATCCCGGATTTCGCTTCGCTCATCCGGGCTACTTGCTGGAACGCGCGCTATCCCTGGTACGCGCAGGCGCGCAACTCCCTCGCTGTCGGCATCGAGCAGGCGGTCATCGACGCGATCAACGCGCGCAAGCGCGCGTGCTTTGCCGTGGCGAGGGAAATCTCGCCAACAAGGGCCTCAGCGACGCAAGCTACGCCGCCGCGGAAAAGATGATTGGGGCTGGAGAGCCTGGTGGCGCTGGTCGCAGCGGTCGGCGGTTTTTCGGTGACCTGTCTGACCGCCGCGACGTTCCAAATCGATCCGCCGGCCAACGATCCGACGCCGTTGGCGGAGTAGCTAAAGTATTTCCGCGGCGGTCAGTTTGTTAGATTGCGCCCTTCTTCGGCGACTTCGATCGGATCGACGAGCGCTTAATTATAGGCTGGGTGCGCTTCCCTTTAGCCCCGCGTCAGAGAATTGGAGGTTAGCTCTGTCCAAGATCCGGGTCTATCGTTACGACGACCAAGAATTCGCAGTTGGTCAGATGATAAACGCTCGCGGAGACTCCATCAGCAGTCTGACCGAGCATCAGAAGGTTGTAGAGATCGCTATACGAGAGGCCCTGCCACATGGCCCAACTATCCGTGGCACCTCACTGTATACTTGGGCGGACGAGGGGGTTGCTAAGCGCCTCTTGCGCCGTAGTAGAAAGAGGTACCTTTATGAACTTGAGATTGCCGAGGCCGATATTCGCCACAAAGGCGACCTCAATTACTATTCCGAAGCACTGGACGCGGTGAAGTCGGGCAAACCATTCGAGGATGCGATCCGCAAATACTGTAGAGGTGAAACTGCCGGACCGCCGTTTACGGAGCCACGGGTCGAAATCCTCGTTTCAAAGGCCACAGTTCTCCGCAAGCTGTAGCCAACCGTGGTCGTGCCTTTCCGACCGCGGCGAGTATCCCGCCATTGCCATCCCAACTCCTTGCGGCGCGCATGGGCGGGTGACAAGCGTCGCCCTTCAGACAAGTCGCCGAATACGCTCGTGCAATGCCAACGCCGCCGTGAGCTGCCGCGACACCGCATGCGCCGAAAGATCAAGCAGCGCTTGGCGTGCGCTATCATCCCGTGCCAGCTCAGCCGGATTTTCCGAGACGAGCACGTCCAGAAATTCCATGAAAGCGTTCGAGGTCCGGTCCCTGAACCATTTGCCGAGATCGGGATTGACCTTCATCGAATCCGCGATCCATTTCAACCCATCTATGCGCAACGGCTTTCCGGCCTCGGTGCCAAGAAAGCCGCAGAAGCCCGCGAGATTGTCTTCATTACGCGTCAGCCGTTTCCTGGCCCAGACCTCAAACAGATCGCGCATCATCCCGACAAGTGCGGCGTGATCTGGAAGCCGCTCGAGATAAGTCGACGCGCCGAACCCCAGAACCTGTCGTTCCAATTGCTGGCCGTAATACCACGGCCCCCCCTTAGCCCACTCCTCATCCAACAGCATGAACTCGACCATCGGACGCCAGCGTTGCGCGAACTCCACAACTACGGTGGTTTCGGTTAACTGGCTGAACCAGCAAGTCAGGAAATGACCGACGGCGTAGTGACCCTTGGGCCCCAGCGCAAAAACCGGACCCCACAGCGCCGGACCAACGGCGGCCGGACTATCAACGATGAGATTCTCTGCGATGCCCAGCGGGTCTATCGACGCAACCGTCGTATTTCCGGCCGATAGGCTCCGCGTTCGAAGCCACCGGCACCACCTCTGCCACCGGACTTGCTCACCTTCTTCGTCGCCGTAACGCGGCGTGAGCATTAAAAGGCCCGACCATAACAGCGCAAGATAAAGAAGCCGCCACCAACGCTGGCCCAAGTGCCTCGCGGTTCGGTATGCCGACCAGACCACGACCTGCACGGCCTGGTCATCGCCGCTCTTAAGCACCCGCAACATCCGTTCGTCATTTTCTTTCGATGGCGCACCGATCCAATGTTCGACTGCGAAGTAGGCGGCAAACTCAAGATGGCTTGGCGCCATCAATATCCGTGGGCCCCGCGCTTCCGATTCATCCGCAATACCCGCGATGGCGGAATCGATGATCGATTGCGCCCGTTGCTGAATCGCCGCGTTCTCTGTCAGCCAGTCGGGCGCGCGCAATAGAAGCAAGGCCGCCGCCGCAACGCGCGGCGCGTCCGTCATCTCTTGCGCGATATCGATTTCTTCGTCGCCATCGACGGCCGCCATCAGCGATGCGACAGATTCAGCTTCCTGCGCGTTGAGCATGCGCGTCTGGTTGAGAACATCGCGGCACCTTCGCGGGAATGTTAGCGCCTGTATCACTCGCGATTTGTCCCGCCTGAACGCCGCAATTCCCGCAGCGACCTCCGACGGATAGGCGAAGGCGAAGGATTGCTTTCCAGTCGCAGGATCGACCGCTGGGGAATAATTCCGATGGTCGAGCTCTGCCATTAAGATTCTGAATTCGAGCGCTTCCTTCTCCGTTTGCGGCCATTTCAAGCGCCCATTCCGATACATCGGCGGGGAAATCGGGCGCGCCGGCCAAGGCCGCCTGATAGATGCGCGTCTCGGATTCACCATCCCCGACGTATATGATGCCCTTTGCATGCCCGAGCTGCATCTCACGCGCGCTGGCCAGCGCCAGCTCGGCAAATTCACGGCGAAACGGCATGACCGCGCCGCCCGGCAAGACCGGGGGCGTGCTGGAAAGCCATCGATCACACAGGTTCGCAATCGCAGGGGACGTAATCTTTGCGACGCGGTTGCGATATCTGGCAAGAAATCGCGCCATCGCGGGCCACCGGCCGAATATGGGGATGCGCAACTGTGCTTCGACGTAAAGGCTCAGGTCGCGCAGACGGCCGTGCATGTCGACAGTGGTGTCAGGAGCCGACGCCACGTGCTCGAACCGCTTCACAAGACGCAGCAGGCGCGCTCCATTATTTGCGAGCAGCATGTCGGCGCGTGCGTCAAGAAAGGCCTCGGCGTTCGGATCGAGGAACAGTGAGTCCAGCAGCATATCGTCCGCGAGCGGGGCCGTTTCCCGATTCTGTTCCGCTACCTCAAACGCGAGATCCCAGGCGGTACGCGATCCGACCTGTTGCCTCAAGAGAAGCTGGCCCAGCATGCGAAGCGCTGCATGCCAGAGCGGATTGCCTGCAAACTGCGCCCATTGGGCTGTATCGGCCGCAATTTCCTTCAGCCGCGCGAGATCATGCTGGAACCGGATCCGGCCGCTCGCCCCATCCCTGCGCAAGGGGCAAGCGATGGGGAGATCGTCAAGAACGGCCGCATCTCCGCTTTCCAATTCACTGACCGCGAAACTGTGCTCGAATTGCGCTTCCCGCTCGGCAAGCCTCACCAGAAGCCGGTGAGCGCTCGGCTTGTTATCCGTCCAGTGCCCCCACAGGCGATCGGCAATCGCGGTCAGCGACAACGCGCCGCTGCCATCCCGCCCCTGGAACCGACCGGCGGCCTCAATAACCCAAGCCAAGGTGCGTAGATTGGTGAGCGCCGATACTGCATCGCTATGGCTAACCAGCCATCGCAGGCCCGCAACCGAGCACAACACATCCATCACGGTCGCGTCGGGCAACTCTTCGACTTCAAAATTTTCCGGTGATGACGCACCCACTAGCTCCTGAAGCGTGCCGCCGACCCAGGCTTCCGTCTGCCCAACGACCAGCACACGCCATCCGGCTTCCGTGCCTGGCGTGTTTCGCTTGTTCAATTCCTCAATCAGCGCCTTGACTTTTAACGCGCAGCTGCGGCTGAGCCGTTCGGCGGCGTCAATGACGAGAAAATTTTCGGCGCATGCCGTCGCATCGAGTACATCGATCAGAGGCTGGCCGATGCCGAGACCTGCCCGCGTCGCCTCGTTGAGCGCGAGGTCAAAAGTGTCGGGCCCAAACCATACCTGCGCGGCATCGGGGAAGCGCTCATCTAACGTGGCTTTGACCAGTGCCGATTTACCGCTGCCCGATTCGCCGAACACGACGCAAACCGCATCGGCGGCAATTTTCCCCAAGAGCTTGTCGGTCTCACCCTTCCGGCTGAGGGTAAGGCCGGATGGTAACGCCGTCTCGATCATCCCCTTATAATCTTGCGTGAGTGCTCGAAGCCTTTCCCACGAAGCTTCATAATCGGGATGATCCTTGAGCGCGAACCCGCGCCGAAGCCGTTGCCATAGATCGGAGATATCCAGCGTTCCCGAGCCAAGCCGCGTGTTCTTGGCCTGGGCGACGAGTTCCCTCCAAAGCCGCCTGCCTTCCGCGAGGCTGTTATTCAGGAGCACGGTGCGCGATTGCGCAATGGCCAGTTTCTCACTCTCGGACCCAGCGACGTGAAAATCGAGCGGAGCCACGACCATGCTATTGACGATTGCCGCGACCTCTGTGTCGCTCGCCGTAACGCCTGCCTCTTCGGCTGGCTCCCTCACGCTATCAAACATCGCGCGATGCTTGGCGGTCGCGCGCATGCGGCCGACCGCAAGGGCGAGGTCCGCGCCTCGCGCCGCGTCCTTCAGCTCGCTCCAGGTCGCCATGAATGCGTTGTTCCGGCCACGCGTCGCCAGCATCAGGCAATCTTTGCCGCGCTGCATCGGGTTGGCATCGGATTTTGCCCATTGCCGCCAGCACCGCGTCACGAAGTCAGCGGGCAAGCCCGACGCGGTCACCTGCACGTTGCTCTTGCACGAGATGGCGAGGTGCCGCTGATCATCCGGCGACATCGTTGCCGTCAATAGGATGTCATCGATGTCCCAGCCCAGCGCTTCGACCTGCATCTGGAGCCGGGTCGCGATACCTTCAACACCCGGTAGCGGCTGATCGGTGAGCACCTTGAGGAGGAGCCAGGCCGCAACGTGATCCTCAAAATCAAATCCAAGCCCCGCCGTAGACCGCGTCGTGCTCGGTCTTGCTCTTTTTTTCTTCATCCCCTTCGAGGGATGCTTCCTCCGTTTGGCGGTCTTTGTGGCCCGGGTCATGACACCACAGTTATAGCCACGATTTTCCGAGGATTATCAGCCGCAGCCGCCGGCCCCGCGCCGCATCTACAAGGCGCAGCCGACCGCGCCCTCCGCGAGCACGTCGTAATGGTCGCCCTTCTGTCGCGGATAATGAGAAGCCGATGCGCCTCATTTCGTGAGCCCCATCCGGGGTCACGCATTATCCACAATCCGTTGGAGTGTGCTTGCAGTCATCATCTCTTCAACCGTTACAAGCGTGTCGGTGATGGTCGAATCACCGTGCGCTTTGGGATTGCGCAGTTCTCCAAATTCGCCGGTGAAGAGTTCGCATCGCCGATCTCGCCGTGGTGGCGGCCGGGCCGACATATCAGTCAATGGACCAGACCTGGAATCAAAGGCCTTTCTCATTAGTGCCACGCCATAGTCGCCTTGGGTGATGCCGTTTCTCCCCATCCCCTTCTTTAGTACAGCGGCTTCGACGGCCTTGAATGCCTCAAACACGGCCGTGTCATAATCGCCAACGCTGAAAGCGTGCCATGCCGCGTCTGGTAATGACGGATGAAACATCTCGCGGATAAACGCAGTTCGAGCCTTGGCGGCTGCGAAATCGATTCCGGCAAGTGCGGCTCGACCTTTGCTCGAAATGACCCTGTATCGATTCTTGCCGTTAGCGGGGTCGGGCTCCTCTATAAAGTTTAGATCCTCGAGTGCCTTCCACGCCCTGCTGATCACCCTCTCGACCGATTGCTTCTTCTTGTAATCAGCCTCGTATCCACCGTGTCCGAATAGCGCAATGACAACGCCGTCACGAGTGATCCCAAAGCCCCGCATCCGGTCATCTGTAGCCTCCGCCACGAACCGCAATACTGCGCGCTGCAATTCGATGTCCAGCGCAGCCAATAGCCGGTCAACCGTAGGAAAGAGGCTTATGATGCTGTTGTTCAAACGTTCCATCTCCTCATCGGTCTTGCACCTGTAGTGACCGCCGCCCTTCCTCCGTGATGCGCAAGCGGGCGTAGGCCATGGTGGCTCAGATAGTAGGGAGGGTGCAGCCGCACTAGGGCCGCGATCAAGATGCTATCCCCCAACCAAGGGATCGCGTTTCACTTTGGTGGTGGAAGCTGCGGGATGACCCAAGTTCGAAATTCATTGAGGAAATGCTTGCACAAGCTGTAAATCGACCTCAACTGGCCGTCATGTTCAATTTGCCATATTTCCTGATCTGGCGCTCCCGCATGGTCCCACCAATCCAGGTGCTCATACTCTGTCGCCGCTCTTTCGGTCTCAAGTAGCCGAGCCGCGGAGGGATCCCTCAATCCTGCGCGCACAGCGTGTTTTAGTCCGTTCGCAAAGTCTTTCATGGTGCGCCATATTGGGAATTCAGTCTCAAGTGCATGTCGCTCGTTTTCGAGTCGTCGATTCAGAACGCCCTCCACGAACCAATCTGGTACGTGGGCAGTAGTTAGTACGGCCGGATACAGATCGATCACGTCCTGCGTTTTGTGAAATCGATCCAAGTAAAATTGAGCCAGTTCGATCATCTCTGGAAATGATGTCGGCACAGCCGTCGGACGTGTCGCCATCGCTAAGCCCGGTCATTCTCAGCATTGAGGATGCGGTGAACCACCCACACTTCAGATAGTGGAGAGAGCACAGCCGCACCAGGCCGTGCGACGGAACGAGTTGGCAACGAACGAGTGTCTACTCTAAGTGTCGAGTTAGACAATTTCGGCGCTAAGATATTGAAAACGAAAGAGACGCCAGGATCCATGGTGGGGCCCAGGACGACTCGAATCCTGTAATCATTCTTAAGATGACTACACATCAACTACACTCTTGACTACATAACGCATCCATGCTAGAACATTCGCATCCTCGCTCATTGAGGGGCATCTCCGGAGGCGATCCTGAAGGCGGAGCGGGGAGTGGCGTCCTGCGGCGGCGGCTCGCAACCGCTGGCCTCGGGAGGCCCGGGACCCCGCCCGCCAGGCACTACGACCTGGCTGCGAGGAGCTCGCTGCACGGATCCGAAAGGCAAATGCCCGCCGTTGCATGGCGGCGGGCGCCGAAGGGGACGGAAGCGCGGCCCCGAGGCCCAAAATCGCCGCGGTGGAGCGCCGAGAGGCGAGCGTCCCGCGTTATGGGACGCAAGGCGCCTCGCTAGGCGCCTGGCGTGCCGCGTTATGTGCACGCCCCACGGGTGCCGCTGCACCCGAACGTTTCTCGGCGCTCCGCCCACCCCTCGATTCGGGGTGAGTGAAGCAAAGGAGATCACTCCGCGTGCGAAAGCGCGGCGGAAAAGGAAGGGTATTGTGCAGGATGAAGTGACGCCAAATGGAGTGATGCGAGGGACGTTGTCATCACTCGTCATGCGCGGGCAGAAGCGCGGCGGAGACGCGCGTAAACGCGCTTACGCCCCGCGCATCCATCTTCTTCGCAAGACGTCTTTACGAAGAAGGATGGATTGCATCGCAACTCGGGCTTGCCCGAGTTGCGCAGTATTATGCGCCGCAAGTCGGGCAAGCCCGACTTGCGGTGTCAAGCCCGGCAATGACAACGTGGGTGGATACGCGCACAGTTTCATTTTGCCGCGCTTTACTCACCTGCGCGCCGCACGGAACGCAACCAACAGGTGTGCGAAATGGCCGCCGGGGCAGTTTCATTGTTTTGGGGTTGTTCTTTACAATGAAAACTGCAACTCCAACGTGTCGGGCCGCCGAGGGCCCATATGTCATCCCGATGTGTCACCATCCGTCGCAATCCCCATATGTCACCATCCGTCGTCATAATGTGTTTTGGATTTGCAGCTCCCATACCCACTCGCCGCATCCGCGCAGCACCTTCAGATCCACCACCCGGGCCGAGGCCTCGATGAGCGCTCTTTCATTCCGCCGCGACTTTATCTCCAAGCCGATCTTCCGCTGGGCGCAGCAGGTGCTGCCCACGCTCTCCGACACCGAGCGTGAGGCGATCGAAGCCGGCGACGTGTGGTGGGACGCCGACCTCTTCGGCGGCAATCCCGATTGGGGGAAGCTCCTGGCCGTCCCGCCGGCGACGCTGTCGCCCGAGGAGCAGGCGTTCCTCGACGGCCCGGTCGACGAGCTCTGCCGCATGCTCGACGAGTGGCGCATCAGCTGGGAGCTGCGAGATCTCCCGCCCGAGGTGTGGGACTTTCTCAAGCGCCACAAATTCTTCGCGATGATCATTCCGAAGACCTACGGCGGCTTGGGCTTCTCCGCCTATGCCCACTCGGAGGTCATCCGCAAGCTCTCCACGCGCTCGCTCACCGCCGCCGTCACCGCCATGGTGCCGAACTCGCTCGGACCCGGCGAGCTCTTGCTCCACTTCGGCACCAAGGCGCAGCAGGATTACTGGCTGCCGCGCCTCGCCGAGGCCAAGGAGATTCCGTGCTTCGGGCTGACCAGCCCGGAAGCCGGCTCGGACGCCGCCTCGATGACCGATTCCGGCGTGGTGTGCCGCGGCCTCTGGCAGGGCCGCGAGGTGCTCGGCATCAGGCTCAACTGGCACAAGCGCTACATCACGCTCTGCCCGATCGCGACCGTGATCGGGCTCGCGTTCAAGCTCTACGATCCCGATCACCTCGTCGGCGAGCGCCACGAGATCGGAATCACGCTCGCGCTGGTGCCGACGAGCTTGCCGGGCGTCGAGATCGGCCGGCGCCATCTTCCCGCGCTCATGGTGTTCCAGAACGGTCCGACCCGGGGGCGCGACGTCTTCATCCCCATCGACAACGTCATCGGCGGCGTCGCGCAGGCCGGCAAGGGCTGGAAGATGCTGATGAGCGCGCTCGCCGCCGGCCGCGGCATCTCGCTGCCGTCGCTGTCCGCCGCGGGCGCGGC
>Ga0070699_100006156_pt1 | contig 10480 bp, 11 predicted proteins | sample KBSK1503metaG_FD_65473 | JGI IMG/M metagenome (GOLD analysis project Ga0070699, IMG submission 65473) | Corn, switchgrass and miscanthus rhizosphere microbial communities from Kellogg Biological Station, Michigan, USA - KBS K1-50-3 metaG | ecosystem: Host-associated > Plants > Roots >... | reverse complement strand
GCGGCGTCGCCGTGTACAGCATCGACGGCGAGGACGAGTTCGGGACGCTCGTGCGTGTGATCGGCCCCATGACGGGGTACTGGGGCGCGCTCGCGATCGCGGCGGCGCTGGGGGGGCCGGCGCTCCCGGACGTCCAGCCCGTGCTCGACGCGGTCGCACGCCTGGCCGTGCCCACGGTGACGGCGGAGCAGCTCGAGCACCCGCTGGCCCTGGTCACGAGCGGCGCCTACGGCGGGCTCGCGGTGAATCTCCAGTATAAGATGATGGAGGGCGCGCTCCTGCCCATGCCGCCCGTCTGGGACGTCCTGCATCTCGCGCACGGACCGTTTCAGCAACGGTTCGCGACACCGGCCACGTTCCTCGCTCTCACGCGGGCCGACGCGACCGGGGAGGGCGAGCTGCTCGACCGGCTGGCGACAATGCTCGTACCGGGGCGCCACGTGCTCGTTCGGCTCCCGGCCTCCCTGCCCGGCGGGCTCGCCGTCTTCGAGCACGAGGCGATCCTGAACGCGCTCGTGCTCGCGTATCTCGAGGCGCGGGCCGTCGACCAGATGGATTGGCCGGGGCGGGAGCGGGACGCACCGCTCTACGGCGTCTCGCAAGCGGCGGCCGAGCGGCGGCTCGCGCGTCTGGCCTGGCCCGATCTCGCGTCGGCGCGGCCGCGCGTTGCCATCGTCCCGCTAGGCGCGACGGAGCAGCATGGGCCCCACCTCCCGTTCGCCACGGACACGCTGATCGCCGAGGCGCTCGCGATGCGGCTCGCCGCCCGGCTCGAGGGCGCGGTGGCGCTGCCCGCGCTGCCCGTCGGCTCCTCGATCGAGCACATGGGGTTTCCAGGCACGCTGGACGTATCGGCAACGACGCTGACCTCGTGGCTTGCGGACATCCTCCGTTCCCTCGCGCGCCACGGCGTCGAGCGAGCCATCGTCTTCTCGGCGCACGGCGGCAACGCGGCGACGCTGCGAGATGCCGCCGCGCAGCTCCGCGCCGCCGTGCCCGGCATGTGGGTCGAGGTGCTGGCCGATCTCGACCAGCTCACCACACGGCTCCATGCGGAGGCGGCGCGCTTCGGCATCACGCCGGAGGCAGCAGGGCATCACGCCGGGGAGCTGGAGACGTCGATCATGCTCGCGCTGGATCCCGAGCTCGTGCGCATGGAGGCGGCAGTCCCGGGCCACGTGGAGCCGACCGCCGATCCGCAATCGCTCTTCTACCCGGACCTGCGCCGTACGGGGCCGACGGGAACGGTCGGCGATCCGTGCGGCGCCTCCGCGCTACGCGGCGCGCGCTATGTCGGCGCCTGGGTCGACGTGCTCGAGGCGGCGTGCGTGGAGAAGAAACGGACGTAGGCGAACGGGACGAAGAGGCCGTAGTAGAGCTGGTTCGGCACCATGCGGAGCGCCCAGCCGCGATCCTCGCCGTTGAGGGTCAGGACGTCGGCGAGCGCCCACAGCGTGTAGTAGAGGACGGCGAATCCGAGGACGGCGCGCACGTAGCGGCGGACGGGCTCGCGATCCGGGGCGACTCGGCGAGGGATCATCCACAGGACGAGCGTGTCCGCGAGCGCGATGAATCCGATCTCGTAGACCACCCAGAGCATGGTGGGGGCCTGCGCTCCCGCCACGCGCTCGACCAGTTGCATCGTGCCGTAGGCGAAGGCCGGGACGACGAGCGTCCACGCCGCCGCCTCGAGCAGCACGCCGGTCCGGGCGCGGGCGGGGTGCATCACCACGAGCACCAGCGCGAAGACGCGATAGTCGCCGAGGAGCACGAAGGGAAGCAGCGACCATCCGAGCGGCCCCGTCGCGACCAGGTCGACGAGTGCCACCAGCGTGAAGGCCACCGCCCAGCGGCGCACGAATCCCGCGGCGCGCGGCTCCACCCCCTCGCCCCGGGCACCGCGAACCGCCAGCCATGCGAGGAAGACGGCCGGCGGGACGACGAGCGCCCACAGTCCCTGCGTGGGGCTTTTGTAGAGCGCCTCCCAGGTGCCCTGCACGGCGGCGCGCTCTTAGCGAACTTCGCCCCGGATCACCAGAGTCGGGGTGCTCAGTCCCACCCGATGACGCGATAGCCGCGGTCGCCGAGGCACGTGTTGACGAAGTTCTGGTACACGGGGCTCGGGCCGCTGCTCCTGAAGAGACCGCTCAGGAGGCCGGCCGTTACGCCCGTTGCGGCGCCGGCCGCAGCGCCCCGGCCGGCGCTGCCGTAGATGGCGCCGCCGACCGCCCCGGCTGCCGCACCCGTGCCACCACCGATGGCCGCGTCGCGTGCGACCTCGCGGCCCCTGGAAGACTTCACGTAGCCGTCGGCAAGGTGCATGCATTCGGCGATGTCGCGGTCGGCGCCCGTCGGGCCGGACTTCTGGAGCGTTTCGTTGGGGTACAGGACCGGACGGCGAGCGGAGCAGCCAGCGGCCAGCACGAGACTGGCCACGAGCAGCGCGGAGCGGGGAAGCCTCTTCGGCATGGTCCCACATGTACGCCGATCCGTTGCGCTGTCCAGACGTGGGCGGGGCGGTCGCAGTGAGGTATCGTGTCGCCGTGACGCGCGAGGAGAAGCTGCTCGAGCGGCTCCACACGGGCCTCGGCGCCGAGCACGTCGCGCTCGAGGACGAGAGCGCGCGTCACGTGGGTCACGCGGGCGCACAGGGCGGTGCGGGGCACTACCGTGTCCTCGTCGTCGCCGCGCGCTTCGCCGGCCTCGACCGGCTCGCCCGCCACCGCGCGGTGTATGCCGCGGTGGGGGACATGATCCCGCACGAGATTCACTCCCTCTCCATCCGGAGTCTCACGCCGGAGGAGTGGCGGATACCACCGGGGGACTGATGCTGCGGTCGCGCTATGCTGGACTGCGCCGGCCGGCGAGCGCGCGGTAGCCGGCCAGCAGCACGAGCGCCCCGAGGATCGACATGATCCAGCCCGCCGGCTGGCCGGGGTCGTACATGCCGAGGGCGCGGCCGATGGCGCCGCCGAGGAGCGCGCCGCCGATGCCGAGGAGAATCGTCACGATCGTGCCGCCGGGATCCCGGCCCGGCATGACGAGCTTCGCGAGCGCGCCGACGATGAGTCCGATGACGATCCAGGCGAGTATGCTCATGGAGAGCCCTCCTTCCCGAACGATTGCCCTCAGCGTTGCGCGCCGTTTTCGGCCCGGCAATGGGCCGTTGGGGCTAGGTCGGCAGGGCCGGTACCGGGACCGGTTGGCCGGAGGCTCAGCCGCCGCTCGGCGGCCGGCCTGATGCGGCGAGAAACGCCGGACGCTCGCCGCCGCCGTGCACCAGGATGCTCGCCCCGCTCACGTAGCGGGCGAGCGGCGAGGCGAGGAAGAGGCAGACGTCGGCGACGTCGCCCGGATCGCCCAGGCGCCCGAGCGGAACGGTCGCGGCGACGGCGGCGACCCCCTGCTCGTCCCCGTAGTGGAGCGCTGCCTGCTCGGTGCGGATCAGGCCGGCCGTGATCGCGTTCACGCGTACCTTCGGCGCCCATTCGACGGCGAGGGTCTGCGTGAGGTTCAGCAGCCCCGCCTTGGCGGCGCCGTAGGCCGCGGTGCCCGGAGAGGGACGTGTTCCGCTCACGCTCGCGATGTTGATGATGGCGCCGCCGTTCGCCTGGCCCTGCATGACGCGGTTGGCGCGCTGCGCGAGGGCGAGCGGCGCGATCAGGTTGAGGGCGATGATCGCGGCCGAGAACCGCGGCGAGGCGCTCGCGGCGTCGGCCGGCGGCGAGCCGCCCGCGTTGTTCACGAGCACGTCGAGACGGCCGAAGCGGTCGACCGCGGTCTGGACGACGCGGTCGACCTGGTCGGTGTCGCGGACATCGGCTGCGACGAACACGGCACGCCGTCCCCCCGCCTCGGGCAGCGCGTCCGGCTCGTTCCGGCCGCAGATCACGACCTCGGCGCCGGCGGCGAGGAAGCGCTCCGTGATGCCGCGGCCGATGCCCTTGCCGCCGCCGGTCACGATGACGACCTGCCCCGACATGTCGAGCGCGTCCGCCATGGTCCTGCCGCTAGAGCCCGATCCGTTGCGCCACGAGCTCGCGGTGATGGCTCGCATCGCCGAGCAGCGTCTCGCTCGATTTTGCGCGCTTCAGGTAGAGGTGCGCGTCGTGCTCCCAGGTGAAGCCGATGCCGCCGTGGATCTGCACGTTCTCGGCGGCGCAGCGGAAGTAGGCGTCGGAGCAGTACGCTTTGGCCAGCGAGGCGGCGAGCGACAGCTCGTCCCCGTCCTCGGCGGCCGTGCAGGCGGCGAAGTACGCCGCGGAGCGGGCCGATTCCACCAGCACGAGCATGTTGGCGCACTTGTGCTTGATCGCCTGGAAGGAGCCGATGGGGCGGCCGAACTGCACGCGTTGCTTGGCGTAGTCCACGGCCATGTCGAGGCAGCGCTGCGCGCCGCCCACCTGCTCCGCCGAGAGCGCCACGGTGGCCAGCGCGAGCGTCTTCGCGAGGATGCGCCAGCCGTTGCCCTCCTCGCCGAGCAAGGTGGACGCGGGCGTCCGCACACCGTCGAGGGTCACCTCGGCCTGTCGCCGCGTGCGGTCCATCGTGCCGAGCGCGCGGCGCTGCAGGCCGGGCGCGTCGGTGGGCAGGAGGAAGAGGCTCACGCCGGCCTCGCCGTGCGACCCGTCACGCCGGGCCGCGACGACGATCAGGTCCGCGGCGTGTCCGTCGACGACGAACGTCTTCCGTCCCGTGAGCACGAAGTCGCCGCTCGGCTCGCGGCGCGCCGTCGTCTCGATTGCGGCCGCGTCCCAGCGGCCGTTGGCCTCGGTCCAGGCGACGGTGGCGACGATCTCGCCCGCGGCGATACGTGCCAGCTCGCGCTGCTTCTGTGCCTCGCTTCCGCCGACGATGAGCGCGTTGGTGGCGAGGCAGACGGTCGAGAAGAAGGGCGCGCAGAGGAGCGCGGCGCCCATCTCCTCCATGAGGACCGCGAGCTCGACGTGGCCGAGGCCGAGGCCGCCGTAGGCCTCGGGAACGATGACGGCCGACCAGCCGAGCTCGACGGCGATCCGCCGCCAGACGGCGGCATCCCACCCGAGCGGCGCGTCCATGACCGCGCGCACCTGCGGCGACGCCGAGGCTTCGGCGAGGAAGGCGCGCGCCGTCGCGCGCAGCCGCTCCTGCTCCTCGTCGAGGGCGAAGTTCATGAGTGGATGCTCAGGTACCGTAGACCTTCTGTGCCGGCGTCGCGCGGGCGAGCAGCGCGCGTACGGCCGGGCCGACGTCGCGCGGGTCCCAGCGAGCGCTCTTGTCGATCTCGGGCCCCGTCCGCCATCCGTCGGCGACGGCGATCCTGCCTCCCGAGACCTCGAGCATCTGCCCCGTGACGTCGCGCGCGTCGACGCTGCCGAGCCAGACGACGACCGGCGACACGTTCTCCGGATCCATCGCGTCGAAGCCGCGCTCGGGCTTCGCCATCATGGTGGAGAAGACCTCTTCGGTCATGCGCGTGCGCGCCGCCGGCGCGATGGCATTCGCCGTGATGCCGTAGCGGCCGAGCTCGGCCGCCTGCACGAGCGTGAGCGCCGCGATCGCGCCTTTCGCGGCGGAGTAGGCGCTCTGACCCACGCTCCCCTGGAGTCCGGCACCCGAGCTCGTGTTGATGATGCGGGCGTCGACACGGGCGCCGCCCTTTGCGCGGTCGCGCCAGTAGGCGCAGGCGTGACGCGCGCTGCAGAGGTGCCCCTTGAGATGCACGCGGACGACGGCGTCCCACTCCTCCTCGGAGGTGCTGACGAACATCCGATCGCGCACGAAGCCGGCGTTGTTCACGACCACGTCGAGCGTGCCGAAGCGTTCCACCGCGGCGGCCACCAGGCGACGGCCCCCCTCCCAATCGGCGACGTCGTCGCCGTTGGCGATTGCCTCACCGCCGAGGTCGCGAATCGCGGCGACGACCTCTTCGGCTGGGGCCGCCGAGGTGCCGCTGCCGTCGAGCGCGACGCCGATGTCGTTGACGACGACGCGGGCACCCTGGCGGGCGAACTCCAGCGCATGGGCGCGTCCGAGGCCCCGGCCGGCGCCGGTCACGATGACGACTCGTCCCTCGCAGAGTCCCGGCATGCGCGCCCTCAGGACAGCCGCTCGATGATGGTGACGTTGGCCTGGCCGCCGCCCTCGCACATCGTCTGCAGGCCGAAGCGGCCGCCGGAGCGCTCGAGCTCGTAGAGCAGCGTCGTCATCAGCCGGGCTCCCGTCGCGCCGAGCGGATGGCCGAGGGCGATGGCGCCGCCGTTGACGTTGACCCTGTCGGGATCCCAGCCCCCCTCCTTCTGCCAGGCGAGCACCACGGAGGCGAAGGCTTCGTTGATCTCGACGAGATCGATGTCGTCACGCCGGAGCCCGCTCTGCCGGAGCGCGTGCGCCGTGGCCGGAATCGGCGCCGTCAGCATCCACACCGGATCGGCGCCACGGACGCTCAGATGATGGAAACGGGCGCGGGGCCTGAGGCCGTGCTCCTTCACGGCGCGCTCGGAGGCGATCAGCATCGCGGCGGCGGCGTCGGAGATCTGGCTCGACACGGCCGCGGTGAGGCGGCCGCCCTCGCGGAGCGGCCTCAGCGTCGCCATCTTCTCGAGCGACGTGTCCCGCCGCGGGCCCTCGTCGTCGCGGACGCTCTCCCAGGGCACGATCTGGGTCCGGAAGCGCCCCTCGTCGGTGGCGCGGATCGCGCGGCGGTGGCTCTCGAGCGCGAAGCGCTCCATGTCCTCGCGCGAGCAGTCCCATTTCTCGGCGATCATCTCGGCGGAGCGAAACTGCGAGACCTCCTGCGCGCCGTAGCGGGCGAGCCAGCCCTGCGAGGTCGAGAAGGGATCCGCGAAGCCGTACGCCTCGCCGGCCAGCATCGCGGCCGAGATCGGGATCAGGCTCATGCTCTGGACCCCGCCGGCGACGACCAGGTCGCTGGTGCCGCTGAGCACCGCCTGCGCGGCGAAGTGCGCCGCCTGCTGCGACGAGCCGCACTGGCGGTCGATGGTGGTGCCGGGCACCTCGTCGGGCAGACCCGCCGCCAGCCAGCAGGTGCGGGCGATGTCGCCGGCCTGGGGGCCGATGGTGTCGACGCAGCCGAAGACGACGTCCTCGACGGCGTGCGGATCGATGCGCGTGCGCTCCACCAGCGCCGTGAGGACGTGTGCGCCGAGATCGGCCGGATGCACGTGGCTGAGGCCGCCCTTCTTCCGTCCGACCGGCGTGCGGACGGCATCGACGATGTAGGCTTCTCGCATTCGGATCTCCGCTAGCGCTGGGCCACGACCGACGAGCCGTGGCCGAAGAGGCCCTGGTTCACGCTGACGCCGAGCTTCGCGCCCTCGACCTGGCGGCCGGTCGCCTGGCCGCGGAGCTGCCAGGTGAGCTCGCACACCTGGGCGATCGCCTGCGCCGGGATGGCCTCGCCGAAGCACGCCAGCCCGCCGCTCGGGTTCACGGGCACGCGGCCGCCGAGCGCCGTGACGCCGTCGTTCAGGAGGCGCTCCGCCTCGCCGGGCCGGCAGAGGCCGATGTTCTCGTACCAGTCGAGCTCCAGCGCCGACGACAGGTCGTAGACCTCGGCGACGTCCACGTCGCCGGGGCCGACACCGGCCTCGGCGTACGCGGCCGCGGCGATCGAGTCGCGGAACGAGAGGTCCGGCGGTGCCACCGCCGCCGCCGAGTCGGTGGCGAAGTTCGGCATCTCGATGATGCTGCTCGGGTAGCGGGGCGTCACCGTGGACACCGCGGTGATGGTCACCGGCTTCGTCGTCCGCCGCCGCGCGTACTCCATGCTCGACAGGACGAGCGCGGCGCCGCCGTCGCTGGTGGCGCAGATCTCGAGGAGCCGCAGCGGATCGGACACCATGGGCGAGGCGAGCACCTCCTCCTCCGTGACGGCCTTCCGGTAGCGTGCGTTCGGGTTCCCGAGCCCGTGGCGGGCGTTCTTCGCCTTCACCTTCGCGAAGTCGCGGTCGGTCGCGCCATACAGCGCCATCCGCCGCCGCGCGTAGAGCGCGAAGTAGACGGGATTGGTCGCGCCGAGGAGGCGGAAGCGGAGCCAGTCGGGATCGGTCCCGCGCTCGCCCGCCTGCGGCGCGAAGAATCCCTTCGGTGTCGTGTCGGCACCCACCACGAGGGCCACGTCGCACAGGCCGGCGAGAATCTGCGCGCGTGCAGCGCTGATCGCCTGTGCGCCGGCGGCGCACGCACCATAGCAGCTCGCGACGCGGGCGCCGGTCCACCCGAGCGCCTGCGCGAAGGCGGCGCCGGCGATGAAGCCGGGATAGCCGTTGCGGATCGTCTCGCCGCCCGACACGAACTGCACGTCCGCCCACTCCAGGCCGGCGTCCTTGAGCGCATCCTGCGCGGCCTTGACGCCGTACTCGACGAAGTTCCGTCCCCACTTGCCCCAGGGGTGCATCCCGACCCCGAGTACGGCGACGTCCTGTCGCTTCATGGCCGGTCTCCGCGGCCGGCCGGCCGCCATTTCCACACCAGGTACTCGTGCTCGTCGTCGGCATAGAGAGGATCGGCGACGAGATCCATGCGCATGCCGACCTCGAGCGCGGTCGTCGGGATGCCCGGCGCCACCTGACCCAGGACGACCATCCGCTCCTCGGCCAGCTCCACCGCAGCGATCGCGTAGGGTTGGAACGGATCGGGGGCGACGTAGGGGGCGGGCGGCGCGTAGTGGTTGTCGGTGAACGACCAGAGCGTCCCCGTGGTGCTGAGCGGGACGTCCTCGAGCTCGGTCGCCTGGCAGCGCGGGTTCCGGCATGCGAACGACTCGCGGGGGAAGAAGTAGCTGTGGCAGCGTCGGCAGCGGCTGCCGATGAGCCGCGGCCGCTCACCGTCGACGTCGAACCACGCGGCCATGGCGGAGACTCGTGTCCTCACGGCGAATACCTCCAATCAATCATCGGTCGCCCCGTCCAGCACCACGCGTGCGACCCGGTCGCGATGCCACGCCGTGCTCCCCCACGCCAGGGCGAGCGCCCATGCCCGCTTCATCCAGATGTGGAGGTCGACCTCCCAGGTGTAGCCCATGGCCCCGTGGACCTGGAGCGCGACGCGGGCCGCCTGTGCCGCCGCCTCGGCCGCGGCCACCTTGGCGTGCGATACGTCGGTGGCGCGCGTCGCGATGTCGCGCGCCACCGAGAAGGCGGCCCGGTAGACGACCGGGCGCGCGAACTCGAGGCGTACGGCGACGTTGGCGAGCATGTGCTTGACCGCCTGGAACGAGCCGATCGGCCGGCCGAACTGCTCGCGCTGCGTCGCGTAGCGGACGGCGAGGTCGACGAGCTGCTGGCCCACGCCGAGGAGCTCGGCGGCGGCTGCGAGCGCGCCGCGATCGAGCGCCGCCGTCAGCAGGCGCCGGCCCGACGCGCCGCGCGCGAGGCGCGTGTCGCTCGCGGGCGACCACGTCACGCGAAAGAGTCGACGCGACGGATCGTTGCAGGGCTGCCGCTCGAGGACGGCGCCGGCGCGCGGGACCGCATGCAGCTCGTCCTCGTGCTGCATGAGGAGCACGTCGGCGACGTGTGCGTCGGCGACGAACGCGTTGGCGCGGTGGCCGACGGCGAGGATCGCTGCCCCCTCGGGCACGCGGCGGAGCCAGCCATCGGCCAGCGGCGAGCTCTCGACGCCCGCGAGGAGCGGCACGCCGACCGCAGCCGTGTCGAGCACCGGCTCCGGCAGCGCCGCCCGCCCCGTCTCCTCGAGCAGCAGGACGAGGTCGGTCTCGTCCATGCCGAGCCCGCCGTGGCGCTCGGGAACGAGCGCGCCGAGGAGCCCGAGCTCCGCGAGCCGCGACCAGCGCTCCGTCGAGCGGCCCGTGTCCGTGTCCCACAGCGCCCGCACGTGGTGCGGCGTGCACTCGTGCTCGAGGAACGTGCGCATGCTCGCCTGGAAGGTGCGCTGCTCGTCGCTGAAGGAGAACTGCATGCTCAGTCGCGGGGCAGTCGGAGCAGGCGCTCCGCGATGACGTTGCGTTGGATCTCGTTCGTCCCGGCATAGATCGGGCCCGCGAGCGAGAAGAGAAAGCCGTCGAGCCATCCGTCCGCGTCGGTGCTGGCGGGCGCATCGGCGGTGAGCTCGGCGTGCGGGCCGAGGAGGCCGAGCGCCGTCTCGTGCATGCGCACGTCCATCTCGGACCAGAAGATCTTGTTGAGGCTCGCCTCGGCGCCGATGGTGCCGCCGGCGATGAGACGGCAGGCGGTCCAGTAGGTATTGAGGGCGTAGGCCTCGGCGTCCATCCACGCGCGCGCGACGGCATCGCGCAGGACGGGGTCGGACGCAGCCGATTGGCGGCGGTAGAGCGCGATCAGACGGCGGGCGGTCGCCTGGAAGCGGGCGGGGCTCCGGAGCATGAGGCCGCGCTCGAAGCCGGCGGTCGCCATCGCGACCTTCCAGCCCTGGCCCTCCTCGCCGAGCCGGTTCTCGGCGGGGACGCGCACGTCGTCGAAGAACACCTCGGCGAAGCCGGTCTCGCCGTCGAGCTGCG
>Ga0070699_100006154_pt1 | contig 10483 bp, 8 predicted proteins | sample KBSK1503metaG_FD_65473 | JGI IMG/M metagenome (GOLD analysis project Ga0070699, IMG submission 65473) | Corn, switchgrass and miscanthus rhizosphere microbial communities from Kellogg Biological Station, Michigan, USA - KBS K1-50-3 metaG | ecosystem: Host-associated > Plants > Roots >... | reverse complement strand
TTCTTCGGCGGGCGGCGCGTGATCGACGGCACGCTGACGGTCGGCTCGTTCGTGGCCTTCAGCGCCTACGTGGTGATGCTCGTCTGGCCGCTGCGAATCCTCGGCCAGCGCGTGACGACCGTGCAGAAGGCGCTCGCCGCGAGCGGGCGGATCACCGAGGTGCTCGAGGCCGAGCCGCGCCTGGTCGAGGCCCGGCATCCGGAGGAGCTGGAGGCGCGCGGCGACATCCGGCTCGACGGGGTGCGCTTCGGCCACGAGGGCGACCGCGCCGTCCTCGACGGCCTCGACCTCCATGTCGCGCCCGGCGAGTCGCTTGCGCTGGTCGGAGCGACCGGATCCGGGAAGAGCACCGTGGCCGGCCTGCTCGCGCGCCTGTACGACCCGGAGGGCGGGCGCGTGCTGCTCGACGGCCACGACCTCCGCGACCTCAGGCTCACGGACGTGCGCAGCGCCGTCGCGCTCGTCTTCGAGGACACGTTCCTCTTCAGCGAGAGCGTGCGGGAGAACATCCGCGTCGGCCGGCCGGACGCGAACGACGAGGAGGTTCGGCGCGCTGCCGAGCAGGCAGGCGCGGCGGCCTTCATTGACGCACTGCCCGACGGCTACGACACGATCCTCGGCGAGCGGGGGTTCTCGCTCTCGGGCGGGCAGCGCCAGCGCATCGCCATCGCCCGCGCGATCCTCGCGGACCCGGCCGTCCTCGTCCTCGACGACGCGACCTCGGCCGTCGATGCGACGAAGGAGCACGAGATCCGGGCCGCGCTCGCCGAAGTCATGCGCGGGCGCACGACGCTCGTCATCGCCCACCGGCCCGCGACGATCGCCCTGGCCGACCGCGTGGCCGTGCTCGAGGGCGGCCGGATCGTCGAGGAGGGCACGCACGAGGAGCTGCTCGCACGGTCGTCCCGGTACCGCGCCTTGCTGGCCCTCGAAGAGGCAGCTGCTTGATGGAGCGAGCTTCAGCCCGCGAGGTGTGGCGCGAGACGCGGCCGCTCGTCCGGCCCGTCCGGCGCCTGTACGTGGGCGCGGCCGTCGCGGTGATCGTTTCGACGCTGATCACGCTCGCGGGCCCGGCGCTCGTGCGGTACGCGATCGACCATGGGATCCGGAAGCACAACCTGCACGCGGTCAACGTCGCGGCCCTGACGATCCTCGGGCTCGCACTCGTGAAGCCGTTCGTGGTCCGCGCCCAGACGCTCTTCGCGGCGACGGCCAGCGAGCGGTTCCTGAACCGGCTGCGCACGACCGCCTTCGACAGGTTGCAGGCGCTGCCGCTCGGCTTCTTCGAGCAGGAGCGAACCGGCGTCCTGATCTCGCGCCTCACCTCGGACGTGCAGGCCCTTGACGAGTTCCTGCGCGAAGCCCTGATCGAGGTGATCGGCAGCGGGCTCCAGATCGCGCTCACGGTACTCGCGCTCGTGTACTTCTCGCCGATCCTGGCCGCGGTCTCGCTCGTCGCCCTGCCCGTGCTGATCGCGTCGAGCTGGGCGTTCCACCACGGCGCCGGCCGCGCCTACCACGCCATCCGCGACCGGGTGGCCGAGACATTGACCGCGCTGCAGGAAGGCCTTTCCGGCGTCCGCGTGGTGCAGGCGTTCCGGCGGGAGCGGCGCACGTTGGAGGCGTACCGGCCCCGCAGCCGCGCCCAGATCGGCGCCTGGCGGCGGGCCTCCTTCGTGAACATCCGGCTCTTCACGATGATCCCGCTGGCGCAGACGGTGGCGCTGGTCGCGGTCCTGCTGGTGGCCGCGTCGATGTACCGCAGGGGCTCGATCTCCGAGGGGACGATCGCCGCCTATGTGCTCTACCTCGTGCAGCTCTTCGACCCGATCGCCCGCTTCAGTGAGTGGCTCGGCGAGTTCCGCCAGGGGCTCGCGGCGCTCGGGAAGGTCGTCGGCCTGATTCGGACCGAGAACGCGGTCGCGGAGCGGCCGGGGGCGGTCGAGCTCCCCGCGGACGGCGCGCTGGAGGTGCGCGGGGTCACCTTCGGCTACGGCGACGGGGTGCCGGTCGTCAAGGACGTCTCGCTGAGCCTCGAGGCAGGAGAGCACGTCGCGCTCGTGGGCGTGACGGGGGCCGGCAAGTCCACCCTCGCGAAGCTGCTGACCCGCCAGTACGACCCGCAGCGGGGCTCGATCGCGCTCGGCGGCGTCGACCTGCGCGATGGGCGGCTCGATTCGCTGCGGCGCCGGATCGTGATGCTGCCGCAGGAAGGCCACCTGTTCAGCGGGTCGATCGCCGACAACGTCAGGCTCGCCGAGCCCGGAGCCTCGGACGAGGCCGTGCTGCACGCGCTCGGCCAGATCGGCGCCCGCGAGCGGTTCGAGTCGCTGCCGGCCGGGATCCACACCGACGTGCAGTCGCGCGGGGTTCGGCTGTCGGCGGGAGAGCGGCAGCTCGTCGGGATCGCGCGGGTCGCCCTCGCGGACCCCGCGGTGATCGTTCTCGACGAGGCGACATCGAGCCTCGACCCGGCGACCGAGGTGGAGGTAGAGCGCGCCCTGGCGGCAGTGGTCGAAGGACGAACCGTGATCATCATCGCGCATCGCCTCTCGACGGCCGAGCGCGCCGACCGGGTCGTCGTGATGGACGCGGGCCGCGTGGTCGAGGTCGCCTCGCACGAAGAGCTCGTCGAGCAGGGCGAACGCTACGCGCGACTGTGGGCGTCCTGGCAGGCCGGCGTCGCAGCCGGCCGGGTCTAAGCCGGCTTTTCGGCTCGCAGGTAGGCGTGGGCCATCCGCCAGACGCCCTTGCCTTCCTCGACGAGCGCGCGGAGGTGGGCAGCGAACCGCTCTCGCTCCTCCGGCGTCAGGGCCTGGTCCATGGCCTCGGCGATCGTCGGGATCTTCGGGTTGCCCGAGCTGTGCAGGAAGGCATCCCAGGGCTTCGGCTCCAGCGCCCGGATCTCCGCCTGCAGTTCCAGGTCGATCGGGAAGAAGCCGGCCTCTTCGGCGAGCCGGATCAGGTCGCGCTCGTCAAAGTCGAGCATCGGGTCGTCCGGCGGCTGGATCTCCGCGTAGACCTGCTCGACGCGCTCGGCCAGATCGGAGACGCCGTTCCCGGGGTAGCCCCAGAAGCCCTGCCTCCGCTCCTCGCAGCCGAAGCGGTTGATCGGCTCGAAGCACGAGAAGCGCCCGCCCGGCCGCAGGACGCGGAAGAACTCGACGAAGGCCTGCGCCTTCTCGGACACGTAGATCAGCACCGAGCGCGTGGTCACGACGTCGACGCTCTCGTCCTCGATCCCGGCCAGGTCGGCGGCGCCGGCCTTGACGAAGCTGCACCGCTCCGCGACGCCCAGCTCCTCGGCCGCCTCGCGGCAGAAGCCGAGCAGGTCGTCGGAGATGTCCGAGAAGACGACGCGTCCCGCCCCGCGCTCGATCGCGCCGAAGCCGATCATCCCCTCGCCACAGCCGACGTCGAGCAGGGTCTCGCCCTCGGCGAGCCCGGCCCGGTCGAGGACCCTGTCCCGGACCGGCAGGAGCTCCTCTCGCATCCGCTCGCGCACCTCGGAATCGCCGCCGTAGCGACGCTCCGCGAGCCACTCGGCCCAGATGTCGCGCTGCTTCGCCGTTAGCTCTTCGCGCCCTCAGGCGGCGGCGGCTGCATCGTCGCCCCTGGGAACGGCAGTGGGCGCGGCTTGGGCTGCGGCCGCCGCTTTGGCTCCCCGGCCGGCGGCTGCGCCGGTGCCTCGGGAACCTCGTCCGGGAAGACCTGCTCTTCGGTCTCGCCCGCGAGGAGCCGCTCGAACTGATCCTTGTCGATCGTCTCGCGCTCGATCAGGATCGCCGAGAGCCGATTCAGGTCGTCCATGTGCTCCTTGAGCACCGTGACAGCGAGGTCGTGTGCCTCTTCGATTACCCTGCGGATCTCGTCGTCGATCTCGCGGGCGATCTCCTCGGAGTAGTCGGGCTCGTTGCCCATCTCGCGGCCGAGGAACGGCATGTCGTGGTTCCGGCCGAGGACGCGCGGGCCGAGCTTCTCGCTCATCCCGAAGCGCATGATCATCTGCTTGGCCGTCGAGGTGACCTTCTCGAGGTCGTTGGCGGCGCCGGTGGTGACCTCCTGGAAGACGAGCTCCTCCGCGGCCCGGCCGCCGAGGGTCATCGCAAGCTGCTCCATCAGCGCGGTCTTCGTGGTCAGGTACCGGTCCTCGCGCGGGAGCGAGATCGTGTAGCCGAGCGCCTGACCGCGTGAGATGACCGAGATCTTGTGGACGTCGTCGGTGTGCTCGAGGTAGTGGCCGACGATCGCGTGGCCGAGCTCGTGGTAGGCGGTGATCTTCCGCTCCTCCTCGGAAAAGAGACGCGTCTTCTTCTCCGGGCCGGCGATCACGCGCATGATCCCTTCCTCGAGCTCTTCCTGCTCGATCACTTTCTTGCCGCGGCGCGCCGCCAGCAACGCAGCCTCGTTGACGAGGTTCGCCAGGTCGGCGCCTGTGAAGCCCGGCGTGCCGGCAGCCAGCGTGTCGAGATCGATCTCCGAGGCGAGCGGCTTTCCCTTGGTGTGCACCGACAGGATCTTGCTGCGTCCGTTGCGGTCGGGACGGTCGACGACGATCTGCCTGTCGAAGCGACCAGGGCGCAGCAGCGCCGGATCGAGGATGTCCGGCCTGTTGGTGGCCGCGATCAAAATGATGTTGTCCTTCAGCTCGAACCCGTCCATCTCGACGAGCAGCTGGTTCAAGGTCTGCTCGCGCTCATCGTGACCGCCACCGAGACCCGCGCCGCGATGGCGGCCGACCGCGTCGATCTCGTCCATGAACACGATGCACGGCGAGGCCTGCTTGGCCTGCTCGAAGAGGTCACGCACGCGCGAGGCGCCGACCCCGACGAACATCTCGACGAAGTCGGATCCTGAGATGGAGAAGAACGGCACGCCGGCCTCGCCCGCGACTGCGCGCGCCAGCAGCGTCTTGCCGGTACCGGGCGGCCCGTACAGCAGCACACCCTTGGGGATGCGCGCGCCGAGCGCCTGGAACTTCTTCGGGTTCTCGAGGAACTCCTTGATCTCCTGCAGCTCCTCGACCGCCTCCTCGACCCCGGCGACGTCCTTGAACCCGATCTTCGGCGAGTCCGGCGTCATCCGCTTCGCACGCGACTTTCCGAACGACATCACCTTCGAGCCGCCGCCCTGCACCTGGTTCATCAGGAAGATCCAGAAGCCGAACAGCAAGACGAACGGCAGCAGCGACGTGAGGATCGACCACCAGGGCGAACCGCCGGTCCCCTTCGAATCGAACTGCACGCCGTGGTCGGACATCTCCGTCTGGAGGTTCGCCGCCGACTGGTCACCCGGATAGTGGACGGTGCCCTTCTTGCCGTCCTTGAGGGTGTAATTCAACGCCTGCTTGTTCGGGTTGAAGACGATCTGCTGGAAATCGCAGCTGTTGAGGACCTTCGGGTCGCAGGCCACGATCTTTTGCTGGACCTGAGAGAGCGTCAGCTTCGAGGTGGGCTGGCTGTGGCCGCCCAGCGTCTGTAGGGCGAGCCAGACGAGCGCCGCGATAATCACGAGCGGGAAGAGCGCGCTGCGGAAGAATCTATTCACTAGACCTCTTTCGGCAGGGTACCAGCCTAGGTTTGAGCTACAGCAGCCCCAAACGGGGGTGATCCGGCTAATTCAGGCGCCCTCGGGCACCAACTCCGAATCCAATACGCCCACATAGGGCAGGTTCCTGTATCGCTCGGCGAAATCCAGCCCGTAGCCGACGACGAAGCGATTCGGGATCTCGAAGCCGATGTAGCGAACGGGGACGTCGATTTCCCGCCGGTCCGGCTTGGTCAGGAGGGCGCAGACCTCGAGAGTGGCGGGCTCGCGAGCCTCGAGGTTCCGCATCAGATAGGAGAGCGTCAGCCCCGAGTCGATGATGTCCTCGACGACGAGGACGTTGCGGCCCTCGATGTTGATGTCCAGGTCCTTGAGGATCCGGACGACCCCCGACGAGTCGGTCTGGGCCCCGTAGCTCGAGATCGCCATGAAGTCGATCTCGCAGGGGATCGCGAGCGTCCGCATCAGGTCGGCCATGAAGAAGACGGCGCCCTTGAGGACGCCGATCAGCAGCAGGTCCCGGCCGGCGTAATCGGCCGAGATCTCCTCCCCGAGCTCGACCACCCGCGACCGCAGACGGTCCTCGTCGATGAGGACAGCCGAAACGCCGCGCTCGAGCTCAGTCTGGGACACGTTCGACGCGCACTCCTTCCGCCTCGACGATGCCCGGCACTGCGACCACATCGTCCCCGCGCACGACGAGAGGCCACGACTCGCGTGCGGAACGGGGGATCTTCGCGTCGACGAACACGTCCTGGATCTTCTTCGATCTCCCAGCGAGCCGATCGCCGGCGCGCCAGGCTCGTACCTTAAGGCCTGGGAGCCTCGAGGCGATCCGCCATTCGCCCCAACGCACCTCGCCGTCGAGTGCGACCGGCGTGCGCTCGAGCCAGACGCGGTCGTACTCGCGCACGGCGGTCAGACCGGCGCCGAGATCGAGCCGCCTCGACCCGGCTGTCGACGCGAGCAGGTCGTCGAGCGCTGTCGGCTCCCCGTCCGCGAGGCGAAGCAGGTTGCTTTCGGCGGCGGGATGCAGCTCGCGCAGACGCGGGAGGATCTCCTCGCGGATCAGGCCGCGCTTCGTGTCGCTGTTGGACTCGTCGGTCCGGAACTCGAGCCCTTCCGCACGGCAGTACTCCTCCGTTTCATCGCGCCAGACGGAGAGCAGAGGACGTACGACCCCGTCCTCGCGACGCACCTTGATCCCCTTCGCCACACCGCTCGCGACCAACTTGTACAGGATCGTCTCGACCTGATCCGAGGCGGTATGGCCGGTAGCCCGGAGACGGTCGGTCGCGAACGAGTACCTGCTGCTGCGCCAGTCGTCCTCGGTCAGCCCGCCGCTGCCGTCGACCACTTCCGCGCCGAAGCGCTCGGCGCAGAAGCGCGCATCCTCGTCCGAGGCTGCGCCCCGCAAACCGTGGTTCACGTGCAGAGCCGAAACCCGATAACCGAGCTCCGTCAGGACGTGCCAGAGGCAGGTCGAGTCGGCGCCGCCGGAGACGAGGCAGGTCACGTCCCCACCCGGCGCGATCAGATCATGCCTGCGGACCAGCTCCTCGACCCGTTCGCGCAGCCTCTCCGTGTCCACGAGAACAGGGTAGACAGGCGAGGGATTGCCGGCCACGGTCCGCCGGCCGATGTTCCGGATATGGCCGAGTTCTTTCAGGCCTGGCGGAAGCGCCAGTCCGAGAAGCAGGCTGCGGAATGGATCGACGAGCAGGAGGAAGCCCGTCGCGCGGTGCAAGAGCTTCCCGACGTCCTGCGAGACAGGGCTCGTCTCGCCGTCGAGAAGCTGATCGACGGCCCCGATGCCGAGGTCGAAGGAGCGCTCGAGGAGCTCGACCACCTGCTCGAGCCGCACCCCGACCTGAGGGACCGCATCTTCCGGCTCCGCGTCGTCGACGACGCCGTCGAATTCCTCAAGTAGCCGGAGCTAGAGCAAGGGTGAGACGTCGCAGCCGCGCTTGGCGAGTGCGGGCTTCGCCTGGGACAGGATGTCGTGCGCGAAATTCGCCAGCCCATAGGCCCGGTAGATGTACTTGCCGGGATCGTGGTGATGCTTGTCGGCGCGGATGGCCCGACCGTACTCCAGGAACATCGCGCGCAGGATCTTCTGCGTTTTCGAAAGTGACGGATCGCTCGGATTCGTGTTGAGCAGGCTCGTGACCGCGGAGTCCGTCTGCAAGATCACGTCGTCGGCCTGAGCGTCGCCCTGAAGGTAGTCCTGCGAGAGCGTGCCGAGGGCCGCCATGTTCAGCTCCGCGGCACCGAGGAACTGCCGGTCGGTCGCCGAGCAGGTGTGGCTGACAGCAGCCTTGCCGGTTCCCGTGTGGTCGAGGACGACGAAAGAGGCCACGACGAAGATCGCCATAGCAAGTCCCGCGGCCGCAGTGATGCGGGGCTTCACGCTCCCTACTTCGGCGTCGAAGCAGAGGAGACTTCATCACCCGTTTGGGTGCGTGGTCGATGCCTTGTGACATAGGACGCAAACTGCTGGGCGGCCCACCGCAGGACCCACACGGCGAAGGCGAGCCGCAGGAGGCGAATCAAAAGATCAGCGACCGGTAAGACCCGTGCCGCTGCATTCCGATCGCTTCGTAGACGCGGATCGCCGGTGCGTTCTCGGGTCGGACGAAGAGGCAGACGGTCGGCACTCGGTCGAGCAGCAGCCGGCAGAGATCCCGCATCCCCCGCTGCCCGTATCCCTTGCGGCGCGCAGGCGGATCCACCCAGACCTGTTGCACCTGCACCGCCTCCGGTGTCCACGCCGAGGCCTCCGCTTTGAAGAGGATCGTCCCGCGCTCGACCCACAGCCACGAGCGTCCCTCCTCGATCTGCGAGCGCGTGCGCCAGCGGAAGCCCTCGGCATCGCGTGCCATCGGATCGACCCCGATCTCCTCCTCGTGCGCAGCAGCGCTCGCGGGCAGCAGCAGCGGGAAGTCCTTGTCCGTCGCCGGCCGGAGCCCGGTGTCGCCGGCAGGCGGTGGTTCCGAGATCGCGTACACCGGTTGCCCCGGGCGGTCGTTTCTCGGCGTCGGCATCAGCCCCGCGAGATCGTCCCAGAGCTCGTCGACCGCGCGCTCGTCGCCGATGATCATGCGCGCGCGGCCGCGGGAGGCGGCTTGCGCGAAACGGCCGCATTCGGAGCCGGAGGGAACGACGTTCGCGCCGACGTGGCAGAGAGCGGTCAAGCGGCCGTTGTCGGCGAAGGCGCTGAACCGTCCCAGCCGACGCCGGGCAACGTCCTCGAGGAAGACGCGCTCCACGGGGTCCTCGGCGCAGAACTCGAGGATCTGCTCGAGCCGGGGCTCGATCGCACCTTTCACTGCCCCAATAGTCGCACGGGTTAGGGTTTGCGCCCTCATGCCGATCCACATTCGAGCCGAGCCGGGGGAGTACGCCGACGCCTGCCTCCTCCCCGGCGATCCGCTGCGGGCGAAGTACATCGCGGAGACCTACTTCGACAACCCGGTCGAGAAGAACTCCGAGCGCGGGCTGCTCGGGTACACGGGTACCTACGAGGGCAAGCCGGTCTCGGTGCAGGGCACCGGCATGGGGTGTCCGGGCGCGACGATCGTCTTCGAGGAGCTGATCCAGCTCGGCGTGAAGAAGCTACTGCGCGTCGGGACGTGCGGGGGGCTCCAGGCCCACCACGAGCTGGGCGACTTGATCGTGGCTCTGTCCGCCGTCGCCGACGACCGCACCGCCGATCACCTCGTCGGGCACGAGCCGCATTGTCCGACCGCGAGCTGGGAGCTCATCCACGGCGCCGTGCACGCGGCCAAGCAGATGGGCCAGTCGATGCACGTCGGCCCCATCGTCTCGAGCGATGTCTTCTACAACCCCGACGAGAACCAGTACGAACGGTGGTCGAAGCGCGGCGTGCTGGCGGTGGAGATGGAGGCCTCGGCGCTCTTCACAGTCGGTGCGCTCCGCGGCGTCCAGTCGGGGTGTCTCCTCACCGTGAGCGACATCGTCGTCGAAGGTGAGTTCAAGCGCATCACCGACGAGGAGCTGCGGGCGGCTGTCGACCGGATGACGCGCGTCGCGCTCGCGACGGTCACGGCCGACGAGAAACACTGAGTAAGACCGTCTTTCTGATCAACCCGGCGTCGGCGAACGGCTCGACCGGTAGGCGCTGGCCTGAGATCGCCCGGCGTGCGGCGGCGGCAGGGCTGACCGGAGATGCGCTCTTCTCGCGCTCGGCCGGCGAGCTGACGGAGCTGGCGGGCCGCGCTGCGGACGAAGGCGCCGAACTGCTGGTCGTCGTCGGAGGTGACGGATCGGTGCACGAGGTGGCGAACGGGATCGCCGGACGCAGCGAGGTCGAGGTCGCGCTGATCGCGCGCGGGACCGGCTGGGATTTCGCCCGCTCGCTCGGCCTCCCGCGCAAGATCGACCGCGCCATCGACGTCGCCCTCTCCGGCGAGACCCGGACGATCGACCTCGGCCGCGCGAGCTACCGGCTCTGGGCCGGCGGCGAAGGACAGTCCTTCTTCGCGAACGTCGCGAGCGCAGGGATGAGCGGCGCGATCGCCCAGCGTGCCAACGACAGCTCCAAGGCACTCGGCGGCAAGGTCTCGTACGTCTGGGCGACGTTCGCCGTCTTCGCACGCTGGTCGAGCAGCGAGATCGAGGTCTCCGTGGACGGCGAGACTCGCCGAGCCCGGATGCACGACGTCATCGTCTCCAACGGCCCCTACGTCGGCGGCGGCATGAAGATCTGTCCTGATGCCGAGCCCGACGACGGGATCTTCGACGTGCTCCTCATCGGCGACCTGACGAAACGGGATCTGGTCCTGACCATGCCGAAGATCTATCGCGGCACGCATCTTCCCCACCCGAAGGCCGAGCTCCTGCGCGGCTCTCAGGTAACCATCGACGCAGCCGATCCGCTCCCGATCGAGCTCGACGGCGAGCAGCCGGGAACGAC
>Ga0070699_100006152_pt1 | contig 10485 bp, 9 predicted proteins | sample KBSK1503metaG_FD_65473 | JGI IMG/M metagenome (GOLD analysis project Ga0070699, IMG submission 65473) | Corn, switchgrass and miscanthus rhizosphere microbial communities from Kellogg Biological Station, Michigan, USA - KBS K1-50-3 metaG | ecosystem: Host-associated > Plants > Roots >... | reverse complement strand
AGCTTGGTGGCGGAGAAGTACGGATCGAGCAGGAGACCGGTTCGGGAGCGGACCTCCGGTTCGGTGCCCGCGGCGCGCAGCTCGCGGCAGCGCTCGGCGGTGCGACGGTCCTGCCAGACGATCGCCGGGGCGACCGCGCGCAGCGTGGCGCGATCCCAGACCACAATGGTCTCGCGCTGGTTGGTGATGCCGATGCCCGCCGGCCGCTCGCGCGCCGCGGCGAGCGCCTCGCGCGCCGCCTCGAGGGTCGAGTCGATCAGGTCTTCCGCGTCGTGCTCAACCCACCCCGGTTCGGGATAGTGCTGGGCGAACTCCCGCCTGCCCTGCCCCAGGATGGTGCCGTCCTGGTGCACCACGAGGGCGCGGGAGCTGGTGGTGCCCTGGTCGAGGGCGAGAATGGAGGGCAGGGGTCAGGAGTCGGGGGTCAGGGGTCAGAGGAATTTACTGAGGAGAACGGCATGCCGCGCTTATCTTCACCCGCACACGCCCCTTACCCTGACTCCTGACCCCTGATCCCTATGCAGACGCTCCTCTTCGAGAACCGCGACGGCATCGCGCTGATCACCGTCAACCGCCCCGACAAGCTCAACGCGCTGAATGACACTGTCGTCAACGAGCTTGGGGAGGTCGCGAACCGCCTGACCGAGGATGACTCCGTTCGCGCGGCGATCCTCACCGGTGCCGGCGCGAAGGCCTTCGTGGCGGGGGCGGACATCGGCGAGCTGGCCCGCTGCGACCACCTGCGGGCCCAGGCACTGTCGCGGAAGGGCTCGGAGGTCTTCCGGCGGTTCGAGCGAAGCGCCAAGCCGGTCATCGCCGCGGTGAATGGCTTTGCCCTGGGCGGCGGCTGCGAGCTGGCCATGGCCTGTCACATGCGCGTGGCATCGGAGAATGCCCGCTTCGGGCAACCCGAAGTCAAGCTCGGCATCACCCCAGGGTACGGCGGCACCGTGCGGCTCCCCCGCCTGATTGGCCGAGGCCGCGCGGCCGAGCTCCTCCTCTCCGGGGGAATGCTCGATGCGCAGGAAGCCTATCGGATCGGCCTGGTGAACCGGGTGGTCCCGGCCGATCAGCTCATCCCCGAATGCGAGACGCTGCTCCGCTCGATCCTGGAGAACGGCCCCCTCGCGGTGGCCGGGTGCCTGCGCATGGTCGACGAACAGGAGGATCTCTCGCTCGAGGACGCGCTGGCGCTGGAAAGCCGCCGTTTCGGAGAGCTGGCGGGGAGCGCCGATTTCAAGGAGGGGACCGCTGCGTTTCTGGAGAAAAGGAAGGCGGTATTCCGGGGAGAATAGACTGTGTTTCCCGCTCGTACTCCGCTATTTTTCAGCCATGCGGGCCGACCGAATTGTCGCGCGGGGTTTTCGGAACCTCGCTGAGCTCGACCTCGCTCTTCCCGCCCGCGGCGCCGTGTTTCTCGGGGCCAACGGCCATGGGAAAACCAACCTCCTGGAGCTGCTCTACTACCCGGTGCTCTTCCGCTCGCTGCGGGGCGCGCGGGACAGCGACGTCGCCTGCCATGGCGAGACGGGCTTCCAGCTGACCCTCACGCTCGAGGATGGCAGCCGGCCGCGTGACCTCTCCGCCGGCTTCAGATGCCTCGGCAAGCGGAAGCGGCTCACGCTCGACGGGGCGTCGCCGGAGCGGCTGGGGGACGCGATCGGACACTGGCTGGCCGTGGCGTTTCTCCCGACCGACCTCCGGCTGGTGCAGGGAGCCGCCGCCGAGCGGCGCCAGTACCTCGACCGGGTGCTCTCGCTGGCCGATCGCGACTACCTCCGTGCCCTGTCCCGCTACCGCGCCGCCCTGGCCCAGCGGAATGCCGCACTGCGGCTGCGCCGGCCCGATCTGGCCGGCGCGTTCGATGCGGCGCTGTCGGGAGCCGGAGCCGTGCTGGTGCGCCACCGGCTGTCCTGGACCGCGGCGTATGCCGAGCCCTTCACGGCGACGTGCGTCGAGCTGGGGGAAACCCAGGAAGTGACGCTTCGGTACCGGGGAGACGAAACGCTGGCGGATGCACGCCATTGGGCGGAGGCGCTCGCCCGGTCGGCGCCCCGCGATGCGGTCCTCGGCGCGACGACCGTGGGGCCGCACCGGCACGATGTCGAGCTTCGCATCGGAGGCCGGACCCTCCGCGAAGTCGGGTCGACCGGGCAGCAACGCACCGCGGCGGTCGCGCTCAAGCTCCTGGAGCGGGAAACGCTCGCGGCGGCCTCCGGCGCGGAACCCGCCCTGCTGCTGGACGATGTGTTTGCCGAGCTGGATCGCGAGCGCCAGGAGCGGTTGGCCGCGAAGCTCCTGGCCGGCGGCGCCCGGCAGACGTTCATCACTTCGCCGCGCGAGGATGAACTGCCCGACGGGTTTCACCTGGACTCCCTGCAGGTCGAGAGCGGGCGGGTTGGAATGGCGCTGGCGGGCTGATCGCATGAAGGCCAAGTCCAAGCTCACGCCGATCAGCCAAATCGTCGAAGACTGGCTCGCCAAGTCGGGGATGGCCCGGCGACTCGACGTGTCGCAGGTGGTGGAACGGTGGGCTGACGTGGTGGGCCCACAGATCGCGGCCGCTACCCAGGCCGAAGCGGTGAATGCGGAGGGAACGCTCTGGGTTCGGGTGGCCTCGAGCGCCTGGGCCAACGAGCTGAGTCTCATGGCCCCGCGGATCCTGGCCAAGCTGAACCAGGACCGCCGTGGAGAAATCAAGGAAATTCGCTGGCTCACGGGGCTCCCTGCCCCGGTCCGGCGCCAGGAGGGATGATCGCGGATGGCTAATGCAATGCCGGCAACCGACATGAGCAGCAAGGACTACGGCGCCGACTCGATCCAGGTGCTCAAGGGCCTGGAGGCCGTGCGCAAACGGCCCGGCATGTACATCGGGTCGACCTCAGAGACCGGGCTGCACCATCTCGTCTATGAGGTGGTCGACAACTCGATCGACGAGGCGCTGGCCGGCTTCTGCGATACGATCAACGTCACCATCCACGCGAACAACTCGATCACCGTGGTGGACAACGGCCGCGGTATTCCGGTGGCCATGCACTCCACCGAGAAGATGCCGGCGGTCGAGGTCGCGCTGACCATGCTGCACGCCGGCGGCAAGTTCGACAAGCGCACCTACAAGGTCTCGGGCGGGCTGCATGGCGTCGGCGTGTCGGTGGTGAACGCCCTCTCGGAACGGCTGGATGTGTACGTCGACATCGACGGCAAGCGGCACCACATGGGTTTCGTGCGGGGACAGACGGTCAAGAAGCTCGAGGTGGTCGGCAAGTGCAAAGGCTCCGGCACGACCGTCACCTTCAAACCCGATCCGGAAATCTTCACCACGCTGGAGTACCACTACCAGACGATCGCGGACCGGCTGCGCCAGCTCGCGTTCCTGAACCGCGGCATCACCATCACGCTGACCGACGAGCGCACTCCGCCCAAGGAAGACAAGTTCTACGCCAAGGGCGGCCTGGTCGAGTTCGTCCAGTGGCTCAACCGGAACAAGAAGGTATTGCACCCGAAGCCGGTGGCCTTTACGGCCACCAAAGACGAGGTCGAGGTCGACATCGCCCTGCAGTACGAGGACGGCTACAACGAGAACACCTTTACCTTCGTCAACAACATCAATACCCACGAGGGCGGGACGCATCTTACCGGTTTTAAGTCAGCGCTGACCCGCACCATCAACGAAACCGCCAAGAAGGGCAACTACCTCAAGAAGGAAGATTTCTCCCTCACCGGCGAGGACATCCGCGAGGGGCTCACCTGCGTCCTCCACATCAAGGTGAAGGAGCCGCAGTTCGAGGGACAGACCAAGACCAAGCTGGGCAACTCCGAGGTCGAGGGCATCGTCAAAACGGTGGTCAACGAGCACCTCGGCAGCTACCTGGAAGAACACCCGCCGGTGGCGCGCGCCATCATCGAGAAGGCGGTCAGCGCGGCGCGGGCCCGGGAAGCGGCCCGCAAAGCGCGGGACCTGGTGCGGAAGAAGTCAGGCCTGGAGAACGGCGTGCTGCCGGGCAAGCTGGCGGATTGCTCGCTCGACGACCCGGCGCTCTGCGAGATCTACCTGGTGGAGGGCGACTCGGCCGGCGGAACGGCCAAGCAGGGGCGCAACCGCTCCTTCCAGGCCATCCTGCCGCTCCGGGGAAAGATCCTGAACGTGGAGCGGGCGCGAATCGACAAGATCCTGTCGAATGAGGAAATCCGCGCGATGGTCACCGCCATCGGCACCGGGGTCAAGGAAGACTTCAAGCTCGAGGACTCCCGGTACCACAAGATCATCCTGATGACCGATGCCGACGTGGACGGCGCCCACATTCGCACGCTGCTGCTGACGTTCTTCTTCCGGCAGATGCCGGAGCTGATCGAGGCGGGATACATCTTCATCGCCCAGCCGCCGCTGTACCGGGTGGCGCGCGGCAAAGAGGAGTACTACGCGTACGGCGAGGTCGAGCGGGATGAATTCGTCAAGCGGCTCGGCGGTGAGGGCAAGAGCAACGTGAATATCCAGCGGTACAAGGGGCTGGGAGAGATGAACCACGACCAGCTCTGGAAGACCACGATGGACCCGGAAAAGCGGACCATCCTCCGGGTGATGCTCGAGGATGCCGTCGAAGCGTCGAAGCTGTTCGAGGAGCTGATGGGCGATGAAGTGGAGCCCCGCCGGGTATTCATCGAGCAGAACGCGAGGTACGTGAACAACCTGGACGTCTAGATCGCTTCGCTAGGCTCGCGATGACTCGATAAGTACCTCCACTCCTGCAGCGGTTACCCGGTGCGACACCAGCGGCAAGGGTGTCGCACTTTCTGCGAGTACGATCGCCTCGTCGAGAGCGGTCCGCGCCCGCTCCGCATCGGCCTCGGTGCGCGCGTGGATCACCGCCAGGACATCGCCGCGACGAACCCGCAGCCCCGGTTTGGCCGGCAGCATGATGCCGACCCCGGGATCGATCGTGTCCTCGGTCTTGGAGCGCCCTCCACCCAGCGCGATGATGGCGTGACCGACCTTGCGGGGGGGAATGTCGCAGACCACGCCGTCCTGCACCGCGCGATACTCCATCGTCACCGGCGCCCGGGGCAGCCTGGCGTAGTCCGACACCACGCGCGGGTCGCCGCCCTGAGCCTCGGTCATCCGGGCGAACATCTGGAGGGCCCGCCCCGAGCTGACCGTCTCCTCCAGCCGTTGCCGCGCCACCGCGCGATCGGTGTCCACGCCCGCCACGATCAGCATCTCGACCGCCAGCGCGTACGTCACTTCCATCAGGTCCGCCGGCCCCCTGCCCTGGAGCCCTTCCAGCGATTCGATCACTTCGAGCGCGTTGCCGCAGGCGATACCGAGCGGCCGGTCCATCGCCGTGAGCAGGGCCACCGTCCGGCAGCCGTGCGCCTCACCGATGCCGATCATGGTCTTCGCCAGGATCTGCGACTGGGCCGGATCGGTGATGAAGGCCCCGCTGCCTGTCTTGATGTCCAGCACCAGCCCCGACAGTCCCTCGGCCAGCTTCTTGGACATGATGCTGGCGGAGATGAGCGGGATCGACTCGACGGTGCCGGTGACGTCCCGGAGCGAATAGAGTTTCTTGTCGGCGGGGCAGATCTCCGGCGTCTGGCCGAGCATCACCAGCCCGAGCTTTTTCACCTGGGCGATTGCCTCGCCGAGCGAAAGCCTGGTGTTGAACCCCGGGATGGCTTCCAGCTTGTCGAGGGTGCCGCCGGTGTGACCCAGTCCACGGCCCGAGATCATGGGTACGGCAACGCCGAGGCACGCCACCATCGGCGCCAGCAGGAGCGACGTCTTGTCTCCCACTCCACCGATCGAGTGCTTGTCGACCCGGGGAGTGCTCCAGTCGCCGAAATCGAGCATGGCTCCTGAATGGAGCATTGCCTCGGTCAGGGCGGCGAGCTCGCCGGGCTCGAGCCCACGCCAGACCACGGCCATGGCCATGGCGCTCATCTGATAGTCGGGCACCCGGCCCGCGACGTACCCGGCCACGAGGGCGCGCCATTCGTCCCCCGTCAGGGACAGGCCGTCGCGCTTGCGCTCGATTAGTCTTGGAATGAGCATGTGGCTGGGAGTCAGGGAGTCAGGGAGTCAGGGAGCCAGGGAGCCAGGGAGCCAGAGAACTTTGATAACATACGCGCTCGGAGTCCTTCTCGCGGCCCTCCAGGCCACCCCTCGCGACTCGCTCATGGCGGAGGGAATCCGCCTCGCGCAGATGACCCCCGCCGCGGCGCTCCCGCAGTTCGAGGCGGTTCTGGCAAAGGATTCCCTCGACGTGGAAGCCAACTGGCGCGCCGCCGTGGCCCGCAATGACATGGCGCAGCCGCTGACCCGGAAGGCGGATCGCCCCCGGCGGGATTCCCTGCTGGTGTCGGCCCAGGAAACCGCCCGCCGCGCCGTGCGGCTGGCTCCGGACGCAGCGTATCCCCTGTTCGTGCTGGCAATGGTTCTGGGCAACACTGCCCTCACCAAGGGAACCCGAGAAAAAGTCCGCATGGCGACGGAGGTTCGCTCCCTCGGCCTCCGGGCCGTGGCGGCGGACTCGAACCACGACGGGGCCCAGCACCTCCTGGGACGCTGGAACTACGAGGTCATGAGCCTTTCCGGCGTTCAACGGTTCATCGCGAAGAGCATTCTCGGGGGGGGCGTATTCGGGCAGGCGAGCTGGGACGAGGCACGACGCCGCATGGAGCGTGCGGTGGCGCTCGATCCGGTTCGGATCTATCACCGGCTCGACCTGGCCAAGGTGCTGGCGGCCCGCAAAGAAACCGCGGCGGCCCGGGCCGAGCTGGCGCGGATTGCCGCGCTGCCGACCCGCGTCGCCGCGGATTCCATGTACCGGAGAGAAGCGGTCGAGCTGCTGGCGAAACTGGGTAACCGGTGATCCGGCTCACCCTACATGTTTCTTGATCTCCCGTTTCGCCTTCCGGCTCAGCTCGTCGATTCCTTCCTCGGCAAACTCCCTCGCATCTTCCAGGTGCCGCTTCAGTTTCTTGCGCGTTACCCGGCCCGGCGCGGGCGCCAGGAGTAGCGCGACGGTAGCGCCGACCAGCGCACCGATGGCCAGTCCGGCGGCAAAGCTCCCGGCGCCGAAACCGCGGGGGGCGGCTTCTTCCTCTTCAAATTCCTCTTCATCGTCATCTTGATCGCGTCGCATTCCCGACTCCTGTGAGCGGTGGCCCGATACCCGGAACGTATCGCGCTCCGGTTCGCTTGACCACCTCCCCCGCCCAGCCCAACTTCCACCATCTCATTCCCGAACTCGAGACCACACCGCCGATGACCGTCCCGCCCACCGCGGCCGCCGACCAGATCGTACGACTCACGCTTCGAGTGGATGCACTGGAGCGGGAGCGGAAGCAGCTGCTGGCCCTGCTCGATCTGCTCCGTGAGATCAGCGGCTCGCTCCACTACGTGGACATCGTCCAGACGGTGGCGCGGAGGCTGGGTAACGCCTTCGGTCTGGACCGGTGCTCGGTGTTTCTGGCCGAGCGCGGGGGAGGCGCCGTGCACCTGGTGGCGAGTTATGAGGATCCCGGCATCCGGAACCATGTCGTGGACCTTTCCCGGTACCCCGAGCTCCGTCGCGCCCTGGAGACCGGCGAGGTAGTGAACATCCCCGATGCCACCAGGGATCCTTCGCTGGCGGGCGTGTTCGCGGTGCTCACCAGCCGCCGAGTCCAGTCCATCACCGTGGTGCCGATCAGCTGGAGGGGTGCCGCCATCGGCGCGATCTTCCTGCGCACCTTCAAGGACGGCGCCGAGCTGGCGGATCAGGAAGTGGAATTCTGCCGGGTCGTGGCGGACCTGACGGCCCGCGCGCTCCGCCAGGCGCACCACTTCGAGCGGTTGCGTACCACCAAGGGAGGCGGCGCGGCGGCGGTTTCCGCGGAGCGCGAGCGTGCCGCGATGCTGGGGTTTCTGCGCCGGTTCCTGCTCGCGTTCGGTGACCGTGACGGCGCCTGGGACGAGGGGCTGCTGGCCCGTTCCAGCACCGCCGAGCTCGATCGGCTGGTCGGCGTGGCCTTGACCGTGGTCAGTAACGAAGCCCAGGGCAAATGACCGCGTCGCCGCCCCCCGCGGCAGTCAAGCGGGCGGAGGAGCTCCGCCGGCAAATCGACCGGGCCAACCAGCTCTACTACGTCTCCGATCAGCCGGAAATCTCCGACGCCGAATACGACACGCTGTTCCGCGAGCTCCAGGCCCTCGAGGCCGCGCATCCGGTGCTGGCCATTCCCGAGAGTCCCACCCGCCGGGTCGGCGCCGCCCCCGCATCCCCGCTCGCCAAGCACAAACACCGCCGGCCGATGCTGTCCCTCGCCAACGCCTTCGACCCGGCCGAGCTCGCAGCTTGGGAGGAGCGGAACGCGAGGATCAACGCCGGCGTCCGGGAGGGCGGCTACACCACCGAGATCAAGATCGACGGGGCGGCGGTCAGCCTGACCTATCAGAAGGGCCACCTGGTCATGGGGACGACCCGGGGCGACGGCGTGATCGGCGAGGACGTCACCCCCAATCTCCGCACGGTGAGCGACATTCCCCTGACGCTCACCGGCAAGGACCTTCCCACGCTGATGGAGATCCGTGGAGAGGTCTATCTCCCCTATAAGAACTTCGAGAAGCTGAACGAGGAGCGGACGTCGGCGGGCGATTCGCCCTTTGCCAATCCCCGGAACGCGGCGGCCGGAGGTCTCCGCCAGCTGGATCCTGCGCTGACCCGCAAGCGTCGGCTCCGGATGTTCGCGTTCAGCATCGAGGCGATCGAGGGGAAGCTCGATCTCAAGACCCAGCATGAAGTCCTCACCCGGCTCGAGTCCTGGGGCTTTCAGGTCGAGCCCCATCACGAGCGCCACGAAAGCCTCGCCGCGGTGCAGGAGCGGATTCCCCACTTCGAATCCCTGCTCAAGGAACTTGCCTTCCAGGCCGACGGCGTGGTCGTGAAGGTGAACCGCCGGGACCTGCACGAAGACCTGGGCGTGGTGGGCGGCCGCGAGCCCCGCTGGGCCATCGCCCGAAAATTCGCGCCCGAGGTGGGCGTCACCCGCGTGCGGGACATCAAGATCAATGTGGGCCGCACCGGCGCGCTCAATCCGTACGCCGAGCTGGAGCCGGTCGAGGTGAGCGGCGTCACCATCTCCAACGCGACGCTGCACAACGGCGAGCTGATCGCCCAGAAGGACATCCGCATCGGCGATTGGGTCCAGGTCATGCGCGCGGGCGAGGTGATTCCCCAGATCGTGGGCCCGCTGACCGATCGGCGCGACGGCAGCGAGCGGGAGTTCGTGATGCCCACCGTCTGCCCCGACTGCGGCACACCGGTAGAGCGCCCGGCGGACGAAGTGATGACCTACTGCCCCAACGCCGCCTGCCCGGGCCGCATCTTCGAGGGCATTGTCCATTTCGCTTCGCGAGGGGCCATGGACATTCGCGGGCTGGGGCCGGAGCGGGTCAGCCAGCTTCTCGCCACCGGGTTGATCAAAGACGTGAGCGATCTGTACTTCGTCAGGGTCGACCAGCTCCTCGACCTGGACCGGTTCGCCAAGCAGTCCGCCGAGCAGCTCGTGCAAGCGATTGCAGCCTCTCGGGAGAAACCCCTCTCCAACCTGTTGTTCGCCATCGGGATACGACACGTGGGGGCGAATGTAGCCACACTCCTGGCCCGGCGGTTCGGAACAATGGATGCCCTGAAGTCGGCCACGCGCAACGACATAAATGCCGTGCCCGGGATCGGGCCGGCCATCGCCGATGCGGTGGCAAGCTTCTTCCATGAAGAGTCCAACGTCCGTCTGATCAATCGGATGGCTGAGGCCGGGCTCAATCTCATCGAGCCGACGGCAATTCAGGGCGACGGACCGCTCCTCGGCAAGAGCTATGTTCTCACCGGGACCCTGCCCACGCTTTCACGGGGTGAGGCCGCCGCGCTGATCGAAGCCGCCGGCGGACGGGTGACGGGAAGTGTCAGCAAGAAGACCGACGCCGTGGTTGCTGGAGACGACGCCGGCAGCAAGCTCGAGAAAGCCAGGACTCTGGGAGTCGAAGTCATTGATGAGGCCGAATTGCTGCGGCGGGTCCAGCGCAGCGCATGAGGCCGGGACCGAAACGGAGCACGACATGTCTACAGCAACGGGGGGCGCCGCGGGCGTCATCGTCGGCAAGCGCGCCCTGCACCATATGCGGGCGGTGCTGGAGAGGGAGACGGGCGCCCAGGCGGCCCTGCTCCTGCGCGAGATCGGGTTTGCCACCGGCGCGGGGCTCTGGGAGGCGTTCGAGCAGTGGACCCGCGAGCACTACCATGTGGATACGCCGTCGAGCCTGGACAGCGTGTTCCTGGCGGAGGCCTTGTCGGGCTTCTTCGGCGAAGCCGGTTGGGGCGCCGTCACGATGAGCGAGCTCACGCCGGCCGTCGTTGCGCTGGACATGGTCCAGTGGGCCGAGGTCGACGCCCACGGTGCCGAGTACCCCTCGTGTCACTTTTCGTCGGGCATGCTGGCCGACTTCTT
>Ga0070699_100006151_pt1 | contig 10490 bp, 7 predicted proteins | sample KBSK1503metaG_FD_65473 | JGI IMG/M metagenome (GOLD analysis project Ga0070699, IMG submission 65473) | Corn, switchgrass and miscanthus rhizosphere microbial communities from Kellogg Biological Station, Michigan, USA - KBS K1-50-3 metaG | ecosystem: Host-associated > Plants > Roots >... | reverse complement strand
ACGACGATGTATTGCTTCCCGTTGTAGAGATAGGTCATCGGTCCACCGGTGGTACCGGCCGGGAGCTCCATCACCCACAGCACCTGGCCGGTACGCTTGTCATAGGCGCGAAACGTGTTCCCCCACCCGCCCACGGGCACGGCCGTAATCGCATCGCTGCCTTCGCCGAGGAACAAGAGCGTTTTGGTCAGCAACGGCGTCGGCCGGCCCGGAGTCCCGAGCGGCGGCAGGTGCAGATCCTTCAGCAGGGGATGATTGCGAGGGCCGTCGCCATTGGGGACCATCCATGCCTGCTCGCCGCGATTGAGGTCCAGTGCGGTGATGCGCCCATACGGCGGCTTCGTCAACGGCAAGCCGTGAGGGCCATAGACTTCCAAGCGCTCACCATTGACCCTCGCCGGAGGGGCGTAACCATGTGCCGGTTGGTCAGTGGACCTTTCGACACCGTTGACCCAGGGGATAGTGTGCGAGACCGCGTAGAAGATCCCGGTCTCGGGGTCGAACGCGCCCGTGTGCCAGTTCCCGCCGCCCGCGGTCCCCGGCATCGCAATCGTTCCCTTGTTGCTCGGCGTGACCAGCGACGGCGGCGTGAACATCGGGCCGAGGCGATACTGTTTCGCGATCGCGAGCGCTTCGGCCTTCAGCTCCGGCGTGAAATCGATCAAATCATTCTCGGTCAATCCCTGCCGGTCGAAGGCCGGGGGTTTGGTGGGAAATGGTTGCGTGGGCCATGCCTCCTCCCCCGGAACGCTCGACGCGGGCACCGGCCGCTCCTCGATCGGCCACACCGGCGTCCCCGTCACGCGGTCGAAGACATACAAGAAGCCCGTCTTACTCGCCTGCATCACCGCCTTGATGCGGCGGCCATCGACGGTGATCTCGCCCAGAATCGGGGCATTCACATTGTCGTAATCCCAAAGATCGTGGTGCACCATTTGGAAGTGCCACACCCGTTCCCCGGTCTTCGCATTCAGACACACGAGGCTGTCCGAAAACAGGTTTTGGCCCGGTCGATGGCCGCCATACAAACTATTCGGCGGCGCCGACAGCGGCAGATACACATACCCGAGTTGTTCATCCGCGGTCAGCGGCACCCACGCGCCCATCGCCCCCGAAAACTTCCACGATTCGTTGCCCCACGTCTCCAGCCCAAACTCACCCTCGCGCGGTCGCACATGGAAGGTCCAGCGCAGCCGCCCGGTTCGCACATCAAACGCCCGGACATCCTCCGGCGCCGCCTCTTTCGTCGCCCCCAAATCGCCCGCCCCGCCGCCCGCTCCGGCGACCACGACCACATCGCCGACGACGATCGGGCCCGACGTCCACGAAAAGTGCGCGGCCGCATACGGGTCCGTCCGCTTCAGATTCACGCGTCCGAGGTCACCAAAATTGGGATACAGCCGGCCGGTCTGCACGTTGAGCGCATACAGATAGTCGCCACGCACCGAAAACAACCGCTCATCCGCCCCCGACACCCACGCGGCCACGCCGCGCGTGCTCTGACCGGCGACACCCGCCAGACCGCCTTCGATGGGTTCCTGGACCCAGACCGTTTTCCCGGTCGCCGGCTGAAACGCTTCGATCAAGCCGACGGCGTTGGGCGCATACAGTACCCCGTTCAGGATGATCGGCGTCGATCGCAGATAGGCCGACGGGCTCAGGTCGGGAAAGGCCGTCGTGAGGCGCGGGTCAATGGCGGGACGCCGCCACGCGATCCGGAGTTGCGCGACATTGTCTCGGGTGATCTGTCCGAGCGGTGAGTAGCGCGTGAAACTCTTGTCACCGCCGTAGGAGCGCCACTCTTGCTCCGCCCCCTTCCCCTGGGTCATGACGAGCCCGGTCCCGACCGCGACCAGCCCCGCGCATATGCCCATCGTCACCGCGTTCCGCCCACGCGCCATCACGCGTTCTCCTCTCTCACTTCTCCAACTCTGCGCATTGTCAGTGCGGCCGAACGACGTGGAACGAACCGGTGACCATGTCTGCGTCGAATGTCATCGTGCGGAGATACTTGAATCCGGCGGCGTCATAGAGGTCGATCGTGTTTCCCGCTTGGTGAATGTAGAGAATCTTGCCATTCGAGCTCGGGCGCAGAGCCATTCGCGACCGTCCATCGAACTCGACCTTGGTTTGAACTCGACGGGCATCTAAATCAACGGTCCACAGCTCGTAATGCCTTATGTCCTGCGTCAGGATGGACCCATGCTTGCGATCCGGTGCGAGCGCGAATTGAGTACTCACGCCGCGAGCCGGAGCTGGTCCCAATGTGTAATAGTCGATCTTCTTTTGTAAGAGGTTGACTCGGCCAATCCCCAGGAGCCGCCGCTTTTGAACCGGATCATCGGTGGTGAATAGGCCGGTGAAATATCCTGGTTCATCGTTGGTTTCGTCAACGGACCCCAGAGCGATCTCACCAAATCCAGGTTCATTGGTCTTAGATAATGACCAGCTCCCGACCTTCTGAAATGTCGCGGTATCAAAGATCGAGACCTCGTCGCCAAAGAAATAGAGAAGCTTACCATCCGGGGAAATCTTCAACGCCGTGCCGAAGTACCCTGGGTCATCCTCGATTGGCCATGGCATCGACTTGATCACCTTGTGCTCTTTGAGGTCGTACGTCGTGAGCATGGCGGGCCCGACGTCAAACCGATCGGACAATTCCGTGCTCGTAATCGTCGCCATCACCATGAACCGGTGAACCGGATCGGCCGTGAAGCTGACAACTCGAGTCTTCTTGTTAGCCTCACTGAGCGTGAAGGTGTCCACACTCTGGCGCTTCACCACGTCGACGATTTCGAATTGCTCCAGGTCACCAGACAACGCGTATATTCGTGTGCCATCCCGCGACATTTCCGTCCGCCTCGGAAACCCGCTCTTTAGCGTGATTTCAGAGACGACCTTTTCCGTTGCCTCGTCGACGACAAGAATTCGACTAGAGTAGGTGCCCACGTAGATGGCACCGGTGCCGCCCGTCAGTTTCTGTGCCGGCGCGCCGCTAAGAGGTACCGATCCGGCAATGATGAGGGTGCATGCCGCGATCAAGGCCTTCTTCGAGCGAGCCGAAACGAGCGCTGTTAATCGTGACCTCACGGAAACACCAACTCGAGCTTTCGCCAGTCTTTCTGGGCCGATGCGCATTTGGCGGTCCAGTCGTGCGCGTGATTGAGGTGGTCTGGCACGTGTGCCGGCCAGAAGCAACCGATGTGGCAATCAAAGATATCGCGCTCGACCGGTTGACAAAGTCCGGCGGTGCCGCCGGTACGGTCCGCTTCCCAACCAGGCGAGAAGACCAGTGAGCATCCGATCGGAAAATGCGGCGGCTGCTGAAGCGCAACCACGTCGTTGTTCTTTTCTCGATCGTCAAGGTAGCAGACAACACGACCGGCTTTGCGATTGATCGCTTTCAGGTGGGTCATAGCACCGCCTCTGCGCTGGCTTCCTCCACGTCGAATCTGGCAAGGAATGCGGGGTTGCGCTCGGACAGCTCTCCGTAGATCTGCAGGCACGTGTCGGTCCAGCCACGAATCCACTCGCAGTAATGCAGATTCGGACGCCTCGTGGTGCCGTACCGCACATGCGCCTCGTGGTAGCATCCGCCCGAGCACAGCGGACGCGCCCAGCACCGGCTGCAATCGGTCTTGTCTGCAATGTGATGCTGCTGCAGGAACGTGTCCTGCGCCGCCCGATCGATGCCTTCGCGAACCGAGCCGAGCTTGTGCGCGTCTGATCCGGCAAATCGGTGGCAGAGCGCCACGTCGCCGTCAGTCGACACGCCTAGCAACCCAAGCCCGGCGCCGCACGGGTACGCCTTGCTGACGCCTTTGTGGATCTCCTCGATCGTGTCCTTTACGTTCGAGAAGCCGTGGTGGCGGTTGACGACCACGTTCTCGAGAAACTCCTGCGCCAGCCCTCGAAACTGGTCCAGCATCCTGTCGAATCCCCGTTCGCCAATCGCATACTTCTGATTCGGCGTCGTCGTTACAGGTGCGAAGCCGACCTCCCAGAACCCGATCTCTTCGGTGAGATGCCGGTAGATGCGCGTGATGTCGAGCGTGTCGGACGTCAGTGTCACTCGGGCGCCGATCGGCCGCGTTCGATGCCGGTGCAACAGTTCTTTGATTTTTGGAGCCACGACGTCGTAACTGCCCGCGCCGTTGTGGAACACGCGGAACTTGTCCTGCAAATCGCGCGGTCCATCGATCGAGATGGTGACACCGACGCGATTCTCGGCAAGAAACTCAATGATCTCCGGACGAAGCAGCGTAGCGTTGGTCGTCAGACTGAAGTCGATGTCCTTACCCACTTCTGCGGCGCGCTGGCGCGCGTACGCGATCGTCGACCTCAAGACCGGAAAGTTCAGCAGCGTTTCGCCGCCAAAGAACGTGAGGTGCGCCACGCGGCCGCTTTCTTTGAGCAGAAACTCCACGCTGTCGCGCGCCGTCGCCTCACTCATGAACTTCGATTGCTTCCCGTGCTCCGTATCGACAATCTTGTCCTCGCCGTATTCGTAGCAGTACGTGCATGCGAGATTGCACTGGTTCGTGACGTTCAGAACCATCGTCGTGAGCGGAAACGGGGTCATCGGCAGCACGCGCGCGGGTCGTTCCTCGGGTTGCTGCTCGTACCCCATGGCGCGCACCTGAAGAAGCTCCGTGATGGCCGTTTTCGTCGTGGAAGGGTCAAATCGATCAGCCAGCGTGCGGACGATGTCGTCTTCAGATCGGCTCGCATCGATGACGACGTGAAGCACCGCGGCCGTCGCCTCGTCGAGCGCGAAGATGGCGGCGCTCGGCACGAGATACAGGAACTCTCGACCTCCTCCGTTGAACATGTGGAATTCACGCGGCGCGAGCGTGATCACCGACCGACCTCGGGCTGGTCGAACCTGATATACAGCGGAAGAGTCACTAACAGATGCGCGCGCGCCTTCAACGGCTCGATCGAGCTATCGACCGACTGCGGCCGGCGTGGATAGGTTGCAGTGACCCACACGTCGCCGTAGTTGTTCGCGTTGTGTTTGCGCTTGGGGTTCGGTCCGTCGACATTGGGCGTGAAGAAGCCACTTTCAGGGTCGATATTGCCGACGAAGTCCTTGTCATCGTCGTCGTACGTGGCTGGATATTCCTCGAGGCCCCACAGCGCGTCCACCAGGCCCAGCTCGATGTCGTCCTTCGTATCGGCTTTGCCATCCGGCCCGTTCAAGTACGCAATCGCTTCGAACTGCGCGAACTGCTTTGGAAACTGGATCCCCCCAACGCGGGAAAGGCCCGCCTCCGGTCGCACCTTGATGAAGTCGATTTTGTCGTAGAGGAAGACCGCAGCGTCACTCATCGCGCCTAAAAGAAGTACGGCGCGCCGGCCCGGCGTTGCGTTGGGAGAGACGGACACCGACACGACCAGGTGGTCTGACGTTACGCCGCTTATCCGATCGACGGTGATTCCGGGACCGAAGCTCACATCGCCAACAGAAACTCTCGATGGCAAGTTCACGCCGTACAGCTGTACGTCTTGGGGTGCGCCGCCGCTTTTGATCATCGGCTGGCCGACTCCGAGGACGATCGGGTCCGTTCCAATCCGTCGAAGGTGCACGTCGATGCCGAGCTCTCCATACGCGCCGGTGAACCATCGGCCTGCGGCGTGCTGCCAATCTTGGTCCACAAACATCACCTCGCGCAGGTCCGTCTCGACGCCGGGCGCCAATGCGGTCTCGGAGGTTGATGTGCCGCGCCATTGAAAGCCGGTGTAGACGATCGCACGACCGCGCCGCGTCACAGTCTGCGCGCTGCGCGCGTACGTGAGTGTCGATTCAGTCGTGAAGGTGCCGTTCGCTGGATCGCCCTGTGTGGCGATCATGACTTGACCAAACAGTGGCCCCTTGTTCGCTTGATAGCCCACAACCGCCCATCTTCCCGTCAATTGTGGTGGCCTCATCGTCGCCGACCACGCCGCCCAATCCGGAGTCTTCAGCGGGAAGGCGGACGAAAGATGAGCAATCGCCTTGTCCATCGGTTGCCGATTGTCGGCCGGACGGCCGTCCGTCTGACCTGCACGCCTTTGTGCAGCTGTTTGCCGAAACGCCTGGAAATCGACGTACGGGTAATAGGCGCGATGCATCGTCACAACCAGTCCCCACTCCTCCTTTGTGCGGCGCTGCGACATCACTCGACCCATCGAATGGCACTTCGTGCAGGTCTCTTCGGTGTCTTTGTCAGCCGTATAGCGGTAGTCGACGATACGATGCTCGACCTCGAACGAGGCGGCCTTCGCCTCCTCTGGAGCGAGGCCGAGATGATCGGCGAGATATCGGAGAATCTCCCGTCCCTCGGCCTGGTCCAGCTGCAACCCATGGAGGCCAACCATGCGCTTGATCGTTTCTTCCCATCCTTCTGGGGTCGTTCGACGATATGAAATGCGCGAAAGATGTCCTTTCTCGTCCGCCTTGTGGCACGCGGAGCATTTCCGCTTCACGAGATCATTCGAGATCGGAACGCCCTCATCGAGACCCGGGTTGGTGCCGGCGGCCGCCTCCGGCGGTCGAGACGCTTGCGATTGTTGCAACGCCTGCGGCTGACTGACGGTCCACCCGCACACAACAGCGAACCATACCGAGATGGCGACGGCGACCCGTTTCACGACGTCACACATGTGCGTTCTTGAGATGGTCGCTTATGGCGCCAGTTGCCCAAATCGGTCAACACAATTGTGACCAAATGGACGGTTGACGTGATGAAATGGAATGCACGTGTCGCGCATGCCCTGTGTTACTGAAAGGTTCGTGCCGGTGTTTGAGGCTGTTCGACCCGCCAGTTGAAATGGACGATCTTCCAGGCCTTCGCACGCTTGAACAGGGCCGCCGTCATCTGATACGTCACCAGCGGTTGTTGTCCTGAGGGCGGATTGCGCCGAATACACCCTAACCTGTACGAGACAACCGCGGCATCAGCGCCTGGCGACACCTGCACACGTTCGTCGTCCAGCTTGCATGACTCATAACCTCCGCTTCGCTTGACGGCATCAGGATAGGTCTTCTGATATTGTGCCTTGGGCGTTGGGTTGTCATTCCTGCCGTTCGTTCCCCACCAGGCGGTCATATCATCAGCAAAGAAGCTGAAGTACTTGTCGAGATCATTGGAACCGTACGCCGTGGCGTATTGCTGCATCGTTTCGCGTACCTCCCGTTCAGCCACTGATACACCACGTTGCGCTCGCGCCTCAGATGTGATGAGAGAAGACCCGAGGATCAAAAGAACGATCGATGGAAGCGTTCGCATAGTTGATACTCCTGCTGTGCCGGGCCGCCAGTCATAGCGGCCACAGAATGTTGTTTGGATCGAACGCGATGTCGCCTCTGACCGTCGTTAGATGTCGTGTCGCTTACACAGGTCGACGGCATTACGGGGAAGGAGATGGCGACGGCGAACGGTGCAGCGACTGCGCCGTTCACCCCATTTGGTCCGACACGCAAATCTACCTGTCACAAGGCCTGTCCCCAGGGCCGACCCCTGCATGCCACGGTGTGAACCGCTCGCGTCAGAAGCTCGCTCTTGCCTGGACCACCGCCATTCTGGGAGGGATCCACCCGGCCGGCTCGCCAAAGAGAGGACTCGCGAAGTTCCTCGTACGAAGGGACTGATATCCCTCATCCTGCAACAGATTTCTAACATCAACGATGAGTTCAAGATGACGAGGACCTTGGCGCCATACGTCCTTGCTCGCACGTAGGGAAAGAAGGTGCAGCGTCGGCGTACGATAGGACCCCGGCGGATCGATATTGATGAGCCTCGTCCCTTGGGGCAGCGCAATTGCCGCCTGCGCAGCGTACGCGATACCCGTTTGCCACACCAAATTCGATGCAAGCTGTACCTCAATCCGGGGGATCTGATACATCGCCTGTGCCGAAAAGATGTGCGGGCGATCCTGGGGAGCCAATCGCCCTGTCAGATTTACGTAGTCGTTCGGATCCTGGCCAAAGCTTGTGCGCGTACTCGCCGTACTCGGGGGGATGAGTCCTTCGGTTTTCGAATATGTGTAGTTGATTGTCGCCAGCCAGCGGTTCGAATACCGTTTGTTCAGTGCCAGAATCAGGCCATTGTAATTACTGAAGAAACCTGATGGATTGGTAAGGAGGAATCTTCTATCGCTTGGCCTGTTGGCGAGGGCGAGCGCCGTTATCGTTTGACCATTCGACAGCGGTCTTGTCGTGGGGACGTAAACACCCGCGATATCCGACCAGCCCAGCTCGTCCTGCGTGTGCTTACGCACAACACTCACGGTAAAACCCATGTTATGCACGATCTCGCGATCAAGGCCCACTGAGTACTGGTCTGTGTACTGGGGCTTCGCGTTGCGATCGACGTTAATATTTATCAACGGATTCACCACCTGAAGTATGGTTGTGTATCCGTCCGTCACTGGATCGAACTGCGCTGTGGTTGAAGGTGAGACACCTGGAAACACACCTGCAACAGTGTCGAGAAAGATAGGACTATAGTACCGACCGTAAGTGCCACGCAATACCGTCTTAGAATCGGAAGTCAATTTGATGGTGACGCCTGTTCGCGGAGACCATGTCTGCCAAGTGAACATGTGGCCTAATCCACGGATCGTCGTGCCGTTGTCCTGCAGCTGCTCATTGATACCAGGCAGGTCAGGGCTATCGGCTGACATGTGGTCGTACCGTACGCCAAGCTGAAAGGTAGCTCGGCCAGCAGTTAACTGATCGTCGATCCACAGTCCCCATGAATTGAAAGCGGAACCGTCGACAGACGGCGAGCGAAAAACCGCGTAATTCGGCACGCCGCCGATGTCGAAGTAGTTGGCGCCACTAGGAAATGCCGTCTTATTAATCTCGTACGCGTGTTCAAACTGCAAGCCGCCATGGATATTCTGTTCGATCGACTTCGACTGAATGAAATGGCTAAATTTAGCGGCCACGCCATGGCGAGCGGACGGCCTCTGCAGGATGCTCGTAACACCACCGCTGACGACACCAGTGAGGAGATCGGTACGCTGGGGCGTCACGGAATCATCGACGATCGACTTGGTGTACGTTGGCTGAGCGGAGCCTGAGGCGCGGACCGTCAGCAGCTTCGTGTTTGACAAGACGCTCGTGAGCTCCTCGGAATAAGTATGAATCTTACCGCCACCAGCCCCTATCGTTTGAATTGGGTGTGTGAGGTCAGGGAACGCAGGCTCTTGCCATGTCTCGTGTTCGTACATCGACATGAATTTCAATGATCGGGTGGCCTGTCCAGTTACTTTTGCGGTGTACTCGTAATCGTGATCATACGGGCCAGGTGGCAGCGGGCCAGGATCCTGGCCGGGAACCAACGACGTCAGTCCCTTCCAGTGGCCACCGCCGAAAAACCATAGACGATCACGGACCACTGGGCCGCCAAGGTGGGCTGCATTATCGACATATGATTTCGATCTGAACCCTATGGCACCGTCTGGACAGCCACAGTCGATTTTGATCGGTTTGCTCACCAAGGCATCAGGCCGCCAGTTGCCATTGGCAGTTCCGGATAGTATATTCGTGCCTGATTTCGTCACGACGCTGAAAACACCGCCTTGCGCAATTTGATACTCCGCAGAGGCGCCGATCGCGGTCACCTGCACTTCCTCAATCGCATCGTAATCCCCGGCATTAAACCCTCCGCCACTCGTCGGAATGTTAGTCAATGCTCCATCGATCAGCCACGCAGTTTCGTTGTATAGGGAGCCCATGATCGATCGGCTTTGGCCGCCGTAATCGGATCCGGGCAGGCTCGGAGAATTCCCAGGCATCATTTCTGCAAGGTCCTGAATCGAGTAGTGTTGCGTCGGAATGTTCTCGACCTTCTCGACAGGGACATTCAGTGCTACAGCGGTTTGCCTCGTGTCAACAACCGGGCTTTGGCCGCTTACGGTAACCGTCTCTTCGACGTTAGCAACAGTCAGGGCAACGTTCCGTTCAATCGTGCCGGCTGCCGTTACACGCAATCCCTGCTCTTGGTATGTGCTGAACCCTGGTATTTGAACGCTGAGCGTGTAGACGCCAGGCGGCAGGTTGGTGAATCGATACTCGCCTTTTCCGTCTGTCACACCGGACTGAGGACCACCGGGAGCTGCGGGTGAACTGAGCGTCAACGAAACACCGGGCAAGACCGCCCCAGAGGTGTCTTTCACTGCACCGAACACCACGCCGGTCAGGACCTGCGCCCGGACTACAATCCCTGCCATTAGCACAAGGGACATCGCCGCCAGGAACGTCGCGGATTTGTTGCAACTCATGGCACTCGTCTCCTTCATGTTTCGAACAACTCTCTGCGGCGATTCAAGGCAGATTCAGAGCGATCCATTCCGCGGCATGTTCCTTTGCGCCGATCGGGACGACGATGTATTGCTTCCCGTTGTAGAGATAGGTCATCGGTCCACCGGTGGTACCGGCCGGGAGCTCCATCACCCACAGCACCTGGCCGGTACGCTTGTCATAGGCGCGAAACGTGTTC
>Ga0070699_100006150_pt1 | contig 10490 bp, 20 predicted proteins | sample KBSK1503metaG_FD_65473 | JGI IMG/M metagenome (GOLD analysis project Ga0070699, IMG submission 65473) | Corn, switchgrass and miscanthus rhizosphere microbial communities from Kellogg Biological Station, Michigan, USA - KBS K1-50-3 metaG | ecosystem: Host-associated > Plants > Roots >... | reverse complement strand
GCCAAGGATTGGGAGAACCTCAATCGCAACGCGCTGGCGTTCCTGCGGCTTGCCTCAATCCGCCTCATGCTCCGAAAACTTTGTAATCCCGCCTGATGTTTTCGGACAGACTCTTAGGCAGACCTGAATTGTTCTGAATCGGGTTGAAGGCGGTCGGCCCCTCAGGTGCCTCCGGCCTTCGTAATAGCACATCGCGGCTGGCCGGGTCGGTCCCCAGACGGGTGCCGATTTCGCAAAGCCAACCCTGCGGGCGATGCTTCATTCTACGTCTAGCCAGCATCCAGAATCCGCGCCGAAAATTTGGTCAGTGCATGTCCGGTCCGGCCGGTAGGCGCACAGTAATGCTCGTCGGTCATCGCCGACACAGAGGGCTCAAGCTTCATCTCCCGAGGCACCAGTAGAGCGCAAATTTTCAAGTAGGCTGCCGGCTGCGTCCGGCGCACTTTCGCAATGGCCTTTTCCCCGTGCTCGGAGAAATCCGTGCGATACCGGTAGGGCCCGAGGCCTCCACGCCTATGGCGCGCGCGCGGTGGGCGGTAAACAGGAGGAAGGGCCGGACCGGTCTGCTCAACAGGCGAAAGGCGACAAGCATTGCCTCAGTCATGCCGTCGACCGGCAATGCCGTTATGGCGTCGCTGGCAGATGTAATGAGCACCGGCCGGCCCGACCGGAATTCCGATAGCGATCGTTCAACCGCGACCTGCGCGCGCTCACCGAGCAAGCTTGCCTTCGTGCCCCCACTTTTCAAAACTCAAACGCTGGGGGATGGACGTTGCCAAGCGGCAAGGTTCAAAGCGGGCGAAGGTCGCGTTGGCTCGCAAGATCGGAGTAATCCTGCACCGTATGTGGATTGACGGCACAACTTACCGGTGGGCCGAAGCGAAGCCGATCGCAGCGCAGGGTTGATCAAGGAGGAGACGCAAGCGGGCCGAACAGAGGCCCCTACTGCCCGAAGTCCCGTCGCCGGGACGGTGGAGCTGGTGAAGCCGTTACACGCCCAGTGGCCGTCATCCGACGAACCACGCGTATCTAGATAGGCTCACCGTTCCTTCTGACAGCATAGTGTGGCGGCCTCGGCGCCGACCACGGACAGAAGCGTGAACTCGGCGGCGTGACGATCACTCGGGGAGACTTGACATCACCGGGCCCATTACAGAAGGGCGTGTACTCATAAATCGCGACCGATCGCCAAGGTCCGACTGATGTCCGCTTCGCCCTCACAACCGGGCGAAAAGCGGACATTCCCCAAGGTCACCGGAAGGTCGGCGGCCTTTTCACCTTTGAGAATTCTACCGGCATACAAGCCGGCCTGCCGGTACACGTCGCTGATGCTCGCACCATAGCTCATAAGACCGCCCGCCACAGCGTACTCGCCCAAAGCATAGATTGTCGGTACTGCGTAATGTGCCGCCAGCGCAACGATTCGATGGCGCTGACTTTCGAAAATTGCATTGGTGGTTACAAGAAGGGTGTCTACCCGTTCTCGCACCAGCGGTTGAAAAGCAGCATCAAAATCCCGCTCTTTACCGACTCTTAGCACTTTCACTTGCCATCCAAGCGTGTGCGCTACGCGCTCCGCGACCGCTACTTCGGCCTCACTAGCCGGCGTGGTTGAGTCCATAAGAACACCGAGCATCTTGGTGCCTGGAAGTAAATCGCGCAGCAAAGCAATCCGCTTCGACACGATCTCATCAGAAATAAGCGTGATTCCAGTGACGTTGCTGCCGGGACGATTCAAGCTGGCAACGAGCCCGAACGCGACGGGATCGCCGCCCATCGTAAAGACGATCGGAATTTCGGAAGTCGCGGCTTTTGCGGCTCGCACAGATGGCACGCCACCAGTCGCGGCGATTACCGCCACGCGATGGCGAACTAAATCAACTGCCATTTCTGGCAACCGTTCGTATTGACCCAATCCCCAGCGGTATTCGACCGCGACGGTGTGGCCTTCGACGTACCCTTTTTCCGCAAGGCCGTCGCGGAATGCAACTACGCGAGACCCCAACTCTGTTGGCGAAGCACCGTTGAGGAACCCGACCACGGGCATCGCCTGCTGCTGCGCGCGCGCTGCGAGCGGCCACGCGGCCGCTGCACCGCCGAGGAGCGTGGCTAAGAATTTTCGTCGTTTGATATGGCTTGCCATGTGACCCTCCGGTTGGGGGTCATTCATGTAATGGAGGGATGATACCACGCTTCCATCGTGCGGTCAGTGGAGTAAGGCCGCATAGGCAAGTCGCGTGAATGCTCCCGAAGATGGGGTCATTCACGTCATTCCCGCTATCCCGGCGTGTCCGGTTTGCCCCGAGAGCGGAGCGTCTTTTGGGCCGCCCGGCCGCCGGGGGGTTGGCTTTGCTCACGCCAGTGAAGCTGCGCCGCGCGATGATTTTGATTCCGCAACGACGGCGCGACGGCCTTGCCCGTGACGTTGCCGCCAGGACCGTAGAACGTAGTCGTACCGGTGCTGTTCGTGGTGCTCGTTCCGAGGCTATTGCCGCGAGAAATCGTAGTACCGGACCGAGCCTTGGCCTTGCGGAACGGCCGTCCCGATGTTGCGACCATCCGGCGCGTAGATGCGAGTCTGTTCCTCGCTCCGCGCAGTGACGATCGTCGCAATCAGTCCAACGAAGGCCAGGATCGTGACCGCCGCGAAGAAGAACCTACGTGCTTTTTGTTGAGCCGTTTGGTCTTCCCGCGGTTCCGCTTCGATATGTAGACCGGCGGCGGAACGGCGAGCGGCTGCCCAGTCCGAAAGGAGATGACCGGGCGGCGGAACGGCGAGCGGCTGCGCAGTCCGAAAGACCGGCGGCGGAACGGCGAGCGGCTGCACGGTCCGATTGCGCGGTCCGTCGAGCCGCGTTTGATAGGACAACCCGCTACCGGGAATGCCGACGGTCATACGCGGATGACGATTAGGACCGAAGCCGCCAAGGTTCACGGTCATGCCCGGGCGGCCTACTGATAGGCTGACGCCGGTTGCCGAAAGGTTGACGTGAACCCATCGTCCGAGCGAGACGCGTTTGCGAAAACGAAAGCCCAAGGTTTGACTCCGTTGTGTGGGCCCGGTTGCAGGCCGGGAGTGTTCGGATGAACACGGAAACGCACGCGCTCCGGGAGATCGAATTGCCTCTGAGGCTTAGTCGGTTTGCCCCCGCCCGGGGACTTGTTGCTGTGCGCCAAACATTTGTTCGTCGCCGCCATGGCGACAATTTCCCTCGCTGGAGGGGTTAAGGATGAGCAATGGCACCGCTTCAGCCCTGAATTCTGAACTGTCCGGGCCGCGCGGGCGCGCGAGCGCGGATGGAGCCGGAGACGAGCATGTTGATCTCGGTGCGTTTCATTTCCATTTCGATTTCTCCCGCTCGCGCAACCGCTCGCCAAGGTTGCTGTCAAGCGGCATCATCGGCACTCCCAAATGTATCTGCCGCTTTCCCCCATGGTTGCCGAGCATGACTTTGTTATTTGGCCAAATAACGGGACTTGTAGCTTCACGAAACCGATAGCCTTCGTAGAGGATTCTTTGATCATTTCGACCTCGATAACTTTGACGCCTTCGCGCTTCTCGAATTCTTGCTTTATAATGTCCTTCATTGCTTCAATGTCTGGGTTAGTAAAACCAGGATTAAGAAATCCGAAAAGCTCAGCGCTCGCATCTCCACAGAGCATCGGCACGGCAAGGATTGCCGCCGCGAGTAGAACGTATCGGGTCATTTGCGGGTTCTCCCAACATGCCGCCCTGGCACACAGCCCGGGCGTAGCGTCCCCTTACTTTAATACTGTCGCAGACGGAAAAGCCCGGACAACCCCGCGCTCTTCTTCAGCGGTATTTGTCCAGCCTTTTCTTCCTGCCTTTTTCCCCCTCTAAGAATCCAAGGCAATCCTCCTCCGATTTATAAAATATCCATGAGTACTCCTCTCCACTTTTGTTGGTGTAGATGTATCGTACAATGGTGGTGCGTTTAGCATCCTTTGCGAGATCACCCCCCACTACAGGTACCCAGGTCTCTTCTTCCTTTATTTGCTGGGCTCTAACCCCGAGGCTCTTACCCTCTTCAAACGCTCTGGCGGGTGAAACCGGCCCCCCGGAATCTTGGTTCGAACAGTGGTCGAACCACCCTCCTGAGGTTGCTGACTTTTCCGCTACCCACCAGCGTGCCCCCTCTGCCCAAACTGCGGTAGCGCTGGTCGCCTGTTGCCGTCAGTACTGCACGCATTGAGTCGTCTCCGGTTAGACCTTAGTAGCTGCAACGCCTGTGCGGGATTTGTTACTCCGCGCCAAACATTTGTTCGTTGAAGCGATGTGCCTCAAGCCCGCCTTGCGGAATTCCGCGAAGTCCTCGGCGATGGCGTTTTCCCATACCCTCTCATTCTGCTCCGACATCGTCTTGCCTTTGTAGGCAAGGTAGAGCTCCCCAACCCCGCCAGCGAGGCTTTAGCGGCAAACTTCGAAATTTAACGACGGCACAGCCGAAGCATCACCAAGCACATGCGGCTGCCCGCGTTCCAATATGCCGGGCTTGACCCATATACGTGGCCGCGACGGTGAATGTCACATTGAGCGGCTGCCGCACTGAGGAGGCCATCGTCGTCGCCACCGGTGCGCCACGCGAGGCTGGATGCCCGCCATGGGTCGTGCTGGGTGTTAAGGCCATAGAGGCACCCGGCGTCCGCCGCCGCGTGATGTCCCGGTGACAGCGGCCATGCGCCTGCGCCTTCCGGTACTCCGGCCAGCGCCCGTATGCGTGGGCCGCGCATACACCAAGCTGAGTGACGGGGCAGTGAAGACGCGTTAGCACCATCGTTTTCGTTTAGGGCAGACCTGAACTGTGAATGGGGCTGATGCGATCACGGGATTTGAGCCAGGTCCAAGCGTACCAACGACCGTGCCACGGCTTGGCAACAGTTGACCCGCACGCTGACAAAAAGAATCCGTGGCCCTGGGCAGTCTCGCGCTGCCATCAGCGGATGCCGAACGCGGGGAGCCACGGCTCATCCGTTCGGATCAATCGCTGCGCGTGGAACCGCCGCCGAACCACACGCAGTTCGCAGCAGCGCTCGTCCGATCGACGGCCCTAGGAGCCTCGCCTTTCAGATCAAGCCGCCCGTTGGTGGCGAGATCGAATGAGGCGCGGATGCCATCCTGGATCGACTCCACGTAGTAGCAGTATTCGTAGCGTGGCGAGACTTCCTCATTCGAGGTGAATTTCCAGCCAGTGATCACCGCGCCTTTGCCCAGTTTTACGGTTTTGAAGACGGTGTAGTCTGTCACGACGTTGGCCTTTGGGAAGCGCGGTACCGTGTTGGGGTAGAGTTGATCCTGTGTTGGGCGCGGCACCTCGGGGGTGACGCCGCGGACATTCACCACGGCACCGGGATCGAGCCGTACGACTGCGCCCGAGGCATCAAGACGGACGGTGCCCGTGGGATCGACCTTCACTTGCGCGCCATTGGCGTCGAGCTTCACCGTCGCTTGGGGATCGAGCTTGACCTCGCCAGTCGTCGGCTTCCATTAAGACTCTCCCACGACTTTCAATTCAGGACGAGACTCGTGCCCGTGTAGCCTTTCCGATGGCATCAGCGGCAGCCCTTTCGGCAGCTTCCGTGGCTTTGCGAATAATCTGCTGCGCGAACGGCTCGAGGGCCCCGGCGCGTAACCTGCTCGATAATCAGCTTAAGTTCCGGCGCAACCTGGGCAGCGCATCGTTTACAACGCTCGCTTACGGGCCATTTCAACCGCAGCATTGACGGCGTCTTCGAGATCGTCCGTGTAGTAGGCCGTGGTTTCGTTTCCATCGCGGAAGTTCACGCGATATTTGCCAGAGCGCAGCAGGCGCAGCGTGAGCCCGAGGTGGCGCGCAATCGATTTCGCTTCCTGGAGCGTCATAGCTTAGTGAAATAGTCAAACGATAACGTCGACGAACTTGCGCGCGATGCTTATCGCACGCGATGTGGTCATCAATCTTGTCAGGCATTGCTGGTCCCTCATCGAGCTACCAGGGTGGCGGCAACAGCCGCATGCCCGCCCGCTCAGGAGTGGGGATTCTGGCGTTACCAGCTCGCGGCTTTCGGGAACGGCATCACCCTTGCCTCGCTTCAAGGATCTCGATGGCCTCGACATCCGGTTCCTTGCGCCAGCGGCTGGCCTTGCGTTCGGCCAGCTCACGGCTTCCCGCCCACTCGGCGTGGCTGAAGGCCGCGATGCCCTTGGGCCAGAACTTGCTTGGCGGGTGCGCGGCGAAGTGGATCACCGCGCAATGGCTGTAGAAGCGGCTCACGCTAGCGCGCTTGTGCAACTTTCCGTTCTGGTCGACAGCCTCGAACTTGATGCGCATGCGGCTCCCTTGAAAGATTGCCGGGGTGTGGGGCGATCCCGGGCGGCACCCCGCTGTATGGCCGAACTGGCATCAGAGCTGGGGGGGGGCGAACTCACCTACGAATGGTCATGAAGTAGCCGGCAGCGCTGACCCGATAACGGATCTTTGCCGTTGGCTAACTTGGCCAGCGCACGAAATTGCGCCGCGCTGCCGGTAAACTTCTCTACTTCTTTTAGTCGCCTTGCTCCCCGTGCGGGGTTTGTTACTGTGAGCCAAACATTTGTTCGTCGAAGCCATGGTGGCAATTTTGCCCCTGCCGGGGGTCAAGGATGAGCAATGGGACCTCTCAAGCCCTGAATTCCGAACAGGACCTGGATTCAATCCCAACGGCGCAAGGGGGCCTTTCCCGCCTGGCTATCGCGCGCCTCCAAAGCGCCGGCGTGCCGGTGGCAGCTCTTCTTAGGCGTGCGGGACTGACGCCGGAGGTGATCGCCGATCCGGAGGAGCGACTGAGCGTGCAAAGCCAAGTCGCGCTGTTGGACGAGGCGGCGATTGCTCTGAAGGATGACCGTCTTGGCTTTACGCTGGCTCGCGATTTCGATCCGCGCGAACTCGGGCTGCTTTACTACGTCATGGCGTCTTCACAGACTTTAGGCGATGCACTGAAGCGGGTTGCTCGATACAGCCAGATTACCAACGAAGCCCTCGTGGTCGGATATCGAGAGAAAAACAGGCTCATTATCAACCTGAGCTACTCTGGCGTTCCACGACACTCAGAGAGACATCAAATTGAATTTTGCATGTTTGCTGTATTACGAATTTGCCGCGTGCTGACGGGGCAGAACCTCGTACCACAACACTTCTCGATCTCTCATCATCGATCGGGAGCCAACTCCGAAATGGCGAGATTTGTCGGAACGAAAGTGGAGTTCGGCGCTGATATGGACGAGTTTGCCCTCAACGCCAACGCACGTGAGTTGCCGCTTATTCACGCTGATGCTTATCTCAATAGGCTTCTCCTGAAACATTGCGAAGCGGCGCTAGCCGATAGAAGAGGTGATGTGAGCCAGTTGCGCACGAGGGTTGAGAACGCGATCTCGTCGTTTCTTCCTCATGGAAGGGTGCTCATGGAAGACGTTGCTCGCAGTCTGGGAATGAGCGAGCGGACACTTGCACGAAAGCTTGCGGACGAAGGGTTGAACTTCACTGAAATACTTCAGCAACTGCGGCGCGATCTAGCGGTTTGTTACCTCGGTGACCGCAAGCTGCAAATATCTAAGGTTGCGTGGCTGCTCGGCTTTAACGAGGTGAGTGCATTCACGCATACATTCAAGCGATGGACTGGAAAGACGCCCAGCCAGATGCGGACAGCCGCCGCTTAGACCTTCGCTTTTCGCCAACCAGCACCAACGGCTTCTTGCTCGGTGCAGAACCAGCGTTCCCCTTTGCTCTGATGGATTAGGGTCTTATCGTAGTAGCGCTGTCCCGGTACATGGTAGATGCGCTCGCCGCTGGAACTAATGTTACCCTTGATCATGCACCCGGCTCTTTGCTCTTTCGTGCACGCCGAAGCGCAGCACGCGACGGCCATCGCAAGTATGCTCGTTCGAACGATGGTTCGCACCTGTCTAGGATGCTCATGATATCGCCAGCCCTGGTGCTCCAGTGCGCCGTGACCTAGCGGGTTGAAGAACAGCGTCGAGTTCCACGTCACACCCTCTCCAGAGCACCGAGCTTTGACCTCGAACACCTTGGAGACAGTCGGACGACGGTAAGTGGCGTCGAACAGCGTCTGAGTACGGGTCGTGATCGAGGAGAAAGTGCAGCCCGACTCCCAGTAGGTGACTGAGTTCGGCTTCACCGTCATCTTCGAGTCGGAGTCTTCGCACTTGCCGCTCTTGTAAGAGGTGTGGGAGCCGTCGTCGGTGTCGGGGCACCATGACCGGAGGACTTCCTTCGGCAAGGCATCAGCTCGGGCGGCACTAGACGCAGCAGATGCTGCCAGTATGGCGGCAGCGGCGAGGACGAAGTTACTCTTCCTCATGGCACTGCACCTCCTCGTCTTCTGCCTTAGTCGGCTGCGGGCAGACGGCCGGCATATTGGGCACCGAAGCGACGGCAACGGCAGCGAGCAGCAACTTCTTCATCGGCATATCTCCGTTTGTTGTGCTGTCGATTGGTCGCTGTGTCACCGTTCGGGGTTTTGTTATTTCGCGCCAAACATTTGTTCGTCGCTGCCATAGTGTGGCTGGACCTCGCCTCTCGTCGTCTCGACCGGTGCAGGAGCGTGCGCGAGTTTCCGGCGACACCGCTTAAGGGCGGGCCGGGGCGGAGCCGCGGTGTCTCCGCTGCAAAGGGCGGGCGTTACGCGCCGCTGCTCTCGTTGCATGATCGAGCGCACTCGAGCCGGAACGACAACGAACCGTTCGCAGTGATCACAGCAAAGCCCCTCGTTGATCGGCATGGCATTGTGGCCGACGCCGACATACCGCCCACCGCAGATCGAACAGATGTTCTTATGCCTCACGGCGCGTTCCTCCTGACCGGTGGCACGCCCACGCGGGCAAGGTCCGGGACCGACAAGCGATCATCTCCTTTCCGGTTGGCGCGATGCGCGGCGGCAAGTCCGTCAAGCACGGCAAAGACGGCGCGGCGGATTGCGTGATCGATTAGGTCGATAGTTTTCAGAATATTCGACATGGCGGGACCACTCTGTTGGTCACCCCTTTGTCGTTTCAGCCCGCCCGCCGGACTTGTCCGACCGCGCCAAACATTTGCTCGACAGCGCCAATGTGGGCGAGCCGTAGGAAGCCCAGGACGCGCGTCCTAGAACCTTCCCTGCCCGCGCCCTGGTCAGCGGTCGCCGAACTCCGCGCCCTGCCGTTCGATCTGGCGGTGCCACTTTGGCCGCGAGGAACAAATGTTTGGCGCGGAGTAACAAGTCCGCACCGGGCCCCAATGCGACTAAGAAACGCAACCACGGGTATGACCGGCGATCTTGCCGATAACGGAGCCAATGAAAATGCGAACTCTCTTACTTGCTACGGTGGCAGGAGTCCTGCTCGCCGGGAATGTCGTTGCGCACGCCAATTGGCGCAAGACCACCATGACCGCCGTCGACTATGCGAAGTACGACATCAAGCAGCTGCGCACCAAGCGGCCCAATGAGCCGCCGCCGACACAGTCCGGTAAGCTGGAAGGCGGTATCAAGATCGAGCACGAGCCGGGTAGCATCGTTTATCGCATCGATATGTATCCCAACTACGTCGCTCGAGTTCAGCTTGAAAAGTGGTACAAGGATGTTCTCGTGCCCAGGCCCGAGATCGCCGACGTTCTGCCGGTGCCGTACTGAAGGGCCCCCCACTGATTGGGGAGAAGGCGCCCGCTAACGAGACAACCGGCCAAGCGGTCCAGAATAAAGACGGCTGCAATGCCATTATCATTCAAGCCAACACGCCGGGTAATCCCAATGGTGAGAAGACCGGCGACGGCGGTAACGGCACACAAGCTCCATTGCCATCGGGCTACGGTGGGACAGTCGCAGGGACGGGCGGTAGTGCGGTTGCGACTGGAAGCATGACCAACATCCTCGCTCTCGATAGCGAGGGTCAGGTTGTCGCTAACCTGATGATCAACACGATGCCATCGTGGCAGCGCAATGACGAGGGCAAAGTGGAGATTCATAATGACAGCAAGCTGGCGGACTTCGTAAACTACCAATGCGCCCCGACATGTCGTCGCGATGCGCGATCCGAGCGGGCGCTCGCAAAGTAATACGGTTTCCGGAGGAGGCCAGGGCATCACCATCATGTACAGCAACAGCAACGCGCCGAGATCGCCAGCGCCATCGCCAGCGCCATGACCCGCCGGCGCGCCCGAGGGGGGAAATGAAGGAGGCTGCCAGACGCGCCGCAAACTAACGCGCGTCTGGCAAAGGCCGGGGTTGTTTCCAGAACGCGGCACTAGCCCGCAGCCCCGCCGAAAACGCGTTAAAACCGGTGGCGGGTAGGTAGGGGAGCGGGCGGCCCTGGAAAAGGCGCCCCAGGGCTTCCCGCGCGCTCCACTTAGTCAACAGCCTACGCGCGCGCGCGCGAGGGAGTGACTAGGAACGTCGGCCTCCAGACGATCAAGGCCGCTATTGAGAAGGCGGTGATGCAGCGCGGTAGCTACCCCTTAGCC
>Ga0070699_100006148_pt1 | contig 10491 bp, 10 predicted proteins | sample KBSK1503metaG_FD_65473 | JGI IMG/M metagenome (GOLD analysis project Ga0070699, IMG submission 65473) | Corn, switchgrass and miscanthus rhizosphere microbial communities from Kellogg Biological Station, Michigan, USA - KBS K1-50-3 metaG | ecosystem: Host-associated > Plants > Roots >... | reverse complement strand
ATCAGGGATCACGAGCCGGGAAGGAGCGGTGTTCATGGCTGCAGGTAGGGCCCGAAGAACCGTGCCCGGAAGGTGACAGAGCCTCCGTAGTAACGAGGAAGCGGGATAATGCCCGTGGAGTCAAGGGAGGCAGGAAGGTGGAAGCGTGAAAGACGGACCGAAAGAACAACAACCCTCGAGAGTGCCGGAAACGGCTCAACAAGGGGGAGAAATCCGAGCCCGATGGGCTTGGGTGGAACCGGAGGTCTGGACCGAACGCATGTTGGCAACCCTGGAAACGGGGATCGAAGGAGGAAAATGGTTTCGCTTGATCGATAAAGTCTGGAGTCCAAAGAACCTGGCACGATCACTGCGGAAGGTAGTGGCAAAAGGCGGAAGCGCCGGAATCGACAACCAGCGTGCGAGCCGAATAGCTCAGCGCCAAGAGCAGACGATCCAAAAGCTAGAGCAAGAACTAAGAACGGGTCAATACCGGCCCCAAGCCGTCAAACGAGTATGGATCCCAAAACCTGGGAGCCAAGAGAAGCGACCGTTAGGAGTACCGACGGTCAGAGACCGGATCGTCCAAGGAGCGGTGCTCCAAGTGATCGAACCGATCTTCGAGCGAGCGTTCGCAGTACAGAGCTACGGATTCCGACCTGGAAAAGGGGGTAAGCAGGCGCTACGCCGAGTAGAAGAGCTACTCAGAGGCGGGCATCCCTGGGTGGTAGATGCGGATCTGAAAGGCTACTTCGATACCATACCGCATGAAGGACTAATGGAACGAGTCGGAGAGAAAATCGCCGACTCTAGAGTATTGAGCTTGATCGAAGGGATGCTCCAGGCCGGAGTCATGGACAGTATAAAAGGATGGCAACCGACCGAGCAAGGCAGCCCGCAAGGAGCAGTGATTAGTCCGCTGTTATCAAACATCTACCTCAACGGATTGGACTGGAAGATGGCCCAAAATGGATGGGAAATGGTAAGATACGCCGACGACTTCGTCGTGCTGTGTGCTAACCGGGAACAAGCACAAAAGGCACTAGAACAGATCAGCCAATGGGTAGAAGAGAACGGGCTGAAACTGCACCCGACCAAAACGCGGCTAGTCGATGCTAGTCAAAGAGGAGGGTTCGACTTCTTGGGCTACCACTTTGAGAGGGGAACGAAATGGCCCCACAAGAAGAGCCTGGATAAACTCAAAGACACCATCCGAATCAAGACCCGACGCAACAATGGCAGAAGTATGAAAGCCATCTGCAGGGACTTGAATCGGTCCCTGAAAGGCTGGTTTGAGTACTTCAAGCATGGTGCGCCCCACGTCTATGAGTCCGTCGACGGCTATGTGCGAGGGCGGCTGCGCAGCATCCTCAGACACCAAACCAAACGCAAAGGTCGGGCGAGAGCTATCGATCAACGCCGCTGGCCAAATACCTACTTCTCCGCGGTTGGCTTGTTTACCTTAAGACAAGCGTATGCTGCGGCTTGCCGATCTTCATGAAAGCTAACCGCCAACTGGAGAGCCGGATGCAGGAAATCTGCCAGTCCGGTTCGGAGGGAGGGGCAAAGCTCACCTTTGTCCCTACCCCTATTATAGCCCCAGGGTGGAGGCTTGATGGAACCCTGGGTTACAATGTCAAGTACGTACCGCTCTCATAAGGAGCGGAAGAAAGTCCGCGACGTTGCGTCGTATCTTGGTCTCCGAATAGTGTCCAGTTTTTTTGCGCTGCGTTGGACCGGTTTCGCCCCTTCAGAGCTACGCGCTTTTTACTACGATACCCAGGATTCCACCAACCCTACGCCCCGGGCTCACTGTCCTGTCTGCGCTTCGCGCCTCAATCATTTCTGGCTTGATTCGCCGAGTAGAGTGAGACCAGCCGAGCAATTAGCAGAGTCACGTAAAACATACCAGTCACCGCTTCCACTATGGCCAGCATTCGGGCTAGTTTTGAAACAGGAACAATGTCCCCGTAGCCGATGGTGCTCAGCGTGATGAAACTGAAGTAAAGAGCCTGGAAGCCTTGCATCGAACGGCCGGAAGCGGGGACGGCATTGAAAACAAAGGAGTCTGGAGCCAACCAGTCAATGAGACTGTAAGCAAGGCTCCAGAATAGTCCGAGCATTAGGTAAATGGTAATGCCTGCGCACAATACCTCGGAATCAACTCGCGGTGCACGGATAATGAAAAGAAGAAGTTGCAGGACGACAAAACCGAAGAACAGCATCCCGGTTCCACGGGAAACTTGTAGAGACGAGGTCGTCCGCACGGGAATAACTTACCCATCTGGCAAAAAAACGCCGGCGCTGCCAGCAGTAACGCTAGAGCCAGCTTCTTACCGCGACCGCCCACTGCGAATACGGCCGACAACAACACGATGGTGAGCAGGATTGCTTCAATTAGGGTGCCGCTGCGGAGCTCCTCAATAAACGGGGTGGCCACAATCGTCAGGACTAACGAAGCAAGACAATAAGCCACCGGAAACCACCCGCTCTTAAACCCGAAGGTCCTGCCGGCCAAGACTCCCCTGTCGCTGGCCTTCGCCTCATTTACCCTTGCGTTTTGTCTACTCTTTTTCACCGGGTTCTTGAAAAACTTACGAAGGCGGTGCTGACAGCGATTGGGTCGGTGGCAATAGTGGGGCTGATCAATTTTCGTGAGATCGCACGCCTATGGCGGGTAAGCCGGCGGGAGAAGTGGATCGGTAAGTCACCTGCGGGGTGTGGCAGTTGGTGACGGACTTAGAGACGCCGCGGGTTTGGCATTCGTACCGGGACGTGGCGTAGCGCTCGAAATTGGCAGGATGCCTGCCATATCCGGAGTTTCGATTACTCCCACGGTGTTTCTGAGCGGACGAGTACTGAGATTTTTGGTGGGAGTCCAAAGATCCGACGCTACGCCACCCATGCGGATTTTCGAAAGGCCGGAAGCAGCTTCGGTTTCGACCACGAGGACAACTTTGCCTCGTCTCAAATAGTACGCGCGACCAATTACTTCAGAAACCTTGCTACTACCATGCAAACGCTCATTTTTCGCGTCTTCCTTCTTGATATACGCGTGCGGCCCGTTTACTGCCGACCAGCGGTAGCCTTTTGCGACCCAATCGGCGTAATCGGCGGCAAAACTAGTAAACGCAAGTCCTATCATCGCCACTGCAACTGAGAAAAAATTCGGGAGTTTCATGGGTTCATTCGAGTAATACGATAGCGTAGGCTCTCAATTCTATTTATACATTAGAGCTCGAGACCAGACAATAACTGTGGGACCTTGGTACCACAGTTGAGAACGAGGCTTAGCAGTCAGCTAACTAGCTCCACTCTTTTTTTGGCAAACTGTCAACCGTGCGACTTAGAGCGTTCGTTAAGTGAGAAAGCAGCAGAATGGTCCGCCGTGGCTGGAATATTGTGCTGCCGGAGTTCTATCGACTTGGACTACTAACTGCGGCCTCAACGAGGCGGCCAGCATTTAACAGTTCCGCTTCACTAAGCTTTGGGCCGACCAGCTGCAGACTCGTTACGGGAAACGACTCTTGCCTCAGCGGAACCGGTACGGCAAGTGCCGGGTTTCCAGCAAAATTCACCGGCACCGTGTTTTGCAGGTTCAAAACCCGCGCTTCTAAAAGGGCTATCCTCCCGAATCATGGTATTGCCGGCGGCCGCACTTGCCGAAAGCGACGTCGGCGATCCCACTCGCAACCGCTGCAGCCGAGCCGTTCGACGAACCGCCTGGGATAATCCCAGCCAATTTATCGTACGGGTTATGCGGAGTTCCGAAGTATTCGTTCAAACCGGAAGGCGCTCTCTTAATATCGGTGCTGGTGGTGGCCCGCTTTGAGCCTCCAGAATATTTTCTTGGAGGTAGGTTTGGACCGAGAAACCCGTCGGCGTGCGGTGGCTTTATTAGAGAAAGAAAACGAATTCGTTCATCGATTATCGGCGGTCAGGATATTGAATCCGGGTCCACTGTGGGTTTGGCTGCTCACCGGCGCGTTGGTGAGAATTAATGTCGTTCCTGGGGTGATCAGCGCACGAACGTCCTGAAGAAAGGATGGATCAATCGAGATGCGGTCTTCGAGGTTCTTCAAGTCTGGAGCTCTTTTGCCTACGCTGGCAGTGGAGATCCAGTCGCGCCGTCCGAGGGAATCGATAGTCGAATCAGCCGCATAAACATAGGTGCCAGATAGGCGAGCGGTTTCCAATCCGTTTACCGGCCCGCGGCCAATCTCCACGCCGCTGCGGTACACGTAGATCTTGCGATCCGGCGCGCTAATGATGATCGAGACCCGCCCCTTTGGTGCGTTTTCTGGCGTCCAGACGAAACCGCCTCCCGGTGGCGTTCCTGTCTTTGCGGAAAAGACCATGCCGGGGCGGACCGTGTGGCTTGGAGCCGACTTATTTTCGGCGATAATGACGGTGGTACCAACACCGGTTACCGAGAAGAGGTTCGCAGCGAAATCGATCGGCATCCGCACGCAGCCCGCTGAAGCCGGATAACCCGGCAAATGCCCGGCATGCAAGGCGATACCGCTCCAGGTGAGCCGCTGCATGTGTGGCATTTGGGCGCCCTTGTAAATGCTCGATGTGTGACGAACCTTCTTTTGCAGCACCGTGAATACGCCGGTCGGCGTGCTCTTGCCCGGCTTGCCAGTGCTAACGGTTGAGCGCCCGATACGCACGCCGTTGCGATAGACGTACAGGAGTTGGTCCGGCAGGCTTACTAGAACCACTACCGGCCCAGCTGGTGATAGTTCCGGGTGCCAAGTGTAATCGCCGGCTTTGAGGCTGGGAGTGAAAGGTGCGACGACGCGACCTTTGGTGTGAGCCTGCGCGTAAGACTCTGGCATGACGAAAAGGAAACTGATCGCGCCAAAAATGGATGCGCTAAGAAGTAGGGATTGGTGCATTTGGAAGGTGACTGTTTGTTAAAGTGTCAGGCTGCGTCGAAGCCGGTTTTAGGCCCACATGGAGTCGGAGGATTCGCAATAGTTCCGCGATTGATTCGGGCCTCTGGTAGCCGCCGTGACCGTAGGGAATGATCTTTTCGGACTGGGCCGAGTCGAGATGGGCGCTCCGATAAGGAACAACTCCGTCGGAGCCGTTGGGGGAGTCTCCTCTACCACGGTCCCCAATAATTGAATGGTGAGGAGCTTTGATCGGGAGCTTATCCAAACCAATCAGCACCGGCGACCGAGGCGAGAGCCCGCGAATGCTGGTGGGTATTTTTACACCGGTAAGCTGTTCAAAGGAGTTACCGAGCGTATTTCGGATTGTTAAGACGACGTTTCGTGGAGTCCGGATTAAGCCATTGCCGAATGCGCCGACTAAGCCGAGCGCCAGACCGCTGCCGCGATGCGGAACGCAGATAAACACAATTCGCTTCACGTCCGGATCCGCGCGAAACACCAGCGTTTGTTTAAGCAAGTTGTCATCCGGAATTTTCGCATAAAGAGCATCGGCATTTTGGCGAAAGGCTTCGTCCCAGAGAACTCTGCCAGTGTCGACGGCCTGCATCCGGCTGACTATTCCGCCCATGCTGTGGCCGACGAGCACGATACCGTGTTTAGGGTGATAGATTCGTTCCGCAGCCGCTAAATCATTCCGGAGAGCCCAGGCGGAAAGCGCGATTGGGTTGGCCGTCGGGTAATAGAATACCCAAAACTGGTAGCGGGTTCTCAGTTCTGGATCCGCGCGCACCGCATTCACAATGTTGAACCACATGTGAGGGGTCGATAACAGACCGTGAACCAAGACTATGGGAATACGGTTGGGGTCATACGGCTCGACCATGTAAAGTCCAGTGCGTTGGGCGATCTGGTCGGCGCGCAAAAGCCCTCTGAGCGCCATGATTGGCGCATTCGCGCGCGGATAGTGACCGAGAGGAGCAGAAAGGTCGTAGGCGAGAGGTTGAGTCGTACTACCGAGTCGCGCTGTTTGCTGGAAAGTGGGATCATGCAACGCGATCAACACGGCACGCGCGCCGCTCTTGCCTGTTTGCGGTGACGAGAAGTCTAGCGTTGTCGTGATTGGGCAGGCGTAACCTACCTTTGGGGCAAAAGGATCGCCGGGCCGGCCCTTGCGTACACCAACGAGGGTCCCGCCAAATCCTGATCCGTGAACCCAAATACGAAGGTGTTTGTGATCGGAATTCTTTGTGGGTTTAAGCTGGTCGAAGAAACCGGGAGCCCAAAAACCGTTGCTCCCGCCCGGTTGAAATCGAACCTCGTACGCGCCAATGCGCTCAGGGTGATTCCAATATTTGCCGCCGTCTGCTTCTTCGAGTAGAACGGTGACTCCGGCGGCGGCATCATTATAGAGTTGCTTTGCCTGTTGGTTAGTCACGGCATCGCGAGACTGGCTTTCCGCCTCTGGGACAGCAATTCCTGCAGCCTGGAAATAATCTGCGATTCTGATTTCGGTTGGTTTTGTTAACGAGCGCGCCTCGGCCAATTTTCTCTGTGCCTGCCCGAGCGGACCCGGCGCAACCGTCGGCTGTGTTGCACAACCAGCAAGGATCAATATCGCTGCTAAAAAGAATGGCGCCGTTTTCGTCCTCACATTTGCTCCCCTGATCCTGATTGTGAACTCTCGCGTTGATGCCTAGTACGATCCTCTTGCCGAACTGCCCTTCTTGAACGAACCCACCACATTGCACTCAACCTGTTCCCAAAAGAACCCGCACCTACTCGCTAGGCGTGTACCGGGTGATCTTCGTTCCCTGCAGCCCTAGTCCGCCCATCAACCCCTTCTGACTGAAAAAGAAAACATAGATGCCCTTTTGCAGAGTAGTGGTCGAGAGCGACTTTGCCATCCCGGTATCGACCACGACCAGGCTAGGAGCTGAGCCAACCTCCCAACCGCCACTCTTGTTCAGATACCCCAACGCCCCATCGTTCATGAAGAACATTGCGTAGCTGAATTTCTGCAAACCGGGCTTGAAAGCCATAGGAGGCAGCGACCGTGTTGTAGTAACCCACCGTTCTGCCATTGGCAATGAGGGCTCCATCCCCGTGCTGCGCGCCGACCATGAAACCTCCTTTGATGATCTGGGGAAAGACCAGAACGGCCTTTGCCTTCTTACCGACAACCCGTGCTGCTGGATTGCTCGAATAGAGACTGTTCAGAGCCGCCTTGGCGTTCCGGCTTATCTCGGCTGCGCTGGCAGCCCGGCCAGAGCTGGGTTGCAAGGCTATTACGCTCAGGGCCAAAGAAACGGTGGCGAGGGAGGAAACGTATTTCATGGAATAACTGGATTTGATGCCGCTTGGTGAACGACGAAGCGCCGCGGCGCGCTTTCTCGACTTACTCTGCCTGAACATCATGCAAATATTAGGGCGCTGCGGCTATTGCACTTTGGTCCCATATCAATGTCTCAGTGGCATGCTTGATTAGGTAACCGGTCTAGCTTCCGTTGGTTTATTGCTTTCCTGAAGATCCAGATCGGATAAGCGGCGTAAAACAAATTACTATATGAACAACATCATTGACCCAGCCGGTTTCGCCGAGAACCTTGCGCTGCGGAAGGAGTCTGCACGTCAAACGCTCCGCGGAGCTTCCAAAGAGGAATTGCACGCTTTAATAGCGGAGCTCTTTGCCGATTCGGTGCACCCGTTTTATGAACCATTTTCGCGATTCATAGAAGAACATCGTTCAGAAACGGCTGTTCGAGGCGAAACTTCGGACGGTATCGCTTTCGTTTACTATCCTCGGACCAATCGAGGCATGTGGTACATGCACACCGGCAAGCGCCTGAGCGTTGGTCTTCTCGGGACAAATAGCCTCAAAGCGCTTTCCGAACTCAGCGCTGAGGCCGGATTTTTTTGATCTCCTCAGATCACGCAATCAAGGCTAGTACACTAGAAGGCCCGACTCCACACCTCGAGTGAAACGCTGATCCTCGAATTTCTCGACATCGCAGGCGCTCCCGATGGAAGCCATCGGACTCCGGTCAGTGGGGTGCCGTTGGGTGATCTGGCAAACGATGCCGCTACCAATCGAGCTGGTGTCACCAGAAACACTAACTCCCAACCAACAAAATGAAAAAAAAAGAGATCATCGAACGGTCCCAGAAATTCGTAGCGCCTTACTGCGTCACCAATGGCAAGAAATTTCAGCTTAAGGATGTCGATCCTAACGATACCGGTGAGGTTACCTCCGAAGACAAACCGCGGGCGAAAGAACTGCTGGAAAAAGGCGTCGAAACCCTTGCCGAATTGCAGGACGTGCTTTACGCGCAGGATCAATGGTCGATCCTGCTAATCTTCCAGGCAATGGATGCTGCGGGAAAAGATGGTGCGATCAAGCACGTCATGTCCGGCATCAATCCTCAGGGATGCCAAGTCTACTCATTCAAGAGCCCATCGGCGGAAGATCTCAAACACGACTTTCTCTGGCGCTGCCTGAAGTGTTTGCCCGAACGCGGGAGGATCGGCATTTTCAACCGCAGCTACTACGAAGAGACACTCGTTGTCCGCGTCCATCCTGAGGTATTAGCAAAGCAAAAGATCCCGCCGCAGCTCATCACCAAGAATATCTGGGAGGATCGCTACGAGGATATCCGTAATATCGAACGCTACCTCACGCGTAACGGCGTGGTCATTCGAAAATTTTTTCTGCACGTTTCTGCCGGCGAACAGAAGAAGCGCTTTCTTGAGCGCCTCGATAACTCAACGAAAAACTGGAAATTCTCGTCGACTGATTCCCGCGAACGCGGCTTTTGGAAGGACTACATGAAGGCTTATGAGGACATGATCTGCAACACCGCGACCGATGAGGCTCCATGGTACGTCGTACCCGCAGATAACAAGTGGTTCACCCGAGTTGTTGTCGCGGCGGTTGTGATCGATGCACTCGCATCGTTGGACCTACGGTATCCGGTAGTCGGCGAAGCACAGCGCCAAGAACTCGCTGTTGCCAAAAAAGAACTGATAGCAAGCGACGATCTCTGAATCCCAACACAGTTGGAAACGGACTCCACAAACGCAACTGCTTCCACGTCGCCGAAAGTCAGTAGGTGGAAAGCGATCTTTCCACCCGCACAATGGGCACCGACTTACCAGGCCCGTTGGTTGAAAGACGATCTGTTTGCAGGTATCACACTCGCGGCATATGCGATACCGGTAGCACTAGCCTACGCCACACTCGCGGGCTTACCACCACAGGTTGGGGTGTATGGCTATCTGCTAGGTGGGTTGGGCTATGCCTTGTTTGGTTCCTCCCGCCACCTCGCGATTGGGCCGACTTCTGCGATTTCGCTTATGGTCGGAGTTTCGGTCGCGCCCCTGGCGATGGGTGATCCGGTGCGCTATGCTCAGATTGCAACTCTCTCGGCATTCGTAGTGGCCGCTATGTGCATCGTCGCATGGCTATTGCGGCTGAGTACCCTAACCAGCTTCATCAGCGAAACGGTTCTGCTTGGTTTCAAAGCTGGTGCGGCTCTCAGCATCGCGGTAACGCAGATTCCCGCTCTGCTCGGCATTCCAGGTGGTGGGCGCAACTTCATTGAGCGCCTGTTCGCGATCACCAGCCAGTTTTTCCAAGTAGATCCAGTAGTCACGAGCATCGGCTGCGGTGGCCTCCTCTTGTTGTGGTTTGGTCAAAAGTTCTTGCCCGGTCGCCCGATCGCATTGTTTGTGGTCGTCATTTCGATCGCGTTCATATCGATGACGAACCTGACCAGCCACGTCGTGACTGTCGGTGAAGTTCCATCTGGTTTGCCCAATTTCCGCCTACCCGCGCTACGGATCAGGGAAGTGGACGGCATCCTTCCACTCGCTTTCGCGGCATTGCTGCTGTCTTACATTGAGAGTGTCTCTGCTGGGCGCGCCTTCGCTGCCAAGTACGGCTACAAGCTCGATGTGCGGCAGGAACTCCTGGGTATTGGAAGCGCAAATCTATTCGTCGCTTTCGGACAGGGCTATCCGGTGGCCGGCGGTCTCTCGCAATCCGCGGTAAACGAGAAAGCCGGGGCTAAGACTCCGTTGTCGCTCATCTTCGCATCGATGACGCTCGCATTCTGCCTGCTCTTTTTCACCGGGTTCTTAAAAAACTTACCGAAGGCTGTGCTTGCGGCCATTGTGCTGGTGGCAATAACAGGCCTAATCAATTTTCGGGAAATCAGAAGATTGTGGCGGGTAAGCCGGATGGAGTTTACGGTCGCAGCTGTAGCATTGGTTGGTGTCCTCCTTCTCGGCATTTTGAAAGGTGTCGTTGTTGCGGCCATAGTATCGATCCTGCTGCTCCTTCAAGGCGTCGCGCGTCCTCACGTCGCCTTCCTGGGCCGTATTCCTGGTACTCGCCGCTTCTCGGATCTTGCACGCCACCAAAATAATGAGCGAATCCCCGGTGTGCTCGCTTTCCGGGTCGAGTCTGGAATCGTCTACTTCAACGTCGATCACATACTTCGAGTCGTGCTTGATCGTGTAGAAGCAGAGGGAAAATCGCTGCGCCTTGTCGTTTGTGATCTCTCAACTTCGCCAAGGGTCGATCTAGCGGGCACCAGGATGTTCCTTGAACTCC
>Ga0070699_100006147_pt1 | contig 10493 bp, 14 predicted proteins | sample KBSK1503metaG_FD_65473 | JGI IMG/M metagenome (GOLD analysis project Ga0070699, IMG submission 65473) | Corn, switchgrass and miscanthus rhizosphere microbial communities from Kellogg Biological Station, Michigan, USA - KBS K1-50-3 metaG | ecosystem: Host-associated > Plants > Roots >... | reverse complement strand
ACACGGCGCAGCCGGCCCCGGGATACCGTTCGGACCTTCAGCACCGGTCGAGGGCGCCAATCTCATAGCCGAAGCCTTCGCTTCAAGCGTCGCCGCGGCGACCCTCTCCCGGTTTCGTCGGTGTCCATTCTCGGAGTGATCCGATGAGTGGACAACATACAAGCGTCGCCGGGCCGCCCCAAGACGCGAAGCGCCCCCCGGGGGGCAGCGCGGCGGCGCAGCCGCAAGCGTGGGGGGATCACACCACCGCGATTCGCGGCGCGCTCCTTACGTTTAGCGGGGATCCGTTCACCGCCGACGCGCAGGCTGTGCGTCGCTACGAGCGCGATGCGATCGTCGCCATGGCGAACGGCCGCATCGTCGATTGCGGCCCGGCTGACGACGTCGCCGCGCGCCTTCCGTCCGGCACGCCGGTCACGCATTACCGGGATGCCCTGATCAGCGCCGGGTTCATCGATGCGCATGTGCACTATCCGCAACTGCCGGTCATCGGCGCCGGCGGCAAGCCGCTGCTGGAATGGCTCGCCGCCTGCACGTTTCCGGCGGAAGCGCGCTATGCCGACATCGACTACGCGCGATCGGTCGCCGCGCGCTACCTGGACGAGAACCTGCGCCACGGCATCACGACGGCCGCCGTTTTCGGAACGGTCCATCCCGCGTCCGTCGATGCGCTGTTCGAGGGTGCGCAACGGCACGGAATGCGGATGATCGCGGGCAAGGTTCTGATGGATCGCCATGCCCCGGCCGACCTGCTCGACACCGCGACGCGCGGATACGACGAGAGCAAGGCATTGATCGGCCGCTGGCATCATCGCGATCGCCTCGCCTATGCGATCACGCCGCGATTCGCCGCCACGTCGTCGCCGGAGCAGCTCGAGGCCGCCGCCACACTTTGGCGCGAGACGCCCGGGGCCTACGTGCAATCCCACGTCGCCGAGAACGCGGCCGAGGTTGCCTGGATCACGACGCTTTATCCGGCGCAGGGTTCCTATCTCGACGTGTACGCGCAATTCGGCCTGCTCGGACGCCGGGCGATTTACGCGCATGGAATTCACCTCGACGAAAGCGACTTCCATCGGCTTGCCGAGTCGCGCACGGCGCTCGCGCATTGTCCGACATCGAACAATTTCCTCGGCAGCGGCCTGTTCGCGCTCCATCGCGCGCGCGACCCGGCGCGTCCTGTGCACGTCGCGCTGGCGACGGATCTCGGCGCCGGCACGGGCTTCTCGATGCTGCGCACGATGCAGGCGGCGAGCGATGTCGCGCATCTGCAGGGCCATCCGCTGCCGCCGTCGCGCGCCTGGTGGCTCGCGACGGCGGGCGCGGCCGCGGCGCTCGACCTCGACGCCGAGATCGGCACGGTCGCGCCCGGACGCGAGGCCGATCTCGTCGTCATCGATCTCTGCTCCACGCCGCTGATCGAGTTCCGGATGCGCTACGTCAACGACATCGACGAGGCGCTCGGCGTGCAACTGGCGCTTGGCGATGACCGGGCGATCCGCGCGACGTATGTCGGCGGAACGCTCGCCTGGGATCGCGACGCACGGTCCGTGGTCGCCGTGTAGGATTCCATCCGACACCCTCGCGCGGCGATGTCGCAGGAACCACGCGGGAACTCGTCTGCCCTAATTTGTGGCGTCCTAGCGAATGGAGGCACCATGAAACATGGATTGACGAAAGCGGCGCTGGCCGGCGTGGCGTTCGCCGGACTGCTCGGCGGATGCGCCACCACCGTCGACTGGGGCGGCCCGCTCCTGCATTACCGGTATCACTACGATTCGCGGCCGATCGTCTACGAGCCGGACGCGACGGTGACGTATCGCGACCACGGCGTGACGTATGAGCGGCCGTCGGTCGTCTACACCCCTGCGCCGACGGCGTATATCGACGACGACGATTGAGAGGCACAACTGGGGGGCGCGAGGGCGCATGCGGACCGCTCCGGTAGAATCGACAGGTTCAACCTGCGGTCCGCCCCGTGCCCACGCTCAACCTGGCGCTCTCGAAGGGGCGCCTGCTCGACGAAACGCTCCCCCTGCTCGCGGCGGCGGGCGTCGTTCCTGTCGAAGATCCGCGCACGTCGCGCAAGCTGATCGTCGCAACCGATCGCCCGGGCGTGTCGCTGGTCATCCTGCGCGCAACTGACGTCCCGACCTATGTTCAGTATGGCGCCGCCGATCTCGGCGTCGTCGGCAAGGACGTGCTGCTCGAGCACGGAACCGAAGGTCTGTACCAGCCGCTCGACCTCGGCATCGGGCGCTGTCGCCTGGTCGTCGCGGCGCGACGCGATTACGATTGGGCGCATTCGGTACAGCGCGGCGCGCGCATCCGCGTCGCGACGAAGTACGTCAACACCGCGCGCGAGCACTTCGCGGCGAAGGGGATGCACGTCGACCTGATCAAGCTGTACGGCTCGATGGAGCTGGCGCCGCTCGCGGGACTCGCCGATGCCATCGTCGATCTCGTCGACACGGGCCACACGCTGCAGGCGAACGACCTTGTCGCGGTCGAGGACATCATGCCGATCACCGCGCGGCTCATCGTGAGCCCCGCTGCGCTCAAACTGAAGCGGGACATCGCCAAGCCGCTGATCGACGCGCTCGCCGAAGCTTCGGCCGTTTCCGCATGAACGCGAAGCCCGCGTTGCGTTTGCGCACGCTCGACACGCAAACGCCGGATTTCGATGCCGCGCTCGAAGCGCTCATCGCGTTCGAGGCGACACAGGATCCTGCAATCGATGCAACGGTCGCGGCGATCATCGCCGACGTGCGCGCGCGCGGCGATGCGGCGGTGCTCGATTACACCGCGCGCTTCGATCGGCTGCGTGCACAGCGCTTGGCCGATCTCGCCGTCGACCGCGCGACGATGCGCGCCGCGTACGATGCGCTTCCGGGCGCGCAGCGCGGCGCACTGGAGCTGGCCGCAGTCCGCATTCGCGATTTCCACGAGCGGCAGAAGAGCGGTGGTTTCGCATTTCGCGATGCGGACGGATCCGAGCTCGGACAGCGGGTCACGCCGCTCGACCGCGTCGGGCTGTACGTGCCCGGGGGCAAGGCGGCGTATCCGTCGTCAGTGCTGATGAATGCGATTCCCGCGCAGGTGGCGGGCGTTGCCGAGATCGTCGTCGCCGTGCCCACACCCGACGGCGTGCGCAATCCGCTGGTGCTCGCCGCCGCGCATCTCGCCGGTGTCACGCGGGCCTACACGATCGGCGGCGCGCAGGCGATCGCCGCGCTCGCTTACGGAACGCAAACCATTCCCGCCGTCGACAAGATCTGCGGGCCGGGCAATGCGTACGTCGCGGCGGCGAAACGGCGCGTTTTCGGCACGGTCGGCATCGACATGGTGGCAGGCGCATCGGAAATCGTCGTGCTTGCCGACGAGAGCGCCAATCCCGACTGGGTCGCGATCGACCTGTTCTCGCAGGCCGAGCACGACGAGATGGCGCAGGCGATCCTGCTGTCGCCGGATGCGGCGCTCATCGAGCGCGTGGCGCAAAGCGCGCAACGCTGGTTCATCGAGATGCCGCGCGCATCGATCATCGCGGCGTCGCTTGCGCATCGCGGCGCGCTGATCAGGACGCGCGATCTCGCCGAAGCCTGCGCCCTCGCCAACCGCATCGCGCCCGAGCATCTCGAGCTTGCCGTCGCCGATCCCGATGCGCTGCTGCCGCAGATTCGGCATGCCGGCGCGATTTTCGTCGGTCACTATGCGAGCGAGGCGCTGGGCGATTATTGCGCCGGGCCCAATCACGTCCTGCCTACCGGCCGTACGGCGCGCTTTTCGTCGCCCCTCGGCGTGTACGATTTCCAGAAACGCACGAGCGTGCTGCGCATTGCGCGCAGGACCGCGCAGGCGCTCGGCCCCGTTGCCGTGACGCTCGCGACCGGCGAGGGATTGATCGCACATGCGCGCTCGGCGGCGGCGCGTCTTGCGGAAACCGATAGATGAACGCGCCCGATCGCGACGCGGTGCGCGACGATGCGCGACGCGCATGCATCGCGGCCACCGTGCGCGATGACGTGCAGGCGTTGACGCGCTACGCGGTTGCGGACGCCGAGGGCTACATCAAGCTCGACGCGATGGAAAATCCGTACGCCTTGCCGGCCGAGGTCGCCGCAGCACTCGGCGAGGCCGTATCGCGCGTACCGATCAACCGCTATCCCGACGGCGACGCCCGCGCGGTCAAGGATGCATTGCGCGCGGCGCTGAAGCTGCCCACAGACGTTTCGCTTTTGCTCGGCAATGGATCCGACGAGCTTATCCAGATCCTGACGTCCGCCGTCGCCGGTCCTCGCGCAAGCGTCCTCGCCCCCGAGCCGTCGTTCGTGATGTATCGGCGCAGCGCGCTGGTGGCGCAGGCGCGCTTCACCGGTGTTGCGCTGCGCAGCGACTTCTCGCTGGACATCGAGGCAGTGCAGGACGCGATCGCACGCGAGCGGCCGGCGCTGGTGTGGCTTGCCTTTCCGAACAACCCGACAGGCAATCTCTTCGAAGCAGCGGACGTCGAGCGCATCGTGCGCGCGGCGCCCGGGCTGGTCGCGATCGACGAGGCGTATTACGCGTATGCGGATGCGACGTTCCTGCCGCGGGTGCTCGACTTTCCGAACCTCGTCGTCGTGCGCACCGTGTCGAAGATCGGCCTGGCGGGATTGCGGCTCGGTTACGCCGTCGGCCATCCGGACTGGATCGCGCAGATCGACAAGCTGCGCCCGCCGTACAACGTGAGCAGTCTGACGCAGGCGGCGCTGCCGCTCCTGCTCGCGCACGGCGAGCTCTTCGCGCGACAGGCGGCAGCGATTCGCGCGGAACGGACGCGCCTCGGGGCGGCGCTTGCGAGACTGTCGCGCGTGCACGTGTTCCCGACGCAGGCCAACTTCGTGCTTGCGCGCGTTCCCGACGCCAACGCGTGGTTTGCCGCGCTTCGCGACGCGAAGATCCTGGTCAAGAACCTGGACGGCGCGCATCCGCTGCTCGCGAGCTGCCTGCGAATCACCGTCGGCACGCCCGCCGAAAACGATGCGCTCATCGATGTGCTCGCGCGATGCTGAAGGATAGACCGTCATGAATGCGCCGATGGAATCGCCAATCCGCAGCGCGCAGGTTGCGCGTCGAACCGCGGAGACCGAGATCGAGGTCCGCGTCGTGATCGACGGCAGCGGCCACACGCAGCTTGCGACCGGCATTGCGTTTCTCGATCACATGCTCGACCAGGTGGGTCGCCACGGCATGCTCGACCTCGCCGTCGCAGCCAAAGGCGATCTGCACATCGACGCGCATCACACGGTCGAGGACATCGGCATTACGTTCGGCCAGGCCGTGCGACAGGCGCTCGGCGACAAGCGCGGCATCCGCCGCTACGGCCACGCGTACGTGCCGCTCGACGAAGCGCTGTCGCGCGTCGTCCTCGACCTCTCGGGCCGCCCGGGACTCGAATTCCACGTGCCGTTCATGCGCGCGCTCGTCGGCACGTTCGACGTCGACCTCATTCACGAATTCTTTCAGGGCTTCGCGAACCACGCGCTGGTGACGATGCACGTCGACAACCTGCGCGGCGACAACGCGCACCATCAGGCGGAAACGGTGTTCAAGGCGTTTGCGCGCGCGCTTCGGATGGCGTGCGAGCGCGACCCGCGCGCGGCCGACGAAATCCCCTCGACCAAGGGAGCCTTGTGATCGCGGTCGTCGACTACGGCATGGGCAACCTGCGCTCGGTTGCAAAGGCGCTCACGCACGTCGCGCCCGGCGCGCGGACCGTCGTCACAGGGGACCCGGCGCTCATCCGCGAGGCGGCACGTATCGTGCTGCCGGGCCAGAGCGCGATGCCCGATACGATGGCGGGCCTCGACGCCACGGGTCTTCGCGGCGTCGTGCTCGAATGCCTGCGCGATCGCCCCTTCCTCGGCGTGTGTCTCGGCCTGCAGATGCTGTTCGACGAGAGCGAAGAGGGGCCGACGAGGTGTCTTGGCGCGCTTGTCGGGCGTGTTCGCCGGTTTCGCGAAGAGGAGCAGCGCCTGCCGTCCGGCGAGCGGCTCAAGATTCCGCACATGGGTTGGAGCCCCGTTCGGCAGGCGCGCGCGCACCCGCTGTGGACCGGGATCGAGGACGACGAGCGGTTCTACTTCGCGCACAGCTACTATCCGGTTCCAGCCGATGCCGGGTTGACGGCGGCAACGACGTCGTACCCGGTGCCGTTTACTTGCGCGATAGCGAGGGCTAATATCTTCGCCGTGCAGTTCCACCCGGAAAAGAGCCAGCGTGCGGGTTTGCGCCTGCTCGCCAATTTCGTCGCCTGGGACGGAAAGCCTTAGCGATCTTCGCCGAAGTCCGCGCGCGAGCCGCCAGCTTCACTCCTCCACGCAGCCCCCCGCTGCCATGCAGATCATTCCCGCGATCGATATCAAGGACGGACATTGTGTGCGCCTCAAGCAGGGCGACATGCATTCCGCAACGGTGTTTTCCGAGGATCCCGCCGCGATGGCCCGGCACTGGCTCGAGCTCGGCGCCGAGCGGCTGCATCTCGTCGACCTGAACGGCGCGGTCAGCGGCAGGCCGCGCAACGAGCTCGCCATCCGCGAGATCGCAAGCGTCATCGGCGACGAGATACCCGTGCAGCTTGGCGGCGGCATCCGCGATCTCGACACGATCGAGCGCTACCTCGACGACGGCATCAGCTACGTCATCATCGGGACCGCGGCAGTCAAGAACCCGGGGTTCCTGCACGACGCATGCTATGCGTTCCCCGGTCACATCATCGTCGGCCTCGACGCGCGCGACGGGAAGGTCGCGACCGACGGCTGGTCGAAGATGACCGGACACGACGTCGTCGATCTCGCGAAGAAATTCGAGGACTACGGCGTCGAGGCGATCGTCTACACCGATATCGGCCGCGACGGCATGCTGACGGGCGTCAACGTCGAGGCGACCGTCAAGCTCGCGCGCGAGCTGAAGACGCCGATCATCGCGAGCGGCGGCATCGCGTCGCTGCAGGACATCCACCAGCTCATTCCGTATGCGGGCGAGGGCATCATCGGCGCCATCGCCGGGCGCGCGCTGTACGAGGGCAAGCTGGATTTCCGGGAAGCGATGAAGCTCGCGAAAGGCTGATCAGCCAGCGCTGCACGCACGACTCGACGGTTAGAATGGGCGTATGGGTGTCGCGAAGCGCATCATTCCCTGCCTCGACATCGCCGGCGGACGCGTCGTCAAGGGCGTCAATTTCGTCAACCTGCGCGACGTCGGGGACCCGGTCGAAGCCGCGCGCCGCTACGATAGCGAAGGCGCCGACGAGATCGCATTCCTGGACATCCGGGCGAGCATCGAAAATCGCGGGTTGCTCTACGACATGATCGAGCGCGTCGCCGACCAGGTGTTCATTCCGCTGACGGTGGGGGGAGGCGTCAATTCCGTCGACGAGATTCGCGGCCTGCTCAACGCGGGCGCCGACAAGGTGAGCATCAATACCGGCGGCATCGAGCGGCCGGAGCTGTTCGCCGAGGCGTCCGCGCGTTTCGGCGCGCAGTGCGTCGTGGCGGCGATCGACGTGAAGCAATGCGCGGTCGATCAATGGCAGGTCTACATCCACGGGGGCAGGACGCCGACCGGCATCGATGCCATCCAGTGGGCGGAGGAAGTCGCGGCGCTGGGCGCGGGCGAGATCCTGCTGACGAGCATGGATCGCGACGGCGCGCGCAAGGGCTTCGACCTGCGCTTGACGCGTGCGGTCGTGGATGCGGTCAATGTTCCGGTGATCGCATCGGGCGGGGTCGGATCGCTGCGGGATCTCGTCGACGGCATCACGGTCGGCGGTGCGGACGCCGTCCTCGCAGCGTCGATCTTCCACGATGGCCAGTTCACCGTCGGCCAGGCGAAGGCGGCGATGCGCGCAGCCGGCCTCGAGATCCGATGACCGATTGGCTCGATGCCGTGCGCTGGAATCCCGACGGCCTGGCCCCCGTCATCGCGCAGGACGCGGCGACGCATCGCGTGCTGACGCTCGCGTGGATGAACCGCGACGCGCTCACGCTCACGCGCGACACGCATGAGGCGCATTACTGGTCGCGCTCGCGCGGCCGCCTGTGGCGCAAGGGCGAGCGTTCGGGCCACGTGCAACGGGTGCGCGAAATTCGGCTCGACTGCGACCGCGACGCCATCCTGCTGATCGTCGAGCAGGTCGGCGGCATCGCCTGCCACACCGGGCGCGAGCGGTGTTTCTATCGGCGGCTCGACGGCGACGAATGGCACACGATCGAGCCCGTCCTCGAGGACCCGGTGACGGTCTATGGACACGAATGATTCCCCGGACACCGGCATCCTGGCCCGTATCGCCACGACGATCGAAGCGCGCAAGGACGCCGAGCCGAGCGGCTCCTACGTCGCATCGCTTTTCGCCGGTGGCGATGACCGCATCCTGAAGAAGATCGGCGAGGAAGCAACCGAGACGGTCCTGGCCGCGAAGGACGGTGATAAAATTCACCTGATCGCCGAGGTCGCCGATCTGTGGTTCCACTGCCTCGTGCTGCTCGCCCGCCATGGCCTCGGCCCCAATGACGTGCTGAAAGAGCTGGCGCGCCGGGAAGGCGTGTCCGGGCATGCCGAGAAAGCATCCCGCGGAGGCTGAGGTCGCATCGGCGTCCGCCCGTGAGCGAACGATCCCCATGGCAACCGACTCCAACTGCATATTCTGCAAGATCGTGCGCGGCGAGATCCCCAGCCGAAAGGTCTACGAGGACGCAGACGTGCTTGCGTTTCACGACATTCAACCGCTCGCGCCGGTGCATTTCATGCTGGTGCCGAAGAAGCATATGGCGTCGCTGTACGACGCGACCGACGCCGACGCGCCGGCGCTCGGCAAGATCCTGGCGTTGGCCGGGCGGCTTGCGCGCGAGCAGGGGGCGAACGACGGCTTTCGGACGATCGTCAACACCGGCCGCGTCGGACGTCAGGACGTGAAGCACGTGCACGTGCATGTGCTTGGCGGTCCGGAACCGCTCGGGCCGATGCTGGCGCGACCGCGGGACGTGACGGGATAACGAGGAGGGAACGATGGGTGGATTGAGCATCTGGCATTGGATGATCGTGTTGCTGGTGGTCGTGCTGATATTCGGCACGAAAAAGCTGCGCAACATCGGTCAGGACCTCGGCGGCGCCGTTAAAGGGTTCAAGGAAGGCATGAAGAGCGCGGACGGCGAACCGGCCGCGCCACCCGAGCCACCGTCGCAGGTCACCGGTCGCACGATCGAAGGCGAGGTCCGCCAGGAGTCGTCGACGAAGGTATGAGCGACGGCAGAGGCTGCGGTCTGCCGCGCCCGGCGGCGTCGGTAGCGTGATTTCATGTTCGACATCGGCTTTTCGGAAATCGTCGTCATCGCGGTCGTGGCGCTCGTCGTCATCGGCCCGGAGCGGCTGCCGAAGACCGCGCGCACGCTCGGCCTTCTGTTCGGGCGTCTGCAGCGGTACGTGAACGACGTCAAATCAGACATCCGCCGCGAAATGGAGCTTGACGAATTGCGCGGGTTGCAGCGCGAAATACAGGGCGCCGCGCGCGAATTCGAACAGTCGGTCAAGACGGCGGCGGACGATGTCAGCACCGGCGTGCGGCGTGTCGAGCACGAGCTCAACAGCGCTGGCGCCGAAGCGACGCGCGATAACGCCACGCCGGGAAGTTCGCCGGCCGCGCCACTGGCGTCACCGGACGATTCCGCGCCGCCGCGCCAGGCGCCGCTGCCGGGCTTCGACAAGATTTGATTCCCGCGCCGCACGTGTGCGCGCCGCCGTTTTCGCGCGCCGGCGCCTGACGCGCGCGAGCCTTCGATGAGCGATACGTCCGACCCGCAGGAATCCTTTCTTTCGCACCTGATCGAGCTGCGCACGCGGCTGATGCGCTCGATCATCGCGGTCGTCGTCGTACTGCTCGTGCTGTTTCCGTTCGCGAAGGATATCTATGCGTTGCTCGCGCAGCCGCTGCTGCGCGTGCTGCCGCACGGGTCGACGATGATTGCGACCGACGTCACCGGAACGTTTCTCGTGCCGCTCAAGGTGACGCTGATGGCGGCGTTCCTGCTTGCGCTGCCCTACGTGCTCTGGCAGGCGTGGGCGTTCGTCGCGCCCGGCCTGTATCAGAACGAGAAGCGCCTCGTGCTGCCGGTACTGGTCTCGAGCTGCGTGTTTTTCGTATTCGGCATGTCGTTCGCGTATTTCTTCGTCTTCCCGGTCGCGTTCGGCTTTTTCGCGGGCTACACGCCGGCCGGCGTGCAGATGATGACGGACATCGACAAGTACCTGTCGTTCGTGCTGACGATGTTCATCGCGTTCGGGATCACGTTCGAGACGCCGATCATCGTCGTCGTGCTCGTGCGCATGCGCGTGGTCTCCCTCGAGAAGCTCAAATCGGTGCGGCCGTACGTGATCGTCGGCGCGTTCGTCGTCGGCGCCATCTTCACGCCGCCCGACGTGATTTCGCAAAGCCTGCTCGCGATCCCGTTGTGGCTGCT
>Ga0070699_100006143_pt1 | contig 10498 bp, 6 predicted proteins | sample KBSK1503metaG_FD_65473 | JGI IMG/M metagenome (GOLD analysis project Ga0070699, IMG submission 65473) | Corn, switchgrass and miscanthus rhizosphere microbial communities from Kellogg Biological Station, Michigan, USA - KBS K1-50-3 metaG | ecosystem: Host-associated > Plants > Roots >... | reverse complement strand
GTTAGTCGTGCCGCGTTCGACAAACTGCGTCGAGATGCCAAGCACGCAGTCGATGTTCTCGAGTCCGCCAAGTCCGTGCGCGCCGTGTGGCACGACGACGTGAAGACTGTTCTTGAGTGATTTAGCGACCGCATCGCCGTTGGATGGCGGCGTCACCGGATCCCATTCGCCAGTCAAGATCAAAACCGGCACGTCTGAACGAACCGGATCGGCGTAATCCTTTGCGACATTGGCACGCGGCCAGAGCGCGCATGCTTCTCGTTGCTGGCGCAGTCGATAATCGCCGAGGAATGTGTTCGCGGCCATACGTTCGCCTTCGCCGGGTTTGATCCACGGCAAATCTTCAGCACAGACGACCGAGAGATACATGCCGTTGCTTCCGGTTCCGACGAGGAACTTGCGATAACCGATCGCAGCCTCCGTGAGCGGAACGTAGTTGCCTTGTGCGGCGAGATGAATTGTAAGCGGCACGCGGCTGGCAGCGACAGGGTTGTACAACATGTAACGAATCGCTTCCGCAGCCAGGTCGCGCGAGAGTTTTATTTTGACACGATCACTCGAATTTTGCTTTCGCACCTCGACTTCAACCGGGCCTTTGATGAGTTGGGCCAGCAGCGACTTTGTTTCCTCCGGAAGATTCGGAAAGGCGCTGTGGCACGCTTCATTCGCTGCGCATTCTGCAATAACACCCTGGAGAGCTCGCTCATTACCCTGCGGAAAATCGCTCGGCAGGTAAGAGTTGGACGGCGACACGCCCTGGAGTGTCGCGGTGCGCACGCGTTTTGGATAGCGCTTCAAATAAGTCAGTGCTGCGCGTGTTCCGTAAGAGCCGCCGAAGAGATTGAGCTGTTCGTAACCAAGTGCCGCACGCACTTCATCCATGTCGTCGATGGCGATGTCGGTCGTATAGAGTTTGAGATCGGCGTTCGCCTCGAGTTGTGGCCGGCACTTGCGAACGTCGTCAATTGGGAAGAAGTAGCCGAGATAGCTTTGCAGATCGTCGGGATTGAAGAAGGTGCAATCCAACGGGTGCGACTTGCCTGTGCCACGCTGATCGACAAACAACAGATCCCGATGCTCGCGCACTTTCTTGAACGCGTCCGCGATGCCTTGAGCGTCTTCCGTCGCGGCCGAACCTGGACCACCGGCGAAATAGACCCACGGATCGGGTTCACGTTTGTCGCCTGTGGCACGAAGGACGACGAAATTAATGTCGATCATCCGTCCTTTCATCGTGGCGCGGTTTTCATAGACTTTGAGCGTGCCGCACTTCACAGAACCGGGCACGCCCTGGATCTGGCAGTCGTTCAAGGTGAGTCGCGTTGAAGTATCCTGTCGCACAGCGCTTGCAGCTTGAAGTGTGACGAGGAACGACGTGAATATCAGCAGTGCTTTATTCATAGTGGTTACTAGGCTATCCACAGATTACGCAGATTTCAAATCAATCTGTGTAATCTGTGGATGACCCTTTTGTGGCTTCCTTTGCGCGTTCTAATTGGAAAACATATCGTCCACCGATTCCATCCGCCGGAGTTCCAGATGAGTTCTGTCGAGCCAGAACGTCAACTGCTTCATTACCGCATCATCAACAAAGTTGGTGAGGGTGGAATGGGCCAGGTCTACCGGGCCGAAGACACGAAACTCGGACGTTATGTGGCTCTTAAGCTGCTTGCGCCCGACGCCACTCGCGATCAGACCGCGAAGCGCCGGCTACTCGCCGAAGCGCAGTCAGCGTCAGTCCTGAATCATCCCAACATCGTCACGATTCATGCGATCGAGGAAGCCGACGGCGTCGACTTCATCGTGATGGAGTTTGTCGAAGGCGAAACCTTGACGTCGTATCTCACGACGAGTGGTGCGTTGCCATTGACGTCCCTGATGGATCTCGGCATTCAGGTAGCCGACGCGCTCAATGCTGCACATTCGGTCGGACTAATTCATCGTGACATCAAGCCGGCCAATATTCTAATCACTCCGAAAGGCGTCGCGAAAGTTGCCGATTTTGGTCTGGCGAAGATGGTGCGTCTCAATACCGAGGAGATCGATCGCGAAGCATTAACTCTCGCCGCAAATCTAACCGGGCCGGGAATTGTTCTCGGCACGGCGTCGTACATGTCGCCCGAGCAGACACGCGGCGAGCCTCTCGACGTTCGTTCCGAGATCTTCTCGCTTGGCAGTTTGCTTTACGAAGCAGCCACGAGAACGCGCGCTTTCAGTGGACCCAGTGTGCTTGCGATTATGCACGCGATCGCCGCAATCGATCCGCCACCGCCGAGCAGGTTGCGACCCGAGTTGCCGCGTGAATTCGACTTGATTATCGAGCGTGCGCTGGCAAAAGATAAGACGCGGCGCTACTACTCCTGTAGCGAGATGGCTGACGCGCTGCGCAGTCTGCGAAGCTCAATAACCGGCGCCTGGTCAGGCATACCGATTGTTTACGATGCGGACCTGATCGATCGCTCGTCGCCTTCTTTTGTTGGTCGTGAACCAGAGATCCGGAAGCTCGAAGGTCTACTGCAACAGGTGATCGAAGGCACAGGGCGAGTGGTCTTTATCACCGGTGAGCCCGGCATCGGCAAAACGTCGCTCTCCGACGAGTTTCTGCGTCGTGCACGCAGGCAGCAAGTCGCACCGTTGATCTCGCGCGGACGTTGTGTCGAACAGTACGGCACGGGCGAAGCTTATCTGCCTTTTCTCGATGCAATGGGCGAACTGCTTCAGGGACCAGGCCGCGAACGCATCGCGGCTATCATGCGCACGTATGCGCCAACCTGGTGCATGGAACTGCCGACCGCATTTGCTTCCAGCGGATCTTTGGAAAAGTTACAGCAGGAAACGATTGGCGCCACCAAAGAACGCATGATGCGCGAGATGGGCGACGCGCTCGGCGTGCTCGCGACTGCATCGCCAGTGGTGTTGCTGCTGGAAGATTTGCACTGGGCGGATCCGTCGAGCGTCGATCTGTTGCGACATCTTTCACAACGAATCAGCGCGCAACGTCTCCTGATTGCCGGCACGTACCGGCCTGAAGACGTGGAACGCAGCGGTCATCCACTGAAGAGCTACAAGGCGGAGATGCAGGCGCACAATCTCTGTGAAGAGATCGCCCTCGGATCGTGGAATCGCGAGCACATCGCAGAGTATGTCGACGTCACATTCTCGCCGAACGATTTCCCTGATGAGCTGACGGCGTTGATTCACGACAAGACTGAAGGCCATCCACTCTTCGCCGCAAACTTTCTCCAGTACCTCGGCGAGTGTGGCGATCTGGCGAAAGTGAATGGACGTTGGTCGCTGGTCCGGCCGTTGTCGGAGATGGATCTCGCCGCGCCCGAGAGTGTTCGCGCGATGATCAGTAAGAAAGTCGACGCGCTTGAACCTGAAGAACGCCGCACGCTTCAGTATGCAAGTGTGGAAGGCACCGAGTTTCTTTCGTCAGTGACTTCCACGCTCCTCGGTGTGGATGAGATCGACCTCGAAGAGTCGTTAGCACGTATCAGCAAAAGTCATCGTCTGATTGACACTCTGGGCGAGGAGGAGTTGCCCGACGGAACGCTGGCGACTCGTTATCGTTTCTCGCACGCGCTTTACCAAAACTTTCTTTACGGCGATCTGGTTAATAAGCGTCGCGTCCTGCTGCACCAGCAGGCAGGCGAACAGTTGCTCAAGCACTTCGGCAAACGTGCGCCACAGATTGCTACTCAACTCGCGATACATTTCGAGCATGGTAGAGACTTTCCGCTCGCCGTTGAATATCTGATCCATGCCGGCGATCACGCCGCTAAGCTTTACGGTTACGCGGAAGCGGAGCGTCACTACTCGCGAGCGCTCAGTCTGGTCGAGAAACTTCCTGACGAAACACAGCCGGAAAGTTTTGCGACGCTTTATCACAAGCGTGGCACAGTGAATCACGCGATGGGCGACTTTTCGCAAGCTGCCAAAGACTTCTCGAATATGCTGGACCAGGCGCGCACGCTCGACTCGCTCGAGCTACAGTCAACCGCACTCAACGCGTTGACGATGTCGCTCTTCTTCTCGCATCGACTCGACGAGACTGTCGCGCGGGCGACTGAAGCTCTCGAAGTAGCCGAACGCGCAGGCAATGAAAAGCTGCGCGTGGAAACGATGTTCCTCATCGGATTGAAGCATTGTTGCTACGGCGAATTAAAAGAAGCGACACTTTTGCTGGATGAACTCATAACAACCTCCAGACGGCTCAATCACAAACCGGCTTTGTGCAGTGGTTTGACTTGGCGTGCTTGCGTGCACTTCTTCCAATCGGAATACGCACTCGCCGTCCAGCTAACCACCGAAGCGCTGCGACTTACTTCCGAGCTGCGTGACGGATTTCTGATGTTGACGTCGCTCTTCTTCCTCGGTCTGTCGCAGGGAAACCAGGGCAAGATGTCTGCTGCGCTTGCCACCTTGAATGAAGCGCTTGAGAAGGCGCGTCGCAATGGCGATCTCTTCTGGCATCCGCGTTTCCCAAACTGCATCGGCTGGATTTATCGCGAGCTTTACGACTTCGAGTCGGCGCACAAGTACAACGAAGAGGGAATTGACGTTTCGCGCCTTCATCACGTGATGGAAGCCGAAGCCAATTCGCTGATCAATCGCGGCATTGATTGCACGCACGCTGGAAATCACGAACAGACGGCGGTTGCGTTTCATGAAGTGAGAGACATTTTTGAGCGCGATGCGTGGTTCCGCTGGCGCTACAACATCAGGCTCGAGGCGGCGATGGCTGAGCACTGGCTGAAGAAAGGCGATCTCGAGAAAGCGTCGGAGTTTGTCGAGCGACTCTACGCGACTGCAACCGAGCACGAGGTCCACAAGTACATCGCCGTCGCTCATCACCTGCGTGCGAAAGTCGCTCTCGCCGCTAACAATTTGACGGAAGCCGAGAAGAACTTCGACGCTGCGTTGGAAGAACTCGAGAGATATCCGGCGCCATTGGTGGCGTGGAAAGTTCACGCCGGCCGAGCGCGATTGAAGACTCAGTTGGGCCAGGAAGCAGAAGCACAGGAATCGTCGTCACGCGCCACCGAGATCGTAAACTTCATCGCCTCCAACGTGAACGACGAAACTCTGCGCGCCAACTTTCTTAACGCGACTCGGAACGTACTGTAGGGGCGGCCCTCCGTGGCCGCCCCTACAGTGCGTTCCGAGTAGTCGCAGCTACTATGGACGTCTCGCCATCGAGGCGTCGTGTCGCGCGGGGTGAGAAACTAAAACTCGCGAATGCCGGCGACGTTCATGCCGGATCCGATACCATTCTTCAGAGCAAGTGAATCGTATTGAATGGTTGAATTACCGCCACCGTTTGTTTCGAACGTGGGTGCAGTAAAGTCGCCGCTAGTGCGGTCGAAGGCAGCGATCGTGATGCCACCATAAATCTCACCGTTGCCACCACCGTTACGAACCAACTTGCCTTTCCCGAGCACCAGTATCACACCGTTGAAGTTAGTGTTGCCTCGCATCGTCAACGTTCCTGTGACGACCAGCATTCCCGAGCCATTCGTGAGTGTGCAATCACCGTCAACGAACGTGTACATCGGAGTATCAACCGAATCGTTCACCGTCGTGGAACCACTGAAATAACGATTTATTGACAATGCCTTGTCCTGCAATCCTCCCAGGTAAGCGCGCGCTCTGTCAGCATTATCGAGATATGAAGGTGTTTCGATCGTGCCCGGTGTTGTGTCGTCGTCTCCGAGCACACCAATTTTCGGATCGCTAACTGTGTCCGGTTTCTTGATTGCTGCGTCGTCTTCGTCGCACGCTGAGACTGCAAAAGCCGGTCGTTGCGCTTCAACTCCAGCATGATCCGCACCTGAATACCACTTGGCGCCGCTGCTTCCGGTATCGAACGAGAAGGGCGTGCAGTCGTCAGCGCCGCGCAGCGTAAATCCGGCTGGCGTCTCGTACTCGAAATTAGCCTTGGTCAACATCATTTCCAAACGCTTTTGGGATCCTTGTGGTCCAAAACCGTAGGATTTCAACAGTAATCGTTTTGGATCGGGAGACGTTACTTTTGCCGGTATGTTGGTCGTACTCGGTGATGTCGAATAAGCCAGATCAAGCACCTGAGTGCCACTCGCCAGGTCGAGTGCGTAAGTCGTGCCGTCGGCTTTTACTGAAGCCTTGTCAAAAGTTACTTTGACCGTACTGCTCGCACTGTCTACATCACCTTCAAATATTCCTTCCAGTGTAGTGGTGGCTGCCCACGGCAGCGATTGTGTAATCGTAATCTCGAATCCGGTTTTCTCAATCACAACGTTATCGGCAGTACTACTAGCTGGTCGCTCGATAACAAAACTTCCCAATGCTGAATTGAGCGTAAGAGGGAAGGTATAAGGATCGGGGCTCAGGTTGGTTACGGGCTGTGAGGAGTAGCGAATAGTTACCTCGTCAGTGCCGCCAACGGTGCCATAAGTCCTTTGATAAGTCTTGCCCGTATCGCCATTGGTGATCTTTGCGGAGGTAACAAATTGGACAATGTGACTGTTTGGATCCATGTTCTCGACGGTCACCCGGTAACCACCGGTGACTGCTCCGACTGAAACCGGCACGAGGCTGTTTGGATCGGAAGGACTATTGTAGGGAAGCCAGCCGGCGAATCTCGGCGTACCCGAATTACCACCATTGGAGATACTCGGAATGATCGCAGTGCGAAAACTCATGCGATCGTTCATGTTGATTAACGGTTTGGTGTTTCCGCGAAGTGCATTGAGCGCTGACTGCATTCCCGATTCCGCCACGTAATAAGCCTGCATTTCTGCAGTTGAGGCAAGAGAGTTGTTGGCCGACATCATTGTCGTTGTGATCAATGCGCCACCGGCCCCGAGCAGAAGCACGGAAACCAGCAACATCGTTACGAGTGCTGCGCCTCGTTCACTGGCGTGTTTGTTCAAGTTCTTTTCCGAGTTGCGTTTCATTGCTGGTACCAGGCTCCTTCAGTAAACGATTGAGTTGCGCAAAACAACGTCTGAGGTCAGTTGCACTTGAGAGGGGGGCTGATAACCTTCCCTGCCATTAGTGCCAACGGCGGGAAGTGTTACGCCGACAGCGATCACCACAAACTTTGCTGAAGCAGGAGAGACTTCACTCTCTGAACTGCCGCCAGCATTTGTCACGTTCGTGATGTCACAAACGCCATCGGAGTCGACGGTCGTGCTGTAAGTAACTTTCTCGTCGTAGTAACGAAAGACGAGTGAATCGATGCGATTCGCGAGCACGGTGGTCTGGTTCGAACCGTTCCTTTCGTAACGAACGATGTAACGCTGACCGAGCGTGTTATCGACGTACATCAGGAACTTGAGATCTTCGTCCGTATCTTCTACGTCGGGGTCTTCAAAATAACCGTTGGCGGAATCAGGCATGCCGTTGAGGTTCGAGACAATGCGAATCGACTGATTGTCACTGTCGTTGGTTACGATCCCATTGCTGGCTACGGCGCCGAGTCCGCCGGGCAGCCTTAAACCGGCGTTGCTGATTTCGCGTGTCATGATATTCAACGCTCGTTGAACGTCTGCAATCGCATCTGACTTTCGATCTTCGCGCGATCGAGAGTGAAAGCCGCTGGCAAGCAGGGTGCTCGACAAGCCGAGGATGATGAGGGTAATAGCCATCGCCAAAATCAGTTCGATGAGCGAGAAGCCAGCTTCATTGTTTGAACGTCGCATCTTCATTGTCTTTACCATATTGGTTCAGATTCGAGTTACTGACTCACTAAGTAGCTGCCACTCGCGAGAGTCGAACGGAAAGTGACGAGCACAACGGAGGACCGCATCCACGTTTGTCCAGTCTGCGGCGTGACTGTGATAGTGATTCTTTTCAAATTCTTCGCGCTGCTGTCGCTGTTTGTTTCACTCGCGACCGTCCGTTGCACAGTATAGTTTCGTTCACCGTTTCCCACGGTCGAGCTTGTTGTTCCAGTGTTTAGCGTCGAATCCTCATACTTAACGCTTCTGATCTGTTCCAACTGTTGCTGTGCTACTGCCATCGCGAGGGCGCGTTCGCCGCCGCCGACATTGTTCTGCAGCGAGAAGACAAACAGCGAGGCACATCCAAGGGCGCCAACCAACATCACGAGCGAGGCAATCGTCGTTTCAATCAACGTAAAACCACCCTCACTGTTGGTTGATTTGTGTTTGGGAGTCTGGGTCTTCATAACGATATTTTTGCTTTCTATTAAAGAAGCACAGTCACCGGTACGGTCTTCGAACCACAGCTGGTGCTGAAGGTTACGGAATACACGCCGATGGATTTCTTTGACTTGACTGTGAAACTAGCTGTGCCGCCGGCTGCAACAGTTTGGCTACTCGGACTGACTTGAATCTCTGAAGACTTGCTCGATGTTGCCGTGATCGTAAGGCTAGTCGAAGAACTATGGCTAACTTTGATCGTATCGGTTCCATCGAGGTGGAGGATCAGAGCAAGCTGATCAACGCTAATAGTGCATACGCTCGGCGTCGGCGTCGGCGTTGGCGTTGGAGTTGGTGTCGGCGTCGGAGTTGGCGTCGGCGTCGCGGTCGGAGTAGGTGTCGGTGTCGATGACGGCGTCGGAGTTGGCGCAGGAAGTGCGCCACCAAGATCAGGCGTCGGAATCGGAGTTGGATTGATTGTTAGGTCTGGCGTAGCTACTGCTTCGGGAGTAGGTGTCGGAGTTGCTACTACGATGGGAGTCGGAGTGGAAGTCGCACCTGAAACAAGATCACCAACCTTGAGGGTGACGTTAGGTACGGAGTCATCAAAAACCTTGCTATCGACTGTGACGTCGCCGGATCCGGTAACATCAACTGAAACTGACCCGGTGCTGTTCTTCAATCTGATAGAAACTTGAGCGTTGGACATGGTTAGCGCACCGACAGTGTTCCACGTGCGACCACGCCAATCGAAAGCAATCGTTTCCACTGTGTCGAAAGTAACGTCAACTGGGAGAGGGATGGTCCTGGTGTCCAGGTCGCCATCACCATCGAGATCCATCGTCACCGTGTAGCTAGTCTTATCGTCATTGATGGCAATGGTTGCTCTTTCACTGGCATCATCGGCGTGATTACGAATCGAAAGGGTACGCGCCTTTTCGATGTAGGAGGCGTATTCACGTGCGGCGCCTGAAAGACGAATGCTAGCCTTGGCGCGGGTGATTCCCATCACGCCAAATGCACTAACAATCGCGAGGATCGTTACCGTGATCAGCAGTTGGATAGTTGAGAATCCGTTGCGAGTGCGAGGTGTGTGTTTTTTTGCTTTGCTCTTTTGCATGCGCATCGTCATGGTCCAAAAAGTTTGTGATCCAAGTCGAATGACCACTGCTGGCCCGTTGAGCAATCGTGGTGCCACAAAAGCTCTGCAAGTGAAATTATGCTTAGCGAGCGCGACGAGATCAGTTGAGTTGACAGAACTTCAATCAGGTTGGTCCAAATTCGGTTACGAGAACGTCAGATTGATTTGGGCCACGAAGAGGGACCAGAAAACACAAAAGATGGTTGGCGGTTCTTGCCGTTCGTTGCAGGCTTTAATCAATCTGCTTTGCCGTTTCGCAGACTGACCGAAAGTTGATGAGGTAGTGTGCAGAGCGTTGTTCGATGAGAAATCCCGTAAAACTATCGCTACCAGTAATTTCGGAGCATTCTTCGGATCTTCGCGAGGGGCGGCATATCGCTTGCTGAAAACTTCTTTGGCCCGCCCCAACTCTCCCGCCACCAATACTCTTGGAGAGGCTTAGCTTATGAAGAAGAATGACTTTTCAGAACTCGGCTCCAACCTGCTTATCGTCGGATCGGTGACACTCGCATTCGCGCCGTTTCTGCTGGGCGACCGCTTGTTCCTGATCGTGACGGGATTGATGAAAGAAGGCGGAGTGATGATCGATCAGTTTGGAAACTATTTGAGCTGGTTAGTGAAGTAGAAAGGCAATCCACAGATTACACAGATGATCTGCGTAATCTGTGGATACTTGCTTTATTTATTTAATGACATTGCCGTCTGAGTCGTACATCGTCACATCGCCAAACGGTGTGACCTGGTCCTTAACCTTCTCCCAGTCACCGACAATCACGATCGCCGCGCGATAGGTATCGAAGTATTTCGCTGCCACGCGTTGGATGTCTGCCGTCGTCAAGCCTTCAACCTTCGGACGAAAGTCGTTGATGAAGTTCTTGTCGAGATCGTACGTGTAGATCGTGTTGATGCGGCCCGCGAGACCAAACTGGCTCGCGAGTTCGACCGAGAAGTTTCCGGTGCTGAACTCCTTCGCCGCGTTTAGCTCTTCATCTGTTACCGGCAACACACGCATGCGATCGAGCTCGTAAAAGATCTCGAGCAGCGTTGGACCAGTCACTTCGTTACGCACAAACGCGCCGGCCTGAAACGAACCGGTCTTTGCTTGCGTGTTCGAGGAGCTGAACGGCGCGTATGTGTAGCCCTTCGACTCGCGTATGTTGCGCGTCAGCCGTGAGTAGAACGAGCCGCCGTAGATTGCGTTGGCGGTGCG
>Ga0070699_100006142_pt1 | contig 10498 bp, 11 predicted proteins | sample KBSK1503metaG_FD_65473 | JGI IMG/M metagenome (GOLD analysis project Ga0070699, IMG submission 65473) | Corn, switchgrass and miscanthus rhizosphere microbial communities from Kellogg Biological Station, Michigan, USA - KBS K1-50-3 metaG | ecosystem: Host-associated > Plants > Roots >... | reverse complement strand
CAGCGTCTCGTGGCCCCGTATTTCCCCACGCCGAGGAACAAGCCGTGCCACCGCTTTTTCCTCAAGTCGGGCCTGGAATATTCGGAGGCCGGCGGCGGCTTCGTCTGGGAAGCGAAGCGGCCGTATCCCCGGCCACGGGCGGTGCGCATCGTCATCGAGGGAGCGGGGCTCGAGCTGGAGGCAGCCGCTCATGCCTGAGCCGTCGACCTCGTCCCCGGTTCACCGCGCGGTCCGCCGGCTCTCGCTGGCGGTGTCGCGCGCACTGTCGCCCGTTCGCCTGCGCTCCGTTACCAGTCTCGGCCGCCGGCCCCGGGTGCGCGGGGTCCCGGTGGTGAAGAACGAGGGCCGGATCGCGATCGGCGACGACTTCTGGCTCGACTCCGAGCCCGTGCGCTCGCACCTGGTGACGGGGTGGTCGGGCTTCATCGAGGTCGGCCACGGCGTCTCGATCGGCGCCGGCGCGGCGATCAGCTCCGAGCTGCACGTCCGCATCGGTGACGGAGCCCGGCTGGGCGGCTCGGTGATGATCATGGACACGGATTTCCACGACCGAAGGGACTTCTCCGCGCCCGCTCCGGGCGTGCCGGTCGTGATCGAGGAGGCGGCGCGCCTCGGGCGCGGCGTGACCGTCCTCAAAGGCGCGCACATCGGCCGGGGAGCGTGGATCGCGCCGGGAAGCGTCGTCTCGGGATCGGTGCCAGCCGGCGCGTGCGCGCGAGGCGTGCCGGCCCGGGTCTTCGCGGGAGCCGCCGGATCGCCGCCGGCCGCCTCGCGGAAGGAGGCCGACCTCCTGGAACGCATCCGGGCGGTGGTGGCCGAGACGTTCCACGTCCCCTGGCCCGATCCCTCGGACGGCCCGACGCAGATCGCGGGATGGGATTCGCTCGGCGGGTTGCGGCTGCTCCTCGCGCTCGAAGAGGAGCTCGGGGTCGTGCTTCCCGACACCGTGGGACAAGCGGGAAGCGTCCTCGAGCTGCGCGACGTCGTGGCGGGCCGCTTGCGCGAGGAGTAGCCCGTGCGACTAGCGAATCGCCGAGCGGTAGTAGTCCAGGTAGAGGTGGCCGGACCCCTCGAGCGAGAGGTTCTGCGACACGAAGAGCCGCGGCTCGTACGACGCGCGACGGGCAAGGAATCGGTCGAGGGCGGAGCCGAAATCCTCCGCGCCGGCGAAGGTCTCCCCGCACCGCTCGGAGAAGTAGGGGACGGACGTGGCCGGCACCGGCTCGCCGTCGAACTGCAGCCGCTGCGGGTCGAGCCAGTAGCCGTTGACCCAGGCGAGGACGGGCACGTTGCAGGCCATCGCCTCCTGATACGCCAGGCCCTGCGTCTCCGATTCGCACAGGAAGACCATCCCGCGCGACCTTCGCAGCCGCGACCGGTAGTCGTCGTGCCCGTAGTGCCCGAAGCGAACGACGTCGATCTTGAGCCCGCGCTCGTGCAACCGCGCCAGGACAGGGCGCAGCAGGCTCGCCACGCGCTCTTCCCGGCTCCAGCGGAGCTTGTCGTAGACGATGAAGTCGATGTCTTTCGGCTCCGGGCCGAAATCCGGCCATTGGTCCAGGTCGAGGCCCGCGTACCAGATGCCGCAGCGCGCGCCGTAGACCTTCGCGAAGAGGGCCTTCATCCAATCGGACGGCACGAGGTAGGACCGGAAGCGGGGATCGTCCATGAGCCGGGGCGCCAGGCCGGGATGATCGAGCAGTCCCGGACCCAGCACCGCCGGGTTGGGCAGCGTCCAGTCCCGGAGGATGTGAGGGTAGCCGGCGATCCCGACGGGGTAGGCCGGGTTGTCGCGCGCCAGCCGGTGGTCGTTCACGCGGACCTGGTACCCGAGGCGCTCCAGCGCGCGCGTCAGGAGGGTGAACACCACCTCGAAGCCGCTGACCTGCTGCCCGCCCTTGAGCGCGTGGTAGATCCGCCGAAGGCTGCGGCGCAGGTGGCGGTCGCTCTTGACCAGCGTGTCCTGCTCGACGTCCTCGAAGAAGAGCAGCAACGTCCGGTCACGGTCCAGGTCCAGCCGCCGTTGCGCGCCCGATCCCATCCCAGGTCCCCCAATTACAGGCGGCTCAACGAGGATTGCAGTTCCGCGATCCACGGTCAACAAGTGCCGGCGGAAACACTGTCCCCATGATCGCGAAGCTGCTGCTCTTCTCGGTCGTGATCGCGGCCGTCGTCATCCCGGTCCACGCCGCCCGCGCGCGCCGCGCCGGCGCCGGGTTGCGGAAGGCGATCTGGTGGATGATCGCCTTCAACCTCTTCTATCTCTTCGCCGTCCGCGTCATCTACCCCCGGCTCTGAACGATGACGACGAGCGCCGTGCGAGACGCCATCCGCCACCTCCCGGCCGCCCTCCGGCGCCGGAAGAGCCTCGTCGTCGCGCAGGTCGGCGTTGTCGTCGGCGGGACGCTGCTGCTCCTGGGAGTGTTGCCGCGGACCTACCACGTCGAAGCCCAGGTCCTGGCCCGGCCGGACCCGGTCCTGGCGGCGCTCTCCAACCCGGGACGCACGGTGCCGCCCGAGGACCCCGTGCGGCTCGCCGCGGCGGCCGTGCGGAAGCGGAGCAACCTCGAGCGGCTCGTCCGGGACGCCCGGTTGACCGAGAGCTGGGCGGCGAGCCGTGCGCCCTTGCCGCGCGCGATGGACCGCGCAAAGGAGTCGCTGGCGGGCGCGCCCTCACCCGAGGACCGGAGGGATGCCCTCGTGGACCTGGTGGGGAAGCGGCTCTACGTCCAGCCCCGGGGCGCGACCGTCCTCATCGGCATCGATTGGCCCGACGGCCCTGCCGCCAGCGCCATCGTGGACGGGGCCGTGAAGACGTTCCTCGAGGAGCGCCGCGTCATGGAGGTCTCGAGCGTCGAGGACAGCGTCGCGATCCTCGGCCGCTACCGTGCCGAGGCGGACCGGACGATGGCGGCGATGCCGGTCTCCGCCTCCGTGCCCGGCGTCGGCCAGCCTGCGGGCGAGGACAAGGGCCGCCTCTGGCGGGAGTCGCGCGCGAAGATGGCGGCCGCCGAGCACGACCGGCTCAGCCGGCGCCTGACGGATGCGCGCATCGAGCTGGCCGCCGTCGTGGCCGGGTTCGATCGCCGCTATGCGGTGGCCGAGCCCGCCCTTCCGCCCCGTCGGGCGGCGTGGCCGGACGCGCCCGCCGTCCTCCTCGCCGCTCTCCTGGCCGGCCTGGTGCTGGGCGCGGTGAGCGCCGTGGCCGCGGACGCGCGCGCCGATTCTCTGCGGACGGACGAATGGGTCCCCCGCGGCGGCTTCGGCGTCGTCCTGATCGTGCTCGCCCTCGCGACGGTCGGCGCCGTCATCGCCGGAAACGGGCGGATGGCGGTGGCGGTGGCGCCGGTGCTCGTCGCGGCCGTGATCCACGGCCTGTGGGCCGTGCCCGTGCGCACGAGCGCGCTCGTTCTGCTCTTCCTGGTCCTCGCTCTCGAGAACCCCGGCGATGCGGGCGGACAATGGCAGTCCCCGTTGTACACGCTGGGCGCGCTGCTGCTCGCGAACCTCAACCTCACGCTCCCGGTGCGGGCGCTCCGCTTCACCGGGCTCGACGTCGCCATGGCCCTGCTGATCGCCGTGATCCTGGTTCGCCGCGCCGTGCGCGCGGCGGTGGACCGAAGCGACGTCCCGGCGGCGCGGCCGATGACGTGGGCCGCCCTCGCCTGGTTCGGCACGATCCTGGGCCTGTGGGCGTACGGTCTGGCCCGGGGCGGGGACTACCGCAACTCGCTCTGGCAGTGCCACCAGCTCGTCGTGCTGCCGCTCGCGTACTTCGTGTTCCGCTCCGCCCTGCGCGGACCCCGCGACTACGGCGCGCTGGCCCGGGTGTTCGTGGCCGCGGCCTGCGTCAAGGCGTGCCTGGCGCTGTGGATACGGCTGACGGTATCGGCCAATCCGGACGTGCTGCCGACGGCGACGTCTCACGGGGACTCGGTGCTGTTCGCGGGCGCCGTCGCCATCGTCGTCGCCCTGCTCGCGGAGGAGGCGCTGCCGGGGCGGGGCGCGCTGGCCGGTGCCGTCCTCGCCCTGCTCGTCGCGGGCATGCTGGCGAACAACCGCCGTCTGGCCTGGGTCGAGGCGGCCGCGGCCGTGGCGATCGTGTACGCGATCGCGAGCCCCACCCGCGTGAAGCGCGCGGTGAGGCGGGCCGCCGTGTTGGCGCTGCCGGTGTTGCTCCTGTACGTGGCCGTCGGCTGGACGTCGGGCTCGCGGCTGTTCAGGCCGGTGGGCGTCGTGCGCTCCATGCTCGCGACCCGCACCGACTGGTCGACCGCGATGCGGGACATCGAGAACTTCAACCTGATGTGGACGCTGCGCGACCATCCGCTGATGGGCACCGGCTTCGGCCACGGATACGTCGAGAAGGTGAAGGCGGTGGACATCTCGGACGTCTTCCCGCAGTACCGCTACGTCCCCCACAACACCGTGCTCGGCCTGCTCGCCTTCGGCGGCGTGATCGGCTTCAGCGGAGTGTTCCTGACGTTCGTGGTCGCGGTGTACCTCGCGGCGCGGGCCCACCGCTTCGCCGGTATCCCCGCGCACCGGGCGGCCGCCCTGGCCGCGATCTCCGCGGTCGTGGTCTATCTCATGCAGTGCTACGGCGACATGGGCTTCATGTCCTGGACGGGCGTCTTCACGCTCGCGCCCGCGCTGGTGGTGGCGGGCCAGCTCGCCCCGGCCACCGGCGCGTGGCCGGGCGCCGCGGGCCTCAGCGGCGGAAGGTGAGGAGATGATCGCGCAGGAGCGTGCCCCACGCCGTGGGCCGCAACGGCATGCCGACGCCGCACCCGCCCCCGCTGTGGTCTTCCAGCAGATCGGGAGGGCACCGCATGTGGAAGTTCCAGGCGAGGTAGGGAACCTGCAGGGCGTCCGCCTGCGCCATGAGCTGGGCGCAGTCGGCGGTGGTCATGCGGGCCACGCCGGGCTGGTCGACCGGCCCGAACTCTCCGATGATGACCGGGATCGTGCGGGACGGCTCGACGAAGCGCGCCGAGAAGAGATCGGCCCCGTCGTAGACGTGCGTCTCGTAGACGACGTTGGCGCCGCCCCCGGCCTTGATGGGGTTCTTCACGTAGTAGTCCAGAACCCGGGCCCACTGGCGCGTGCCCTGCACGGCGACGATGTGATGGCGCCCCCCGGCCGCGTCCTCGGCGGCGCGGATGGCGGCCACGGCGTCGTTCATGGCACTCCAGGCCTGGGCGTCCTGGGCGCCGTCGAAGTTGGCGGTGGGCTCGCTCGCCACCCCGAAGAGCACGCGCGGGTCGCCGGCGAACGTGGTGGCCACCCTTTGCAGGACGCGGTTGGTGTCGGCGGTGGGCCAGCCCATCGCGTTGATGCTCGGGTCGTGCCACACCGAGACGAGCACGTACACGTCGCGCTTGCTCGTGGCGTAGCTGACGAGCTCCCGGAGGTCGGCGAGGTAGGCCGCGTCGTCGAGCACGCCGCGCCACTGCGCCTTGCCGTCCGGTGCCGGATAGCTCTCGAGCAGGAGGCGAAGGAAGTTGGCCCCCCACTGGTCCACCGCCTCGTCGATCCGTCGCTTGACCTCGGCGACGCTCGGAGGAGCGAGGACGCAGGCGCCGCACGAGCGGGTGTCGGGGAGGTTGACGCCCCGGCCCATCCAGGTGGCTCCCTCGGAGGTGAGGATGCGGCGGCCGGAGGTCGAGAGCCATCCCGCGGCTGTCGCCGGGGGCGCCGCGTTGGCCGGCCCCGGCACCGGGGACGCGCTCCTGCCCCCGCACGCGGTCGCCATCGTGACGAGCACCGCGAGCCTGAACGGCGTGTGGCACGAGCCCATGCTTCGACTGTCGCCCGCATGACCGGAAATAGCAAGGCCGGGGCGCGGCTTCACGGCCGGCCCGCGCGGCGCTGGTGGCCGGCGATGCTCGTCGCTCTGTGCTCGTCGGCCGCGCCGTCCTTCGCCCAGGCCCCGGTCGAGCCGGTTCCCTCTCCTCTCCATCCCTGGTCGCTGGCGCTGGACGCGCACGAGGGTTGGGACAGCAACGTCCGTTTCTTCGAGCCCGGAGGGCCGGGAGACATGGTGACCCGCCTCGACGCGAGGCTGGATCGGGCGTGGAGCGGGCCCCGCGGCCGCCTTCTCTTGTCCGGCGGAGGCCAGGGCTTCCTGTACCGGACCGTCTCCGACTTGAACCACTTCGCCTACGGGGCCGACGCCGACGGCTCGTTCCTGCCGTCACCCCGCGCCACGATCCGGCTGAGGGAGTCGTTTCGCACGACCTACGCCTCCGAGCTCGCGGCATTCACCCAGGCGGGTTTGCTGCTGCCGCCCGTCGTCACCCGCGCGAACACGGCTCGCGGAGACTTCTCGTACAGCGTGTCCCGCCGCACCGTCGCCTCTCTCGACCTTCAGCACGAGACGGTGAGCTTCGACGCGCCGCCGCTGATTCCCGGATCGAAGATGACGGCGGGGGCGGCCGTCAGCCACGAGCTCAGCCGGACGGATGCCGTCGGCGTCGGGTACCAGTTCCAGCGGATGGCGGTCCGGTCCGAGCACAGCAACACGCAGACCCTCGAGGCGCGGTGGAGCCGCGCGCTGGGGTCGATCGCGCACGCGAGGCTCCGGGCCGGCGCCACGCGCTTCCAGCTCCTCGCCGCGCCGTCGTCGCCGCGAACGACCGCGGTGGGAGGAGCGAGCCTGGACGCGCGGTGGGGACGGCACACGATCGAGGCCCAGTACGACCGCTTCGTCGACCTGGCCTACGGGCTCGGCCGCGTCCGGATCAACGAGCTGCTCTCGGCGCGGTATGCGGCGACGCTGACGCCCGAGCTCGGTCTCGACGTCCACGCCGTCCGCGGCGCGGGCCAGGACCCGGGCGACGCATCCTTCGCGTTGAGGACCACGGACCTCGAGGCCAGCCTGCGCTACGCCCTCACGCGCAACCTGGCCCTGGCCGGGACGTACTCGATCCGCCGCGTCTCGCAGACGCCGTTCCCGCTGCTCTCCAGCCAGGCCGCGATGCTGTTCGTCTCCTACCGGCAGGCATTCCCCTAGAGAGGGAAGCGGAGAGGCTGCGCCCGCGACCCTGAAAGATTCTTTCAGGGTCGAGCAGTCCACTGCCATGGTGGTGGCCGCGCGCATTGCGTGGGCTCGGGTTGACGTGCACTGTCGGCGGGAATCAGCCTTACAATGCGTCGAACCCAGGTGGATGATTGGCCGTCGTCGGACGCGCGGTGGGTGCTCGCCGTCATCGCCGCCGCCACGGCGGCACGCTTGGCGCTGGCGGCACAGCTTCCGCTGAGCGTCGACGAGTCCTATGCGGCGGCGGCGGCGTGGACGCTCCCCTGGATCTGGATACCGCTCCTCTGGGTGCTGGCCGCCGCGCTGCGGGCCAGGCCGCGGGACACGCGCCGCTGGCTGCTGGCGTGCCTGGGGAGCGGCCCGATATTCGGCTTCACGCTGCTGACGGTCATCGGCAGTCGCGGCCTGCCGCACTGGGAGGCGCCCGGCTATTTCATCCTGCTCCCGCTGCGGCGGATGCTGCCCATGCTACGGCCTTGAGGTTTGGGCACGCCGGAGCCAAGGGATGGCGCGTGGCGACGGCCGCCGTTCTCGTCGCGGGCCTGACCGTTCGGTGGGCGCACGGGGGAGCGGACGGCCCGAATGTGACGGAAGGCCAGCGCGTGCGCGTGTGGGCAGCCACCACGCCGCCCCTGGAGAATGCGGTGGGCGTGGTCGTGCGCCGCGGACCCGGTGAGATCACCGTCCGGCTCGAGCGCAGCCGCGCCGTCGTGGCCGTTCCCGGCGGCGCGATCGCCCGGCTCGAAGCGAGCGCCGGTCGCCACCGTCATCCGTGGCGCGGGGCCCTCGTCGGGGTCGTGATCGGGATCGCAGCCGCGTTCCTCGTTGACGATGTGCGCGGCCATGCCTACCGCGGCGACGTGGGCGACCCGCTGTTGTTCTCGTCGGGTGGCGCGGTTCTCGGCGCGGCGATCGGGTACGCGGTCAGGACCGAGCGCTGGGTGAGATCAGCGCGGTCCGTGGAGCCCGCGGATCATCTGCCCGACGTACCGGGTGATGCTCTCGGGCTTCTGGTCGTTGACCGCGATCCTTCCCGCCACGATGCTGGCGGGACCGACGACCTGGACGCTCCAGTCGTCCGTGCCTTCTCGAAGGCTGATCGAGACCGAGTATTCGTCGGGCAAGAGCGCAAAGGACTGCTCGACGGCGTCGCGGAGGGACGGATCGACCAGGACGTCTCGCTTGAACTGGATGTGGGCCATGGTGTCTCTCGCAGGCGTTCGAAATTTGGTCATTGACGATACGAATCTACGCTTGCGAGGCCCAATCGTCAAGGGATCGCTGAGGGATATGCCAGTACCGCTTCGATCGAGAAGACCCCCTCGGAGTTCGTCAGCACGAGACGCGGGCTCCGGGCGTCGTCGCGCACGCTGAAGGCGCCGCCGGCGGCGAAGCCCAGCTCGTCGAAGCCGCGCTCGCCCGAGCCCGCCGTCGCCTTCTGCTGCGCGTCGATCACGTCACGCCGATCGCAGATCGAGCCGGCGGCCATCTTCTTCAGCACCGCCCCGTCCGCGGTGCCCGCCGCCTTGCCGTCGCGCCAGAAGAACAGGCGCACCTTGCCGCGCTCACCGGTGCCGCGCACCACGACTTGATACGGGCCGGCGGCCAGGCTCTGGCCGCCGGCCGTCCGCGCGGGCCGCTCCAGCGCGAGGCGCACCAGCAGATCGCCGTGCATCGTCGTGTCGGCCAGGGCGCTCGATTCGACCCGCGGTCCGGGTGGCGTCACGTCGGTGTGGATCGAGAAGCCGCCCGCGCGCGCGCCGGTGAGCCCGCGGGTCCTGGTCCACGTGCCGGTGGTGCTCACCTCGTCGGGCCGGACGCACAGGGTCTGCTCCTCGCCGCCCTCCATTCGCACCACGTCGGGCGACTGGTTCAGCAGGCGCACCGGGAGCGTGTCCTGCAGGCTCTCGAGGCCGCTGACGGTGATGGTGAGCGTCGTACGCTGGCCGGCGAGCAGGTTCGTCAGCGGTGCCGAGAGACGCACGGAGACGTTGCGGTAGGTCCCGCTGGCGACGACCGCGCCTCTCTCTCTCACCTCGATGGGCGCCGGCGGGGCCGGCTCCTCGGGGCCGCGCACCACGAGCTGGCGCGGCGATTCGGCCATCGGCGGCGCGGGCTTGCCGCCGATCTGGACGCTCGAGTTGGAAAGATCGCCGTCGAAGGCGCCGGCGATGCGGACGGGGCCGCCGGCCTGTCCGACGGCCGGCACCTGATAGCCTGACGGCGGCGGGACCGGAGAGCGCAGCGGGGCCTTCACCTCGGCGGCCGTCCGCCCCTGCGGGTCGAGGAGCCGGATTGCGAGCGTGGCTCCGCCGGGGGGGACCCTGAACGTTCGCACGCCCGCGATTGCCGGCGCCCGCTCGCCGGCCACCTCCACGCTGAACGCGCTCAGCTCCTGGCGCGGCCCGGCCCGATCGCTCTCCGCGGCACCCGCCGGAACCGGGTTCACCGTCCCGCTGGCGGTGTCGCCGGGGGCGAGGTCGTCGGGCAGGTTGACGTAGATGGTTCCCGCAGGCAGCGAGAAGGTGACGACGTGAAAGCCCGGGCCCGACTCGAGGGATCCCGTGATCGCGCCCGCACCCGCAGAGGCGGACAAGAGAACGGCGGCCGTCCAAACGGGTCGCGGCACCGCTGCATGCTACGCCAGCCAGGGTGCCAGCGTCGCTGACGTCGCCGGCGGCCCAGTAGCCCAAGAGAACGCTAAACCGATACCATCGGGTGGGAAAGGAGACCCCACCCATGCCCGGCGAGACCGGCGGCCGTCGGCGGGCCGCCCTGAATTTCATCTTCGTCACGGTCCTGCTGGACATGCTGGCCCTCGGGATCATCGTCCCCGTCCTGCCCCGGCTGGTCGTGGACTTCCTGAAGGGCGACACCGCCCGCGCGGCGGAGGTCATCGGGCTCTTCGCCACCGTGTGGGCCCTGATGCAGCTCCTCTTCTCTCCGCTCCTGGGGCTGCTGTCGGACCGGTTCGGCCGGCGGCGGGTGATCCTGCTCTCGAACCTCGGCCTCGGCCTCGACTACATCGTCATGGCCCTGGCGCCGACGGTGCGCTGGCTCTTCGTCGGGCGGGTGCTGTCCGGGATCACGTCGGCGAGCATCACGGCCGCCACCGCCTACATCAGCGACGTCACGCCCGCGGAGAAGCGGGCGAGGGCGTTCGGCCTCATCGGCGCCGCTTTCGGCGTCGGCTTCGTGCTCGGCCCCGCGATGGGGGGCTGGCTCGGGGCGCGGAACCCCCGTCTCCCGTTCTGGGTGGCCGCCGCCTTCAGCCTGCTGAACGCGCTCTACGGCCTGCTCGTGCTGCCCGAGTCCCTCCCTCCCGAGAAGCGCCAGAAGCGCCTTCGATGGAAGGACGCCAACCCGCTGGGATCCCTCAAGCTCCTGCGCTCGCATCCCGAGCTGCTCGGCCTGGCCGCGGTGAACTTCCTGGGCTATGTCGCCCACGAGGTCTAC